>Ga0066662_10001586_pt1 | contig 10537 bp, 11 predicted proteins | sample GraSoiAngelo_111_FD_133939 | JGI IMG/M metagenome (GOLD analysis project Ga0066662, IMG submission 133939) | Grasslands soil microbial communities from the Angelo Coastal Reserve, California, USA - 14_0903_12_40cm | ecosystem: Environmental > Terrestrial > Soil > Grasslands | place: USA... | reverse complement strand
TGACATCCGCGGCCGGGAAGCGGCCATGATCTTCCAGGATCCGATGACGTCGCTGAACCCCGTCTACCGGGTCGGCTGGCAGATCGCCGAGCAGATCAGGGCGCACGAGCAGGTGACCAAGCGGGCCGCGGAGCGACGGGCCGTGGATCTGCTTCGGAGCGTGGGCATCCCCGAGCCGGAGCGTCGGGCGATGGACTATCCGTACCAGTTCTCCGGGGGCATGCGGCAGCGCGTGATGATCGCCATGGCGCTCTCGAACGACCCGGTGCTGGTCATCGCCGACGAGCCGACGACCGCGCTGGATGTGACGATCCAGGCGCAGATCCTGGAGCTGCTCGACTCCCTCCGCAGCCAGACGGGCGCAGCGGTGGTGCTGATCACGCACGACATCGGGGTCGTGGCCGGGCTGGCCGACAGCGTCATGGTCATGTATGCCGGCCGCGCGGTGGAGCGCGGGCCCACGCTCGACGTCTTTGACGATGCGCAGCACCCGTACACTTGGGGACTCATGGGGTCGGTTCCGCGGATCGACGGAGCCAAGCCGCGCAGGCTGGCCGCGATCCCAGGCCAGCCGCCGTCGCTGATCGACCTGCCTCGGGCGTGCGCCTTCGCACCGCGCTGCCAGCACCGCTTCAGCGCGTGCACCACGCAGATACCGGCGCTGCTCGAGCACACCGGCCCCGGCCATCTCGATGCCTGCCTCCTGCCGATGGATCAACGCGCCGCCGCTCGCGCGACCCAGACGGTCGCAGGGGGGCGGACGTGAACGGGCTGCTCGAGCTGGAGGAGGTGACCAAGTACTTCCGCACGGGTGCCGGCATCGTCTCCCGCGGTGAGACGGTGCACGCGGTCGACGGCGTGTCGTTCTCGGTGCGCGAGGGTGAGACCCTCGGGCTCGTGGGGGAGTCCGGGTGTGGCAAGTCGACGCTGGGACGGTGCATCGTGCGGCTGCACGAGCCGACCTCGGGCACGATCCGCTTCGACGGGGAGGACATCACGACGATCGGCGGCCGGCGGTTGCGCGAGCTCCGCCGTGACATCCAGATCGTCTTTCAGGACCCGTACGCATCCCTCAACCCGCGGCACCGGCTGGCGCAGATCGTGGGCGGGCCGATGAAGGTGCAGGGCATGGGCTCGTCACAGCAGATCAGCGCCCGGGTGGCCGAGCTGTTGACCCTGGTCGGGCTCGGCCCGGAGCACGTGAACCGCTACCCGCACGAGTTCTCGGGTGGGCAGCGCCAGCGGATCGGCGTGGCGCGCGCGCTCGCGGTCAACCCGCGGCTGGTGGTGTGCGACGAGCCGGTCTCGGCGCTCGACGTCTCGATCCAGGCCCAGGTGATCAACCTGCTGGACGACCTGCAGGACGAGCTGGGCCTGACGTACGTGTTCATCGCGCACGACCTCGCCGTCGTCCGCCACGTCTCCGACCGGATCGCGGTGATGTACCTCGGCAAGCTCGTGGAGGTATCCCCCGCCGAGGAGCTGTACGTGCGACCGCTGCACCCCTACACCGAGGCTCTGCTCTCGGCGGTGCCGGTGCCGGACCCGCGTGCCGCCGCGGCCCGTGACCGGATCGTGCTGACCGGCGACGTACCGAGCCCCGTGGCCCCGCCCAGCGGATGCCGGTTCCACCCGCGGTGCCGCTATGCAACCGAGATCTGCTCGCGGGAGGAGCCGGCGATGGTCGATCACGGCGGCGGTCACGCGGCCGCCTGTCACCATCCGCTCGATGTGGCCACGGCTGCGACCGCGGCCGGCTGACGGGCCGCTCCGGCATCCCCGGGGGGCGCCGGTAGCGGTGATGGTCGCGACGTTGTCAGCGCGATGCGCTGCGTCGCCTGTTGACAGCGCCGCCATCCGGCTGCATGGATAGGCTCGAAGCTGTGAGCGTCCTCACCACCACCGAGCCCTGCCCGCGTTGCACCGCGGATTGCGTGCGGCACGGCCGCTACCCCGTATGGTGCCGTGAGTGCGGCTGGAACATCGAGCCGCACCGGCCGGAGCCACCCGCAACCTTCACGGATGCCACACGGGCACGGATGAGCCGGTGGATGGGCGCGTCCGTGCTGGGCCACGTTGAGCGGCCGCGGCGCGCGCTGGGGATCTTCCGGGCCCTCACGTATCTCTACGCGCTTCTCGCCTACGCGGCGCTCGCGGGATGCGCCGTCGGGGGAGTTGCGTTGATCGTCCTCTCCTGGTTCAACCCGTTCGCGATCGTGGCCGGGGTGATCCTGCTCGGCATGGCGTACATCACGTTCCCGCGCCCGGCGCCGATGCCGGAGATCGTCGACAGAGGCCAGTTCGCGCATCTCTACCAGCTTGCCGATCTGGTGGCCGACGCGCTCGGCGCCCACCATGTCGACGGCGTTGCGGTCGACGGCGAGTTCAACGCCTCGTTCGGACGCTACGGCTGGCGTGCCCGGCGGGTGATGACGATCGGGCTCCCGCTGTTCACCGCCATCGAGGGGCAGGAGCGCGTTGCGCTGGTTGCCCATGAGATCGCCCACGACGTCAACCGCGACCCGGCTCGCGGGCTGTTCGTCGTGAACGCCTGGAACATCCTGATCGAGCTGTACGGCTTCTTCCTGCCGCAGTACGCGGGCATCGGGCTCGCCTATGCCGTCGACTGCGCGCCGTCGGTCAACCTGGTGCGCGTCGGCGGGGCGCTCGGCAACCTCGTCCTCCGCGCCGGTGGCGCGCTCGTGCGTCCGCTCCTACGCCTGTTCGTCGTGCTGATGCGCCGCGACTCGCAGCGCGCCGAGTACGTCGCAGACGCCCTGGCGGCCGATGTGGCCGGTGATGCGGCGACGCGGGGGTTGCTCCGCAAGGTGCAGCTGTCCGCGGTGGTCGTGAACCTGGCCCAGGCGGGGGCGGCACGCGGGGAGGAGTCGGACATCCTGGCGGAGCTGCGGCGCTGGGTGGCCGACGCGCCGACGTCCTAGTGGGAGCGGGTCGACCGGATCATGGCGCTGCAGCAGACACAGGTCGCCTCCACGCATCCGCCCTCGAGCGAGCGCATCAGGTTCCTGGCCGGCCGGCCGCCCACCTCCGCCCGGGTGGTGCTGACCCAGGAGCAGCATGATGGGATCGACCGCGAGCTGATGCCGCTCGAGCGCGAGTTCGCGCGCCACCGGTACGACGAGGCGCGCTCGCGGCTCTATCGGCGCTAGGAGGGCGGAGCGAAACGCGGAGCGAAACAAGCGGGCCGACCTACTTGCTCGCGGACGGCTGGCCGACCGACGCCCGGCGTTACTCGCCGTCCTTGGAATCCGCCTTCGCCACCGTGAAGGCGTGGCCGCCGCACACTGGGCATGTCCATTCGCGGCCACCCTTCCCGCCCCGCCATTGCGGGGGCACGTCCGGCACCGCGTCGGCGGGCGCACCCGCAGGGCTGCGCCACATCTCGCGCCTGTCGAACGTGCCGCACCGGGAGCAGCGGCGGGCCCAAAGCTCGTCCATACCACCGGGACGGTAGAGGACAACTCGTGGGTGGGCAATCGTCATATTTCGGCCACCCAGTTGGCGGCTGGGACGGGGCCACTCGCCGCTCCGCTCGGTGGCTCAGCTGCGGGGGGTGCAGGAGATCACGGCCTCCCCGCGCTGAGCGGCATGCCCGGTGCCCGGGCAGGTCAAGCTGCCTGACTCAGCGGGACGCCTGGGCGGCGACGACCGTCGTCCCGCAGTGCTTGCAGGTGAAGGTCAACACGCCGTTGACCCGCTCAACTACATGGGCCTTCTCGCGCTTGCACACACCGCAGCGCAGCAGGGTCAATCGGGGAGCCATCGAGTTTGGTATCGGCGCCGCTCTCCGCAGGCTTGAGTCGCTTGCGGACGGCGCGGTGACCGGGTCATCTCGACGGCCAGTAGCCGCCACGGCTCACCACGACCCAGCGGGATGAGACAAGCGAGTAGCTCGCATTGAGTCCAGTGCACTGGCGAGTCGGGCTATCACAGCCAAGGTCACATGGACGCGGACTCGGTGAATCCCCCGTACTCGTAGGGGCAGCAGGCCGAAGTCGTGCTTGAGTCTCCCCACCTCGCGCTCGACGGCCGACCTGCGTCGGTACAGGATCTTCCAACGTTCACTCTTGTAGGGAATCAACGGATGGAGTCGGCTTGCTTTGATCCACCGACTGCCGGGGCTGCACCCGCCGGTGGGGCACCGCCACTTGGTTCTCTTGTGCCGATAGTCCGCTCCGGCGAACGTCCAGACGCCGTGCTGGCACCGAGGCGGTTCATGGTCGCCGTTTTTCACCGCTTGGTCATTCTTCAAGACCACCACCGGATGGCAATCGCGCTCCTCGAACGCCTGAAACAGCTTTTGACTGTCATATTGCGCGTCCATCGCGGCCGTCGTCGCCTCAAGGCCGTGACGGCGGACGGCATCCAAGAGCGGGAGCGCGAACGGCTGCTCATTCCGCCTGCCTGTCTCAACGTGGAGTGCTACAGGAAGCTCCGACCTGGTGCAGACGGCGATGTGCAGCTTGTACCCATAGAACCCGCCGCCCTTCCTCGTTGAAACCGCGCTTCGGTGGCCCCAACTGGCGTCCGGGTCGCTGAACCGTGCCCTTAGAGGGCCGTCGTGATAGAGCCTGCTCTGCCCGTTTGCGTATGCCGGAAGGTCGGTGCCGTCGATGGCGATGTCGGTACCAAGCGCAGGGTCAAGCCGCTTGATCTCGTGTACCAGTCGTTCCATCATTCGTTCCAACAACTCGGCGTGGCCCCGGAGCTTGGCGAGGAAGCGGTAGCACGCGAACCGGCTCGGCTGCTCACCAAGCACCTCCGAAAGAGCAGGATGATCAGCGATCAGATGGGTCGTTTTCGTCCAGGTCGGCAGGCAGTAGAGGTTCTTGACGATGCAGGCCCCTACGAGAGCGCGAGGGCTGTACCCCTTGCGACCCGTCCACCGTAGTGCAGCGATCTCCTCGCACAGCGCGGTTGCTTCCGGTGATTCCAGCAGCGCGCGCACGCGCGCAGCGTCGGCCCTGCCGACCGGTACACTTTCCTTGAACACGGAGGCTCTGTCTCCTGGTTCCAGACCCCGGGCTGTTGCCGCAGCGCCGGGGTCGCCCTTTTCTGCTGTTGACGCGCTCCCTCGTCATTGCCGCTATTCCGCGGCGACAGCCACCTTCCAGTAGCGCGTCGTTCTCGATCCTGTCTTCTCCACTCTGCCGCCCTTGGCCAGATAGTGCAGGGCGCTGACCACCGCCGCGTATGGATCTTGCGCGTCGGACACCCAGTCTCGGCGCTCCATCTCCTTCAAGATGTCCCGTGCCCTCATCCTCTTTCCCGACTGAGACAGAATCTGCATGACCGCCGCACCCGTCCCTTGTGGCTTCTCATCAGAGGCTCCGTTGCTGCTGGTGCTCGGGATCGCAATAGCCGCCGCCTGCTCTGCCTCAATGAGGGCGATGAGGTTTCGATGGCGGTCGATCTGCTGCTCCATCTCCGCGAGTTCCTTCCTGAGCACTGGCAGGGCAGCGCGCAGCATGTCCGACGACGGACTCATGGCGAGCAGTATAGCACCCCATGATGGCGGAAGGTTGGTGTCAAGGAGAAGATCGCAGGACAAGTCCATGTCCGCTCGCTTGCCTGTCCTTGGCTCGTCCATTACGCGAGCCAATCAGGACGATCATTCGGCAAGATGGGCGGGTCGGCCTTAGCCAGCAACCGACGCGCCTTCTTCTGGCCCTTAGGGAGCAGCTTGACGCCACCCATGGGTGTGCAGCAGTACTCGATCAGCCCCTGATCCTCCATTCGCATCAGCGCGATGTCGGTGAGGCCACGGGCGCGGAGGTCATCACCAAAGAGGCGGGAGATCCACTCCACGATGACCCATTCGCGCCCGTGCGCCCGGCGCTGGCCCTCCAAGAAGCAGAGCACCGCAGCGACAGCCCGTTTCGGCTCATCCGGGGTTAGCGGTCGGCGTGGCTTCACGAAGCTGACTGGGAGGGTGCTTTTCTGGTGACCATCAGGTCACCACATTACCAGCAACCACGCCTCCGCGCAAACCGCACGGCGCGCTACTTGAGCTTCAACTCATCGAAGAGGGCCGTCGCCGCTTTGGGGTGCTGCATCAGATACTCGGCCACGCGACCGGCCCGATACTCCGGGAAGTACCCGCGCGGCAGCCGCAGTGCCACGGCGATGTCGCCAGCAAGCTGCCACCTGATGGTCTTCCCCTGCGCGCCTCGGAGCGAACGCGACAAGTGTGAGTGGGAGATCGACAGCCGCCCGGCCAAATCACGCAGGGACATGCCCCGATCCTCAAGCAGAGCGGGAAGCTCGTCTGCCAGTGCTCGGTCAGTGCGGCGCTTGGCCCCCATCCTCCCAGTATTGGGCAGGCGTCGGACGGCACCCTCCCCTTCTACTGGTCGTCAACATCTGGCGGATTCCAGTGCCCGAGTCCACCATCGACACGTCTGCTGATCTCCGCGAGGGCTTCGGCCAGCCGTGTGTCGTCGGCGGCCTCCGCGAAGGTCAGCAGCGTCAGGTAGAACGGCACGACGCCCGCCTGGTACGGGTTCGTGACGGAGCGTCCGGGCGCAACCCCATCGTGGACAACGAGTCCCGATCCATCAGGTTCCTCCTCCGTGAACTGCTCCACGGCCCAGAGGCTTGGGTGAGCCGCAGCCTGCGAGTCGGAGCGGTACGCCAGGGAGTAGTACAGCATCATCCCCGCCGCTTCGGCCCGCTGGATGAGCGGAGGCAACTCCTTTCTTCGCTCGCCACACTGTTCCAGAAACTCGGCCAGCTTGGCCTCGTCCCGAGCCTTCGACTCAGCCGTCAAGATCTGCTCCCCGCCGTGCTGCTGGACTTCGCGGTCTATGCGGAGCCGCGCCTTGAGGTCATCGATGGCGATTAGGAGTGCGTGGTAGTCAGCGTCAAGGACGAACCACCGCGCGGTGATGGCGTACTCATTGAGCGCCCGAACCTGGAGCATGGCCTCCAACTCGTAGCCTTCGTCGGCCAGCGCATACGCTGCGCGCAGCAGCGCGCGCGAGCGGGCGACCATTCCGACGAGCAGTCCCGTCGCAAGACCGGCCTCTCGATGAATCAGCGTCTTGGTGAACTGTCGGCTCGCCGCCCAGAGGTCGAGTCCAGCGGCCCGTGCCTGTTGTGGAGTCAGCCCCACTCGAAAAGCTGCTCCTCTTGGGGCGGCCCCTCCTCCTCTTCGACTGGCACCGCGGCTTTGAACGTGGTGCCAGTCTGATGCGGGTAGGCAATCTCCTTGCCCTCCAATAAGTCCTGGACGGTGATGATCTGGATGCGCGGGTAGTGCCGTCCCCACCCGGGCGACTCGTACATACCGGCTCCGGCGGCCTCCGTCCTCATTGGCTGCGTCGGCGGCTGCATCGTCAGGAGGACACCGATCTGCGCGCCCTCGCGGTCTAAGACGCCGCGAAGGTCACGAACGTGTGCGGGGTTCGTCTTGCCGGCCTTCACGGAGAGAATGATCTGCTTCGTCTTGCCGCCGCCCTCATCGTGAAAGTAGATTCGGCCGTCGATCCCGCGGTCAGCCCCCTTCTTGCCCTCCGCCGGACGAGCGCCCACGAGGCCGAGCGCCCACCACTGAAACTGGTAGGGATCCGATTGCGCCAAGGCGGCCGCGTCATCCAGGGCGACCGGCTCCCCAAGGACGCGGTACTCCGCGGAGATCCCCGGGCCGTACAAGTCTTGGAGGCGATGCTTCATCAGCGTAACGGCGAGGTGGGTGATGTCGATCCCGATCCACCGACGCTTGAGCTTTTGGGCGACGGCGATGGTCGTGCCACATCCGCAGAAGGGGTCAAGGACGACGTCACCCTCGTTGCTGCTGGCGCAAATGATCCGCGCCAGCAGAGCCTCCGGCTTCTGGGTCGGGTAGCCCAGCCGTTCCCGCGACCCGGCGTGCAGTCGGATGTCAGTCCAGATGTCCTGGAGAGGCACGCCTGGCTGCTCATCGAGGTACCGCTTGTAGACGGGCATCCCCGTCTTGCGGAACTCGATCCGGCCCTCCGCGAGCATCTTGTCCATGTTCTCCCGAGAGAAAGCCCAATGGCGTCCCTTGTAGGGCCGCGCGCCGTGCCACTCGTAATCCACGTCGCCGCCCGGCTTTGCTGCGGTGAGGTCACCGCGTCGGTAGCGGCGGCCCGTCCCCTCCTCAACGTAGCGGTAGTTCTCTTGGACGTAGTCCTCCTCGAAGGGGCCGTACTGGACGTTCCACGTGAACTTGTTGCTCTTCGTGTAGAACAGAAGGACGTCGTGGCTCCGGCCGAATCGGTTCGGGTCGTTCTTCGCGCTGAACCGCTTCCAGGAGATCTCGTTGCGGAAGTTCCGCGGATCGAAAACGGCATCCATCAACACTTTGAGGTAGTGACTCGCTGTGGGATCGCAGTGCAGGTACATCGAGCCGGTCGGTTTCAGGACGCGGTGCAGTTCCTTGAGTCGCGGAGCCATCATGGCGAGGTAGGCGGTCATGTCGCTGTCGCCCAGGAGATCGCGGATCGCCTTTAGCGCATGGGCTACTCCGCCGCCCCCTTCCACCACCTCGGTGTAGGCCTGCATCGAGGCCTGATCCCACCGCCACGTGTCCTCGAACGCCTTGATCTGAGCAGCGGCGCGAGCGCCGTGCTGGTCGGCAAAGAGGACGTTGAAGTTGCGGGCGCTGTTGAAGGGAGGGTCGAGGTAGACCAGGTCAACCGATTCGTCCTTGACGTAACGCTGGAGCACGTCGAGGTTGTCGCCGTAGTAGAGGAAGCTCTGGGCCATTCGGCTGATGCTACTGAGTCCGCCCGACACCATCGAAGCTGCGGACGTGCCGCGATCCGGCGGTTGGCAGAGCCGACCGGCCCTGTAGAGTCCCTGCCCGGCGCTTGAGAAGCGCCTCTGATGAGGCACGGTCGGGGTGGTGCCCGGTCGTGGGCTGGTTGCCGGGTGGTTCCCGGCGAGATCGGGCGAGGCGGGCCAGGACTACTACTGGCCCGCCCGCCGACCTCCGACGTCCGAGGCGGATGTCACGATGTCCCCACCAGCAGTAGACCGGGCGCTGGCTCACCCCCAGATTTCCGCCCAGTCATCCCATCGAGCCACAGAAAGGTGGCACACCAATGGTTCTGAAAACAGCGATTCTCGCGGACGCCGCGCAGGCGTCCCCAGACGGGAAGTTCCACGTCCTCGGAGGCGGAATCTCGATCCTGTGGGCGGCGGATCTGCCTGCCTCGATCAATGTCTCGCTCGTCGTCGGCTTCGAGTACTCAGCAGTAGAGGCGGGTGGTCAGCGCCACATCGACGTCCAACTCACCGACGCAGACGGCCAAGATGCTCTGCCGCGCATCAGCGCCGATCTTGCTCTCGGCGGGCGACAACCGCACATGCCCGCAGGCGCGCCGCTCACCTCGACCGGAGTGATCAATATCCACGCGGCGCTGCCGAAGTACGACACCTACGCCTTCCATATCCTCTTGGACGGCAACCACGTGGGCAGCGTACCCCTCGTGCTCGCGCCGATCCCCGCCGAACTGGCGCAGGCCTCGTAGCTCAACGGCGCGGCTCAGGCTGGTGCCGCGCGACTGATGCTCAATGACGTGCGACCTGCACTCAAGGTGGGGTACAGGTCGCACGTTCCATGAGGTTTGGCGCCGCTAGATGGTGCGCCACTTCCGCTCAACCATGCGCTACGCAGCGTTTCGCTACGCCCTCCTAGCCCACCTCGTCCCGCGCCGCGACGAACTGCTCAACCGCGAAGTCGAGCTCCTCGATCGTGTGTGCGGCCGACATCTGCGTGCGGATGCGCGCCTTGCCTTGGGGGACAACGGGGTAGGAAAAGGCCACCGCGTACACGCCCCGGCGGATCAGCGCGTCGGCGATCCGCCCCGCCTGCGCCGCGTCCCCGACCATCACCGGCACGATCGGGTGGTCGCCGGCCAGGATGTCGAAGCCGAGCTCGGTCATCCGCGAGCGGAAGTGCTCCGTGTTGCGGCGCAGCGTCTCCCGCAGATCCGCCGAGCGCTCGATCAGGTCGAGCGCCGTCATCGTCGCCCCCGCGACCGGCGGCGCGATGCTGTTCGAGAACAGGTAGGGCCGCGACCGCTGGCGCAGCAGCTCGACGATCTCGCGCCGCGCCGAGGTGTAGCCGCCGCTGGCCCCGCCCATGGCCTTGCCGAGCGTGCCCGTGATGATGTCGACCCGGTCGATGACCCCGTGCAGCTCGTGCGTGCCGCGGCCCCCTTCGCCGACGAAGCCGACCGCGTGCGAGTCGTCGACCATGACCAGCGCGTCGTACCGATCGGCGAGGTCGCAGATGTCGCCAAGCCTGGCGACGTAGCCGTCCATCGAGAACACGCCGTCGGTGGCAATCAGCCGGTAGCGCGCCCCCGACGCCTCCTGCAGGCGCGCCTCCAGCTCGTCCATATCGCTGTTTCGGTACCGCAGCCGCTGTGCCTTGCAGAGCCGGATCCCGTCGATGATCGACGCGTGGTTCAGCTCGTCCGAGATGACCGCGTCCTCCGGCCCGAGCAGCGTCTCGAACAACCCGCCGTTCGCGTCGAACGCAGAC
>Ga0066662_10001585_pt1 | contig 10539 bp, 7 predicted proteins | sample GraSoiAngelo_111_FD_133939 | JGI IMG/M metagenome (GOLD analysis project Ga0066662, IMG submission 133939) | Grasslands soil microbial communities from the Angelo Coastal Reserve, California, USA - 14_0903_12_40cm | ecosystem: Environmental > Terrestrial > Soil > Grasslands | place: USA... | reverse complement strand
TCCGAAATTGGGCTGTTTTCAACGAACAGCGCTCGCCAGATTGCGTCCGCCCTCTCTCGCTTGGAAAGTTCCCAATAACGCTCGGGCGACATATCGGACGAGCGGAAGAATTCCGCCTCCAGGTAGTGGTAGGTCAGAAGCTCGTCAATTCCCCACAACCCCAGATTGCCGAACGCAGGGGCGAACAGGTGAGTATGGATGTCGATGAATTCCGTTGAGCTCAGAACGTCTTCGACGGCAGGTTGGATCTGATCGACGGGGAGCACATCCGGATTACAGATGCCGTCACCAGAACCTGTATTTACGATCGATCTGGTTTCCATTCCTATGCCCGCATCGGAAGCTCGGCAGAGCCGCGATTCAAGGCCGGAAAGCGCCAGCCATGACCTCGAGTGCCAAGCTCGCTCCTGTTAACCAGAAGAAACCTGCGGCAGTGTCGCGCAATATAGGAGTCAGCTGCAGGCTTGTCAAATCAAGAGTGATAAACGATTGCTTTAAAAAGACTCAACATGCTGGTTACGCTCACACTTTATAATCTCGGCGCTCAAGGCTGTCTCTGGAGAACTGTTGAATGGGTCATCCTGTCCTTGATCTCACAAACAAAACTGCCGTTGTGATCGGAGGAACCAGCGGCATCGGCCTGGCGTTGACTAAAGCCCTGGCCCAGGCTGGCGCCAATGTAATTCCTTCGGGTCGTCGCGCCGAACTCGTCCGCAGCGCGGCGTCAGAGGTGGAAGCCCTTGACCGCCGATCTCTCGCTCAGGTTTGTGATGTCACTGACAGCGCCAGTCTCGATCAGCTCTTGCAGTCTGTCTGCAGTAAGTTCGGGAGTGTGCAGATTCTTGTGAACTGTGCCGGCCGGACCAAACGGATGCCCACGCTCGAATTCCCGGAATCAGAATGGGCGGGAATTCTGGACACCAATTTGAACGGAACCATGCGTGCCTGTCGCGTCTTCGGTCGGCACATGATCGAACGGCGCTATGGACGCATCATCAACATCGCATCGCTCGGGTCCCTGCTTGGCCTTTATGAAGTTGCTGCCTACTGTGCAAGTAAGGCTGGCGTAGCCGGGTTTACCAGAGCTCTTGCGGTCGAGTGGGCCAAGTGTGGCGTTTGTGTCAATGCGATTCTTCCCGGCGTCTTGCGCACCGATCTGAACGCTGAATTGCTGGATGGAAAGGAACGCGGGCGCGAGTTCCTGCTGCGCACCCCGATGCACCGATTCGGACAGCTCGACGAGCTTGCCGGGGCCGCGGTTTTTCTCGCGTCCGATGCCGCCAGTTTTGTAACCGGACACTTATTGGCCGTGGATGGAGGCTTGCTGGCGAGCGGCGTCAACCAGTAAGAGTCGGCAGACCTTTTGACGAGACTCTGCAGGCTGGCGTTCGCCCACCCCAACCAAAATGTTAAGGTTCTTACGATTCTTCGCCTGGCAGAGCTGCCCGTCGCGGTAACAGATCGCGCCCCAATCGTTCAAGTAGCGTTTGCATAAGGTAGTCGCGTCCGCGAGAACCGACACTCTTTGACCGAAAACGCTGCGGACACTATCGAGTAGCGACAGAGCCTCTCTGCGAGACTGATGCGCCGTTATTTAAGCTGCCTGAATTCGGAGTTCAACTTTTATAGGTTCAACTTTTATAGGTTGACACCTTACAAAAAACCTACTTACTCTCGTATGTCCAGGGGGCGGGCAGCTTCGACTCTGGTGGGCTCACTTTTTCCGGTAAATCGCTTGCGCATCGCAATCCATTTCAGGAGGCACGGAATGCAATGAATGTTTATCGAGGTGTTCTAATTGCGGCTTTGCTAACATTTCTTCAGGGATCATGCAGCACCGCGCCAGCGCAGACCAAGGCTGCTCAGTCAGCCAGACAGCTGGCCCCGACGCCGCCGATGGGTTGGAACAGTTGGAATAAGTTCGGCTGCGATGTAAGCGAGCAACTCATCCGGGAGACGGCAGATGCCATGGTCAGCAGCGGCATGCAGGCGGCGGGCTATCAGTACGTGAACATCGATGACTGTTGGCAGGTGAGCCGCGCCGCCGACGGCACTATCGTCGCCGATCCCGCCAGGTTTCCTTCCGGCATCAAAGCCCTCGCCGACTACGTACACAGCAAAGGCCTGAAGCTAGGTGTCTACACCGACGCCGGCCGGCTCACCTGCCAGAAGCGCCCGGGTAGTTTCGATCACGAACTCCAGGACGCGAAGACCTATGCCGCGTGGGGAGTGGACTACGTCAAGGTAGATTGGTGCTATTCCGAGGGGCTTGATCCCGAAGTACAGTATGCGAAATTTCGCGATGCGCTCGCGCAGGCGGGACGGCCCATCGTGTTCAGCATTTGTGATTGGGGAGTCAAGGCGCCTTGGAAGTGGGGACCGGCGACGGGCAATCTTTGGCGCACGACTGGCGATATCAGCGACCACTACGACCGCATGTCGGTAATCGGATTTTCCCAGAACGGCCTGGAGAAATTTGCTGGCCCCGGACACTGGAATGATCCCGATATGCTCGAGGTGGGCAATGGCGGCATGGAGCCTGACGAGTACCGCACTCACATGGCGCTTTGGGTCCTGCTGGCCGCTCCGCTTCTGGCGGGCAATGACCTGAGGAGCATGACTGCCGAGACCAAGGAACTCCTCATGAATCGAGAGGTCATCGCCGTGGATCAGGACCCGAAAGGCGTTCAGGGGCACCGGATGTGGGACGAAGGTCCGCTGGAAATCTGGGTGAAGCCGCTGGCCGATCAGAGCCAGGCTGTCGGCCTGTTCAATCGAGGCGAATCAGCGCTCAGCATCACTCTCAACTTGAGAGCGCTCGGCATGAGCGGCCCGGCAAAGCTGCGTGATCTCTGGGAACATAAAGATCTTGGCCCGGTGCAGGACTCGTACACGGCTGAAGTACCGAAACATGGTGTGATGATGTTAAGGGTATCGCAATAATCCTGGCATCAGGCGACACCTCTGGTGGGGTCGAGCGCCAGCAATGCCAGTCCTTCTGGAGCCCTATGATGGTGATCTGGGACCGACTGGAGTTGATAAAACGAACACTGGTTGCCTGCTCGCCGAACGCCTCGGTTGGGAATTCGCTGGATCTAGGCGTATTCGCTATTTAAAACGCGTGCCAGACTGCTGATACTTCGCCTGGGCGAGGTTTTAAAGTGCAGCCAGGCGGCAGTGCTGTCTCCGTTGACCCGATGGTGCAGTTGTTGTGTTTACGCAGCTGCGTGGTCGGTATTGTGCAGACCGCGCACCACTCTTCATCTTCTAGTAATGATTTTGTTCGCTAAGCCGGAGCGGTGATAACCAAGGAGGGACGCTTCATGCTGGTTGACGATGGCACCATGCCGGCCCGCGGCTTCTCTGTGCGCCACGTGAAGAACATCGAGTTGCGAGATGTTGAACTTAGAGGCGAGAACGAGGATTTTCGCCCGGCATCCCGTACTGGAAGACGTGGTCGGGCCGAATCCACTCACCTCAAGCTGCCCCGCGCCGCAAACGTCCTCGCACTCGCACTCGGCAAGGTGAAGGATTTCAGTATTGTCCAGACCAAGGCGGTTCCGGATACGAATATAGAGAATAGGCAACAAACCACTTTGTAATGCCAGACTCTCCGTGCACCGGCGTCGACTCGTTAGAGACTGCGTGAGACCGTGGCCGTCGAAACTCCGCTTTTCATCGTATAGTTTTGCTGAACAGACGGTTTAGAACCTCCACGTTGACATTCCTCAGCCCTTTTCCTAACATGCGTCCCCTCGCGCCGTTAGCATCCCCCGATCTTTACGAAATGGAAGTCAGTGTTTGCACCTGGTCCAGAGCTTACCTGCGGAGGAAAACCATGGTTGCTAAATTGGTACGCTCGCTCACTTGGATTTTCAGCTGCGTTCCGGCTGTTTGTTTGGTGCTCTCTGCCCTCACCATTTCGGCGCACGTCCAGGGCTTGATTGCCTCGCTGGGCGGTACGGTGACAGATCAATCCGGAGCCGCCGTAGTCGGTGCCCAGCTTACTCTGACCAATGCGGCAACCGGGTTCGAAGCCAAGGCTGGCAGCAACGACAGGGGCGAGTATAGCTTTCGCAGCTTGACCCCCGGCACCTACAACTTGAAAGTGGCGAAGACTGGTTTTCAGAGCTATGAACAAACCGGTATTGTCCTAACCATCAATCAATCTGCTCGCGCCGACGCCGTGCTTAAGGTGGGCATGACTGCCGAAACGGTTTCGGTGCAGGGCGAGAATACTCTCATTAACTTCGACACCGGGACTCTGCAGGCAGGCGCCGACCCCGAAACCGTCAAAGATCTGCCGCTTATCGTCGAGGGCAAACCGCGTTCTTCGGCTGCATTGGCCGTGCTGCTCCCGGGCATCTCTACTGGCGGTTCCAATCAGGCGTTCCAGGCCCGCATCAACGGTGGACAGGAATCAGGCGACGAGGCTCTCCTGGATGGTGCCACCATGCAGGAAGGCTTCATGAGCCAGAGCGGTATGGTATCGATCCATCAGGATTTCCAGATGTCACCGGATATGATCCAGGAAGTCAAGGTCCTCACCTCGAGCTACGACGCGCAGTATGGATCCTCCACTTCTGGGCAGATTACGATGGTGAGCAAGTCTGGCACTAATGCGTATCACGGCGCAGTCTTCGAGTACGGGCGTAACGCGTGGTTGAACGCCAAACAATGGGGCTCGGCAAAGCGTTCCCCCGACAACGAACACAACTTCGGTGCCAACTTTGGGGGTCCCGTCAAGATTCCATGGTCCTACCACGGAACCTCGAAGCACAAATCTTTCTTCTATTTCAACTGGGAGTCTTATCACCAAGCCGGCGGCTCTACCACGCCCACGCTTACAATTCCGTCGCTCCTCGAGCGACAAGGCAACTTCACGGACTGGGGGCAAACCATTTACGTTCCAGCTCAGATTACGGCCGCTTGTCAGGCTACCGGAGTAGTACCGGGACAATCGTTTCCCGGCAACATCATTCCCCAGGGTTGTATCAGCCCCATAGCCGCGGCTTATATGGCCGTGTTGCCTACGCCAACCAACAATCAGCCAACTAACAATTACACCCTGTCCAAACCAGTGCCGGACACGCTAACCAGTAACTCCAATGTGTACATGTTGCGCCTGGACCACAACTACGGCGACAAGGATCATCTCTACTTTTTCTGGTGGCGCCAGTTCACAGGTTTCAACACTGCTACTGAACTTCCCACAGCAATCGCGACCGAATCGCCCACCAGGCCGCAGAATTCTCCCATTGCCCGCTTCAATTGGGAGCATACGTTTTCCTCAACACTGACAAACCATGCCACCTTTGGATACCTAAACCGAAACGAGGGTTACGGCTCGGAGAACCTGGCCTTTGTAGGTAAACTCCCGCAGGTGCCCAACGCGGCTGGAACGAAAGCGCTCCCGGCGTTCACGTTCTCCGACGGTTTCAATCAGATCTCCAACAGCAACGGACCTCCGAACACGAACATCACTGTTCGTCCAACCTGGGTATTCAATGACATCGCGAACAAGCTCTATGGCCACCACACGATCACCTTCGGGGGGGAATGGAGGTCGGTACAGGGCAATATTCACCAGTCAAACAACCAATCCGGCACGTATAGCTTTGACCGAAGCGTGACCAGCCTCTCGGGCGCTGGTGGAAGTCCGGTCGCGGCCTTCCTGCTTGGAGCAGTCAGCGGCGGCTCGGTGGATCGTCGAACCGTAAGCTCGTGGTATCCACGTCAAACGGTTTGGGCACTTCACGTAAACGACTCTTGGAAAATCACGACAAAGCTGACGTTTAATTACGGGCTACGCTGGGATTACTACACGCCTTCTCGGGAAAAATATAACCACTTCTCATTTATTGACCTGGTGGGAGCCAATCCCGGTGCCGCAGGCCGGCCCGGGCGACTGGCCTTTGCTGGCAACAGCTATGGCGACGCCAGTTACGGCGCGGACTATCCGGAGAAGCCTTGGTACAAGGGGTTCGCGCCGCGGCTTGGCGTGGCCTATGCCGTCGACCCGAAGACAGTGGTGCGTGCCGGATACGGGGTCTTCTTTGCACAAGCCTTTTACCCCGGCTGGGGCGGTGGAATGTCGCTGGACGGGTTTAACCTGCACCAAACTTTCGGAACCAGCGTGAGCGGTGCCTCGGTGATCCCCGCCTTTTATCTGGATAATGGGGTCCCAGCCTTCACGCCGCCGCCGTTCATTTCCTCGAGTTTCGACAATGGGCAGAATCCTTCGCAAGCCAACGGCAACGGCTCGGCCTATCGTCCGGTGGATGCTAACCGCCGGCCATATTCCAGCCAATGGAACCTCACCATCGAGCGGGAACTGCCGGCAGATATTTTCTTGAGCGTCGCTTACGTGGGCAATAAGGGTACCCGCTTGACCTCAAGCCTCGAGCCGGTCAACGTCCTGAATCCCTTTGCTGCGAATATCCGAGCTCTGGAAGCTCCGAGCGCGGTGGATCCTACCATTCCCAAACTCCTGGATAAATTTAACGCTAGTGACACCGCGGTCAATGGTATTCCGCTCCCCTACGCTGGGTGGGTGCAGGACATGAACAACGGTGTCTGCCCTCCCACAGTCGCCCAGGCACTGCTGCCATTTCCGCAGTTCTGCAGCCGGCTTCAGGGACTCAATGAGAACCATGGAAATTCTATCTATCATTCCTTCCAGCTGAAGGCTGAGAAGCGTTTCAACAAGGGTCTCTATATGCTTGTGTCGTACACCAACGCGAAGCTCATTTCCGATGCGTCGGACAATACACAGCAACTCGGAGGCTCCTGGAACGCTACCCAAGGCGTAATCTCGCCCTACGAGAAGAAGCGGGCGCGTTCGATCTCGTCGGACGACGTACCACAGATTCTTTCTGCCGCATTTGTGTACGACCTGCCTTTCGGCCGAGGCAAACGCTACCTTAATCACGGATTGGGTAATGCGGTAGCTGGAGGCTGGCAATTCAGCCCCCTCATTCACTACTCCCGTGGTACGCCGATGTGGTTCCGCTCGGGTACCTGCCAGGTGGTCCCGCAATTCCGCCAGAATTGCCTGGTGGGCCTGGTACCGGGGGTCAATGCCTTCCTACAGGACCCCAATGGCTACGATCCCGGCAAGGGCCCGCTCCTCAACAGCGCAGCCTTCGAGCCTCTTAATGATTTCCAGTTCATCGACAAGGGCGGAGTCGGAGGGCCCGCCCAGTTCGGATACACTGGTTCTGGACCGCGCATCTCAAACCTGAGAGGGCCAAACGTGAAGAACTTCGACTTTGCGCTTACCAAAAACACCAGGTTGAGTGAGAGGTTGAACTTCCAGGTTCGCTTCCAGTTCTTCAACGCGTTCAACCAGCATTACTTCTTCCCCGCAGCCAACGTCAACAACCAGGGCTCGAGTTTTGCCTTCAACAATGACATAAGCGCTCCTAATTTCGGCGCCTGGAATGGGGGCGTCAGCTCCCCGCGTACCATTCAACTTGGGGCTAGGCTCGAGTTTTAGCCAATACGGGCCTTACGAACCCTGCAATTGCGCCACCTTTTGTTGTGTTCAATAGGAAGGTGGCGCCATCTTCTTAGGTTTGCAGATACTTCAGAGGTGCCGCTGAGAACCGTAAGAATAGAGTGCTTTAGCTCCCTGAAAGGATTGAAGCCAGCGCCCGAAACGCAGCTTGCTCGCTAATCAGAGGAGGAACCCGGCTTCTCCTTTGGCGTGCCCTGCGCCGAACTCTTGAGCTCCTGGAACTTTGTAATTTCGGCTTGCGCCAGCGCGTGCTCGCCTATTCGCTGGTAAATCCTTCCCAGCAAATAGTGTGGTTCGGGATATGCCGGATCCAACTCCGCAGCCTGTTTGAGGGACTGGGCGGCTGCCTCATGCTCGCCTTGCATTTCCAAAACCCGCCCGAGCTGGTAGTGCGCTTGTGGAAGTCCTGCATCATAACTGATGGCCTCGCGTAAGTTCTTTTCGGCTTCTGCCAATCGGTTGGCTTCTATGAGCGAGATAGCGAAATTAAGGTGAGGCCACGGCGCAGGCTTCGATGCATGTCGATTCAACTCCACCGCTCGGTTGTAGCTCCTTATTGCCTGTTTCACATCACCAAGGTAGTCATAACAGAGCCCAAGGATGTCGTAAGCGCGTGCCATCTTTGGGTCCAGTTCCACGACTTTTCGCAATCGACTGATAGCGCCGCTGTAATTCTGACTGTCATAGTCGAGGCGTGCTAACCAATAAAGATAGAGAGCATCGCGGGGCTGCGCCGCCATCAGCTTCTCCAACTCTGGCCGGGCCCAATCCCGGTGGTTGAGCTTGATGTAGGCCATGGCCAGCGTGAATCGGCTGCGATCGTCCAGAGCAGTAATCCCTTCCGCTTTCTTATAGGCGATGGCGGAGTTAAGGTACTTCCGATCCAGAAAGAAAATTCCCCCTGCGACCGCCAACAATCTTGCGCTCCGCACTGATTTTGGATTACGTTCCGCCTCTTGCACCAATATTTTCTCCGCGCGCTTGTACTCGCGCTGTTTAAGGACAGCTTCGAGTTCGAGCCGCTGCGCGGCATCAAGCGGCAGCCCAGAAACGTCATCGGGTATATTTGCGGACGAAAGCTCCTCTTCTTGTGGAGCAGGCGTGTGTGCTGCAACTGAAAGAGGCCCCCATGCCCCCAGCAACCACACGAGAATCAACGTTACATTTCTGAACATATCTCCGAACATCCGAACCAACATCAAGGTCCAGCAGCGGCCTTTGCAGCTTCAATCTTGGCTTTTGTCTCCTCTGCCACCTTGCTCTCGGGGGCCAGTTCCTGTTCAAGCTTCACTTCCGCAAGCGCCTGATCGAATTTCTTCAATTCCAGGTATATAACCGCCATCGCCAGATGGATTTCGGGCAACTTCGGATCGGATCGCGCGGCCTGCTGATAAGCCTCTAACGCCTGATCGTATCTCTCCTGGATCACGTACTCCTGGCCGAGAGCCTGATGGAGCCGAGCGGAATCGGGATTCATGCGGGAGATTTGCTGATAAGACCATGCGGAGAGCATGCTGTAAGCTCTGCCCAATTGATAACAATATTCCGCATTCTGCGGAACCAATTCCACTAACTTCTGTAGTTGCTGGACGGCCGCGATCCAGTTTTCCGAGGCCTCATAGGCTTTCGCCAGCTGCAAACGGGCCTCGGGTTCTCTTGGCATGAGACTAACTGCACGGTTGAGTTCCCGCGCAGCCTCCGCATTCTTTCTCAAAGCCAGCAAGCTGGATCCAAGCAGCAGCCGCGTAGGACCGTGGTCCGGCTGCAGGGCAATTGCTTGGCGGAAGCGCATGACCGCCTGCTGGTGGTTACCCCGCTGCTGAGCAATAACACCTAAATTATGAAAGACTAGCGGATGCCGGATCCCATGTCGAAGCGAGTCGGAGAAGACCTCTTCGGCCCTGTCGAGATCCCCCACCTTCAGGGCCTCGATGCCGGGGGCAACCTGTGCTTCGCGTGAAGGGGGCACATTCTGCGCGAGCACGGCGCTGCCGGTGCAAACAAAAAGCACGGCTGCGGCCCTGAGACAAAGCCCTCTCCTTGACGGCCAAGCAGGCAGCGTGCTCCACAGGCGCGGCATAGATAAAGAGCCATAGTATAGGCCTATGATCGATTCCGTAGTAATTGCCCAGTGGTTTACATATAATCTTGTCTGCAAAATCCTTGAAACCACCCGCTGGACGCTGCTTTTCGTATGCGATTGGAGAGCCGAATTCGGACGCTCGTCTTCATCCTCTTCTTGCTTTTTTCCGGTCTTTTGCCGGGGCAATCGGAGCTGGATCACGCCACCCGAAGAGACCAACGAATTCTGCGAATTCAACGATTAATCGAAAATCACGATCTGGCAGGGGCACAACGCTTGCTCATGGAGGCTGCAAAGGAATTTCCGGAGGATTCCGGGTTCGACAACCTTCTCGGCGTCGTAGAGGCGCAGCAAGGTCATTACCAGAACGCGGAAAACAGTTTCAACCAGGCCATCCTTCGGACGCCGACGTTCACCGCCGCTTATTTGAATTTGGGGCGACTCTATCAAGAAACCACTGCCGGCGATCCAAAGGCCACGGACAAGGCGTTGGATATTTACCGGCGCGTGCTCCAGTATGCACCAGACGATCCTGAGGCCAACTATCAGAGCGCAGTCTTGCTGTTGAAACGTGGTGAATACCAGGACTCGCTCACTCGAGTTCTCCGCCTCCCCGCCGATATCCGGAGCCGTGCCCAGGCACTGGCGATTGTTTGTGCGGACTACGCCGCGCTTGGCAACCGCGCAGGTACAGATGATGCAGTACACGGTCTGATTGCGGATCCCGATTTCTCCGAAGCCGATGTGACGCAAATGTTGGCAGGGCTGGAAGCAGGCAAGCGTGAGGACCTGGCGGTCTCTCTCGTGGAAGACCTAAAGAAGCGTCACGCATTGTCTTTGCGGCTCCTGCACACCCTAGGCTTGCTTTACGAACGGACCGGCGAGCTGACTGAAGCGCGTGCCACACTGGAACAATTTGTCACGGCGGGAAATCTTT
>Ga0066662_10001584_pt1 | contig 10543 bp, 10 predicted proteins | sample GraSoiAngelo_111_FD_133939 | JGI IMG/M metagenome (GOLD analysis project Ga0066662, IMG submission 133939) | Grasslands soil microbial communities from the Angelo Coastal Reserve, California, USA - 14_0903_12_40cm | ecosystem: Environmental > Terrestrial > Soil > Grasslands | place: USA... | reverse complement strand
TCCCTGCGACGCACCTGCTACTCGTCGAGCACGTCGAACGCGACCGCCAGCGCGAGCCCGTAGAGCGCGTGCGGCACGATGTCGGCGATCCAGCCTTCGGGACCCCATGTCTTCGGATCGGTCGCCCCGCTCTTCGTCGCGGGAACGTCGCTGAGCGCCATCGCCGCCGCGCCCGCGACGATCGCCGCGATGAGAAGCGGCACGCGGCCGCGAATTGCCGGCCGGATCGCGCCGTACACCGCGCCGACGCCGATGCCGTTCACGTAGCCCAGCAGCGCGCCGAGGCCGGAGCGGCGGTTCTCCGCGGTGTCGTCGTCCGCGGCGAGCGGCTCGATGCCCGCGGACGAGGCGACGTTCTTCACCAGCTTCGAGGGCGTGTCGCTCGAGGGCCGGCCGCGCGACGCCATGTCGGCGTACGTGGCGATGTTCAAGGCAGCTGTGCCGACCGCTCCGGCAGCCGTCCCGACAAGGACCGAACGTGCGAGGCTCATGGGGGTTCTTCCCCCGAATCCGCCTACTTCGCCGGCGGCAGCAGCGCCAGCTCGGCTTGGGCGGCGCGGACGATGATCGGCTCTTCCGAGGCGATCGCGTGGCGGTACTGCTCGCGGGCCAGCCCGATCTTGCCCTGCAGGTTGTAGGTGACCGCCAGCATGTAGTGCAGGCGGCCGTCGTCCTGCGCGACGGCGAGGCCCTTGATGTACGCCGCTTCGGCCAGCGGGAACAAGCGGTGCTCGTTGTAGTCGTAGCCGAGGTCGATGTACGCCTCGGGCCGCATCGGGTCGGAGCGGATCGCGCGGTTGTAGTACGACACCGCCGTCTTCCAGTCGCCCTGCGTGTCGTAGATGTAGCCGATGTCGACCAGCGCCTCGGTCGCCTCCGGACGGATCTGCAGGGCGCGGTCGAGGTGCGGGCGCGCGGTCGCCGAGTCGTTCTTCTCGAGGTACGCTTCGCCGAGGTTGACGACCGCCGGATAGTAGTTCGGGTCGACCGCAAGGCAGGCTTTGAGGTGCGTGATCGCCGGGTCGATGCGCCCGAGATCGACCAGCGCGTTCGCGACGTCGACGCGCGCCGCGCACGACGACGGCCGCACGGCGACGACGTGGCTGAACGCGTCGTAAGCCTGCTCGTACTTGTGCAGCGCGCGCTGTGCCTGACCGAGCTCGCTCCAGCGGCCGAGGTCGAATGGGTGCTGCTCGGTGTCCTGCTGCAGGCGCGTCATGTACTGCGGCAGATCTCCGGCGCGCTTGTGGATCATCACCAAGCCGACGTAACCGGTGCGGCTCGGCAGGCTGAGCTGGAACTCGGCCATCGCCTCGTTGATCTTGTCCTGCGCCGCGTAGAGCGCCCCCAGGCGGCCGTGCGTCTCGCGGTCCGTGCTGTCGACCGCGAGAATCGCCTTCCAGACCCGCTCGGCCTTCGCGTAATCCGGAACTCGGAAGTAGAGGTCGCCCAGCAGCCGGCCCGCCGCGGCGTCCTGCGGATGGCCCGCGACGTACGGGGCCAGCCCGTCGATCGCACCCTTCGTATCGCCCGCGGCGACCTTCGCGCGCGCCGCGTCGAGCACGGCCGGATCCGTCGGGTTCATGCTGGGAAAGACGACCGTCGTCTCCGAGGCGAGCACAGGCACGGCCTGTGCCACGACGAGAGCGGCCGAAACGGCGAGCAGACGCAACAGACGCATGAAGACGCTCCTTCCGGAGGCTGAACGACTCCTAAAGTATACAGTGTCCCGGGGCTCGGAGCCTAGTGCCGGTTCTGTCGGCGGAGTGCCGTCCACACCGGGCCGAGCGACCGCGCGGAAGCGCCGCGATGCGACGTTTCTCGCGGAGTGCGCCGGGGCGGGTTCGCCGAAGGCCCCTCGGCTATGTCCACCACGAAGACGAACGGCTCCGTCGGCCGCACCCGCGCCGAGAGCGACTCGATGGGGAAGATCGACGTCCCCGCCGACCGGTACTACGGCGCGCAGTCCGCGCGCTCGCTGATCCACTTCGACATCGGGGACGACTCGACGCCGCGCGACGTGATGCCGCGCGAGATCATCCGCGCGATGGCGCAGCTCAAGAAAGCCGCCGCGCTGGTCAACCACGACCTCGGCAAGCTGGACGACGAAAAGACGAAGCTGATCACCCAGGCCGCCGACGAGGTGATCGCCGGAAAGCTGCAGGACCACTTCCCGCTGCGCGTGTGGCAGACCGGTTCCGGTACGCAGACGAACATGAACGTCAACGAGGTGATCTCGAACCGCGCGATCGAGATCGCCGGCGGCGAGATGGGCTCGAAGAAGCCGGTCCACCCGAACGACCACGTCAACATGTCGCAGTCCTCGAACGACACGTTCCCGACCGCGATGCACATGGCCGCCGCCGAAGCGATGGTGAAGATGCTGCCCGCGGTGCGCGCGCTGCGCGACGCGCTCGCGGCGAAGGCCGAGCAGTGGAAGGACATCGTGAAGGTCGGCCGCACGCATCTGCAGGACGCGACGCCGCTGACGCTGGGGCAGGAGTTCGGCGGATACGTCAGCCAGCTGGACCGCGACATCAAGCGCTGCGAGCAGTCGCTGGACGATCTCTACGACCTCGCGATCGGCGGAACCGCGGTCGGGACGGGGCTGAACGCGCATCCCGAGTTCGCCGAGCGCGCGGCGCAGAAGATCGCCGAGCTGACCGGCTTGCCGTTCCGCTCGCACCCGAACAAGTTCGCCGCGCTGGCCTCGCACGACGAGGTCGTGGCGGCGTCGGGCTCGCTCAAGACGCTGGCGGCATCGCTGATGAAGATCGCGAACGACGTGCGCTGGCTGGCGTCGGGGCCGCGCGCGGGGATCGGCGAGCTGATCCTGCCCGAGAACGAGCCGGGGTCCTCGATCATGCCCGGCAAGGTGAACCCGACCCAGTCGGAAGCGATGACGATGGTCTGCGTCCAGGTCTTCGGCAACGACGTCGCGATCGGGTTCGGCGGCGCGCAGGGCAACTTCGAGCTCAACGTCTTCAACCCGGTGATGATCTACAACTTCCTGCACTCGTGCCGGCTGCTGCAGGACGCGTGCGGGATGTTCCGCGAGCACGCGATCGAGGGGCTTGCGGCCAACGAGCCGGTGATCGCGAAGTACCTCGGCGAGTCGCTGATGACGGTCACCGCGCTGACGCCGAAGATCGGGTACGACAAGGCGGCCGAGATCGCGAAGAAAGCGCACCACGAGGGGTCGACGCTCAAGGACGCCGCACTGGCCCTCGGCTACGTCAGCAGCGAGGACTTCGACAAGTTCGTGGTCCCCGCGAACATGACGCATCCGTAAGGGACGGTCTAGCGCGAAATCATGAGCCCTCCGTGAAAACGGGGGCTTCGTCTTTCGAGGTGGAAGGGGCGGCCGATGATCGTGCGGCGCCTTCTCGCCGGCGTGGTCCTGGCCGGGCTCGCCGTCCCAACGCTCGCGGCCGCTCCGCACCCGCACGACCCGCGCACGCCGCCGCGCCAGACGATCCCGGCCCCGCCGCACGGCATGACCTCGCGGGTGTTCGCTCGCGCCGACGCGGCCGAGCCGGACGCCTCGCCCGCGCCCGCCCCCGCCGCTTCGGGCGCCCCGGCGGCCGAGCCGGAGCCTGCGGTGCCGCGGCCCACCGCCTCGTCGCCCTCACCCGAGATCGCGGCGCGCGCGCGGGCCGAGTTCGAGGCGAACCGCAGCGGGAAGATCGACCGCTCGCACTACACCGCGGAGATGAACGCGCGCATCAGCGACACCGCGCTGGCCGAGGCCGCCACCGCGCTGAAGGCGCTGGGCCAGGTGAAAGGGTTCACCCAGGTGCGGAAGATCACGCAGGGCTCGCTGACGCTGTACGTGTTCCGGATCGAGTGCGAGAAGCCGCCGGTCGTCGAGGAGGCGATCGCGTGGAACGCCGCCGGGAAAGTCGACTTCCTCCAGTTCGGGCCGGCGCGGACGTGAATCTCGCCGACCCGTACGACGCCTCGGCGACCGTCGCGGACGTCTACGTCTTCTTCCGCCGCTGGCGCGCGTGGAGCGACGACGTGCGCGCGCAGATGCTGCACGCGCGCGACCTGCGCTACGGGCCGAGCGCGGACGAGACGCTCGACCTGATCGTGCCGCACACCGGCGCGCCGCTGATCGTCTGGTTCCACGGCGGCTACTGGCGGCGCTTGCACAAGGACGACAACACCTTCGTCGCGCGCGGCTTCGCGGCGCACGGCATCGCGACGGCGGTCGTGAACTACGGGCTCGCGCCCGCGGTTCCGCTCGAGGAGATCGTCGCGCAGGCGCGGCGCTCCGTCGCGTGGCTGCGGGAGCACGCGAAGCAGCATGGTGCGGATTCGTCACGCCTCGTCGTCGCGGGGCACTCGGCCGGCGGGCATCTCGCCGCGATGTGCGCGGTCGAGGCGCCGGTCTCCGCGGTCGCGACGCTGAGCGGGCTGCACGACCTGCGGCCGCTGGTGCGCTCGTTCGTGCAGCAGTATCTGCAGCTCGACGACGCGCGCGCCGCGGCGCTCAGCCCGAGTCTGCTCGCGCCGGCCGCCCCGACGACGGTGCTGGCGCGCACGGGATCGCGCGAGAGCGAGGAGTTCCAAGAGCAGGGCCGGGACTTCGCCGACGCATGGCGCGCGCACGGCTGCGAGGCGTCGTACGCGAGCACCGAGGACAATCACTTCTCGATCGTCGAGCGCTTGGTCGACGGGAGCGATCCGCTGACCGCGCAGATCGCCGAGCTGGCCCTGGCAGCGGGGAAGCGGCGGGTCAAAGCCTAGGCCGGCGAAACTCCGCGCCTCAACGGCGCCGCCTTGGCGCCGTGTTCGAGTGACGGCTGACGATCTGCGGCGTTTGCTCTAGCCGTTCACAGCCGCTTCACGTAGTGGCGGTGGCCCAGCGTGTAGCCGCGGCGCTCGTAGAAGCGCTGCGCGGCCGTGTTCTCGTCGACGACGTTCAGGCTGACCATGCGATAGCCGCGCTCGTGCGCCCAGCGCTCGACGGCGTCCATCAGCGCGGCGCCCACGCCTGCGCCGCTCAGCGCGACGGCGATCTCCGAGACGTGCGCGTAGCGTTCGCCGGTGAAGAAGTCGCGGTTCGTCACCGCGTAGACGAAGCCGGTTCGGTTCCCGCGGTCTTCCTCGGCGATCAGGAAGACGTCGCCGCGCTGCGGGTTGCGCAGCGTATCGCGCAGTACGCGCGACGTCCCTTCGATGACCGTCTCCGGCGAGTGGCTGTCGGCGGCGCCGTGCTCGACGAAGCGCGGCACCAGGGACAGGACGAACTCCTCGTCGCCTGGGCGCGCCTCGCGTAGCCGCGTCATTTCACCAGCGGCAGCACGTTGGAGGGCGTGAACGGAACCAGCCCCAGAACGAACGTCGCGACCGCGCAGACACCGACCGCGATCCACGGCAGCGGGTTGCCCGAGCGCTCGTCGCGCACGTGCGCCGGATCGACGCGCGCGAACATCACGCGGACGATCTTGAAGTACACGTACGCCGAGATCGCCGTGCCGACGATCAGCACGCCGCCGAGCCACGCATAGCCCGCGCCGACGCTCGCCGCGAGGATCAGGATCTTCCCGGTGAAGCCGATCGTCGGCGGCAGGCCCGCGAGGCCGATCAGGAACAGCGTCATCGCGGCGGCCAGCCACGGGCGGCGGTGCGCGAGGCCCGCGAAGCGCGGCAGCGCGACGACCGCGTCGCCGTCGCGCGACATGAGGGCGACGACCGCGAACGCGCCCAGGTTCATGAAGGTGTAGCCGGCGAGGTAGAGCAGCGCGTAGCGCAGGCCCAGCGCGGTCGTGCCGGCGAGCGCGACGACGATGTAGCCGAGCTGCGCGATGCCGGAGTACGCCAGGAGACGCTTCATATCGGTCTGCGCGAGCGCGCCCAGGTTGCCGACCAGCATCGAGAGCGCGGCCAGCACCCACAGCGGCAGCAGGATCGCCTCGCGGTGGCCGGACGGCAGCGCGGCGTACGCGAAGCGCGCCAGCACCGCCAGCGTTCCGGCTTTGGTGGCGACCGACATGAACGCGGTGATCGGCAGCGGCGCGCCCTCGTAGACGTCGGGCGTCCAGGCGTGGAACGGCACGAGGCTCAGCTTGAACGCGAGCCCCACCAGGAACAATCCGGCGCCGAGCGCGAGCAGCGGCGTGACCGCGGCGGTCGCCAGCGCGGAGAACTGCACCGAGCCGGTCGCGCCGAACAGCAGCGCCGAACCGTACAGCAAGAACCCCGACGCCATCGAGCTCAGGATCAGGTACTTGATCGCCGACTCGCGGGCGGTCTGGCGCTTCGACATCGCGCACAGACAGTACAGCGCGAGCGAGAGCAGCTCCAGGCCGAGAAAGACGGTCATCAGGTTCGCCGCTCCCGCCATCAGCATCGCGCCGCTGGCGCCCCACAGGAGCAGCGCGGTCGTGCCCGCGACCTGGTCGTCGCGGCCGACGCCGAGCGAGAGCAGCAGCGTCGCGATCGTCGCGACGATCACGATCTCGCTGAAGACGATCGAGAAGCCGCCCTGCACGAACGCACCGCCGAACGCGGCGTAGTCGTGCGGGTACTGCAAGCCTTGCAGCACGCCGGCGACGATCAGCCACACGATCGCGAGCCCGGCCGCGACGACGCGCCGCCACGGCCCGCTCTCGCGGTAGAACAGATCGACGAACAGAATCAGCAGCGGGACGAGCGCGACGACGAACGCGGGCAGCAGCGCCGCGTAGTCGGCGCTCGCGGGCAAGCTAATGGCCGGCGGCACGGGCCGCCTCCGTGAGCATGCCGACGACCAAGCCCGGGTTCACGCCGAGGAGCACGAAGCCGGCGACCAGCGGCGCGACCGCGATCCCTTCGGTCCAGGTCAGATCGCGGCGTTCCGGCAGATCGGGGACTTCGGGGCCGTTCATCATGTCCTGGAACAGCCGCAGCATGTATGCCGACGCCAGCACGATCGCGACCAGCGCGACCAGCGCCGGCCAGACGAATCCGGCTTTGAAGATCCCGGTCAGGATCAGGATCTCGCCGCTGAATCCCGCGAGGCCGGGGAGGCCCAGCGCGGCGAGCGCGCCCAGCATCAGCGCGCCGGCGAGCTTCGGGTTGCGCCGGCCGAGACCGCCCAGGCGCGCGAGATCGCGCGTCTCCTCGCGCTGCTCGACCGCGCCGAGCACGAGGAACAGCGCGCCGCTGAACAAACCGTGCGCGACGATGTAGACCACCGCGCCGGCGAGCGCGAGCGGCGAGCCGCTGAAGACCGCGATCAGGATCAGCCCGAGATGCGAGAGCGAGCTGTACGCGACGACGCGCTTCGCGTCGCGTTCGGCGAGGGCGGCCAGCGCGCCGTAGATCAGCGCGACCGACCCGAGGACCATCATGAGCGTTCGGGCCTGCGCCATCTCCGGCGCGAGGAACGGCAATCCGATCACCAGGAAGCCGTACAGGCCCGCCTTCGACTGCACGGCGGAGACGGACGCGACGACCGGCGGCGGCAGCTCGGCGTACGTGTCCGGCATCCAGGTGTGGAACGGGAACACCGGCGTCTTGATCAGGAACGCGAACGCGAAGCCGGCGAAGATCCACAGGCCCCAGGCGGTGCCGATCCCCGGCTGCGCGGCCGGGTTGCCGATCACGTCCGTCGTGCCGGCGACGACGCCGAACGCCGCGGTCGCGAGCAGCAGCGCGAGGCCGCCGCACAGGTTGTAGATCAGGTACTTCCACGCCACGCGCGGGTGCGGCGAGGACTGCACGAGCACGAGGAACACCGGGATCAGCATCAGGTCCCAGAACAGCGCGAAGAGCAGCATGTCCTTCGCGAGGAAGACGCCGTTCATCGCGCCCTGCAGCATCAGGAGCTGCGCCGCGACGTCGCGCCCACGGTGGCCGCGGATCGCGAGCGCGCCGCCGAACGTGCACAGCGCGAGCAGCAGCACGATCCAGTACGACACCGGGCCGAAGCCGAGGTGGAAGGCGGCGGCGAACGGCCGCGAAAGCCAGCGCGCCGACGCGTCGGCCGCGTGCGGGTCCGCGACTGCCAGCACGAACGTCAGGCCGGCGACGGTGGCGGCGAGCGCGGTGGCGAGCGGCCACTGCCGGCGCGGGATCGCGTACACGAGGAGGCCGGCGACGATCGGGCCGAGGACGAGCGCGGTGAGCGTCATCGCGCGCCTCCCGCGAACGCGAACGCGTAATATGCGACGACGCATACGACGCCGAACGCGATCGAGAGCGCGTACGCGCGCACCAGGCCCGTCTCGAAGCTGCGGAACAGGTGGCCGAGCCACTGCGAGGTCCACGCCGCCTCGCGCACGCCCGCGTCGATGACGTGCGGGTCGACGGAGCGGTAGAACCACGCGCCGAGCGCGCGCGCGGGCCGTACGAGCAGCGCCTCGAACGCGGCGTCGAAGTAGTACGCGTTCACCAGCACGGCCGGCATGCGGATCGTCTCGCGGCGCAGCCGCGCGACCGCTTCGCGCAACGCGGCGGGCGCGGCGTAGCGTAGGTACGCGATCGCGAACCCGATCGCGACGACGACGAACACCAGCGCGGTCGAGATCGTCTCGGAGATCGGCGCGCCGGCCGCGGCCTCGCTCGCGCGCGGGAAGAACCCGGCGAAGAACTGCTTCCACGGCCCGTTCGGGCCGGCGTCGAGCCAGCCGATCGCGATGGTCGGCACGATCAGGATGCCGACCGGGACGGACATCAGCCACGACGGCGCGTGGTGGTGCGGCTCTTCTTCTTCGGGGTGGCGTCCGGAGCTCGCGGCGGCCGCGGGAGACGTCGACGGGATGCCGGCCAGCTCCGGATGGCGGATGCCGAGATCGGACGGATCGACGTCGCCGCGGTACGCGCCGAAGAACGTGACGAACAGCAGGCGGAACATGTAGTACGCGGTGATCCCGGCCGTGACGACGCCGACCGCGTAGAGCCACGGGTGGCCGCTCTCGAGCGCGCCGTAGACGACGGCGTCCTTCGAGAAGAACCCGCTCAGGCCGGGGACGCCGGAGATCGCGAGCACGCCGACCAGCATCGCGACGAACGCGAACGGCAGCCGCGTGCGCAGCCCGCCCATCCGGCGCACGTCCTGCTCGTTCGCCAGCGCGTGGATCACGATCCCCGAGCCGAGGAAGAGCTGCGCCTTGAAGAACGCGTGCGTGAAGAAATGGAACACGCCGGCGTCGTACGCGCCGATCCCGACGCCCATGATCATGTAGCCGATCTGCGACATCGTCGAATAGGCCAGGATCCGCTTGATGTCCCACTGCGCGCAGCCGAGCACCGCACCGGCGAGCGCGGTCAGGGCACCGATCGCACCGACCAGCTCGCGCGCGTCGGCCGAGGCCGACCACAGCGGAGCGAACCGTGCGACCAGGTACACGCCGGCGGTCACCATCGTGGCCGCGTGGATCAGCGCGGAGACGGGGGTCGGGCCTTCCATCGCGTCGGGGAGCCAGGTGTGCAGGGGGATCTGCGCCGACTTGGCCGCGCAGCCGATGAACAGCCCCAGGCAGACGAGGAACAGCTCGTGCGGCGTGAACGCGGCCTGGAAGTGCGCGAACACGTCGGCGTAGCCGATCGAGCCGACCTTCGCGACGACGTAGAAGATCGCGAACATGATCCCGACGTCGCCGACGACGTTCATCACGAACGCCTTGCGCGCCGCCGCGACCGCCGAGGGCCGCTCGAACCAGAACCCGATCAGGAAGTAGGATGCGAGGCCGACGAGCCCCCAGCCGACGAGCAGCCCGACGAGGTTGTCGCTGAGCACCAGCGTCATCATCGCGAACACGAAGAAGTTCATGTACGCGAAGAAGCGCGCGAAGGCGCGATCGCCGTCCATGTAGCCGATCGAGTAGACGTGGATCAGGAAGCCGACGCCGGTGATGATGAGCGACCAGATCAGCGAGAGCCGGTCGAGCTGCAGGCCGAAGCTCCAGCCCGGCAGCCAGGAGACGAGCACGGCGTGCGAGCCGCCGGGCGCCGTCGCGTCGTTCCATTGCATCACCGTCGCGGCAAAGGCGACGCCGATCAGCGCCGAGCCGATGGGGCCGGCCCACGATCTCAGCTGCGGGCCGAGCGCCCAGAGCAGCACGCCCCCGAACAGCGGCAAGAGCCAGATCAGGTAGAGCAGCATCGCGTCAGCCCTTGAGCGCCGACACTTCGTCGATGTCGACGAACGGCATGCGGCGGAACGTGACCGCCACGATCGCCAGGCCGATCGCGGCCTCGGCGGCCGCGACCGTGATCACCAAGAACGCGAAGACGTGCCCGGCGTTGTTGGCCCAGGCGCGCGCGTACGTGACCAGCGCCAGGTTCGCCGCGTTGAACAAAAGCTCGATGGACATCAGCATGATGAGCGGGTTGCGCCGCGCGATCACGCCGACGACGCCGATGAAGAACAGCACGGCGCTCAGGAGGACGTAGTTCTCGGGCGCGACGCTCACGGCTTCGGCTCAGCCTTCCCCTGAGCTTGTCGAAGGGTCAGGGTGACATTGGGGCTTTTCACGATGGATTCGCGGCGGCCGGCGCGGCGCTTGCGCACGACGCCGGTGACGGGGTCTTCGTCGCCGGCGATCAGGAC
>Ga0066662_10001583_pt1 | contig 10546 bp, 11 predicted proteins | sample GraSoiAngelo_111_FD_133939 | JGI IMG/M metagenome (GOLD analysis project Ga0066662, IMG submission 133939) | Grasslands soil microbial communities from the Angelo Coastal Reserve, California, USA - 14_0903_12_40cm | ecosystem: Environmental > Terrestrial > Soil > Grasslands | place: USA... | reverse complement strand
TAGTCGACGATGTGCCGGCGAAAGCGCTCGGGAATGTCTGCCTGCGCATACGGCTTGTGGGCCAGCAGCTGCCGATCTCTGCGCGTCAGGTTCGCATCCGATGACGGCGCGAGGGTCGTTTGCATGCACCCGCCGAGCGCGCACCCAAGTAGCCCTCCAAGCAACAACGCCAGCCTGAATCTTGGCACCGCCGGTCCCCCAAAGCTTAGATCGCCACATTTGCTTCTCGAATAGTGCACAAATCAAGGCGTCACAATTTGAAGATTGGTCATCGCGACGAAGCTTGTAACCACGACCAGGCGTTTGATCTCATCCTTTTGCAAGGATGTTGGCTAAGACACCTCCGCCTTCGTGCACCTTAGAATAGATATGTCAGATATCAGTATTGACATTTCAACGCGATTAAATGACCATGTCGGATCTGGGGCAGATTCATGATCACAGCGACTCAACTGCGGGCTGCCAGGGCGCTGCTTGGGATCAATCAGCGCCGGCTCGCGAAACTTTCAAACCTTTCCGTGCCGACCATTCAGCGCATGGAGGCGAGCGAAGCGATAGTTCGGGGCAATGTCCATTCGCTGGTCAAGCTGATCAACGCATTCGAAGCGGCGGGAATCGAGATGATCGAGGAAGGCGCCGGCAGCAATGCGCTGGGACGTGGGGTACGGCTGAAAGGAAATCCGGTTTCGGGTGAGGTAATTCGGGCCGCTCGATCGACATCCAAGCGGTTACGCCGAACACGCGCGCGGACCTAATGTCGGCCGTCGGTTTACAAATGGCGTGTGTGGCCGGATTGCTCGGATTGACAGTTCTGGCGCTGGTTCTGAGCCGCTCAAAGAGCTCCACAGCGGTGCTCTACGGTGCCACATTGGCGGTGTCGGCCGTTGCATTGATCGGGTCGCTGCGATCGTTGCTTGGCGATCCGGCAAACATCACCGCGATGACCCTGCCGGTCGGATTGCCCTGGCTCGGCGCCCATTTCCGTCTGGATGCGCTGGCAGCGTTTTTCCTCGTTGTCGTCAATTTGGGAGGAGCCGCAGCGAGCCTTTATGGTGTTGGCTATGGCCGCCATGAACCAACGCCGCACCGCGTACTTCCGTTCTTTCCGGCTTTTCTGGCCGCCATGAATCTCGTGGTACTTGCGGATGACGCATTCTCTTATTTGCTGTGCTGGGAATTCATGTCGCTCGCCTCCTGGGCTCTGGTCATGGCGCACCACCGCGAATCCGACAATGCGAAGGCAGGCTATATCTATCTGTTGATGGCAAGCTTCGGCACACTGGCGCTGCTGCTGGGATTCGGGCTGCTGGCGGGACCGGCGGGAGATTACGGATTTGCAGCAATTCGCGCGGCTCCGCATACGCCATATGCGGCCGCGCTGGTGTTGATCCTGACGTTGCTCGGCGCCGGATCAAAGGCGGGGTTGGTGCCGTTGCACGTCTGGCTGCCGCTGGCGCATCCCGCGGCGCCGAGCCACGTTTCCGCGCTCATGAGCGGCGTCATGACCAAGGTCGCGATCTACGGCTTCATCCGCATTATGTTTGATCTTTTAGGACAACCAGCGTGGTGGGCAAGCGTGGTCGTCCTCTTTCTCGGCGGCATCACGGCGGTGATGGGCATCCTGTATGCGATGATGGAGAAGGACCTGAAGCGCTTGCTCGCGTACTCTACTATCGAGAATGTCGGGGTCATCTTCGCGAGCCTCGGTCTTGCGCTGGCGTTTCAGGCCAACGGCCTCAAGATATTTGCAGCGCTCGCTCTCACCGCGGCGCTGTTTCATGTGCTCAACCATTCGTTGTTCAAGAGTTTGCTGTTCTTTGGAGCTGGTGCCATTCTGACAGCGACCGGCGAGCGCGACATGGAAAAACTCGGCGGGCTCATCCACCGCATGCCCCTGATAAGCTTCGTCGTCCTGGTCGGCTGCGTCGCGATCTCGGCTCTCCCGCCGTTCAACGGCTTCGTCTCAGAGTGGCTGATCTTTCAGGCGGTATTGCAAAGTCCGGAGCTGCCGCAATGGGCCCTGAAAATAATGGTGCCCGCGGTTGGCGCGCTGCTGGCGCTCGCTGCCGCCTTGGCGGCTGCCTGCTTTGTAAAGGCATATGGCGTCGCCTTTCTCGGGCGGCCGCGCAGCGTCGCGACAGAAACCGCCCACGATGTCGATCGATGCTCGCTCGCGGCCATGTTCATTCTCGCCACGCTTTGCCTGCTGGCTGGCATCCTGCCGGGACTGGTGATCGATGCGCTGGCGCCGATCACGACCGAGATGCTCGGCGGCAACATGCCGATGCAGGCCAAGAACGCGTGGATCTCGATCGTGCCGATCGCGCAGAGCAAGAGCTCCTACAGCGGACTACTGGTGATGGTATTCATCGCGACATCGGCTTCGCTTTCCGTTTATTTTATCCACCGCTTCGCATCGCATGCGTTGCGCCGAGCGCCCGCTTGGGGCTGCGGCTTTTCCGATCCGACGCCAGCGGCCCAGTATTCCGGAACGAGTTTCGCGCAACCGATCCGCCGCGTGTTCGGAACGGTCGTGTTCGGCGCGCGGGATCATGTCGAGATGCCGCCGCCCGGCGATATCAGGCCGGCGCGACTACGAGTCGAACTACATGACTTGATTTGGGAAGGCATGTACGCGCCGATCGCGGCAGCGGTCGGTCTCTCCTCTGAGTGGCTCAACCGGCTCCAGTTCCTGACGATCCGGCAATACCTCAGTCTGGTTTTTGCTACCCTCGTCACCCTACTCTTGGTGCTCGCGATATGGTCGTGATCTCCGACATCACGGTACAGGGCATGCAGATGCTGCTGGTGCTGTTGCTGGCTCCGCTGCTGACCGGCTTTGTCCGCAAAGTCAAGGCCCGCTTGGTCCGTCGGCGGGGCGCCTCGGTGTTTCAGCCGTATCGCGATCTGTTGCGTCTGCTCCGCAAGGAAGTGGTGCTGGCCGAAAACGCATCATGGTTGTTCCGAGTTACGCCTTACGTCACATTTGCCGCAATCTGGGTCGCGGCGGCGCTGGTGCCGACATTCGCGACTGGCCTGTTGTTCAACTGGACAGCGGATCTGATCGCCATCGTCGCGCTGCTCGGCAGCGCACGTTTTTTTCTAGCGCTCGCGGGGATGGACGTCGGCACCAGTTTTGGCGGCATCGGCTCTAGCCGCGAAGTCATGATTGCCGCGCTTGCCGAACCAGCGATGCTGTTGATCGTGTTTTGCATGGCCCTGGTTGCCGGTTCGACCCAGCTTTCGACGGTGGCGAATTTTATGGCCTCGTCCGACGTCGGCCTGCGGGTATCGCTCGGCATGGCTGTAATCGCGCTGATCATGGTGGCGTTGGCCGAGAACGCGCGTATTCCGGTCGACAATCCTGCGACACACCTAGAGCTCACCATGGTGCATGAGGCGATGGTGCTCGAATATTCCGGCCGCCATCTTGCAATGATCGAATTCGGTGCTTTCCTCAAGCTGTTGCTCTACGTCTCGCTGATCGCCTGCGTGTTCCTGCCCTGGAAGATCGCTGTGTTCGGAACGGGTCCGTTGGCGTATGCGATCGGGACCGCTGCCTACCTCGTCAAGCTTGTCATCGCCGGCTTTCTCCTGGCGCTGTTCGAGTCAGGGACTGCGAAGATGCGCGTGTTTCGCGTTCCGCAATTTCTTGGCGCCGCGCTGATGCTCGGCCTGCTCGGCACGCTCTTGCTGTTCGTGTCGAGGAGTTTCTGATGCAAATGCACAGCCTTGCCTTCGACATCTCCCATACGCTGGCCGGCGGGCTGGTCCTGATCTCTTTCATGATGCTGTACCAGGACCGACTTTATTCCCTGCTCAACGTTTTTGCGATCCACGCTCTGGTGCTCGCGCTGTCAGTGGCCTGGCAGGCTTTTATCCAGGACGCACCTCATCTCTACATCACCGCTGCCATCGCCCTTGTCTTCAAGGCGCTGATTATTCCGGTGGCGCTACATCGGATCGTCAAACAGCTTGGCATTCACCGGGACATCGAAGCGGTCGTAGGTGTCGGCCCGACCATGCTCGCTGGAATGGCGCTGGTCGCGCTTTCGATGGTGCTGATGCTGCGGGTCACCGCCGAAGCCGGTCCTCTGGCCCGTGAAGACCTTGCGTTCGCACTATCGGTCGTGCTGCTGGGGCTTTTAGTCATGGTGACCCGCCGGAACGCCGTCAGTCAGGTCGTCGGTTTTATGTCGCTCGAGAACGGGCTGGTACTGGCGGCGACCGGTGCCAAGGGGATGCCCCTGGTCGTCGAGATCAGCGTCGCCTTCTCCATCCTGATCGCTTTCATTGTGATCGGCATCTTCCTGTTTCGTATCCGCGAGCGCTTCGATTCCGTCGATGTGTCCGCGCTTGACGACTTCAGGGGCGAACGGCGATGAGCATAGCTTGGTTCGAACCGGTCGCCGCGGTGCTGCTAATTCCGAACGTGTCGGCCGCGGTGTTGGCTGCGCTTCCAGGATACCGGCTGACCGCGCGTTTGAATGTGGTCGCAAGTCTGGCGACATTTCTCGCCGCGCTCTCGCTGTTTGTGGTGGAACGTCCACAGCCAGGCCCCTATGTGCTGGTCGACGACCTCAACATCGTCTTCATCGTTTTGAACACGTTTGTTGGTTTCACCACCAGCATCTTCAGCGCAAGTTACATCGCGCATGAGCTGGAAACCGGCCGCTTGACGCCGAGATATTTGCGCTTCTATCACGCGATGTATCAAATCATGATGTTCGGCATGAATCTCGCGTTTGTGTCGAACAATATTGGCTTGATGTGGGTTGCCGTCGAGATCGCCACCCTGACCACAGTGCTGATGGTGGGTATCTACCGTACCCACGCGGCGCTGGAAGCCGCCTGGAAATACTTCATTCTCGGCAGCGTCGGCATCGCACTTGCGTTGTTCGGCACCATCCTGGTCTATATGGCGGCAAGACCAGTCGTTGGCGAAGGCCGGGACGCGATGGTTTGGACCCTCCTCATCCAACACGCCGAAGACTTCGACGCCCCGCTTCTAAACGTTGCTTTCATTTTTCTGCTGCTCGGCTACGGCACCAAGGTTGGGTTAGCGCCGCTGCATGCCTGGTTGCCTGACGCCCACGCCGAAGGTCCGACACCAATATCGGCGGTGCTGTCGGGCCTGCTACTCAATGTCGCGCTCTATGCGCTGTTGCGCTTCAAGATATTGCTCGCCGCGAATCCCGCAGCAATCGCGCCCGGCCCGCTGATGGTGACGATCGGCCTAGTTTCGGTGGTGTTCGCGGCCTTCATGCTGTATCGGCGGCGGGACATCAAACGCATGTTCGCCTATTCCTCGATCGAGCACATGGGCATTATCGTGTTCGCGTTCGGTATGGGCGGCCCGCTCGCCAATTTTGGCGGGCTATTGCACATGGTGATGCACAGCCTGAGCAAGTCGGCGATCTTCTACGCCGTCGGGCATATTGCACAGATCAAGGGCACGCAGCGGATCTCCAGAATTCGCGGCCTCACAGTGACGCATCCGGTGCTCGGCTGGGGCCTAGTGACCGGTGTGGTTGCGATCACCGGCTTACCACCGCTTGGTATTTTCATGAGCGAATTTCTCATCGTTAGCTCGACATTTGCCCGCGCCCCCCTACTCGCCGTCGCGCTGGTGTTCGGGCTTTTGCTGGCGTTCGGGGCATTGGCCCTGCGCCTGACCAGCGTCGCTTTCGGCAGACCGCGCGGTAGCAGTGCGTCGGCCGATGCGTCCTATGTCCCGATGTTTGCGCATCTCTCACTGGTTCTGATCGCAGGAATCTATCTTCCCGCGCCGCTCGTCACTTGGTTCCAGCACGTCGCTCGGCTTCTTGGCTAGCTTGGAGATCAACAAGAATATGGCCTCGCTGATTGATCACGTATTGGAAGGCCGCGATATCCTGCAACGCAGGCCATGGCCGCGCGCTGTGGTCAGTGCTCACCTTTGGCAATTTGTGGCAAACGAGTTGGTGCAGGGACGCTTGAGCCTGCTTGGCCTCTGGGCCGAACCTTCCATGGTGCATATGGCGATCATGGATGAAGATCGCGCTGAAATTGCCATCATCAGCCTGGATTGCCCCGATCGCACCTATCCTTCGATCGGAAGACACCACCCGCCGGCGCTTCGACCGGAGCGCGCCATCAAGGATCTGTTCGGCATAACCGCCGTAGGCTTGCCCGATCCTCGCCCCTGGCTCGATCACAATAATTGGGGCGTGCACGTTCCGTTGGGCGATCGCATCGACGTTTCATCAAACGCGGCGCCGTATCCTTTCCTGCCCGCAACCGGCGATGGCGTGCACCAGATCGCGGTCGGCCCGGTGCATGCGGGCATCATCGAGCCTGGACACTTCCGCTTTACCGCAAGCGGCGAAACTGTGGTCCGGCTCGAACAGCGGCTCGGCTACGTTCACAAGGGCATCGAAGGGCTGATGGCCGGCGCCGATCTCGAGCGCGGCGCGCAGCTCGCCGGACGCGTGTCGGGCGACAGCACCGTTGCCTATGCCTTTGCATTTTCAAAGGCCGCCGAGGCCGCGCTGGAGCTGGTCGTGCCCGAGCGAGCGATGTTTCTCCGCGCGTTGATGGCCGAACTGGAGCGGCTTGCCAATCATCTTGGCGACATCGGCGCTATCTGCAACGATGCTTCCTTCACCTTGATCCATGCACATTGCAGCGTGTTGCGCGAAGGCGTGCTACGCGCATCCGCGCAGGCGTTCGGTCATCGATTGATGCGCGACGTCATCGTTCCCGGTGGCGTAGCCCGCGACCTTGGTGATGAAGGAAAAAAAATCATCCAGGCGACCTTGGATACCATCCGTCGGCGCTTTCCGGCTTTGGTCGAACTCTACGACAACACCGCTTCGCTACAGGACCGCACCGTCGACACCGGCGTGCTAAAATCAGCTTTAGCCAGACAATATGCCGCCGGCGGCTACATCGGCCGCGCCTCGGGCCGCGCTTTCGACGCGCGGCGCACTTTTGCCTATCCGCCATACGATGCTTTGCAGTTTGAGGTGCCGGTGCTGAGTGAGGGCGATGTCAATGCGCGCGTCTGGATCAGGGTGCGCGAGATCGAGCAGTCACTTGCACTGATCGAGCAGATCTTAAGCCGGTTGCCCGCATCGGCCTTGCGCACAAAACCGCGGCCGCTATTAGAGGCGGGGGAAGGCATGGCCATCGTGGAGGGATTTCGCGGCGACGTTCTGGTCTGGGTCCGGCTTCGCGACGGCCGGATCGAACGATGCCATCTCCGAGACCCTTCGTGGTTCCAGTGGCCGCTGCTTGAGGCAGCCATTGAGGGCAACATCGTTGCGGATTTTCCGCTCTGCAATCAGTCGTTTAACTGCTCGTATTCCGGCCACGACCTCTAGGACAAGACGATGCGCAAATTGCTTTTTGAAAGCTTGTTTCGCCCGGCACTGACCGAGCACGCGCCGTCTTCGGACGATGCTGCGGTAACAGAACTGGCAACAGCTGTTGGCCACGCTGCGCGGCGGCGGCTCGGTCGGAGTCTCTCAATACGCGAGGTCGACGCCGGCTCTTGCAATGGATGTGAACTCGAAATCCACGCGCTTAATAACGCCTTCTACGATGTTGAACGCTTTGGCCTCCGGTTCGTTGCCTCGCCGCGTCATGCGGACGTGCTCATCGTGACCGGTCCCGTGACCAAAAACATGCGCGAGGCGCTGGCGCGCACCTATGATGCGGTTCCCAATCCTAAATGGGTGGTCGCGATCGGAGATTGCGCTCGGGATGGAGGTTGCTTCGCCGGCAGCTACGCGGTCGTGGGTGGGGTCGCTGAAGTGGTGCCTGTCGATCTCCATATCCCTGGCTGTCCCCCCACACCAAATGCGATGCTGAAAGGTCTTCTTGCGCTACTCGAGCAGGCGGACTCGGCCGTCGTTGCGCCTTGAAAATTGCTCCAAATGTTCCGGTTATTCCAGGCCGGGATGATCGCCGCGCTGATGCAGGTAGTCGCCATATCGCTCGCCACGCTGCTCGTTTTGTCTTACGGCCACCACAGAATTGAAAACCTGAAGGTGCCCGGTGACGATGTGACAGTTCCGTTGCTGACCCCTCTGTTACAGCTGATTTATCTTGCTAGGGCGTTCGGAGTGGCGCTGACACGTCATCGGTTCGTTGATTTTACCGGTGACCGTATCCGGCACGCATCCCGCCTGATGAACCATTCCGAACCCAACCGTGCTGCGAATGCCTTGATGGTTTCGCTGTGGTTCACAGCCTTCGGATTTGCCGCGCTCACGGTCAGTTCGCCTCCGTCTCTTCTGATCGAGCGGGGCTGGCGGCTTGGCGAGTTCGACGCCGCGCCAATCGTATGATCAGCCATGATGAGCATCGGCTTCGCCAGCTTCGGTGCGAATGCTCAAGCGCCGCGCGCAAGAATTAGCCAGTTCACGGCTCCGCCGAGCCCGCCACTCAGGCATTCTATCGCGCCCGCTCCAGGGCCCGCGAGGCGGACTGCTTTTGCTGCCGGATGGGCTTCCGCTTTGCTGTCATTACATGATCGCGGAGTCGCACGCCTCGACCTCCGGTGGAACTCGCAATTCCGGGATTGATCAGTTCGATCCCGGCATGCTCGAGCGCGGAAACCAGCTTCATGAGAGAATCGACGTTACCGCGCACCACGCCGTCACTGGCTTCCATTCGCTGGATCGTGGGCACCGAAAGGTAGGCCAGCTCAGCCATTTGTCGCTGATCAATGTTCAGGAGCGCGCGAGCAGCCCTGAGCTGATTGGCGGTTATCATAACGATCGCTCTCCAGCTTCAAAACGAACTCATATCGTGTCGGAAATTAGGTTTCAAGCATCAGTTCACAGGTGGGGAATATCACAGATCGCTCACTCTCCGTTCTCCCAGCTCCTGACCTGGGACTCCAAGGCGCCGCTTGAGTAGGCAAGCGGATGCTTCTTCCCAAGCTGTCGGTGGGGCGCCTCGAACTATCAAAACGACTTTGCGGTGGCTGTGCCCGCGGCGGACATAGTGTGCCAGTGCGGGAACCTGCATTGCGACCGGAATTTATTCGTCACGCGGACCCGCTACGCCTTTTGCGCTTCAGCAGCGCCACAGCTTGCGGATTCGCAGCGTCTCGTCGCGCATGTCGCCCCACCGTGGGAATCGACCCCGAAGTCGATCCCGTTGACGCCGGGCTGGTGTCAACCACAAGCTTTGCGACCAAAGGTTATCAGCTGGCCGGCTCCGTTCCCATCATCCAGTCGGGTGGCGATTGCTATCCCTATTCGTTGAAGGGCAACATCTTCTCGCTAGATCTGGTCAAGGATAGCGGCTATGGCGGCTACGCCAAGCCGATGGCCTCATGATAGGTCATCTTTGCCGCCCTGCGGCGAGCCAGTTCTCCAACCCGTGCCCCGTCGCGCCCGTGGATCAGGACTTTCGCACCTGCGGCGGCGAGCCTGGCTGTGACATAACGCCCAACACCGTCGGTCGAACCGGTGATCAATACGGTCTTGCCGTCCACGCGTAACTCAAAACCTCAATGAATCTCGGCCGATCGAGCGAGAGCCTGCTTCAATTTCTCCAGCGTAAAAGAGGGGCTGCGGGCGATCTCGAGAATGGGCGTCTCGCGTCGACCGCAGAGCTCGGCGGCATCGGGTACCTTAGGAGCGACATCAAGCGGAATCACAACTGCGCCGTGGCAGTCGGCATGAATCAGGTCGCCGGAGCGAACCAGCATGCCGGCGACCCGAACTTCTCCGCCGAAGCTGTCTGCGTGAACATAAGCATGCGAGGGTCCGATCGAGCCGGCAAGCGCCTGAAAGCCGGGTGCCCATTGTGGCGTATCGCGGATCGAACCATCGGTGACGACGCCAAGGCAGCCCAGCGCCTTGTGCACCGAGCTTTGCACCTCGCCCCAGAACGCTCCGAATCCGATATCGGGGCCATCCACATCCTGGATCACGTTGATGCGCGGACCCGGTCCGGTGCCGACATATTCGTAATAGGCAATGCGCTGTTTTTGCTGCTCGGCCGAGGACAGAGGCGATGCCGCGGTCGCGCGGATCGTCGCGGTGCGGGCATATCCCACCATCGGCGGCAGATCTGGAAACGGGCACACCAGCGGTTTGGTCGTAAAACCGATCAGACGGCGGTGCGGAGCAACGATTTCCAACGCGTTGCAGATTGTCGGCGTATCGTAACGTCCCAAAGCCTCGAGAAGCGAAGCGGGCAGCGGTGCTTTTTCAAAATCCGTCAAGGCGTTTCTCCAGAACTGCAGGGGCCGGCCGTCTTCTCGGGCCATTGATGGTCAGCCATATAGCCGAGATTGGGGCGTGACCCAACTCAGGGCTCGCTCATGGCAGACATCTGCGGATGAGATCGGAAGCGCTACCGGCGAGAGGCTCAGTTCAGCCGAGCCGGCCGGTCGTCCTGGTCCGGCTCGGAAACCACCGAGGCGTGTGGCAGCGGCGGATCGCCGGGCGCGACATCGCTCGCGCGTGCATTCGCGGCGGCCGCTTTGCGTTGGTGATCGCGAAACGACTTCCATCCCAGCGGCAAGCTCAGGAGATAGAGCACT
>Ga0066662_10001582_pt1 | contig 10549 bp, 10 predicted proteins | sample GraSoiAngelo_111_FD_133939 | JGI IMG/M metagenome (GOLD analysis project Ga0066662, IMG submission 133939) | Grasslands soil microbial communities from the Angelo Coastal Reserve, California, USA - 14_0903_12_40cm | ecosystem: Environmental > Terrestrial > Soil > Grasslands | place: USA... | reverse complement strand
GCGGCCCACCGGCAAATCGTCATCAACTGCGGTGAGAAGGGAACCCCGCCATAGTGCTCCACCGCCCACAGCACCGCACATAATCCTGCGATCAGGAGAAAGGCAAACAGGAACTTAGTTTGAGTTCGTTTCATGAGCCACAATTCGTTTTAGCCGCTGATCAACGCTGAAAAACCAAAAACCTCCACCACAGATAACACAGATTGGACTGATGACACCGAGCAGCAGAGCCGCAACCAAAAAACCTACCACGGAGACACGGAGGCACGGAGAAAAGCAAGTAAGCCGCGAATGACGCGAATAGCGCGAATTTACGCGAATCAGAAGATTGGGCAAAGCGAAGAAATACCTCGGAATTCTTTGTGGCTTGAGACGAATTTGGTTGTCAGTAATACAGATCAAGAACAGAATAAGTGCTCCTCAAGTAATATTCTCCGTGTTTCTCTGGGCCTCGGTGTCTCCGTGGTTGATGTTCGGTATTATCGCAGCCAATCTTCCAACTCAATCGAGCTTTGCGTCTTTTCGTCGCGGTATTTCACGATCACAGGAGTATAGAGGGAAAGCCCCCACTCTGCTGCTTTTCCTTTGGTAATGGCCCTTGATCCCGGTACTGCGACGGCGTTCTCCGGAATCACCAGCGGCTCATTCGGCGTGGCCCGGTAGACCTGCTCGCGCACCAGGTCATACACCGGCGTGGCTCGCGTCAGGATCACCCCTGCACCCAACACCGCGCCCTGCCGCACCTGGGTGCCTTCATAAATGCCGCAATTGCCGCCTACGAGCACGTCATCTTCCACGATCACCGGAGAGGCGTTCACCGGCTCCAGCACTCCACCGATTTGCGAGGCAGCGCTCAGGTGGACGCGTTTACCCACCTGGGCGCAGGAGCCCACCAGGGCGTGAGAGTCGATCATGGTGCCTTCATCCACGTACGCGCCCACGTTCACATACATAGGAGGCATGCAGATCACGCCGGGCGCAAGATAGGAGCCGGTGCGCACTGACGATCCTCCGGGAACTACGCGGATCTTGTCGGCAACGCTGAAATGTCGTGCTGGGTAGGTGCTTTTATCCACGAACGAAAGAGCGCCGGAGTCCATCTCGACCAGATCGCCCAGCCTGAATCCCAGCAGGATGCCCTGTTTTACCCAGGTATTCACCTGCCAGCGCCCATTGGATTTCTCCGCCGACCTGACCTCGCCCCGGGTTAAGGCTTGAAGGAATTGCTGAAAAATTTGCCGGGCCTGTGCAGCAGCTTCGCCGCTCAGCGTTCCGGCAGAGTAGAGCTGTTCAACCAGTGATTGCAGTGGATGCATTGTTGCGGAGTATATATAGAGGAAGCGGTGATTGTCAGCAGGCTGTCCCGCGTCTATTATTTTTAATCGTGATGGAGGATTCGTTGGAGCAACTACTCGGGACCACGGTCGTTCTGGTGGCCCATCCTGATGATGAGGTGATCGGGTTCGGCGCCCTTCTGCAGAAAATGAAGCGCGGCATTGTGGTATTCGCCACGGACGGCGCGCCCCGCGATGATTACTTCTGGAAGGCCTACGGTTCCCGTGAGGAATATGCCAAAATCCGGCAGCAGGAGGCCCGCGAAGCCCTGGCGGTGGTGGGAGCCGAGCCGGTGTTTCTTTCGGATCATGTGGAAGGCGGCATTGCCGATCAGGAGCTGTTCAGACGCCTGCCCAAAGCGATAAGCGCCTTTGACCAGATTGTGGAACAGGTCAGGCCCAACTGCCTGGCCACCCTGGCTTATGAGGGCGGACATCCGGATCACGATGCGGTCTGCTTTGTCGCTTCCATCATAGGCAAACGCCGGGGACTCCCGGTGTGGGAAAGTCCGCTCTATCACCGCAATCCGGATGGCTCCGGGCGGGTGCAGCGCTTTCCCCGGACCGATGGCAAAGAAATTGAAATCAAGGTGGAAGGCGAGCCGCTGGAACGCAAACTCCGGATGTTCCATACCTACAAATCACAGAAGCTGACGCTGGATAACTTCCGTCCGGAAAGCGAGCAGTTGCGCCCCATAGCGGACTATGACTTTACCCGGCGGCCCTTTCCCTGGAAGCTGAATTACGAGCTGTGGCAATGGCCAATGACCGGGGAAGAAGTCTCTGCCGCTTTTGCATCTTACCTAAAGTCACAGGGCTGAAGGCTGAAAGTGCCCGGTGGCGGGGTTTAATTTACCCAATTAGCAACTCACCCATTTACCCCAATTGGCGACAGCTTCGATGCTCCGAATTCTCTATATTGCGTATCCCTTGCTTACTGTCTCTCAGCAGAGCGCCGGCGGCGCGGAGCAGATGCTGTGGACGCTGGAGCATGAGATGGCGGTACGCGGCATTTCCACTACCGTTGCCGCTTCCTCAGGCTCACAGGTATCAGGCGAACTTCTTATAACCGGAGAGCCTTCCAGCCAGGCGGATGACTATGAGCGCCGCAACCGTGAACATCAGGACAGGATTCTGCAATGGCTCCATTCCGGGCGTCAAAGCTTTGACCTGATCCACGACAAGTCCGGCAGTTTCTGGCCGCGGGCCGCTGAAATCGACATTCCGGTGCTGGCCACATTGCATCTACCACGCCATTTTTACCCACAACACTATTTTGAAGACATTCCGGCAAATGTAAGCTTCACCTGTGTTTCTGCCTCGCAGGCCGCGAGCTTCGTTGACTTAAACAATTTGATGGAAGTTGTTTCCAACGGCATTCTGCTGAGCCAGTTTGAACCGAACTATGGCGCGCGGGCCGGGCTGTTATGGCTGGGACGCATCTGTGAAGAAAAGGGAACTCACCTGGCCCTCGATATTGCTGCCCGGCTTGATTCGCCGATTACGCTGGCCGGTCAGGTCTATCCCTTCAGCTATCACCAGCAGTATTTCGAAAAAGAAATTGCTTCTCGGTTGCGGCAGATGCCAAAAGCGAGCTTCATCTCATCGCCGAGCATGGAAGAAAAACGCAAGCTGTTGCGCGAAGCCCAGGCCCTGCTGATTCCCGCCTTGGCGGACGAAACCAGTTCACTGGTGGCCATGGAAGCAGCCGCGAGCGGCACTCCGGTGGTGGCCTTTAGTCGTGGTGCCTTGCCGGAAGTAGTGAAAGATGGTGTGACTGGATTGGTGGTTGATGAAATGGAAGAGGCCGTCGAAGCACTTGGCCAGATCGGCAAAATCAAACCTGAAGCCTGCGCGCAGCATGCACAGAAGAGTTTCAGCAGCGGGAGAATGGCGGAAGAGCATTTGAGAATCTATGAGTGCATTTGCCGGCATTCTTCAGCACAGCCGAGGGCGGCTGTGCCACAAGGTTCTTTTTAGCCACCCGTTTCTCGCGAGCTTTTACTTCACCAATCCAATCTTCTTCACCAGATCCTGAAATCGTGGCTCCGGCCTTAGATTGTCGAGCATGGGATCGACGTTGAGCCATGTGAGCCCATCGGCGCGTTCTTCATAGGCTTTCTCCAGCCACGTTAACGCCTGTTCTTTCTCACCCAGGCCGGCGAAGAGCATCCCGAAATAGGTTGCGGGAATATAGCGTTTAGCAGCGTGATTATTGAAAGCTTCGACAATCTTTTTCGTATGCGTCTTTTGTCCGCCTACGGCGTAGGCGAGTCCCAGGGCGGCATCCATCAGGGGAACTTCTCCTATAGATTTGCCCTTGGGTTGCAGATGAGCCAAAGCTTCAGTGTTTCTTCCCATACGCGCAAATGAACGGGCCAGAATGTAATGCAGCATGAAATAGCTGGGATCGAGTTCCAGCCCTTTCTGGCATTCCGCCGCGGCACGATCATAGTCGCGGCTGAAATAATAGGCAGCGGCGCGGGTAGAGCGGACACCCACCATGCGGTGAGGATCGGTGGCCTGCACAATCTCCATGGTGCGCTCAATCTCTTCCAGCGCTTCCTGGTGTCTGCTGAGCGCCAGCAGCATCCACGAGTACCACAGGTGGGCCGAGGCATCGTCCGGATTGAGTTCGATGGCGCGGCGGTAGTTCGATTCCGCGCTCTCCCAATCCCAATGATAATGATGGCGAACCAGCGCCAGCGCAATATGTGCTTCAGCCAACGATTCATCGAGTTCCAGCGAACGCCTGGCCGCTCCTTCCGCTTTGGGCATGGCCTGGTGCGGAAGCAGCAGATCAAAGGGAGCAATAGCCAGCAGCGCATAGGCGGTAGCCAGTCCGGCGTGTGCCGGAGCGTATGTGGGTTCCTGCTGTATGGCGCTTTCAAAGAATTGAATGCTCTTCTGGATAGGAGCAGCCGTAAGCCCGTGCAGATGGAAGCGGCCCTTCAGATAGCTTTCATAGGCAGACGGATTAACTTTCTTCTTGCCCTGTTCCATGGCCGAAAGCCGCGTCTGCTCTGAGCGGCTCACCAGCACCTGAATCTCGCGGGCAATCGCCTGGGCAATTTCGGCCTGCACAGAAAGAATGTCGCGCAGGTCGCGCTCGTAGGTCTCCGCCCACAGTTGCGTCTGATCTTCCACCTCAACCAGTTGCGTGGTGATGCGTATGCGATCGGCGGCGCGGCGCACCTTTCCCTGCAGGATGTAATCAACGCCCAGCTCAGACTTGATCTGCTCCAGGGGCTTGTTGCTGGCCTTGTAATTCATGGCCGTGGAGAGCGCAATCACCGCCAGCCGTTCAGGTTGCAGGCGGGTAATCTGGGTAATCATCTCCTCGGTCAGGCCGTCACTGAAGTAGTCCTGCTCAGGATCACCGGCAAGGTTTCCCAGAGGCAAGACGGCCAGCCTGATCTTGTAGCCATTGGCGCCCGGACGCACCTCTGCGATTTGCCGGGTACTCAGCCAGGAATCAAGTTCCATTCTGGAAGCATAGACCGATCCCAGCTTGTCATGCTGGTGGCGGTGAACCGGCAGTCCTTCCTTCTTCTCCCAGCGCTGGACGGTGCGGACATCGCGGCGCAGGTAGGAGGCAATCTCTTTCCATGAGTCCAGCCGGTCGGCGGAATTTGCGGGTGCAGGAGTGTTACTGGGCATCAAAGCCGTGATTCTATCGCTCCGTTCCTCACCTTTCAACCACAGAGAAGACATTCAGCGGCAAATCTCCGGCTGCCGCAGCTCGCCGCTTGAGGCTGCTCGCGCCGCTGTTCCTGTTCCGGTTCAGAAAGCCGTGGGACTGACTGCTGCTTGTTGGCAGTGAATGCTCTCATGTAAGCTGAAATTACGCGGGAAGCGCATTTGGGGTCCGGTGACCCTTCTGGTCTTCAAAACCAGCGAGAGTTGTTAAACCCGGCTCGGGTCGCTTCGACTCCGACACGCTTCCGCCAGCCAAATTCAGGAGCTCCCGCGTATGAAACCGGCTCGACTTCTCCTGGCGCTCTTTCTGTTCCTGGTTGCCGGCCTTTTCGGCTGCAGTGGCAACTCGTCCAGTGGAAGTACACCTCCTCCGGTCACTAATGGACAGTTGTACGCGCTGAACGGCGTTACCGGAACTGTTCTTCATTTCAGCGCTGGGGGTTCCGGAAACATTGCACCGGCAGCTAGCATTCACGGCCCCGCCACTCAGCTCAGCTCTCCGGACTTTGCGCTGGCCCATGGCGCAAATGACCGATTGTTCGTATCCGACGCCGGCTCCTCCGTGCTGATCTTTGAGCGCGCCAGGACTAAAAACGGAAATGTGGCGCCCGATCGTACAATTGCCGGCGCTGCAACCCAGCTTGTGGGCCCCGGCGCGATGGCATTGGATACCGTGCGCGACCAGCTATACATCTCCGCAGGTTTCGGCAGCATGATCCTGGTCTTTGCCCCTGCCTCCACCGTGAACGGCAACGTGGCCCCCACACGCGTTCTGAGTCCCGGATTCCTGCCAGGACGCATCACTCTTGATTCCGCAAACAATCGTCTCTTTGTTGTGGACGCAAGCAATGGGATCCAGATTTATGACAACGCCAGCACCCTCAATGGAGGGTCGCGGCGAACCGGTCCATCTCCGGCCCTGCCACTCAACTGCTTTTTCCTTCCGGTATGGTGCTGGACTCCGCTGGACGTCTCTTGGTTTCGAACTGCAGCGTGTCTTTCAATGGGATTACTGTTTATGCCAACGCCGGTTCAGCCAACGGAAATCTTGCTCCCACAGCAGTTATTACCGGCCCTGCCACACAGCTTTCAGCGTGCACGGACATCGCCTTGTCGCCTACGGGAGAGCTTTTTGTGGGCAATCAAGGTACGGGAGGCATCCTGGTCTTCAATGGTTCCGCCATTGGCAATGCTTCTCCCATTCGTTTCATCTCGGGCGACAATACCGGGATACAGGTGGTTTCCGGCTTTGGAAACCTCAGAGGCATCGCCCTCGATCCGACACGTTAACCGCAGCGTGGCGAGCCACAACCAAACGGCTTTAACCGCAGAGAACGCAGAGGGCGCAGAGGAAGGCAAGTAAGCCGCGAATGACGCGAATCGCGTGAATTTACGCGAATCAGAAGACTGGGTAAAGCGCAGAAAAGAGCCCAGAAATTCTTCGCGGCTTGGGATGAACTTGATTGTTAGCAATATAGAGCGCGATCAAGCCGGGCGTTGCGTGCCAGTTCCTTCGACTCTCGCTTGGTGGTCACCGCTGTTTTCCGGGTGATCGCTTCCAGCCTGGAGGCAGGCCGTGAGTGATGTAGGGAAGTTTGTCAGGATCTTCTACCTGCACGGTTCCATCGGGCATCAGCTTGTAGGCCGTGCCGGTGGGATCCACCGGAATGCCCGGCAAAATGCGGGCGCGGGCCAGTTCAACCCAACTTGCGGGAAGATGTCCGGTTGCCTGGCGGTACATCTCAACCCTGCGCTCGAGGTCCGGAATGGACTGGTCAACGCGAATCGCGGCTATATGCTGCGCGGCGTTTTCGCGGATCATCTTGTCTTCACTGTTCTCATACAGACGTTGCCAGATCTCCATGGCGGTGGCCGGTTCTCCAGCGTGCTGCGCCATGGCTGCTGCCATCACCTTCATCCAGGGCAGGGCGTTGGGGTTTTCCGATCCTTTTTCAAATGCCTGCTCCGCGGCCGTGTAGTCTTTGCGATCGAAGTAGTGAACGAATCCAAGAGTGAAGTACAGGCGCCAGTAATCGGGGTTCGCGCGAATTCCCTTTTCCAGCAGCGCTACCGCCTTATCCGGCTGACCGGCGCCCACAGGAGGCGGTTGCGAGAGGAAAATAGAGCCGTGCTGATAGGCGACGAGCAGGTGTGGATCAAGATCGGTGGTGATATCCAGCAGCGGTGCCAGTACGTCATAACGCATGGCATCTTCATGGTGTTTCTCGCCATAGTATTGAACTGCACGGGTCCAGTAGATGTCAGCGAGCAGCCCGGAATAACCGAGACTCAAGCGCTTCAAGACCCTGGCTGAAGGAATATAGAGCACTTCTTCCAGGGTGGCCTGTTCTCCGCGGGAATTCTCCACCTGCTGCAGCGCCAGTACCGAACCGGTGAAGGTTGCAGCCAGAACAATGGCCGCGATCATGGTGCTGCGAAGACTTCTCACTTCAAGTTACGGCGCTCGAAAATGAGCACCGCCCCCGCAATCGCTGCTGCCGAGTACAAGAGCGCGTAAATGGTATTGAAGAGTATGAGGCGTCCGCTTACCGGCTGACCATGGGCCACCTGGGAAATCACGTTGAGTGATGCGAAGTTGGGCACCAGGTAGACAACCGCAGTAGAAAACCATCGGGTAAGGCCGGTAGCAGCCCAGGCAAAGTTGCGCAAGTCATCGGCAAATGTACCGATCACAAACAAGGCGAATGCGAAGATGGCAGAAAAAATAGGAGTCGAGAAAGATGAGAACAATAGCGTGATGGAGGTGACAACCAGGAATTCCAGAATGATGAAGTAGATTCCCACCAGCAGCGCAGCATCATCTTTGCCCAGGCCGCGCGAGACCATCAGCAGTGCCAGGTAGAACCCCACCGCCATAAACGCGGCGTTGACTACCAGGGTCATCACCAGCCCGATGTATTTCCCGGCGATGAATTCCCATCTTCTCACCGGGCGCGAGAGGATGGTGTAAAGCGTCTTCTTCTCAATTTCCTTCGCAACTAGCCCGATGCCGATGAAGATGGCGATGATGATGCCAAACAGCGAAATCGCGCTCAGCCCTACATTGACCAGGATGATCTTTTCCAGGCCGATGGAAATCTCGCCGAACAAAGGCGCACTGGCTACCAGCAGCAGCGCAAACAGAATCAGGTTATAAAGCACGCGGTCACGCACGGCTTCGCGAAAGGTGTTGAAGCTGATCGCAGACAGGCGGGAGATCATGCTTTGACCTCCTCACGGTCCGAAGTGTGGGCCAGGAAGTAATCCTCAAGCGCGCCGTGCAGCGGCGTGAAAGAGATCAGTTGCGCATGCTGCTGGCGCAACTTCTCCAGCAGCAGGTCAGCGCTGCCGGTGGAAACGATGGCGCGCACCATATCGCCGGTGACGCGTGATTCTTTCAGCAGGCTTGATACTGCGGGCAGGGCGCCGGCGCCGTGCCAGATGACCTCAACCTGATCGGCAGTGGCTGATTTCAGGGCTTCCACCACGCCAATGCCGCGCAACTCGCCTTTGTGGATGACTGCCACGCGGTCGCATAAAGCTTCAGCGTCAGAGAGTATATGGGTCGAGAAGAAGACCGTCTTGCCTTCATCTTTTAGTCCTTGGATCAGCTCACGAATCTCACGGCGGCCGATCGGATCGAGCCCGGACATGGGCTCATCGAGAAACACCAGCTTAGGATCGTGAACAATAGCCTGCGCAATGCCTACGCGCTGAAGCATGCCTTTGGAAAATTTGCGCAACTGTTTTTTACCGGCGTCTGCAAGTCCAACCCGCTCCAGCAGGGCAGGTATACGCTTGCGGCGCTCATCGGCAGGCACTCCTGAGAGCTGGGCGTAATAATCGAGCAGCTCGGTTGCGCTCAGATAATCGTAAAAATAAGGCTGTTCGGGAAGAAACCCAATCTGCTTCTTGACTTCAGGATCATGAAAGTGGCGGCCCAGGATCTGCGCTGTTCCTGCCGTGGGAAAGATGATTCCCATGAGGAGTTTCAAGGTGGTCGTCTTGCCGGCGCCATTCGGCCCAAGGAAGCCGAAGGTCTCGCCTTCTTCAACAGTAAGGTGTAAAGGTTGCAAAGCGGGCTTGAGCGTTTTGCGCAAAAACCCTACTGGATAGCTCTTGGCTAAGCCGTTAATTTCCAGAGCCCACATGCGTTTCAGAAATACATTAAGCTGGAAGACTAGACAGTTTCAATGCCGAACCAGTTACTCTCGGCTAGATTCCATTATAGAGCGCAAAATTCATGCAGTTATTGTGAGGAACAGCCGCAGAAAGCGGGCCGCTGGGCGACGTTTCATAGCGAATCATCCCATCTTCCGCTGTGCAGAAATTCTGGTTGCCGCTGCTTTTCCAAATCACCGGGGTAGCGGTAAACGCATAATCCGTATAGGGACTGGAGCTTGAATCGCTGGTGAGAAAGAATTCATAGCCGCCCCGGACGCAGGGTTCCGATGCGCATCCCAGGTTGGCGTCTACCAGGCAGGCGTGATTCAGGTCGCAAGGTGTACCCGGCCCCAGCGATTGCAGGGTAGGAGCAAAACCAGCGAGCTCACCGTATGACGTATTGTAAGCAGCCTGTGAAGTATGAAGCGTTCGCAGCGTACTTATAGCGGCTGCCTCATTGGCCCGCAGCCGGGAGCGCATCAGATTGGGAATGGCGATGGAGGCGATGATAAGAATGATGGCGACAACGATTAAGAGTTCTATCAGTGAGAAACCTTTTTGTTTGTGTGCCATATTCTTCATCTGCTTTCAACATTGACTGCACTGCAAACTTCATGAAGCCGATTGCTACTGATAAAAATCTAAATCTTTTTAAATGGGGAGCAGGTTGGCCCTGCTCCCCTTGGCTCGTACCCTCCCCCAGGTACTTGCCGAGCACCTTCTGTGCTCTGTCCATACGTATATGCACTTGGCTCGCCACTGCGAATGGCCATTCGCCATTGCGCTAGATTTCCTTTGGGGTCAATGAGTTAGTCAATAGCCCATGGGGGTGAAGAGGAATAGGAACACTAGTATGTGCTGATGATGACAATTTTTGTCATCATTATGTCCCAGTTTTTGTCGCCAATGGGCAATGTCCAAGACGGGAAACATCCTTAATCCGAATTGATAGATCATGCTTTTGAAGCAGATGGCCGGTCTCGGCGTACGTTTTCCCAGTCCAGATTGCAATTTGGAATAAATCCAGGCAGTGGGCGGCCTCATAACCAACATGTCACCCCAAAAGAAAGAGGGCATGGTTACCCATGCCCTGTCTCCGTCGGTAAGTAAAATTTTATTACAATGCGCCGAATGCCTGGCAATTGGTAACCGTGCTCTGGAATGCAGTCGTCGCAGGCGCTTGGAAGCGAACCACGGCGTCGCCAGTAGAGCAGAAATCCTTGTTACCGGAGCTCACACCCACCGGGATAGCGCCGATCACGTAATCCGTGAAGGGTGCAGCCGTGCCGATACCTGTAATCTGGTACTTATAGGCATCTTTGGTACCCGAAGCCAGAGTGGCATCAATCAGG
>Ga0066662_10001581_pt1 | contig 10556 bp, 9 predicted proteins | sample GraSoiAngelo_111_FD_133939 | JGI IMG/M metagenome (GOLD analysis project Ga0066662, IMG submission 133939) | Grasslands soil microbial communities from the Angelo Coastal Reserve, California, USA - 14_0903_12_40cm | ecosystem: Environmental > Terrestrial > Soil > Grasslands | place: USA... | reverse complement strand
TGCCGAAGGGGACGACGTTCAGCAACCAGTGACGCATCGGGCTTTTTGGGGAGGGTGCGGTGCTGGTCGTCAGCGGGCTCAAGAAACGCTTCGGCGGCTTCACCGCGGTCAACAACGTGTCGTTCAAGGTCGAGCGGGGCGAGATCCTCGGCCTGATCGGCCCGAACGGGTCCGGCAAGAGCACCATCTTCAACATGCTGTCCGGCACGCTGCCGCCGACATCAGGCGCAATCGAGTTCGACGGCGAGGAGATCGCAGGCGTCGCGCCGCACCGGATCATCAATCGCGGCATCGGCCGCACCTTCCAGATCCCGCGCCCGTTCCATCGCCTCACCCTGTTCGAGAACGTGGCGCTGGCTGGCTATTTCGGGCAGGGCCGCCACAGCCGCGCGCAGGCGGAAGCGGCGGCGGAGCGCGCGCTGGCGCTGGTCGGGCTTTCGACCGACCGCGGCGCTTCGGTCGACGGGCTCGGCGCTGCCGGGTTGAAGAAGCTCGAACTCGCCAAGGCGCTGGCCACCGGACCAAAGCTCCTGCTGGCGGATGAGAGTCTCGGCGGGCTGGACGACACCGAGATGGACCAGGCCGCCATCATGCTGCGCAACATCCGCGACGAGCTCGGCATCACCATCATCTGGGTCGAGCACATCATGGGGGTGCTGATGCGCGTGGTCGACCGCGTGATGGTGCTCGATCACGGCGAGAAGATTTCCGAAGGGCTGCCGGGGGAGGTGTCGAGGGATCCGCAGGTGATCGAGGTCTATCTCGGCACCGATGCCAACTCGACCCAGGCCGCCGCGGCGCGGGCGCGTTAGGGAAGGGCACGCGCATGCTGCAAATGAAAGCGGTCGATGCGGGCTACGGCACCTTCCAGGCGCTGTTCGGCGTCAGCCTCGAGGTCGAGGCCGGCGAGGCGGTCGGCGTCATCGGCCCGAACGGCGCCGGCAAGACCACGTTGATGCGGGCGATCTCGGGGCTGATCCGCCCGCGCGCGGGGTCGATCACGATGCAGGGCGCCGACGTCCTGAGGACGCCGGAGCACCGCATCGTCAGCCTCGGCATAGCGCACGTGCCGGAGAACCGCCGGCTGTTTCCGCGCCTCACCGTGGAGGACAATCTGAAGATGGGCGCCTTCATGCCGGAGGCGCGGGCGCGCTTTGCCGAGCGGCTGGCCTTCGTCTTCGACTTGTTTCCGCGGCTGAAGGAGCGCCGCGCGCAATTCGCCGGCACCATGAGTGGGGGCGAGCAGCAGATGTGCGCGATCGGCCGGGCCCTGATGTCGGATCCGAAGCTACTGTTGCTCGACGAGCCGTCGGCAGGGCTGGCGCCGGTCGTGGTGCAGCAGGTGTTCGAACTGGTGAAGCGCATTCGCGCCGGCGGGCTCACCGTCCTGATCGTCGAGCAGAACGTGCAGCAGGTGCTGCGCGTGGTCGACCGCGCGTATCTTTTGGAGGCCGGCACCATCCGCGCCTCCGGCAGCGCCGCCGCCATGCGCGAAGACGACACCATCCGGCAGGCGTATCTGGGGATTTGAGGGATGCGCAACACACACCGCCGTCATCCTGAGGAGCCGCGCGCTTGCGCGGCGTCTCGAAGGATGGCCGCATGCGCTTGTGGCGATCCTTCGAGGCTCGCCGCTTCGCGGCGAGCACCTCAGGATGACGGAGCTGTCATTGCGAGCGAAGCGAATCAATCCAGGGCCACGAGCACAGGCTGGATTGCTTCGTCGCAAGGGCTCCTCGCAATGACGGGCGTAAACCCATGACCGACATTTTCGACATCTACCTGCTCGAGGCGATGGTCAATGGCATCCTGCTGGGCGGGGTCCTGGCGCTGCTGGCGCTGGGGCTGAACCTGATCTTCGGCGTGATCGACGTCACCTGGATCTGCTACGCCGAATTGGTGATGATCGGCATGTACGGCATGTACTATCTGGTGCAGGTATTCGGCGTGCCCTATGTCTTAGCCGCGCCGCTCACGATCCTCTTGGTCGCCGGGCTTGGCGCGCTGCTGCATCTCCTGGTCATCGCGCCGTTACTGTCCGCGCCGCCGATCAACCAGCTGCTCGCCACCGGCGGCGTGCTGTTCGTGCTGCAGAGCGTCGCGACCGTCGCCTTCGGCATCGACTTCCGCACCTTGGGCATCCGCCTGCCGGTGCTGCAATTCGCCGAGATGCATTTCAGCTATTCGCGGCTCTTGGCGTTTGTCGCCGCGCTGGGGGGCATGCTGCTGGTGTATTTCTTCATGAAGAAAACCTATGTCGGCACCGCGATCCGCGCCATCGCCCAGGACCGCCAGATCATGGCGCTGATGGGCGTCGACACTCGGCGCATCTATCTGATCACCTCGGCGCTCGGCGGCGCGCTTGCCGGCCTCGCCTCGTGTCTCCTTGTGCTGCAATACGACATCCATCCCTTCGTCGGCCTGTCGTTCGGGCCGATCACGTTCCTGATCTGCGTGCTGGGGGGCTTGGGCAATTTCGTCGGCGGCTTCGTCGCGGCGTTCGTGTTCGCGGAGATCATCTCGCTGGGCGGGCTGTTCTCCGACCTCGAATGGGGTTACGTGCTGGCGTTCGGATTCTTCATCGTGATGATGTTCATCCGCCCCGCCGGGCTGCTCTCGAGGCGCTCGTGACGCTGACGCGGACCGTGCCCTGGATCGTCGGCGCGGCGCTGATCGCGCTGCCGTTCGTGTACCGCGAGCCGTATCATCTGCACCTGTTGATCCTGATCCTGATCTGGTCGTTCGCCTATACCTCATGGTCGATGATGGGCCGCTTCGGCCTCGTCTCACTCGGCCATGGCGGCTTCATGGGGGTAGGCGCCTATGTCACCGCGCTGTTGTGGAATCATCTGGGCGTATCGCCCTGGCTCGGCATACCCTTGGCGATGGCGGCGGCCGCCGTGCTGGCGGTGATCGTGGCCTATCCGTGCTTCCGCTTCCGCATCACCGGGCACTATTTCGTGCTGGTGACGCTGGCGCTGTCCGGGATCGTGCTGCAGGTGATCACCGCGACGCGCGACTATACCGGCGGGTCGCTCGGCTATACGCCGGACCGTACGCGAGGCAGCCATCTCGCCGCGCTGCAATTCGACGACAAGACCACCTGGTACCTGATCGCGCTTGGCGTCTGGGCCGCGGGGCTCGTGATCTGGCGCCGGGTCGACCGCAGCATGGACCGCTACGCCTTGGAGGCGATCTCGGAGGACGAGGACGCCGCCGCCGCGGCCGGCGTCAACGTCACCTGGGAGAAGCTCAAGATAACCGTGCTCTCGGCACTGATGACGGCGCTGGCCGGCGCGCTGTATTGCCAGTACCAGATGTTCATCTCGCCCGACACCGTGAGCGGCATCTCGGTCTCGCTGCAGATGGTGTTCGCCGTGATCGTGGGTGGGCTCTACGTCTCGCTTGGGCCGACGGTCGGCGCCATCATCACCATCCTGCTCGCCGAAATGCTGCGCATCGGCTTCGGCACCCGCGCGGTCGGCTGGGACAATCTCGTCTACGGCGTGCTGCTGGTGGTGTTCATCATCTTCCTGCCCAAGGGCATCCTGGGCAGCATCCTGGAGCGGGTGAAGCGCCGGGCGTAGGATAGGTAGAGCGCAGCGAAACCCATCATCCCCTCTCGAGACTGGCGTGATGGGTTTCGCGAAGGGCTCAACCTATCCTACGGCTACCGCCGTGCGAACTGGCTCAGCACATCCTTGCATGCCGGCGACAGCACGGCGGCGTTGGCGGCGAGACATGTTATGATGCGGCCGCCGCCGGGCTGGACGCCGCCGCATAGCGTGCGGGCGTCGGCGCCGCAGGCGGAGCGCAACACCATGACCTGTTCGCGGGGCCGCATTGGCCTAAGCGTCATGGCCGGCGCGGGAGCTGCGGCGGGAGCGGTTGTCGTCGCTGCGGCCGCGGGCGCGGATTTCTTCGCCGCGGCTGGTGCTTTCGGCGGGGTCGGTGCCGTCGTGCTTGCCGCTGGGGCCGGTGTAGCCGTGGGGGCGGGAGTAGCGGCAGCGGCCGGCGGTGGTGTCGTCGCTGGCGGAGCGTCGGCCTTTGGCGCAGGGGCGGGCGCCTCGCTCTTGGCGGGCGCGGCGGCCGGCGCCTGCACGGCGTTCACCGCGGTCTTGCAGGCGCCCGACAGGCTCGACATGTTTTTCTGCAGGCACTGCAGCGATTCCAGGCCGCCCGGCGGCACGCTTGAGCAATGCGCGATGTAATCGGAGCGGCATGCCGAGCGGATCGCTGCGCGCTGCGCATCACTCGGGGCCTGCGCGAACGAAGGTGTCATCGTCGCGAAAAATACCGCTGCGACGCCCGCGCATTTCAATATGCCGCTCATGCGAGCCGATCCTTTGTCACGTGTCGGCCGATCATTCGCGCTTTCCGGTTTCGCTGCAAGCGGATTGTTGCTATCGATAGCGTGGCGATACGCAACGCTTAGTGCAGCATGGTGGGGGTATCATGACAGCTGCAAGACCGGCGCACCGGCTCGGCAATCACGCTCCCCTTGTGATGCTCGCATTGCTGCTCACCGGCTGCGAGCAAAACACCTTCGTGCCGCCGCCGCCGCCCAAGGTCGAGGTGGCCGCACCGGTGCAGAAGCCGGTGACGCGCTATCTGGAGGCCACCGGCAACACCGCCGCCATCAAAAACGTCGACCTCGTCGCGCGCGTGCAGGGCTTTCTGCAGTCGATCAACTACCAGGACGGCAGCTTCGTCAAAGAAGGGACCACCCTGTTCACCATCGAGCCCGAGACCTACAAGTTGAAGCTGGAGCAGGCCAGAGCCGCCGAGAGCGGTGCGGAAGCAACCGTCAAGCAGGCGGAAGCCGACTTCAAGCGGCAGTCCGAACTGGTGCAGCGCCAGGCCGTCTCGCAGGCGACGCTGGATACCTCGACATCGACGCGGACGAATGCGCAGGCCAACCTGCAGCAGGCCCAGGCCAACACGCACATCGCGGAGGTCAATTACGGCTACACCAACGTCACTGCGCCGTTCGACGGGCTGGTCACCGCGCATCTCGTCTCGGTCGGCGAGCTGGTCGGCGTCGCGTCGCCGACCCAGCTCGCCACCATCGTGGCGTTCGACCCGATCTATGTGAACTTCACCGTCAACGAGCAGGACGTGCTGCGGGTCCGCGCCGAAGCGCGCCGCCGCGGCATGACGACCGAGGAACTGAAGCAATTGCCGGTCGAGGTCGCGTTGCAGACCGAGCAGGGTTTTCCGCACAAGGGCAATCTCGACTACGTCTCGCCCAACATCAACGCGTCGACCGGCACGCTGGCGGTGCGCGGCGTGCTGCCGAATGCCGACCGGGTCCTGCTGCCGGGCTCCTTTGTCCGCATCCGCGTGCCGTTCGACGAGAAGCCGGCGCTGCTGGTGCCCGATGCGGCCTTGGGAAGCGACCAGGCCGGACGCTATGTGCTGGTGGTGAACGCCGACAATGTGGTGGAGCAGCGCAAGGTGCAGACCGGCCAGCTCGACGGCGAGCTGCGCGTCATCGAAAGCGGGGTGAAAGCCGACGACAGGGTGGTGGTGGCCGGGCTGCTGCGCGCGATTCCCGGCCAGAAAGTCGATCCGCAGGTGCAGAAGGTTGAGCCGCCGCAAGCATCGGCGAAGTAGGACTCCATGTACGCACACATAGCGGCCACACACTCAACCGTCATCCCCGCGCAACGGCTACGCCGTTGTCGCGAGCGGAGCCGCGCGCTTGCGCGGCGTCTCGAAGGATCGCGGCACGCACAGGTGCCTGCGGCGCATCCTTCGAGGCTCGCCCTGAAGAAGGGCGAGCACCTCAGGATGACGGCGGGGTTTGTTTCGTCAGCAGTAATGACGTGAATCCCGGAGGCCTGCCATGATCTCGAAATTCTTCATCGAGCGGCCGGTGCTTTCCAACGTGATCGCGCTGCTGATGATCCTGATCGGCGGGGTGTCGCTGTATGACCTCGCGGTCGCGCAATATCCCGACGTGGTGCCGCCCACGGTGCAGGTCACCACGCGCTATCCCGGAGCCAGCGCCAAGACGGTGATCGATACCGTGGCGCTTCCGATCGAGCAGCAGGTCAACGGCGTCGAGGACATGCTGTACATGCAGTCCTACAGCGCCGCCGACGGCACCTATACGCTGACCGTCACCTTCAAGATCGGCACCAACCTGGATTTCGCGCAGGTGCTGGTGCAGAACCGGGTCTCCAGCGCGCTGTCGCAATTGCCGAGCTCGGTGCAGAACCAGGGCGTCACGGTGCAGAAGCGCTCCACCGCGATTCTGCTGTTCGTTACGCTGACCTCGCCCAACGCGACCTACGACAGCCTGTTCCTGTCGAACTACGCCACCATCAACATCCGCGACGAACTCTCACGACTGCCGGGGGTGGGCAACGTCACGGTGTTCGGCGCCGGACAATATTCGATGCGGGTGTGGCTCGACCCGAACAAGCTGCAGGTGCGTTCCTTGATGCCGCAGGACGTGATCCAGGCGATCCAACAGCAGAGCCAGCAGGTCACCGCCGGCCAGGTCGGCGCGCCGCCGACGCCTGCGGGGCAGGCGTTCCAGTATACGCTGAACGTCAGCGGACGGCTCGACGATACCACAGAGTTCGAGGACATCATCGTCAAGACCGGGAGTAATGGCGACGTCACGCGGGTACGCGACGTCGGCCGGGTCGAACTGGGCGCGCAGACCTACAACCAGGTGTTTTCGTTGAACAAGCGGCCCGCCGCCGGCATCGGCGTATTCCAGTCGCCCGGCGCCAATGCGCTGGAAGTCGAGAAGGCGGTGACGAAGAAGATGGCGGAGCTTTCGCGCGCGTTCCCGCGAGACATCCGCTACGACACGCCGTTCGACACCACGAAGTTCGTCTCGGCCTCCATCAACGAGGTCTATAAGACGCTGATCGAAGCCGGCCTCTTGGTGCTGATCGTCATCATGGTGTTTCTGCAGGACTGGCGCGCGATGCTGGTGCCGGCGACCACTGTGCCGGTCACCATCGTCGGCGCCTTCGCGGCGATGGCGGCGCTCGGCTTCACCATCAATTTTGCGACGCTGTTTGCGATCGTGCTGTCGATCGGCATCGTGGTCGACGACGCCATCGTGGTGGTGGAGGGCGCGGCGCACAATATCGAGCAGGGCATGTCCGGCCATGACGCCGCGATCAAGGCAATGGACGTGCTGTTCGCGCCGATCGTCGGCATCACGCTGGTCCTGATCTCGGTGTTCTTGCCGGCCTCATTCCTGCCCGGCATGACCGGGCGCATCTATGCGCAGTTCGCGCTGGTGATCGCTGCGACCGCGCTATTGTCCGCGATCAATGCCGCGACGCTGAAGCCGACGCAGTGCGCGCTGTGGCTGCGGCGCCCGGTCCCGCTGGAGCAGCGCAATTTCTTCTATCGCGGTTTCAACCGCGTCTATGAACGGATCGAGCGCGGCTACGCCCGGCTGATCGGCCGCATGGCGCGGCATAGCGGGGCCTCGGTGATATTGGCGCTGATCCTGATCGGGATCGGCGGCTACGGCCTGTCGCGGGTGCCGACGGGATTCATCCCGATCGAGGACCAGGGCTATCTGCTCGCCGCGGTGCAATTGCCCGACGGCGCCGCGCTGGACCGCACCCAGCGCGTGATGGACAAGGTGCAGGACATCGCCGCCAAGACGCCCGGGGTCGAGCAGGTCATGACCATCGCGGGCATCTCCGCGCTGGACAACAGCTCCAGCCTCGCCAACGCCGGCGTCGCTTACCTGATCCTGAAGGAGTGGAGCGAGCGCGGCAAAGGCGAGGATCTGTTGTCGCTGTTCAACGGGCTGAACCAGCGGCTTGCGGACATTCCCGAAGCGCGCATCCTGGTGGTGCCGCCGCCGCCGATCCAGGGCATCGGCAACGCCGCCGGCTTTTCCATGCAGGTCGAGTTGCGCGACGGCAATGCCGATTTCGGCAAGCTGCAGGCCATCACCAATGCGATAGTGGCGAACGGGCAGACGCAAAGCGCGCTGCAGCGGGTCAGCTCGACGTTCCGCTCCACGGTGCCGCAATTCGACGTCGAGATCGACCGCGTCAAGACCCAGACGCTGCATGTCACCACCGACCAGGTGTTTTCCACGCTGTCGTCCTATCTCGGCGCCTCGTTCGTCAACCAGTTCAACAAATTCGGCCGCACGTTTCAGGTCTATACCCAGGCCGACGCGCAGTACCGCCTGACCTTGCGCGATATCGAGAACCTGATGGTGCGCAATTCGAACGGCGACATGATCCCGCTTGGCACCGTGGCGAAGATCACGCCTTCGCTCGGGCCATCGCTGATCAGCCTGTACAACCTCTATCCGTCCTCGACCATCATCGGCCTGCCCGCGCGGGGTTACAGCTCGGGACAATCGATGGCGCTGATGGAGCAGATCGCGGCAAAGACGCTGCCGCCCGGCACCGGCTATGAATGGACGGCGATGTCGTATCAGGAGAAGGCGGTCGGCGGGCAGATCTACCTCGTGTTCGCGCTGGCCATGCTGCTGGTCTACCTGGTGCTGGCCGGCCAATACGAGAGCTGGTACGCGCCGCTGTCCGTGATCTTGGCGGTGCCGCTGTCGCTGCTGGGACCCATGGCGGTGCTGAGCGGCTTGCGCATCGAGAACAACCTTTACACCCAGATCGGGCTGATCCTCTTGATCGCGCTGTCGGCGAAGAACGCCATCCTGATCGTCGAGGTCGCATTGGAGCTGCATGTCCGCGACGGCAAGCCGCTGGTCGCCTCCGCGGTGGAAGCCTCGCGCGCGCGCTTCCGCCCGATCCTGATGACCTCGTTCGCCTTCATTCTCGGCGTGGTGCCCCTGGTGCTCGCCTCAGGCGCCGGCGCCAGCGCCCGCAAATCGATCGGCATCACCGTGTTCTCCGGCATGATCGCGTCGACCTGCCTCGCCGTGCTGTTCGTGCCGACGTGCTTCGTCGTGGTGCAGCGGTTCGAGAACTGGCTGAAGGCGAGGAAAACCGCGGGGGCGGTGCAGGGGGTTTCGCCGTAGGATGGGTTGAGCGCTTGCGAAACCCGTCATCGCCGAACGTTCGATGCGATGGGTTTCGCAAGGGCTCAACCCATCCTACGGCCTATGAGGTTCACCGCCAGAAATAGCGCAGCGCGACATAGACGACGACCAGGCACGCGAAGATCAGCGCCACCGGGAGCCGTGGTTTGACCTGCGCGCCGGTGCTCGGCGCCTTGGCGAGCCGGGCAGGCGGGCGGCGGAAGGCGGTGACGTTGTCGGCCACGGGCTCGGTCGGCTGGATACGCACCTCGGGTGGCGTGCCGGCGCCGCCCATCTCTGAATAATAGCTCTTGTACATCAGCGCGATGGTGGCCTCGCTCGCTTCGCCTTCCGTCATCGTGCCCAGGAATGTCCGGTAGCGGGCGAGGAAGTCCTGTGCCTCGGCCGGCAACGACGAGGTGCCGTTCAGCTTGGACAGCATCTTCCAGGTGGCAAAATCCGCCCGCGCCCTGGTGTCGGCACGCCTCGCGATCAGCTTGTCCGGAGATTTGATCAAGATCGCGGGCTCCTCACCGACGTTTCCTCAAGCGTTGCCGGTGACGGTCAGCAACAGCCGCAGCACCGCGCCTGTGGCGCTGCGCAGTATCGCCGAAATAACATCAAGATTTAGGCCGAGTTGCGTGCCGAGCATCGGCAAAAGGATCAGCATCCCGATCAGGACCAGCATCCCGAAGGGCTCCAGCCGGGACAGCGGCACCGCCAGCACGTTGGGCAACAGCCCGACCGCGACGCGGCCGCCATCCAGCGGCGGGATCGGCAGCATGTTGAACACCGCGAGCACGACGTTGATCACCAGCATGTTCTTCAGATTATCGGCGACCCACTGCACCGCGCCCGCCGGCACCAGGTCGAGCGCGTGGAACGCCAGTGCCGCGGAAAAGGCGAGCGCGATGTTGGTGGCCGGACCGGCGATTGCCACCCACACCATATCGATGCGCGGATGGCGCAAATTGCGGAAATTCACCGGCACCGGCTTGGCGTAGCCGAACAGGAACGGCGAGTGCGCCAGCAGGAGTACCGCCGGCAGCACCAGCGTGCCGAACGGATCGATATGCTTCAGCGGATTGAAGCTGACCCGGCCCAACTGCCAGGCGGTGTTGTCGCCGAGCCGATGCGCGACGAAGCCATGCGCCGCCTCATGGAAGGTGATGGCGATGACCAGCGGCAGCACCCACACCGAGACGTCGTAAAGCGAGATGTTGGCCAATGCAGCATCCGATCAATAGGTGGCGCGGCCGCCCGAAATATCGAACACGGCGCCGGTGGAGAACGCGCATTCCTCCGACGCCAGCCACGCCACCATCGCGGCCAGCTCCTGAACTAGCACGAATCGGCCTTTCGGAATCTTCGACAGCATGAAATCGATGTGCTGCTGGGTCATCTGGTCGAAGATCGCCGTTTTCGCCGCGGCCGGCGTCACCGCGTTGACCGCGATTTCGTGGCCGGCGAGCTCTTTCCCTAACGATTTCGTCAGCGCGATCAGGCCGGCTTTCGACGCCGAGTAGTGCGCGGCGTTGGGGTTGCCCTCCTTGCCGGC
>Ga0066662_10001579_pt1 | contig 10560 bp, 4 predicted proteins | sample GraSoiAngelo_111_FD_133939 | JGI IMG/M metagenome (GOLD analysis project Ga0066662, IMG submission 133939) | Grasslands soil microbial communities from the Angelo Coastal Reserve, California, USA - 14_0903_12_40cm | ecosystem: Environmental > Terrestrial > Soil > Grasslands | place: USA... | reverse complement strand
GAAACCGTTCTCTTCGGCCGTTGCGAACAGCACCGCCGCGGCGACGTCTTCCCACGAGCCGGCATGTCCGGTCGGGTTGTTCGCCGCGCGCTCGCGCGCCGCCGCCCGGCCGGCGTCCTTGTCGCGAATGTCGCCCGGCTCGATCACGTTGACCGAGATGCCGCTGGCGGCTTCCTCGAGCGCGAGCGTGCGGGCGAGGGTCACGACGCCGGCCTTCGCCGCGCCGTACAGCGCCATGCCGCGCGCCGGCTGCGTCACCGCCGAGCCGTTCATCCCGAAGTAGACGATGCGCCCGAAGCGCCGCTCGCGCATCCCCGGCAGCACCGCGAACGCCAGCGCGACCGCGGAGCCCAGGTTCGCGTCCGTCATCGCGCGGTAGTCGTCCGGGGTGCAGCGCGCGAAGCGCTTCACCACGATCGGCCCGACCGCGTGGACGAGAACGCCGACGGGGCCGCGCGCGGCCTCGACCGCGCGCACGACCTCGGCGGCAGCGCCGAAGCGGGTGAAATCGGCGGGAACCGCCAGCGCCTCGGCGTCGTGCGGGCGCACCAGCGCGAGCGTCGCGTCGGGCGGTGTCCCGCCCGGGCGGTAGGTGAAGGCGATCCGGTCGCCGCGCTCGGCGAGCCGCAGCGCGACCCCTTTCGCCAAGCCGGCGGCCGCCCCCGTGACGAGGGCGACCCGGCCGGATCGCGGCGCGTCGGAGCGGAGCACGGCGAATCCGTGAGACGCCGGACGCGCCGTGCCCTGCCGTCGCCTGGGGTTACTGGAGCGTAACCTGCTCCTGCACCGGGTTCATCGCCGCGCCGTTTCGCGGATCGATCCCGTTGATCGCGATCCCGATGCGCGTTCCGGACGGCGCGCTGACGTTGATGCCCTGGCTGAACACGCCGTTACCGTCCGCGGTCACGGTGTAGCTCGCCGTGTTGCCGCCTTGATTGCCGACGCCGAGTATAGCACTGAGAATCCCGCCGACCGAGCTCGAGTTGCCGTCGGCAGCGGCCAGTGTAATCGTGATGCGCGCCCCCGGCACCGTATGGCCGGTGATCGTGAACTGCCGCCCGACGGTCGCGCCGTCGCCCGGCTGAACGTTGTTGATCTGTCCGATCGACGACGTGCCCGAGCCCGACGTGAAGCGCCAGCGGCGGTTGAACGCTCCACCGTTGGCATCGGTCCCCGTCACGCGCACCAGGTGCGTGCCCGGCTGCAGCGGCGAGCGCGGCGCGTACGAGAAGCCGCGCGTCGAGCGCGTCGCATCATTCGTCACGTCGAGCTGGTCGAGGTAAAGCTTGACCGTGTTGGGATCAACGGTCCCGCCGGTGAACGTCGCCTCGATCAACGGACGACGGGCGCTCACTGACTCGCCGGGGGCGGGAACCATGTTGGTGAGGCTGATCGCGCCGCCTTGCGCGTTCGGGTTCGGTGCCGGCGTGATCGTCTGGTTCTGGTTCGGGTTCGGCGCCACAGCGGTCGTGCCGGAGGCGACGAGCGCCACGACGCGGTTGGCGCCGTCGTAGTTCACCGTCGCGCCGAGCGCCTGCGAGACGAAGCGCAGCGGGACATACGTCGAGGCGCCGATGATGAACGGCGCGACGTCGATCGTCTGCTGCCGGCCGTCGACCGTCGCCTGCTGCGAGCCGATGCGCAGCGAGACGCTGTGGCCGCGGCCGGTCGCGTTGATTACGCCGCTCGCGTACACCACCGACGCGCCGAGATTCTCGAACACGCCGCGGAGCGGGACGAAGACGCGGCCCGCGCGCTCGGTGGGCGCGGGGTTCAGGTTCAGGGGATTTCCGTTGAGGGTGACGCTGACGGGGCCGGCCGCGAACGCGGGGACCGCCAGCGAGGAAGCGAGCAGGGCGGTCGCGCCGAGCGCGATCAGGCTCCGTGTGGTGTGTGATGGCATCGAGTACGAGGACCTCCGCAAAGCATATTGCCAGAGGTCCCCTTACCCGTTCTCAGCGATTTCTCAGACTGGCGGCCTCGCCCCGCGGAGCCGTTAACGGCTCCTGCCGCGCTGCGTTCGGCGAGCGCTCAGTCGCCGTGCGCCCCGGCCGGGACGAGACGCAGGTCGTCATCGTCGTCCTTGTGCTCGTGCCGCAGCGCGCGGCGGTCCGCTCGAAGCTCCAGCCATCCGACGACCCAGCAGTAGACGACCGGGACGAGGAACAGCGTGAGGATCAACGAGCTGAGCAGGCCGCCGATCAGGACCGTTCCCATCGAGCGCCGGAACTGCGCGCCCTCGGCGAGGCCGAGAGCGAGCGGCAGCATGCCGAATACCATCGCCGCGGTCGTCATCACGATCGGCCGCAGCCGCGTCCCCGCCGCAGCGCGCATCGCCTCGACCGCGCGCAGCCCGCGTTTGCGCATCGTGTTGGCGTAGTCGACCAGCAGGATGCCGTTCTTCGCGACCAAGCCGAAGAGCATGATGATGCCGATCATCGAGAAGAGGTTGAGCGTCTCGTGCGTGATCGCCAGCCCGAACAGCGCGCCGACCAGCGCGACCGGGACCGAGAGCATGATGACCGCCGGCGTAAAGAACGAGCCGTACAGGATCACCATGAGCACGTACACGAGCGCGAACGACGTCATTAGCGCGAACGCCATGCTGGACATCGTCTCGCCGAAGAACTGCGTATCGCCGGACGCGCGCAGGGAGACGCCGCTCGGGAAGAAGCCGGGCGTCGCCGCGGCCGCGTTGATCTTGCCGATCACGGGTCCAAGCGTCGCGACGGCCGGATCGAGACCGCCGGTCACCCGCACGACGCGCTGCTTGTCGAGCCGCTCGATCTTCGTCGGCGCCTTCGCATAGCTGAACTCCGCGACGTCCGCCAGCCGGTACAGCGAGCCGTCTCCCGCGCGCACCTTGATGTTCTGCACGTCGGCGAAGCGGTTGCGGTACGCCGCGGGCAGCTGCACGCGGACGTCGACCAGGCCGCTGACCGTCCGCACGCGCGTCGCGACCGCGCCGCCGATCGCAACGCGCGCCGCGGTCGCGGCCGCACCCGGATCGACGCCGAGCGCCGAGCACTTCGCGGGATCGATGTCGATGTTGAGCCGGTTCGCCTGGCTCTCCGCCCCGGTCTGGACGTTCACCGTGCCCGGGATCTGGCGGATGAAGTTGGCCAGCTTGTCGGCCGCATCCTGAATGACGTCCTCCGGACCGGAGAGCGTGTAGAAGATCGGCCCCGAGCCGCCGCCCTCGCCGGCGACGCTGAGCACCGCGCCGGGGACGAGCTTCGCGAGCTCGCGGATCTCGCGCACCGCGCGGTTCGTCTCTTTGCGGCGCGACTTGTCCATGCCGGCGTACATCCGCGCGACGTTTCCGCCGACCGTGCGGTCCTTCACGCCGGCCGTCGTGATGACTTTCTGAACGCCGTCGACTCGGACGATCCTCGACTCCAGCACGTCCAGCGCGGCCTGCGTCTTCGCCAGCGGCGTCCCGACGGGATACTGCAGCGTCATGTAGATCGAGCCGTCCGAGTCCGGAGGGACGAACTCCGTCTCGATGCCGTGGTGCGTGACCATCAGCAGGCCGACGGCGGCCGCGACGGCGGCGATCACGCCCGACAACGCGACGCTGCTCCGCGGGCTGACGCGCGGCCGGTCGACCAGCAGGTGCGTGGTCGCGACGGTCGCGAGCGCGAGCGCCGCGACGATGCCGCCGAGCGCCGCCGCTGGCCCGCCGATCTGCGGGGCGGCCGCGACCGCCACGGCGCCGAGCACCGCGAGGGCGATCCCGGCCGCCAGCGCCAGCAGCGCGACGCGCTTCACCCGCGCGCCGCGCGCCGCCGAGATCTTGCCGCCGAGCGCGTAGAGCAGCCGCGAAAGCGGCAGCCACCCGAGCGCGATCACGATCGCGACGGCGTCCACGGCGAGTGCGACCTCGAACGCGGAGGCGGCGAGCACCATCGCGTTGACCAGCAGCAGGAAGCAGACCGCCACGGTCAGCCAGCGGTGGCGGACGACGTAGGGCAGCGCGACGTCGCGGTACCACGAGGTGAACCGCTCGAAGCCGTGCTGGAACCAGGCCAGCGCGCGCGGCGGCTCGTGGCTGCGGCGGCGCACCGACCAGTGCGCGGCGAGCATCGGCGTCAGCGTGAACGAGACGACCAGCGAGAACAGCGTCGCGACGACGACGACGATCCCGAACTCGACCATGAACTTTCCGACGATGCCGCTCAGGAACGCGATCGGGAGGAACACCACCACGTCGACCAGCGTGATCGCGACCGCGGCGCTGCCGATCTCGTTGCGGCCGGTGATCGCCGCGTCCGCCGGCCGCCGGCCCAGGTCGCGGTGCCGGGTGATGTTCTCGAGCACGACGATCGAGTCGTCGACCAGGATGCCGATGATCAGCGACAGCCCCATCAGCGAGATGATATCGAGCGTGAAGTGCAGCGCGCGCATCGCGATGAACGTCGAGAGGATCGACGACGGGATCGCGATCATCACGACGACGGCGTTGCGCCAGGCGTGCAGGAAGAGCATCAGGACGACCGCCGTCAGCACGATGCCCTCGGCCAGGCTCTGGACGACGCCGGTGAGCGAGGCCTGTGTGTACTCCGCGGCCGCCTCGATCTCGTCGAACTTGACCGCCGGGTACTTCTTCGCGATCTCGGCCAGCTCCGCGCGGGCAACCGCGGTCGAGTGGATCTCGTCCGCCGTGATCACGCGGTTCACGTCCAGGACGACGGTCGGCGCGCCGTTGTACTTCGAGACGATCCGCTGCTCGACGTGACCGTCCTCGGCCGTGGCGACGTGCCCGATCTTCAGCGAGGTCGGCGCGCCGCGCGGCGGAGCGAGCGGAAGGCGAAGCATGTCCTCGGCGCGCACGATGTTGGAGCGGATCGAGACCTCGGTCTCCTGCACCGGCGAGTCCAGCCGGCCGCCCGGAAGGTTCTGGTTGTTCTGTGCGAGCGCCGAGAACACGTCGGACAGCGTCGCGCCGGTGGCGAGCAGGCGCTGGGGATCCGGCGTGACGTGGAACTCACGTTTCACCTCGCCGCGCGCGTCGACGCTTTGGACGTCGGGGATGTGCTTGATGTCCGGGATGATCCGCTGGTCGACCAGATCGGAGAGCGCGGTTCCCGAGAGCGTCTTGGAGCTCAGCGCGAGCTCGAGGATCGGCGCCGTCTGATCGCCCGCGCTCTTGTCGACGACCGGCGGGTCCAGATCGGCCGGCATGTAGACCCGCGCGGTGTCCACGCGGCGCTGCACGTCGATCGCGGCGAAGTCGAGGTTCGTGTCGAGCTTGAACTGGACGACGACGGCTGCCCGCCCTTCCTGCGTCGTGGCGGAGACGCGGTCCAGGTGGTCGATCCCGTCGATCTGATCCTCGATCGGCTTGACGACCAGCCGCTCCATTTCTTCGGGCGACGCGCCGGGATAGAACGCGGAGACGACGACGACCGGGAAGGTCACGTTGGGATAGAGGCTGCGCCCGAGCCGCTCGTACGACATCACGCCGAAGACGGCGAGCGCGATGAAGACCATCGCGACGATGATGGGCCGCTGGATCGAAAAGCGCGTCAACCACATAACGAAGGGGCCGTCCTCTCTCGCCGGTGTCGTCGCACGTACGAGAGACGACGGCCCGATGTTTCGGTCCGCGCGCGGCGGTCAGTCGCCGCTTGCGCCCGCCGCCACCCGCGGCGGCGCGAGCGGCTCGTCGCCGCTCCGCCCCGAACGCTCCGCGCGCGCCGCGCGCCGGTCGGCGCTCCAGGCGGCGAGCCGGTTCGAGGTGACGTACATCGCCGGGACGAGGAACAGCGTCAGGAACAGCGAGCTGAGCAGCCCGCCGATCAGCACGATGCCCATCGACATGCGGATCTCGCCGCCCTCGGTGTGCCCGGTCGCGAGCGGCAGCATGCCGAAGACCATCGCGGCCGTCGTCATGACGATCGGCCGCAGCCGCGTCCCGCCCGCGGCGACCGTCGCTTCGACGAAGGTCAGCCCGCGCTTTCGGAGCGTGTTCGCGTAGTCGACGAGCAGGATCCCGTTCTTCGCGACCAACCCCAGCAGCATGACGATCGCGATCCCCGAAAAGAGGTTCATCGTCTGGTGCGTCAGGGTGAGCGCGAGAAGCGCGCCGATGATCGCCACCGGGATCGAGAACATGATCACGAACGGCGTGAGGAACGAGCCGTACAGGATCACCATCAGCATGTAGATCAGCGCGAACGACGTGATCAGCGCGAACCCCAAGCTCGCGACGAACTCACCGAAGAACTGCGAGTCGCCCTGCGTCTGGAGCTCTACGCCGCCCGGCAGGAAGCCGGGATTCGCAAGCTGCCCGCTGACCTTGCCGATGATCTCGCCGAGCGTTGCGCCCTTCGAGCGGTCGATGTCGCCGGTGACGCGCACGACGCGCTGCCGGTCGACGTGCTCGATCTTCGTCGGCGCGCGGTCTTCGGTGAACGACGCGACCGACGCAAGCGAGACGAACGATCCGTCGTTCGCGCGAACCGGGATTCGCTTGATCTGATCGACCTCGTTCTTGGTCGCGACCGGGTACTCCAGGCGCACGTCGACCAATCCGTTCCAGGTACGGATCTTTGTCGCCACGGCGCCGCCGACCGCGACGCGGGCGGCCGTCGCCGCAGCGCCGGGCGAGACGCCGAGTTGCGCGGCGCGCTGGCGATCGACGTGGACGGTGAGATGCGGCGCGGCGGTCTCGGCGCCCGTCTGCACGTTGACCGTCCCCGGGATGGCGCGAATGAACGCGGCCAGCTTGTCGGCGGCGCGGTCGATTGCTCCGTCCGGACCCGACAAGGTGTACGAGATCGGCGAACCGCTGCCGCCGCCGCCGCGCGCCGACACCGTGACGAGCGCGCCCTTCGCGAGCGGCCCCACGATCTTGCGCAGCTGCGTGATGAGCTCGTCCTGCTCGCGGCGGTGGTCCTTCTCCAGCGTCACGTTGATGCGGCCGACGAATCCGCCGGTCGTCGAGCCCCAGCCGGCCGGCTTCACGCCGCTGGTCGAGCGAACGGTGTCGACGTGCGGGAGCTTCAGCGCCGCAGTCTCGATGCGGTCGATCGCGGCCTGGGTCGTGGTCAGCGGCGTTCCGGTCGGGAACGTGAGGATCATCGTCGCCTGCCCGCGCTTCTCGTCGGGCACGAACTCGCTCTGCACGCTGCGGTTGGTCGCCGCGACCAGCATCAGGCCGCCGGCGGCTGCGAGGCAGATCAGCGCCGAGGTCACAGTCGCGCCCCGGTGCATGTCGCCCACGCGCACCCCCGCGAGCCCGCGCCCGCGCACGAGACGCCCGATCCCGAAGCCCCAGAGCAGCGCGACGCCCGCGAGCGCCGCGTCGAGCATCGCCATCCCTTGCATCGACTGCTTCCCGGCGGGCAGCATCAGCGCGTTCAGCACCAGCAGAAAGCTGATCCAGAACGTCATCCAGCGGTGGCGCAGCGCGAGCGGGAGCGCCCGGTCGCGATACCACACGATCGTGCGGTCGAAGCCGGTTTGGAACCATGCCAGGTAGCGCGGCGGCGCCGGGTTCCGCCGTTTCACCGACCACCGCGCCGCCAGCATCGGCGTCAGCGTGAACGACACGAATAGCGAAAACAGCGTCGCGACCGTGACGACGATCCCGAACTCCTTGAAGTACTCGCCGACGAAGCCGCTCAGGAACGCCAGCGGCAGGAAGACGACGACGTCGACGAGCGTGATCGCGATCGCGGCGCCGCCGATCTCGGTGCGCCCGCTGATCGCCGCGTCGGCCGGCGATTGTCCCATGTCGCGGTGCCGGGTGATGTTCTCGAGCACGACGATCGAGTCGTCGACCAAGATCCCGATGATCAGCGAAAGCCCCATCAGCGAGACGTTGTCGAGCGTGAGCCCCATGATGCGCATCACGATGAACGTCGCGAGCAGCGAGGACGGGATCGCGATCATCACGACGACCGCGTTTCGCCACGCATGCAGGAACAGCATCAGCACCAGCGCGGTCAGCAGGACGCCCTCGAAGAGCGACTGGAACACGCCGTTGAGCGACGCCTTGGTATAGTCCGCCGGCGCGAACAACTCGTGGAACGTGATCTGCGGGTACCGCGCCGCGAGCTTCTTCATTTCCTCGCGCGCGATCTTCGTGGAGGATATCTCGTCCGTGTTGATCGAGCGGCTCACGTCCACGATCAAGCCGGGCGTGCCGTTGATGTGCGACACGCGCCGCTGCTCGGCGTGCCCGTCGACGACCGTCGCGACGTCCCCAACGGTCAGGTACTTCTGGGCGCCGTTCGGAACCGTCAGCGGGATCGCGGCGATGTCCTGGGCGCTGTTCAGGTCGGCGCGGATCGACACGTCGGTCTCGACCGTCGGCTTGTCGATCCGGCCGCCCGGAACGTTGGCGTTGTTCTGCGCGATCGCACCGAACACGTCGGCGAGGGATGCGCCGGTACCCATCAGCCGCGCCGGATCGGCGTACACCTCGAACTCGCGCGAAGCGTCCCCGAACAGCTGCGCGTCGTTGACGCCGGGAATATGCTTGATCTCCGCCAGAACGCGGTCGTTCATGACGTCGGCCAGCGCGGGGCCGGTCATCGTCTTCGAGCCGACCGCGTACGTGAGGATCGGCTGCTCCGCGCCGTTCTTGCTGACGTTGGGCGGATTGAGGTCGCTCGGCATGTAGATGCGCGCCGTGTCGACGCGCCGCTGCACGTCGATCGCCGCGAAGTCGAGGTTCGTGCCGAGCTTGAACTGCACGGCGACGACCGCGATCCCCGTCTGCGCGGTGGCCGTCATGTTGTCGAGGTGCTCGATCCCGTCCAGCTGGTCTTCGATGGGCTTGACGATGAGCCGTTCCATCTCGGCCGGCGAAGCGCCCGGGTATGCGGCGAAGACGATGACGATCGGGAACGCGACGTTGGGCTGCGCGTTCTTCCCGAGTTTGAAAAACGAGAACGAGCCGAACACCGCGAGCGCGATGAAGAGCATCGCGACGATGATCGGGCGCTGTATGGAAAACCGCGTCAGCCACATACGATCAGGACCGTCCTCTCGGCGACCTCATTTACCAAGCGGGTCGGGAGGGTGTTTCGCTCGGCCTCCTAATTTCACCGTTGCTCGGGCCGTAAGGATTGGGGTGGGCCGGGGGCCGGACACTGCCCCCGGCCTGCGACGATTCGCCCCGGCAATAAAAGACCCGGGTCGCCTTGGGGCGGCCGGGCTGATGGGGTTGCAGGGATGGGGTGGGTCTGGTGCGCGAGACTGGATTTGAACCAGCACGAGATTGCTCCCGCTAACCCCTCAAGCTAGTGCGTCTACCAATTCCGCCACTCGCGCACGGGGTCCGGCCCCGCGGCCAGAGGCCGGGGAACCCCGAGAGTTTAGGGCATTCGAAGGGCCCATGCAAGTGGGCTTCATGGACATGGAAGCGGCCGCCAGCTACTTTTGCTCTTCGAAGTCTGTAGAACGCTGGCGTGCACTCCGGTCATACCGGCCGTTCTGCCCTTTACTTAGGTAACTTTGCAGGCGCGCTGATGCTACACTAGATCGGAATGAACCCTGACACGCTGCGCCGCATCTTGGAGCCCGCGCCGGGGACCGACCTTGCCCGTGCCAAAGAATATGGTATCGATCTGACGATCCTGGCACGCAACGTCGCGGAAAGCGATGAACAACGAGCCCGGCGCGCGATTCGCGCATTTGCGACCGCCCGCGCTATCCGGCGAGCACGTCAGAGCGGGCACGCTTGAGCGAACAGTTTTTCGCGTCGTCAACGCTCTGGTTGCGGCTGATGCGCGATTCGTCGTCATCGGAGGAGTTGCTCTTCTGCTTCACGGTGGAGACTATGCCACGCCGGATCTCGACTTGGCGTACAAAAGGACTCGCGCGAACGCGACGAAGATCGCCCACGCGTTGCGGCCGATGAACCCGCGACCCCGTGGTTTTCCTTCCGGAACCGCCTTTCGTCTTTGATGCGCGATCGATTCTCGGGACGCAGGTTCTCACGCTGGCTCATGGAGCTCCAGGCACTTCGCGATGCCCGCACTCTGATCCAGAACGAGGCCGCTGTGCCACCCGGTCCAACCAGCGACGGGTCTAGCGAAACATGAACAAGATCGAGAAGACCGAGGCGGAGTGGCGGGCGGAGCTGTCGCCGGAGCGGTATGCGGTGCTGCGGGAGAGCGCGACGGAACGGCCGTTCAGCGGGGCGCTCTACCATAACCACGACGAGGGCACGTACTCGTGCGCAGCCTGCGGGAACGTGCTGTTCTCGTCGGCGACCAAGTATGAGAGCGGGAGCGGGTGGCCGAGCTTTTGGGCGCCGGAGGACCGGGCGAACGTCGAGCTGGTCGCGGACCGCGCGCACGGGATGGTGCGGACGGAGGCGCGGTGCGCGCACTGCGGGTCACATCTGGGGCACGTGTTCGACGACGGACCGGCGCCGACGGGGCAGCGGTACTGCATGAACTCGCTGGCGCTGGAGTTCAGCCCGAAGAGCGAGGGCTGAACCTTTGCCCGCCGTCCCGCGACGCAGCGGTATGGAAGGGCAATGAGCGACGCCGACGACCGACGCCTGTTGGAGCGGATCGCCGGACGCGACCGGGTCGCGTT
>Ga0066662_10001578_pt1 | contig 10567 bp, 6 predicted proteins | sample GraSoiAngelo_111_FD_133939 | JGI IMG/M metagenome (GOLD analysis project Ga0066662, IMG submission 133939) | Grasslands soil microbial communities from the Angelo Coastal Reserve, California, USA - 14_0903_12_40cm | ecosystem: Environmental > Terrestrial > Soil > Grasslands | place: USA... | reverse complement strand
GGCCGCACGGCGGCCGGTGCGCGCGAGATCACCCTGGTGGGTCAGACGGTGAACGCGTACAAGGAGCCGGCGACGGGCGCGGACTTCGCGGATCTCATCGAAGAAGTGTGTGCGATAGAATCGGTGGAGCGCGTCAGCTTCGTCAGCTCGCACCCCAAGGACCTCAACGAGAAGCTCGCGCGCGTGTGCGCGACGCTGCCGAAGATGAACCCGCGCTTCCACCTCGCGCTGCAGTCGGGCTCGAACCCGATGCTGCGCCGGATGAACCGCAAGTACACGCTGGAGCAGTTCCTGGAACGCATCGCGACGTTCACGTCGCACAACCCGAGCTGGGCGATCACGACCGACTTGATCGTCGGTTTCCCGGGCGAGACGGAAGAGGACTTTCAACGGACGGTCGACGTGTGCAAGACCGGGATCTTCGCGCAGGCGTTCATGTTCGTGTACTCGCCGCGGCGCGGGACGCCCGCCGCCGTGTGGCATGCGGCGAACGCCGTGCCGAAAGAGGTCGCGCAAGAGCGGTTCGTGCGGCTCAAGGAGGTGCAGGACGATGCCGTGCGCGCGTATCACGACCGCAAGGTCGGCACGACGGTGCGCGCGCTGATCCACGGCGTATCGCGCAAAGACGCGACGAAGCTGAGCGCGAAGACGGTCGACAACGTGACGGTGAACTTCCCGCTGACGGAATCGGCGCCCGACCTTTCGCGGCCGTGGGCGGACGTGCGCGTGGAGAGCGCGTCGGTGTGGGGCGTGCGCGGAACGTGCATCGGCCGCGCGCCGAGCTTCGACGGCGTCGCGGAGCCCGTCGCACCGCGGCTGATCGACCTGCTCGCCATCTGAAACAGCGCGGCGAGGTCCGTTCGGCGTCAGGCAGCGGCGAGCAGGAGCTTTGCTATATCTAACCGCTCGACATTACGCCTTCCTTCTAGCGATGCCGAGCGCGTCGCAGAAGTCGTCCGTCACCAACTCAAGTCCTCGAACGACGCTTTCGTGGCTATCAGAGTTGTAACGATTAAGAACTACAGGCACACCATATTGAGAGGCATCCGCGAAAAGAGTGTCATTTCGCTTTATGTAGTGCTCAAACACATTTACCACGCCTAGTTGTTTTACACGCATGATGAACGCGCGCTGGGCCGCGATCGGTTCTCCCGAATATTCCTGAATCATCGTAAAGACGACGCCAATAATGTCCGGTCCGATCGTGTCGATATCTGCGTCAGCGAAGGTCGCATAGTCGTTATAATCGTTCACTAGCTCGCGCACACTGCGCACTAGGTAGTCAATACCAAGCGTCGATAGGTAATCAGGACGCGCAGGTACCAAGAGGTGATCACTAGCAACAATTGCGGTCTTTGTTACAATGTTAAAATTGGGCGGGCAATCGATTAGCATGATGTCATAGCGCGCCCGAAGATCTTCGGTAATTCCTTCCGCGAGTCGTCTATGGATAGAGATGAATTTCTTCTTCCCCAGCCTAAGTGATGACGCACTCAGTTCCGTAGCGAGTTCGAGATCAACATTGATTAGTCCGAGGTGGGAGCTGATGAGGTCCAAACGTCCGTGGCCAAAAAGCCGACCCGACGTCTTTCGTGGCGTGAACACCAGCGATTCGAGGGCGATGGCTTCGCCGCTTTCAAATGAATCGAACCAACTCTTGATCGTACGCCCTTCTGCATATTCTTCGCTCCAAACGTCAGGTGTTACAAACGAAAATGTGAGGCTTGCCTGGGCGTCAAGGTCAAGCGCGAGGACGTCGTAACCGCGGTAGGCTAGTTCGGCAGCAACGTTTGCCGTGAGAGAGGTCTTGCCTACGCCACCTTTGTAGTTGATAACAGAGACTATTTGCATATCATGCTCGGCGCGCTCCGGTCTATCGATTGCACGAGCCGTCCTTCGGACCGCGTGCCATAAATCCGTCTTTGGCACGCGGCGCCGCGAGAACCATGTCTCGCGCCATGGCGCCTGTTCGACCATATGATGGGCCCGGGATCCGCGTGGAATCCATCACACTCCCCCCGGTTCCACAAGGAAAGAAAACGCCTTGTACACTTCCGAGATGAGCGCGCTACGTCACGAAGCTGTTCCGCGGACGTGCTCCTCGCTGAACGGCAAATGGCCGCATCTCGATCATCTCGACCAGCCAAACCAGCGGTGCTGCGTCGATATTCCCCAACGACCTCGAAACAGCAACGAAAACACCCGGACCTCTGGCGTATTAAGGTCGAATTGACTCTATCGACACCGAAATGCGTCGATCCCAACGCAGAGCGCCGCCTCAGCTCAAGTGCCACTAATGTGCTCCCGGTCCCGATCGCCCCGAGGCTGAGCCCTTAACATCACCGACCGTCCGATCAAGAAATTGGAGAAGGCTATCTGGATAGGGAACACGCCCAGCAAGAACCTGCACAGCATTGCCGACCGTCAAAAGTTCCGCGCGTGGAAAAGTACGGCCTCCGCCGACCGGCTGTCCGCGCAGCCTGGCGCTCACGCAATCAACAAACCTAACGAAGAACCACAATTCGAATTTGCCACGCAGCCAAAGCTTAACGCGAGGAAGCAGTAAAGCCCGCATCTGCATCCGCGTCGCCGCAACGTCAATGGCAACGTCCGCTAAACCGGCCATTGCCGCGATGTCCGCTACACGGTGCCGATTGAGGATAGGTCCGCAATCAGGGTCAAGTCGAAGGGCTCTCCCGAGGTCAATATTGTTTAGGTGCACTTCACGGCCCGCGCGGAGAAACACTATCGCTGCTGCCAAATAGCGACGCAGAATAACTGCGAAGCGTCGATGCGCGGCGTCGAAGCGCCTAATAATTGCGTCTAGACGAGCATCGTTCCCGGCAAGATTACCCAACTGGCAAAATACAGTTCGGAGCGCCCCTTCATTGACAACATCATTCTCAATCGAATACCAGTCTGTAATATAGAGCTGAGGATGAGTTCTCGCTAGCTGCGGGGCAATAAAGTCGTCAAAGTCCCTGTCGACAAAAAACAATGCCCTCTGTACTGCCGGGTACAGCCTTGATACGTTGTCAAGCGCGCGGAGTACGCCTGCCTTCCCGTTACAGGTGATGAAGTTGGCGAGCCCGCCTTGCGAGCGACTTTGTAACTCGTATTGAAGAAAATGCCTGTCGTCCGCCCCTTCGATAAAAGCAAATATACCTTCGGGGTCAGCGCGATAATAGAGCACAAACTGTTGCATCACGGCGACGGGTGCCAGACGAGCACTACGAAGTTGGTCTAAGAACGCCATGCACCTTGCGCATCCGGGCCGTAGCTACTGTATAGCAGATGGTGCCTGGCACCCCTGACAGTCTTCATCAAGCCTCGGTACTCGCATTACGAATAATATATTCGCCCAAATCAAGCGCGTAAGACTCTAGGACGTTGTCAAAGATAAAGGGGGAATGCGTGGCAGCCGCAACAAAAGCGCAGCGCCCGGAGCTCCGTATATCCGGCAAGAACTTTTTCTGCCAGTTTACCGATAGCGACAATTCGGGTTCATCGATCACGACGATATAGGACGAAGCGGCACCAAGGTAAAGGTGGGAGAAAAGCGATACGATCTGCTTCTCACCAGAGGAAAGCGACGAAAATTGGACGAGCCTCTCCTTGCGAACTACGTCTATCCGATAGTCCACATTGTTATAGACTAAGTCCTTATCATCGAGATATGCATTACACACTTCCACGAAGGTTGAAATTGGGGTTTCGTTCTCGCGAAGCTTCTGCCGAGCTGCAACGAGCTTCTCAAAAAAATGCGCAACGTAACGCGCCGATGTGTCGAGCTGTTGGTCGGATCGCACGGTGCCAATGACATCCCGTAGGCGCGCCTTATCACCGTCGCTAAGGGTCTTCTCCTCAACTCTATTGAGAATGTCTTCGACGTCGTCTTCATCCAGCGATGAGATCACTTCAGCGTTATAATCCGATCCCTCACCGCGCAATACGTCACGAAGGTATTGGCTTGCCAAATTATTGAGCTCTGTCCGCGCCGCGTCGTTTTGTTGCAGCAATGTGGCTTTTAGTTTGCCAACGACGTCGTCCATTCCAAATTCAACAAATTCAATGAACCTGCTTTCCCGACCCGCCCTTGATCGGCGTCGGGAGTCTTCATAGCGACGCAGCTCGGCTTCAAGGCCCGGCAGAACGGCGCTCAGTTCCTTCTCAATTCGGCGGTACGTCGGCAAATATAGTATCTGGGCATCAATTGTTGAGCCTAGAAACTCGTGAACGTCGCGAAGATTCTCGCTAAACATGCTGAGCTCGCTGCCATGAGCTAACATGTTCCTGAGAATACGCGCGTCCTCGATGGTGACCGGTGGCATATCGTTCTGACGAAGCACGTTGCGCATCTGCGCAAGGTCAACATACGCGCTCCTCATGCGCTGAGCGAAGCGGCTATCCGATGCCAGCCGATCTACGATCGTCATCAACTCGGGACGGCGGACGTCTGCTACGTCGGGTGGAAGCGGAAACAGATCCCTGGCTGCCTCGATTTCCTCTCGCGAGACGCGCAGCTTTCTATCGTTTACGACCGCGCATGCCGATGCGAAGTCATATCCCGCCAACCGAGACCATTGCCGACTTATGAAATAGTAAAAGATATTTAGGAGCGTGGTTTTCCCCGCGCCGTTTAATCCGACAATAAGTAGGTTATTGTCGACTATCGGAATCGAAAGTGTACTATCCCCATAGAGGCGATTAATCTCGAACGACGTAATCCGGAAATCACTCATACTACCACCACTTCACTGCTGCGTTGGAGCGCGACGAAAAAGTCATGTACTCGCTGTTCAGCCAGCTCTGTCTTTGAAAATGCGCGCGCCGCCGAGCGCTCTTGACTGGGTGAGGAGCTTGGATTTGGCGCGTTCCAACGCAGCTCGCAGGTATCGACGAATTCCGAAAATGTCACATCACGGTGCTCCGCCGGGCGCTCAATCTACAGTGTTTCTATGCGTCCGGCTGGGGAAGGCGATCAGCGCCGAGCCGCTTGCCGGGACGCGAGACGATGGAAACGGGATTATCCCCGTGCGAGCTTTTCGGGATCGCCGACGTACTGCCGCCTTGGTATATCTCTGATCGCCTCCGAGGACAGCCGCGACCCTATTGTGGTCTCGACGATCTTCGCGGCCAGCACATCTGACTTGTCTTCACGCGATACGTGAATATCAAGAATTCGCGCAACCTCTTCGAGTTCTTTACGCGTCAGGGATTGCCGGGCGATTACGTCGGCTGCGGCCTGTCTTGATGGGGCTTGTCGGAGTGCCGTGAGCATGCGATGCCACCTCTCGTGAACGATGCCACTAATGTTTTCCGTGACGTGCCGAGTCCGAGATTTAGCTTGCCCCGCTTTCGTCGCGGCTTTGAGTTTGTTTCGGGAACCGGCTTCAACAACGATACCCGTCTCGGCCACCACGTGGCCCTTGTAGATTGAGATCGTGTGGTTCGACTCCATCGTGTGCGCGAACTTGTCGGGGTGCTCGGGCATCCAGCCCCGGAACGTGTCGGCGGGCGGCGCCGTGACAGGCCGGTATGCTTGCGCAAGGGAGTCTTTGTAAAGCGCGAGCAGCCCCGCGACCGCGACGCCGAACTGCGCGACGGTCTGCGCGGGCGGCGGATACATGTGCTGGATGCCGTCGAGGTTCCACCACGCCATCGGGACGATGTCGAGCGTGTTCACCAGCGCGTAGTTGGTGGGGAACGTCGTTTGGAAGAGCGTCGCGAACTGCTGGTTCCCCGTCGTCGGCGCCGCGAACGTCAGGGGCGTGATGTAGATCTCCTCGTTCTTGTCGACCTCGACGAGCTGATGGTAGAGCCACTGCGAGGCGAGCTGCGCGAGCGCGCCGCCCAAGCTGTGCCCGGTCACCAAGAGATGCAGCGAGTCGTCGTTCGCCTTTATCACCCCGCGCAAGAAATCGAGCAGGTGCGTGTGTGTGGTTTGATCGGTCATGAGCGCCGCGTATCCGAGCGCCTTCGTCATCCCGGCCGAGACTTTGACCTCGCCGCCTTGCGGAAACTGCCAAGGGACCTGGCGAAACGTGTCGGTGTCGACCAGCCAGTTGTCGAGGAACTCGTGCGCCATGATCTCGCCGAGACTTCCGCGGAAGGCCAGCGCGTATTGCGTCTCGTCGTTTGCCAGCGCGACGTAGCCCATCACGCCTTCGATCTCGCCGGGACCCCACACGAGCGTCCACGGACCGTTCGCCGCCGCCGGGATCTTCGCGAGCCCGGCCTTGATGTCGGCGACGCGGTTCGCGGGGTTGACCTCGTCCGAATAGGCCAGCGCGGCGAGCTCCACCGCAGCGCGTTTGTCACCGGGCGTCACAGGCATAAAGGTTCCTCCGTAGTCGTCCCGCGTTCTCCTCCCGCTAGCCCGTTCGCAACAGCCGGCCGCGCCACCGAACCGTGTCGCCGCGCAGCCCAGCCACCCATACGGCGACGCCCAGCATATCGCGCAACGGGATGAGCGCGGGCGGCGGCCGGCGGCCCGAGCCGAGCGCGCGTTGCGCTGCGACGTGCAGCGCCAGCCGGACGAGCGCGGCGAGCGCGACGAGCGGTAGCGAGCGGCGAGCGCCGGTCAGCGCGGCGTAGAGCAGCGCCAGTGGCAGCGGGTACGTCAGGATGATACCGGCGTAGCTCTTCGGGCGCACGGCGCGGATCGTGCGCGCCCAGCGCAGTTCGTGCAAGAACAGCGCGCGCAGCCCAGGCTCGCTCACCGTGTTCGTCACCGCATACGGCGCGAACGCGACGCGCAGGCCGAGCTTGCTGACGAGTGATCCGAGCGCGAAATCGTCGGCGAGGTACGCGCCGATCGCGGGCAGGCCGCCGATCGCGTCGAGCGCGTCGCGGCGGACGGCCATCGTCGCCCCGAAGCAATACGTCATCGGTTCGAGCGAGATCGCGGCGAGCGCGGACGGCGTGAACTGCTCGACGATAAGCATCGCTCCGAGTTGCGATGCGAGGCCGTCGTCGGCAGCCTCGCCGCGGTAGACGCACGTCGCGGCGCCGACGCGATCGTCGTCGAACGCACTCGCCACCGCTTCGAGGTAGTCCGCCCCGACGCGCATGTCGCTGTCGGAGATTGCGAGCAGCGCGTGCGTCGCATGGGGCAGCATCGGCGCGAGCGTCGAGACTTTGGGGTTGCGGTGCGCGGCGACGCCGTTGCCCACGGCCACGGTCGTGCGGCCGGGATGCTCGGCGGCGATGCGCCGGATGACGTCCAACGCGGGGTCGGCGGGATCGAGCACGCCGAACACGACCTCGAACTCGGGATAGTCTTGGGTGCAGAAGGAGCGTAAGTTCTCCGCCAACCCGGGTTCCACGCCGTGGACGGGTTTGAGGATCGTGATCGGCGGCCGCCGGACCGACTGAGGCCGCGAACGCCGCGTGAACGCGCGCAGCCGGCCCATCGCGAGCACGGTGTACGCGATGCTCGCGATCGTCGCGCCGAGCGTGACAGCCGCGGCAACGCTGCGGGCGTCAGCGCGCACGGGCGATATCGCGGAACGCGATGCGGTCGATGCCGTTCGCGCGCACGGCGTCGGCGACACGCGGGCTCACCAGCGCCGCGAACTCGTCTTCGAGCCGGTACGCATCGAGATCGTGCGCGATGCCGGGCCAGCGGCGCGTCGCGGCGTGAAAGTACAGCTCCGTCGTGCCGGGCCGCAACCGCGCCAGAAAGCCGAGCACGCGGTCCTGCGTCATGCGGCCGGTGTCGTTGAAGCCGAACACGCGATCGTTGTGCGCGACGCCGTTCGCGCGCATGCGCGCTTTCATCAGGCGCAGGAACGGCGCTAAAAGCACGGCGTGCCCCGGTTCGTCGGGGATGCGCATCGGCGGGCGGCCGTAGTCGCGCGCGACCTTCAAGATCAGACCGAGCACCGTCGGGTGGAGATGGTAGTGGCACTGCGCGTTGACGTGATCGAGCGGCAATCCCGTCGCCGCGAACGCCGCGAACTGCGCGCGGATCTCCGCTTCAAGCTGGCGCTGCGCGGAGCGGCGGAAGAAATAGCGCACGCCCGTGCGCGCGAGCGCGCTGGAAAACAACCCGTCGCGTCCGACGAGATCGGGGATCCGCTCCGGCGGCAGCACGGGGCGTCCGGCCACGACCACGACGTGCAGCCCGACGGCGAGCGTCGGGTTGGCTTTCGCGCGCGCGACCGCGTCGGCAGCCGCTTGTTCCGCTACCATCAAGCTCGCCGCGGTGACGATGCCCTCGCGATGGCCGCGCTCGACGGCCTCGTTCACCGGGATCGCAAGTCCGAAGTCGTCGACCGTGACGATCACGCGGCGCCGCATGGACGACCCTTCGACAGGCCCACGGCGACATCGTTCTCCACATTCTCCACAGGGAGGGAACGCGGCGCGGCGGGAACGGGCCGCAGATGCGGTCACGGCTCGGATGACGACGACCCTGACGTGGTCGCCGATGCTCGAGCAGTACTTCGGGATGAAGCATCGCTATCCCGAAGCGATCTTGCTCTCGCGCGTCGGCGATTTCTACGAAGCCTACGGTGACGATGCCGAGACGATCGCGCGCGCGCTCTCGATCGCGCTCACGTCGAAAGAGGCGGGAGGCGGGCGCCGCGTCGCGATGGCCGGCGTGCCGCACCATGCGCTCGACGGATATCTGGCCAAGCTCGTCGCGCAGCGGCGCGTCGTCGCGCTGGCGGAGCAGCTCGAGGCGCCGATCCCCAACAAGCTGGTACGGCGCGACGTCGTGCGCGTCGTGACGCCGGGGACGCTGCTCGAAGAGCACATCCTCGAACGCTCGGCGCACAACTATCTCGCGGCGATCACGGCGTACGACGACGTGATCGCGCTCGCGCACGCCGACATCTCCACGGGGCACGTGTCGGCGACGGCGTTCGACGGCGAGTCGGCGCTCGAAGACGTGCTCGCCGAGATCGGCCGGCTCGAACCGGCCGAGCTCGTGGCCGACGTCTCGAACACCGTGCGCGCCGCACTCGACGCGGCGCTCGGCGACGCGCAAACGCGCATCGCCGCGCCGGTGCTCGCCGCGGTCGCCGAGCGCGCCCGCGAGCCGATCGACGGCTTCTCGTTCGACGCATCGCTCGCGATGCACCGCGCGCTGGACGCGCTCAGCGCCTTCGTGCGCCGCGTCAGCGTGCAGCACAACGGCGCCACGGCGTTGCGCGATGCGTCGTTCTACCGCCAAGCGACCTTCCTCGCGCTGGACCCGAACACGCGCAAGAACCTCGAGCTCACCAAAGCACTGGGCGCCAATCCGCGCGCGACGCTGCTCGCGACCATCGACCACACGCGCACCGCGATGGGCTCGCGCCTCCTGGGCCGCTGGGTGCTGGCGCCGCTCGTCGACGCGAACGCGATCGGCGCGCGCGCCGACTGCGTCGAGGCATTGCTGCGCGACGCGGCGCGGCGGCTCGCGCTGCAGGACGTGCTGCACGGCTGCTTCGACCTCGAGCGCATTGCGCAGAAAGTGCGTTTCCGGCGCGTGCTCCCGCGCGACCTCGCGTCGCTGCGCCGTACGCTCGCGCTGCTGGACCCGATCGGCGACGCGCTGCACGAGAGCTCGCTGCCGGCCGGCATGCACGCCATCGCTGCGCGCGTGGGGCAGTACGACGAGCTCCGAGCCGACCTCGCCGCGACGCTGGTGGACGAACCGCCCGCGACGCTCGCCGACGGCGGCGTCATTCGCGGCGAGGCGAGCCCGGAGCTGGCCGAGTGCGTCACGCTGCGCGGCGACGCGCGCGCGCGCATTGCGGCGCTCGAGGAGCGCGAGCGCGAGCGCAGCGGCATCAAGTCGCTCAAGATCAAGTACGCCTCGGCGTTCGGCTACGCGATCGAAGTGCCGAAAGCGCAGATCGCCAACGTGCCGCCGGACTACACACGCAAGCAGACGCTCGCGAACGGCGAGCGCTACGTGACGCCGGAGCTGCGCGAGCTCGACGTCGCGATCGCGTCGGCCGAGTCGCGTCAGCTGCGCTTGGAGCAGGCGCTGTACGAAAATCTCGTCGAGCGCATCGCCGAGCGCGTCGACGGCCTGCTCGCGACCGCGGACGCGCTGGCGGAGCTGGACGCGTATTGCTCGCTGGCGCAGGTCGCCGGCGAGCGCGGCTACGTGCGCCCGGCATTCGCCGAAGAAAGCATCGTCGAGATCGTCGACGGGCGGCATCCGGTGATGGAAGCGCTGCCCGGCGCGTCGTTCGTGCCCAACGACTTGCGGCTGGGCACGGAGCGCGCGCGCTTCATGCTGCTCACGGGGCCGAACATGGGCGGCAAGTCGACGTTTCTGCGGCAGTCCGCGTTGCTGGTGGTGCTCGCGCAGATCGGCTCGTTCGTGCCCGCGCGCGCCGCGAAGCTGGGGATCGTCGACCGCATCTTCACGCGCATCGGCGCCGGCGACGACCTCGCGTCGGGGCAGTCGACGTTTTACATCGAGATGGCGGAGGCCGCGAACATCCTGCGCCGCGCGACCGACCGCAGCTTGCTGCTGATCGACGAGATCGGGCGCGGTACCGGCACGGTCGACGGGCTCGCGATCGCGCAAGCGATCTGCGAGTACCTGCTCGAGCGCGAG
>Ga0066662_10001576_pt1 | contig 10573 bp, 10 predicted proteins | sample GraSoiAngelo_111_FD_133939 | JGI IMG/M metagenome (GOLD analysis project Ga0066662, IMG submission 133939) | Grasslands soil microbial communities from the Angelo Coastal Reserve, California, USA - 14_0903_12_40cm | ecosystem: Environmental > Terrestrial > Soil > Grasslands | place: USA... | reverse complement strand
CTGTCGGAGGAGACGCGCGAGCATCTTCTGGGCGAGGGCATGAATGCCTGGTCCGGCGGGACTGCTTCGCGCCCGCTGCCGAACGGCTGGCGTCTGGTCATACTGAATCCCAAACATGGCGCGTCGCGCAACAACGCTACATTGATGGAAGAGGTCTGCCACGTCTTCCTGGGCCACAAGGCCAACCGCCTCGCAATCGTGGCAGAAGACAAGAGCGGCAAGACTGTCTCGCGCGACTACAACGAAGAGGATGAAGAGGCTGCCTACGCCGTCGGAGCAGCCGCGCTCGTGCCCTACGCGGCGCTTCGCAGATTTGTTTTGAAAGGCAAAACTTCCAGAGAGATCGCGCAGCACTTCAACGTCAGCCGCGACCTCGTGGAATACCGTATAAAGGTTTCGCGCCTGTGGCCTGAGTACAAGAAGCGCCATCCAGAGGAAGTGCAGCAGCGCGAACAGTGGAGCGGGAACGGAAGGCAAAAGTAAAAAGGTAAAAGGCAAAAGTATCTAAAAGCCTCACGCAGGTTCTTCCATTTCTTGTAACTCCCGAAGGAAGATGGAGCAGAAAGAGCGAAATCTAAAACGGTTGCGCGAGTTGAGCGAAGAGGTTAAGTCGCGTCTGGATTATCGTTCCTTCTATCTACGTTATTGCCCGGACGCTCGCGCAAACGGCGCGCGACTGCACACACTCTGCCCAATTCCTGCGCATTCGCACAGCGGCAAAGGCCACAAGAGTCTTTCAATTGACCTACAGCGCGGACTCTTTCATTGCTTCTCGCGCGACGAGGGCGGCGATTGTATACGCTTTTACGAGTTGATGCGGGGCGTCACGTTCTCAAAGGCTGTGCGCGAGTTGGCGAGTGAGCTTGGAATAAGCGCGGGCGGACAACTCCCTCTTGCCTTTCGCGCTGCGCCGGATCGTGAAGTCGGGGAGCAGCAGGAGCCGCTCAATGCTGAGAGAATGACGGCCATCTGCGAACGCTTCCTGAAAGTTTGCAGGCGAGAGGAACAGACTGAAGGCATGAGCTATCTGGCGCGGCGAGGGATTGATGCGAAGACTATAAGGCGCGCAGGTCTAGTCTATTTTCCGCGCCGCGCGTATCGCAGAGTGATGCGGCAGATGCTTGACGGCTTTGCGCTGGATGAGTTGCAGCGGAGCGGGCTTTTCAATGCGCAGGCTCATCTGACCTTCTATCGCCATCGCCTGCTCTTTCCATTTTATGTCGAAGGCCGAGCGGTTTACTTGCAGGCTCGCACGACCGCCGCTGGTATTGAACCGCGATGGCACAATATGCGTGGCGGCGTGCCTTCGCTTTACAACATTGACGCGCTCAGTAGCTTGCAGAGCGGCGAAATCGTTTACCTCGTTGAAGGCTTCACCGACACGTTGACGCTCACGACTCATGGCTTCACGGCTGTAGGGCTTGTGGGCGCTGGCGGCTTCCGTGAAGAATGGCTCGCGCCGCTCGCCCGCTTCCGCGTAGTAGCAGCTTTGGACGCAGACGAAGCAGGGCGGCGTGCGTCTGCGCGCTACTCGGAGATGTTCGCCGCGCGCGGATTGCAGCTTGCCGAACTCAAACTGCCTGCGGATGTAAACGACTTCTTCAATCACAAGGCTTCTGCTGCGCTTGAGTTTGAGTTGTTGACTGAAGGGGCGATTGAAGAAAAGCAGAATCCAGAATTCCGAGAGTGAGAATAAATAAAGTAGTTTTGAGTTTTCAGTTTTGAGTTTTCAGAAGGCTCGTAACTCAAAACTCAAAACTGGCTTTCCGCCTTATCCTCTTCTGAATTCTGGATTGCGGACTCCTGAATTCTGCCTTTCATCGTTTATAATCTCTTTTGGCCTTGTGCCAGCAAATTATGACTGAACAGGTAAAAGAAGCATTCGCACCCGTCGCTAATCTAAGCGTCACGGACAAGCTGCGTATGCTTCTCGACATTACAAAAAAGATTAGCCGCTCGCTCGACCTCACAGAGGTTATAAACCTTGTGATGGACACGCTAGGCTCTTTGATTCCTTACGATGCCGCCGGGATTTATGTGCTCAAATGCAGCAAGGTCGGCGCTCCGCAGCCCGAGCCGGACCAGCGGTGCGTCTTTCGGACCGAAGCCGTGCGCGGCTACGACATAGACGATCTGAAAGAGTTGTCCCTGAAGATGGGCGAGGGAATCATAGGCCACGTAGCTCTCTCCGGCGAGCCTGTCATCTCGCCGGACGTGCATAGCGACCCACTCTATTTCAACGCGCGAGAAGAGACGCGCTCTGAGATGGTCGCGCCCATCATCTCAAACGAAGAGGTCATAGGCGTCTTCGATCTGGAAAGCGATAAACTGAACGCTTATACGGACGACGATCTTCAGGTGCTGCTGCTTCTAGCCTCGCAGGTTGCGATCATCATCGAAAAGGTGATGCTTCATGAGCAGTTGATTGAGAAGAAGCGGCTGGAAGCGCAGCTTGAGGTGGCGCGGCAAGTTCAACTGGAACTTCTACCGGCTAACGACCCGAAGCTCGAAGGCTTCGACATCTGCGCCTACAATTTTTCAACCGAAGAGGTGTCGGGCGATTACTACGATTGGGTAAGCATTTACGAAGATCAGATCGGGCTTGTTATAGCAGACGTTTCCGGCAAAGGCATCCCGGCGGCTCTACTGATGGCATTTCTTCGCGCATCGCTTCGCGCGGCGATTCACATAGGCTACGCGCCGCACATCTCTATGTCGAAGGTGAACTATCTCTTGTGGGAATCAATCGAGCGCAATCAGTTCGTGACGGCCTTCTACGGCGTGCTTGATGCCTCGAACAGAACGCTCGCTTATACGAACGCTGGACACAACCCGCCGCTTCTGATGAACGCGGATGGCAGCGCGCATTTCATGGATCGCGGCGGATTGCCTTTGGGCATGTTTCGCAACACGCGCTATTACGAGTATTATCAGGCGATTGAGCCTGGGCAGACTCTTGTTCTTTATACGGACGGCGTGACGGAGGCGCAAGATACGAAGGGCGAAGAGTATGGACGTGACCGCTTGGAAAAGGCTGTGCGAGCGAATCGCCATTTAAGCGCACGCGATCTGATTACGATGATTCAGCAGGACGTTGACTCGTGGACTGACGGGCGCGGGGCAAGTGATGATATGACGTTCTTTATCATAAAAGCGCAGTAATGAAGGTAAAAGGAAAAAGGGAAGATGAGCAGCACTCTTCTCGTCCTCCCTTTTTCCTTTTACCTTCTTTTAACTTCTTCAGTGCGTCGTTAAAGAGCCATGCGCGTGGTCGCCGCCCGGCGCGAGCGGGGCGCGGTAATCCCCGAAGTGAAACTCAGCTTTCGAGTTTGAAAAAGCATATACGTCAAAACCATATGCGTCTAAACACGCTGCCAAATCATCGTTCGAGACGAGATAAACAACGGGAGAGAAACCCGCTTCGGCACGAATTTCCAGCAGGCGCTCTATGACTTCCAGCGGAGCAAAGCATCTGACAGGGTCTCTGTAAGTTGCCATGACTTTAGCGCCTCTCTTTCGTTTCGTTATTGTCGGGGACGCTTTTTCAAACAACCATGAGCCGTCCCCCCCTTGCACCCTTTTGGATGTACGCTCATTATATCGCAGTTGTTCGCGCCCTGTATTTATTTTCTGTCACGAACCGCTACCGTAAGTTTGACGCGAACGTCGGCCTGAAAGTTTGAATAAGAGGTTGAGCCAACATGAATCGCAGAAAGTTCCTACGAAACTCGCTCCTAGCAGCCGCAGCCTCTACAGCTTCGGCCAGTCTGACCAAAGCCGCGAATAAAGTCAGCACAAATCGTGCCACGTCCGGCAGACCTTTAAGCGCCGCTTCGGTCTTTACCTTCGCACGACTGCGTTACAGTTCGGGCAACTGGGACGCGGACCCGAAGATGCCCTCGAACCTTTTGAATTCGCTCGTCGAGTACACTTCCATTCGCATTGACCCGAACGAACGTGTTGTTGACGTGGGTTCAGGCAATCTCGCCAACTACCCGTTCGTCTATCTGACGGGAAACAAGCTGGTGCGTTTCACCGAGGCGGAACGCGCCAACCTGCGTCGCTACTTACGCAATGGCGGCTTCATGTTCGTTGACGATTGCAACCATGATATAGACGGCACATTCGCCAAAACTTTCGAGGTCGAGATCGAAGCCATTCTCAACCGTCCAGAAGAGGCACTCGGAAAACTTCCCAAATCTCACCCGCTCTACCGAGCCTTCTTCGAGTTCAAGGACGGACCGCCCGCGACCTCTCATGAACTCAACGGCTGGGGCGACGACATGGTTCACGACTACTTGAAGGCTATAGAGATTGACAATCGCATCGCAGTCCTTTACTCAAACAAGGACTACGGCTGCGAGTGGAATTACGACTGGGCAAACAAACGCTTCATCACGAAAGACAACACACGCTTCGGCGTCAACATCATCGTTTACGCGCTAACACATTGAAAGGCAGAAGGCAGAATCCAGAATGAAAATGCGGAGAACCGCTTCTACAGATTTTCTTTTCTTCTGAATTCTGGATTCTGACTCCTGACTCCTGCATTTATGAGTACACCAGAACAGACAACTACTCCTCAAACGCCTTCGCCTGCTTCGGCGGATTCAAAAGCTTTGACAGACTTCAGTGAAGTTCTCAGGCGTATGCTTGCAGTTTCCGATAAGGTCAGCGACCTTATCTTTTCGCCTGGCCGACCGCCGCAGGTCGAGCTTATCGGAAGACTTCAGCCGGTCCATATTCCGGGTCTGGAAAAATTGACGCCCGCGCACACGGCGGGCATCTCGAAATTGATTCTCGGCTCTCACCTGAGAGCAGGCCATAACGCTGCTGCCGCGCAGAATCTTGAGCAATACGGTTCGGCAGATATTTCTTTCAGTGTGCCCGGACTCTCGCGCTTCCGCGTCAATATCTTCATGCAGCGCGGCACACACGCCATAGTGATGCGCGTCGTTCCACCGCGCGTTCCACGCTTTGAAGAACTGAACCTGCCAGAACAACTCAAATCAATCATCGAGCTTAAAAATGGCGTGGTGCTCGTGACAGGCCCAACAGGCTCAGGCAAGAGTTCGACTTTGGCCGCAATCATTGATCTAATCAACGAGACGAAGTATTACCATATCGTCACAATCGAAGACCCAATAGAGTTTCTGCATTTTCATAAAAACTCCACGATTCACCAGCGCGAACTTTATTCCGATACTTCTGACTTCGCTCGCGCGCTTCGCGCAGCGCTTCGTCAAGCCCCGAAAGTCATACTCGTAGGCGAGATGCGCGACCGCGAGACGATTGAAGTCGCGCTCGAAGCTGCCGAGACAGGACACCTGGTTCTCTCAACCCTTCACACGATTGACGCTTCTAAAACAGTTGATCGTATCATAGGTGTGTTTCCGAAGAACGAGGAGAAAGTAATTCGCACGCGCATCGCTCAGGGCTTTCGCTTCATCATCTCTCAACGCTTGCTCCCGCGCGCAGACGGTCGCGGACGCGTGGCCGCAGTTGAAATCCTGAAGGCCACATCACGCACGAAGGAGTACATCGAACGAGGCGAGTCGGAAGGGAAATCTCTGATAGACGCTATGGAGCAGGGCGAGCAGGAAGGGATGCAGAGCTTCGACGGCGTGATAGAAAATTTGATTCGACAGGGAATCGTGACGAAAGATGACGCAATGCCTTATGCATCAAATCAGGGAAACCTGTTACTGCGCCTTGCGGATTGGAGCGGCGAGGCTGAACCTGTGCAAACTGAAACTCAACCGGCGCAGAGTAGTTCAATGATTGATATGATTGAGCGGTAGGCCATAAGAGTTCAACTGAAAAAAGAAGAGTGTGATGACGCAATCGAGGATAGACATTTTCGCTGAGATGGTGAAACAGCAGCCGGAAGATGCAATGATCTGGTATGGGCTTGCCAGCGAATATGTGAAAGCCGAAAGATGGAGCGAGGCTGCGGACGCGCTTCAAAGCGTCGTCAGACTCAACCCCGACTACACCGCCGCTTACCAGATGCTCGGCACGGCGCTGGTGAGTCAAGGCCAAAGAGAAGAAGCGCGTCGGACCTGGACGCAAGGCGTCGAGGTCGCCAAACGCACCGGCGCATGGAAAGCTCAGCAGCACATGGAAAGGTTGCTGGCAAGCATGAGCGCAGTTGCACACGGCTCTGAGTTTTGCGAGTAAACATAGATGCAGTTGATGGGCGAAAGCGAAAAGGCTGCGACGCTCGATGCGTTGCCGGAAACGGTCTCGCAGCTTGAGGCTGAGATTGCGAAGGTGATAGTAGGCCAGCAAGGTGTCGTGCGCGAGAGCATGATCGCGCTTGCAACGGGCGGCCACTGCATCTTGCGCGGCGTGCCCGGACTCGCTAAAACGCTTCTAGTCAAAACTCTCGCTCAAGCCCTTGACCTTCGCTTCAATCGCATACAGTTCACGCCCGATTTGATGCCTTCGGACATTACCGGCACTGAAGTCATAGAAGAAGACAGAACGACCGGACGCCGCGCCGCGCGCTTTATCGACGGACCAATCTTTGCCAATATAGTTCTTGCGGACGAAATCAACCGCGCTCCCCCAAAGACACAGGCAGCGCTTCTGGAAGCCATGCAGGAGCATCAGGTAACTGCGGGAGGCCGACGTTATACGCTCGAAGCTCCCTTCTTCGTGCTCGCAACTGAAAATCCGATTGAGCAGGAGGGCACTTACAATCTTCCTGAAGCCCAACTCGACCGCTTCATGTTCGAAATTGTGATTGATTACCCTGAAGCGGAGGAGGAACAGCGCATCATCGCGGAGACAACCGCAAATCGAGAGGCCAATGTGCGTTCTGTCATGGACGGCGCTAGGCTTTTGAGAATTCAGGAAGTGGTGCGCGATGTTCCTGCGGCATCGAACGTCATAGCCTTTACCGCACGATTAGTGCGCGCAAGTCGTCCGAACACGAAAGAGGCAAGCGCGTTTGTAAACGAGAACGTTCGCTGGGGCGCAGGTCCACGCGCAGGGCAGGCACTGATCTTAGGCGCGAAGGCTCGCGCACTTTTTGACGGGCGCTTCGCCGTAGGCTTTGATGATGTGCGCGCAGTGGTCTATCCTGTCTTGAGGCATCGCATTCTCCCGAACTTCCGCGCCGAGGCCGAAGGCATAACGTCGGAAGCGATCATCGCAGAGTTGCTGAAGCAGGGAGAGTGAAGGGTGAAAAGTTAAGGACAGCTATTCACTTTTCACTATTCACTTTTCACTATGAAAGTCATGCTTTATTTACGACGGGCAAAACCCCTCTCCTCAGTCTTAGCTGTCGCCTTCTTTCTTCTCTTCGCGCTGCAAACTTTCGCACGCCCTGCGGATGACAAAGGCATACGCGCAGACCTTCCCGTTGATGGGAGTTTGCGTATTGAGAATCCGCGCGGAAACGTTCTCGTCGATGTCTGGAACGAAAGGTTTGTCGCGGTCATTGCAACGGTCAGAGGCGAGAAGCCGAAGGGCGCGCCCGTCTCCGTCCAGAGGACAGAGCAGTTGTTGACTGTAAGCGTCTCTGCGAAAGATGTAGGAATGATGACGCGCGTTGACCTTGTTTTGCACATTCCTGAACGCTCGCGCGCCGTCATCGTCTCCGAAATGGGCGGCGTATCAGTAAATGGACTTCCGGCTGAGCTAACTATTGAGAGCGTGTACGGCGACATACACGCAGATTTCCCTGCGTCCGGCGACGCAGACATTGAGGCAGAAGCACCCGCGAAAGGGGTCGTCTCCCTTCTTCCTCAACTCAAAAGCGAAAGCGCCAGCACGGCACAGCTTCATGCGCGGCTTGGTGTGGGTGGCAAGCCTGTGCGCCTCACCTCTAAGCGAGGTCGCATCACGCTCTCTTCTTACGGCGAGGCTGCTGACGTTCAGCCAACAGATGAAGCGCGCAAGACGCCCGTACTCATCGGCGCTGATAAAAACAGAGCAGGAGCGGGCACGCCTTCCACGCCTCTGACATCGCCGCAGGAGGTTGACGAGGGCGATGTAGTTCGCGTTGACACAGAGCTTGTCACATTGAACGTCAGCGTCGTTGATCGCGGAACGAATCGCGGATTGAAAGGACTCGCTGAGAACGATTTCAAGTTGTTCGAGGACGGCAAGCAGCAGCAGATAGCGCACTTCGAGTCTGCTAACGCGCCCTTCAACCTGATTCTTCTGATAGACCTTTCGACCTCTACGCAGGAGAAGATCGGCCTTGTTCGTGAGGCTGCGCTGCGCTTTGTAAATGCCGCGCGACCTGCAGACCGCATTGGCATAATCACTTTCGCCAATACTTTCGTAGTGGTCTCGCAGCCTACAACTGACCGCGAAGCCCTGCGCGAGCGAATCAACGCGATTCAGCAGCCGAAGGGAAGCACGAAGCTATACGATGCGCTTGCCTTCACTATGGATGAAGTCGGCAAACTAGCTAAAGACCAGCGGCGCAACGCCATCATACTAATGAGCGACGGGCTTGACAGCACTCTGCCGAATGTTTCTGGCGAAGGATCAAAGCTTGATTACAAAGAGTTGCTCTCTCGCGTGCGCGAGTTTGACGGCGTGCTCTACACGCTCTGGCTCGATACGACGTATGAACCTCTGAGCGATCTTGACATACAGGACGAAACCTTCGATCTTGCTTACGACCGCATGGAGGAGTTGGCCGAAGCTGGCGGCGGCCTCTTCTACGAAGTCGAAAAGCTAGAGGACTTGGCGGACGCCTACGAGCGCGTCGTGGCAGACCTGGGCACTGTTTACAGCCTCTCATATCGCCCTACAAACAGAGTGCGTGACGGACGCTGGCGAGCCATTCGCGTCAACGTCATGCAACCGAACGCCGTCGCGCGCGGCAAACGCGGCTACTATGCGAATTAAGGAAAAAGGTAAAAGGCAAAAGGTAAAAGTATCTATGCGAAGCTCGCTCTTCGTCTTAACTTTTGCCTTTTACCTTTTTCCTTTTTCCTTGCCTGCACACGCGCAGGATGATCCGCCGCCGCCACCGCCTAAGCCGGTTGTGCAACAGAGGGATGATGGGATTGAGACGCTGCGCATTGACACGGACCTCGTTGATCTGAACGTGAGCGTCTTTAGTCGTGATACAAAGAATCGAGCGAGTGAGTTGCAGCAGACGGATTTTGCTGTGATGGGGAACGGCAAAGCAGAAGAGATAAGCTTCTTCGCTTCCGCCGAGACGCCTTTTGATCTTGTGCTTCTGATAGACCTATCAGGCTCTACCTCGGACAAGCTGGACCTGATACGCAAGTCTGCCACACGCTTCGTTGAAGCCGCGCGCCCTGTGGACCGAATAGGCATCGTCACATTCACGGACGCGCCTTTAGTCATCTCGAATCTCACGACCGACCGCGATAAACTGAAGGCGAGCATCAAGAAGATAGAGAAGCCTGTGGGCGGAACAAATTTCTGGGACGCGCTTGGGTTTGTCCTGAGAGATGTCCTGGGCGCGAAGAACGGGGCGCGGCGTCAGGCTGTAGTTGTGATGACGGACGGCGTGGACAATGCGCTGCCGGACGTGCCCGGACCAGGTTCTGTGATGAGCTTCGACGACCTTCTGGAAACTATCAGGAAGTCAGACGCCATAGTCATCCCGATCTATCTGGACACGGAGCGCGAGGAGATTAAGAAACATCGTGCGGTCCAAAGCGCTTACAAACTGGCTAGACAGCAGCTTGCGTTGATTGCAGAGGAGAGCGGAAGCCTTCTATACAATGCGCGCAAGCTGGAAGATTTGAAGGGCGTTTACGATCAGGTCATACGCGATCTGGGAATGGTCTATAGCATAGGATACCGCCCGACCAACAGAGAGCGCGATGGCACATGGCGAAATGTATTGGTCCGTCTGGTTAATCACCCGGAGCTACTGGCGCGAACCCGGCGCGGCTATTACGCAAAGTGAAAGGCGGAATCCAGAAGTCTGGAGTCAAAATGAAAAGCAAAAGTAGCGCATGGCGAAAAAGCATTGTTGCTCTGTTCATGCTTCTCGCGTTGACGGTTCTGTCTTTCTCTGCCTGTGGCAGTAAGACTGAGAATTCCAGTAACGGAGCGGGCAGTCTTAAAAAATCTCTGAACGCGGCGGACGAGGCTGCGGCCATTCGCACCATGCAGAACATCTTTCGCGCAGAGACCGAGTACATGGCCGTCCATTCAGGCAGCTACGGGACGTTTGATGAGATGGTTAAAGATGCTTCACTTGACCAACGCTTCGCAGGGAGCGCTCCTGTCCTGTCGGGCTACGTCTTCACTCTGAAATTGACGCCGGACACGAGCGGTCAGGCGACAGCCTACAGCGTCAACGCCGATCCAAAGGATGAGCCATCCGGGGGTGCGCGACATCTCTACATGGATTCGGCCAGCAACGTAGTTCGCGGCAACGCCAGCCGAACTGCCGGACCAACTGATCCGCCGGTATCGCAATAAGGCGGACGATCAGGATTACATCAATTACAAATCTCTTGGCAGGAGAAACCGCTTGACTAGACGAATGCTCTGGACGCTCTGCGCTCTTATTCAAGGGTTGATTCCGTGTGCCGCCTGTGCGCGAAACTCAAACTTCGCTCTG
>Ga0066662_10001575_pt1 | contig 10575 bp, 8 predicted proteins | sample GraSoiAngelo_111_FD_133939 | JGI IMG/M metagenome (GOLD analysis project Ga0066662, IMG submission 133939) | Grasslands soil microbial communities from the Angelo Coastal Reserve, California, USA - 14_0903_12_40cm | ecosystem: Environmental > Terrestrial > Soil > Grasslands | place: USA... | reverse complement strand
TTGATGTTTTCCAGTTTGGTTACATCGCGATCCACGGCTTTGAGATCGTCGCGGCGGTTCGCCACCACCGACTGCACGATGTGGCTGATGAAGTTTTCCGCCAGCTCCATGATGTCGTCAAGCTGCGCATAGGCAACTTCCGGCTCCACCATCCAGAACTCCGTCAGGTGCCGGCGGGTCTTGGATTTCTCAGCGCGAAACGTGGGGCCGAAGGAATAGACCTTGCCCAGCGCCATCGCTGTAGCTTCAATATAAAGCTGGCCGGACTGGGTGAGATACGCCTGCTCTTCGAAGTAATTCACCGGGAATAAGGTGCTGGTGCCTTCGCAGGCGGCAGGAGTCAATATCGGTGGATCGGTGAGCACGAATCCGCGCTCATCAAAAAAATTGCGGGCGGCGCGGATGATTTCATGGCGAATACGCAGAATGGCAGTCTGGCGCGGCGTGCGCACCCACAGATGCCGGTGCTCCATCAGGAAATCAGGGCCGTGTTCTTTCAGTGAAATCGGGAATGGGTCATCCACCGGGACTTTCTCCACCACGCGCACGTCACTCACATCGAGTTCATAGCCGCCGGGAGCGCGCTTATCTGCACGAACTTTGCCGGTAACCACCACACTGGATTCGAGCGTGAGGTTCTTTATGGTCTCGAACGTTTCCGGCGTGACCTGGCTTTTGGGAACCACGCCCTGAATCACGCCTGTGCCATCGCGGAAGATGGGAAAGAGGAGCTTGCCGCTCTCACGCAGGTTATAGAGCCAGCCGCGGATGATGACGGTTTGACCATCATGCTGGCCGATTTTGGCAATCGTACCGATGGGTGGTTGGGTTGTGGTTGTCGTTTCCATTGAATTCCTGATAGTTTTTCCACCGCAAAGAACGCTAAGGACGCAAAGGCAGCCAAAGCTAGCTGCTAACTGCTAGTTGCCAACTCCTAGCTGCTGGTACGTTTGCGTCATCTTCGCCGATACGTCCGCGCCTTCTACGCCTTCAATCTCCAGCAACACCGCGGGAACGTGCGGGGCGGCGTGCAATGATTCCATCGTCTGTGGCCAGTCGATGTTGCCTTCACTTGGCCACAGATGCGCGTCGCGCTCACGATGGTTGTCATGCACGTGGGTGGAGCGGATGCGGCTTTCCAGCACTCCAAATGCCTGGTGCACGGAGCTCATGATATGTGCATGGCCGGTATCAAAACAGACACCCAGATCTTCATAGTGCAGCGCCTTGATCAGTTCCATGAGCCGCTCCGGTGTTGCCAGATCGTTGCGGATGTTTTCCACCAGCAATGAAACACCCAGCGGACGGGCAAAGGCGCGCAGATGCTCAATCGAACTGAGAGCGGCCTCAAACTTGTGCGGTTCAAACGCTTCGTCATTCTTGCCAAGATGCTGAATCAGGAAGCGAAACGGCAGGGTCTCGGCCACTTCCAGCGCGCGCTTGATCTCGTCCATGGCCTCAATGCGGCGGCGCTTGTCTGGATCGACAATGTTCAACTGAGATTCCATGGCACGCGCCCGGTCAAAATCGTTGGTCATGTACAGGGGCGAGTGCATGGAATGAAACTCCACGCCATTGGCTTTGAACCAGTTGCCGACTTCGCGGATGTGGGCCTTGTCGCTGTAATCGAAGTGCCCGCGCGCGGCAAATATCTCAATAGCCTGCGCGCCGCCACGGGCCATGGTGTCCAGCAGGCCGGGGTGCAGGCGCTGCTTGATAAAGACGTAGCTTGACATTGCGCGCAGCATCAGTAGCCTACCGCCTTCCCGCCGCTGCGGCCGTCTGGCGCGCCCAGCCGCTCATTGGTTTTTGGATCAATGGCAATGCACTCACCGTCACTCCAGTAACTCTGCGCATTTATTTTATGACCGCGTGCTTCCAGCAGTTTGATGGTATCCGGGGAAACGCCGACTTTCTCGATGTAAAGCTCGTCCGGCTCCCACTGATGATGGAAGCGCGGGGCGTTCACGGCCTGCTGAATATCGAGGCCATAATCCACCACTCCCATGAGGATGTTGGCCACGGTGCTGATGATGCGCGGCCCACCGGGAGAGCCCAGCACCAGGAACAGCTTGCTGTCTTTTAGCACGATAGTGGGAGCCATGGCGCTCAGGGGACGCTTGCCCGGAGCAATGGCATTGGCTTCGCTTTGAATCAGTCCGTAGCCGTTGGGCACGCCGGGCTTGGAGGTGAAATCGTCCATCTCGTCATTGAGCAGGAAGCCGAGTTTGCCCGCAGTCACGCGTGAGCCGAAGCCATCATTCAAGGTGGTAGTCACCGCCACCGCGTTGCCCTGCTCATCTACCACGGAATAATGCGTGGTGTTCTCCGGCTCCGGTCCGCTGTAAGGAGCATGCAGAGCTGCCTGCCGGTCCAACTGGCCGAATCCCGATGGCCGGCGCAGCTCTTTACTGGCGCTGGAGCGCATCATGTCCAGCGACGAGCGCCAGGCATCCGCATATTTTTTGTCAATCAACTGCGGCACGGGAAGCTGGCTGAAATCCGGGTCCCCCAGGAATTCGGCGCGGTCATAAAAGGCGCGGCGAAAAGCTTCTACGGTGAGGTGAATGGAATCGGCAGAGCGGTTGCCCAATCGACCCAGGTTGTAGCCTTCCAGGATATTCAACGTCTCCAGCAGGGTAACGCCGCCTGAGCTCGGTGGGGGGGCGCTGATAATCTCATAGCCGCGATAGGTGCCGCGTACCGGCTGGCGCTCCTTGACTTCATAGGCTGCCATATCTTCGGCAGTGATGAGGCCGCCATCGCGTTTCATCTCGGCCTCCAGCTCTTTGGCCATGGTGCCTTTGTAGAAATCGTCAGGATTGGCGGCAATGCGCTCCAGGGTGCGCGCGAGTTCGGGCTGGCGGAAGATCTCCCCGGGCTGGTAGAACTTTCCGTTGCGCTGGAAGATGCGGTGTGAGTCGGGGAATTTATCCAGGTACTTGTCGCGCTGCATGGACTGCGCTTCTTCGTAGGTCAGCACCACGCCTTCACGCGCCAGCCGGATGGCCGGAGCTATGACCACGCTAAGCGGCAGCTTGCCCCAGTGCTTCTGCGCGTAGACCATTCCCGCCACTGATCCGGGAACACCGATTGCCTTGTAGCCGACGAGGCTGGCGTTGGGGATCACCTCGCCCTTTTCGTCCAGGTACATGTCACGTGCGCCTGCTTTGGGGGCTTTCTCGCGGTAGTCGAGAAAATGGACATCGCCGTTGGCCATGCGCAGCATCATGAATCCGCCGCCGCCAATATTACCGGCAGCAGGATGCACCACCGCCAATGCGAAGCCCGTGGCTACGGCGGCATCTACGGCATTGCCGCCCCGGCGCAGGATGGCAATCCCGGTCTTGGACGCTTCACCGTGTACGCTCACCACCATGCCATGCTGAGCGTGAACCGGACGCAGACCATCTGCCCAGGCCGGCTGCAGAGCCAGCATACACAGCACAACTAGATGAGAAATCAGATATTTGCGCAGAACTCTCATGTGTCCTTAAATCCGGAAAGCCGGTGTTCCGCTGCTGGAAGGTGGACAGAATGACCGCAGCTATTGAGGCTAGCTTACCCGCTAAGTGGCAGTCAAATCATTGCCACAATTTGCCATGATTTCCAATTGCCATCCTTGAATACAGAGGGTCGTTCACTGTGCTATTCGGCAAACATAAACACGCCTCATACGAGCTTCACATGCCAGGGCAGAATCAGCTTTTACAAACAAAATACCTCGTTCAGGCAACTCGCTGAATCCACCGCTCAGCGCCTCTAGGGTGTTTATAAAAGTTACAACATAGCCTGTGGAATATCCTCCTAACTGATTGATTCTTAAAAAGAGAGAGTGGCACGCCAGTTGCTCTTCACCTAGGAATCCTGCCCACGGTGGCAAAGAAGGAGGGCTCAATAGTGGGTAGTCAAAAACTGCAAAAGTCTCAGAAAGTCCGCCTTTTTCCCACCACGCAATCACATCGTACGGGCGAGTCTGCTCCGGTTTCCGGAGTGTACTGGGTGGAGCACAGCAAGCATATTGCCCGTCGCGAGGTATACGTCCATCAGGGAATTCATTTTCCAGCTTGTCCCCGTTGCGGCGAGGCGCTGGAGTTCCGGCTGGTCGAACAGGTCGCTCCCATTTCAGAAGATCCAGACTTTAGCTAAGAGCAACTCAGCCACGCGATACATGACTGAAACTTCGCGGGGCCGGCCCGCTAGCCCCATCCCTTTGGTGCGCATTCGGGCTGCAACATTTCCAGTGTCGCTCAATCTATACTCAGCAGTTCCAATCTCGGGCCCTTGCTTCGCTCGATCAAGAAGGAGTACCGGATGTCTCAGACCAAACGAATTGTTGTGCTGCTTGGAATCCTGTTGCCATGTTTTGCCTTTGGGCAGAAAAATGAAATAAGCCTTTCGGCGGGAGCGGCTTTCGCTAGCGATCAGACTGCGGCCAGTGGCGATCCATCTGCGTGCAGCATCGCTGTGCCTCATTGCGTTTTTCACTTACTCACGTCCTCGCCCAAGCAACTGGGAATTGAAGGAACAGTTGCCCATCGGGTATTCGGAACAGATGTGGCATCCATTTATCTTGAACTGCCGGTGATGGCTGTGCCCAATCGCAAGGTGAACGCCAAGAGCACTGACGTGTTTGCATTCGTGGATGGGACCTTGAATGGATCGGCGGTGTTCTTCACGCCCGGCTTGAAACTGAAGGTTCTCGCTTCACAGCCAATTGCGCCATGGGTCAGCGTGGGAGTCGGACTGGCCCATGTCAGCGTGAACAACGGGGCGACCGTTACAGTAACCAGCGACAGCTCCCGTAGTTCCGCGGCCCTGCAGGTGGGTGGCGGGCTGGATTTCAAAACTCCCATTCCTCTTCTGGGCTTCAGAGCCGAGTTCCGCGATTTCTGGGCGGGCTCGCCGATTACCACCCGCCAGTTTTTCGCGGTGGATAAGGAGCGGCAGCACAATTTTTTTGCCGCCATAGGCGTTGTGCTCAAGTTTTAAACCGCCAATGCCAACTGATGGACCTGAAAATCAGCGCACTCAGCGTTCATCAGCGGCAAAAATCTCATGCGTCCTGGAATTTAAATATCGGGCATGAGTAGCTTGAATGTCCTGGGTGCGATGCTTACCTCTACCGGCAGCGTTCCCAGCAGTTCGCCGTCAACTTCTGAGTGGATGGCATTGGGATCTTTTCCCGGCAATGGCGTGCAGCGGAACCAGGTAGAGTACGCCAGCTCCACCAGCGGGACACGCCAGTTCATTCCGGTAGCGACGCTGGCGAAATAATTCAGGAAGTGGCGCACCTTGTCAGTCTGGAACATCATGAGACGGTAGTCATTGCGCCTGAGCGCTGAACCCAGGCGCACCCGCTGGAGCACGCCGGGAAACTTGCCCGCCCGTATGGCCATGATCGAAGCCACTCCGGCGGTATGCAGGCCGCCCTGATCGTCGCGCCACTCCACCTGGAACATGTGGAAGCGTCCGCGCATAGCCATGCGGAACATCTCCAGGAAGTAGGCATATATACCATAGCGTCCTTTGGCTTCTATGGCAGTGCGGTACATCAATTCAGCGTCGGAACCGATTCCGGCGGCCACAATGAAATAGCGCGGCTGCGGCCCTTCTTTGGTCTGGCACACCAGCATTCCCGGATTGAGCTCGCAGGGTTTGTATTGCAAGAGCCGCTGGGCCGCCATCTCGGGATTTCTTGGCAGCAGCAGATCGGTGGCCAGCAGATTACCGCTGCCCAACGGAACCACGCCCAGGCTGGCGCTGGCGTTGCACTGCATCAGACCGTTCAAGACTTCATTGGCTGTACCGTCCCCACCGCAGGCCACAATGGTGTCAAAACCGGCAGCGACGGCTTCCTGGGTCTGGATAATGGCGCTGCCCGCGTGAGTAGTGCCACAGGTTTCTACCTGGATTCCGGCGGACTGGAAGATGGCTGTAACGCGGGCCATGATGGCGGCGCGCTTCTCGCGGCGCCGCCCCGAGGACGGATTGAAAATGAGGATTGCCCGGTGCAAGACCTCTCATTTGTAATTTGTAATTGCTGATTTGAAAAGCAAAAACCAAAACCTTACCGCAGATTACGCTGATTGGACTGATAAACGCCGATTGCTGGATCGATGTTTAACAATTGTGCAGGGTAGCTGCGGTGCCACCGGCGCTAAAGCGCCGCTTCATTCCTTGTGCATCTACGTGGGCTTGAAAGCCCACGTCCCCGGACTGAAAGTCCGGGGCTTCCACCAATGTGCCTTACAGCATTTCTTAATTCGGCATAGAATTTCATTTACCCATTTACAAAATTACCAAATTACCCATTTCCCTGATGCCCGCAAAAGCCCACGACACTGCCGCCGATATTGAGAAACTGCGCGATGAGATTCGCCGCCACGAGCACCTCTACTATGTGCTCGATGCCCCTGAGATCCCTGACGCCGAATTCGACCGCCTCATGCAGCAGCTCAAGAAGCTGGAAGCCGCGCACGCGGAACTGGTCACCCCTGATTCTCCTACGCAACGCGTCGGCGGGAAGCCGCGTGAAGGCTTTCTCAAGGTCGAGCATTCGCGGCCCATGCTCTCTCTGGACAACGCTTACAACGAACAGGAGCTGCGCGACTGGGAGCGGCGCGTGCGGGAACTGGCGGGCACCGACAAGATTGACTATGTATGCGAGTTCAAGCTTGACGGCATGTCAATGGCGCTTACCTATCGCGGCGGCAAATTGGAGAAGGGCGTAACACGCGGCGATGGCTCGGTGGGAGAAGACGTTACTTCGAACGTGCGCACCATGCGCTCGGTGCCGCTCTCGATTGCCGCTTCAGTGCTCAAGAAAGCAGAGGTACCGCAGGACTTTGAAGCGCGCGGTGAAGTCATTATCCCGGCAAAAGATTTTGAGCGTATGAATGAAGACCGCGAGCGGCAGAATCTCTCCAGGTTCGCCAATCCGCGCAATGCCGCCGCTGGAACCATCCGCACGCTCGAGCCCAGCATCGTGGCCCAGCGCCGCCTCGATTTCTATGCCTACTTCCTGCTGGTGGGTGGCCGCTATTATCCGGAAAAACACTCAGACGCGCTGGCTGCGTTGAAAGCCATGGGATTCAAAGTGAATCCCAATCACACGCTGGCCCACAACGTAGATGAGTTGCTGGCCTTTATCGCCAGGAGTGAGCAGATGCGTGACAAGCTGCCCTATGAGATAGATGGTATCGTGATCAAGGTTAACTCCACGCGCCTGCAGGAGCGGCTGGGGTTTACCGGAAAAGCGCCACGCTGGGCTATTGCCTACAAGTACGCGGCGCGTAGCGGCGTAACCCAGGTAGAAGACATCAAGGTACAGGTGGGCCGCACCGGCAAACTCACTCCCGTGGCCTGGCTCAAGCCGGTTCCCATCGGAGGAACCACAGTCAGCCGCGCAACGCTGCACAATGAAGATGAAATCGAGAGACTGGGCGTAAAAATCGGCGACTGGGTGATGGTGGAGCGCGGCGGCGACGTGATCCCCAAAGTCGTGAAGGTCATGGAGGACCAGCCGCGCGGGCATAAAAAGTTTCATTTTCCGGAGCGCTGCCCGGAATGCGATGGCCACGTAGTGCGCGCCGAAGGTGAGGCCGATCATCGTTGCGTGAATGCCAACTGCCCGGCAAAGCTGCGCGAGAGCATCCTGTATTTTGCCGCGCGTTCGGTGATGAACATTGAAGGCATGGGCGAGTCACTGGTAAACCAGCTCTGCGACCGTGGACTGGTCAAAGACATTGCCGATATCTATGAACTCACCGAGGAAAAGCTGCTAACTCTGGAACGGATTGGTAAGAAATCAGCGCAGAACCTGCTCAACGAAATTGAACAATCGCGCAAGCAGCCTCTGGAGCGCGTGATCTATGGCCTGGGCATCCGTTTTGTAGGCGAACGCACAGCGGAGTTTCTGGCTGAGCACTTCGGTTCCATGAACGCGCTGATGAATGCATCCGTGGAAGAATTGCAGGAGGTGAACGAAGTTGGCCCCCGTATCGCCGAGAGCATTCACGAATTCTTTGCCGAGCCTGCGAACCGCAAGCTGGTAGAGCGCCTGCGCCAATACCTGAACTTTACCGGCAAGAAAAAGGAACGCGGCACGGCCCTGGCCGGGAAAACTTTTGTCCTCACGGGAACACTGCCGAACTACTCCCGCGATGCCGCCAAGCAGATGATTGAAGATGCCGGAGGCAAGGTCGTGGGGTCAATCAGCAAGAAAACCGATTACGTTGTGGCGGGCGCTGACCCCGGCTCCAAGCTCGACAAGGCCAAAGAACTGGGCGTAGCGGTGATTGGAGAAGAGGAAATGCTAAAGCTTGTGTCGCCAACCTGATTTTACCCATTTACCCATTTCTCTTCCCATGCGTTGGCGCATCCTTCGCGGTCCTCACTTTTTCTCGATCCTCTGTAACCTGAACGTAATGGTTCCCCAGAACATCTTGCCTTTCATCTGCACAGGGATACGGTTGGCGTCGTCGGAGTACCAGACCCAGATTCTGCCTTTGTTTTTCAGCAGGCTTTGCTGGGCTTCCGGCTGCACGCGGATGGCGTTGAATGTTCCGGCCGGCGTCTTCACCTGCTCTTTGGCTTCTACATGCAGATCGACAGTCTCCGTTTTTCCGCCGTCATTCAGTGGAAACGAATAGGTTTTGCCGACCTGCAGCGGCAGCGCTCCTGCGTAATAAATCGCGGAGATCACATCGGTGACACAACCGGGGATGTCATTTTCAGCGTGCTTGCTGTCATTCTTCTTGAGGTTCTTCTGGTCGAGCACGGCCTTGCCGCGCTGGTAGTCGAACTTTATGTCGGCGTTTACGCGGCGCAGGCCTTCTTCGATCCTTTTGCTGAGCGCGCGTGAGCAGGAATCAGTCGGATTGAAGTAGGAGTCGAAACGGTCGTGAACGTGGTAGAGCAGGGCGACCGCGCCTGAAGCATCGGCCAGCCCGACGACGTGCTGCTCCTGTCCGGACTGCTCGATATGCAACGTAGCGATACCGGCGTTAAAGACACGCCATTCCGCGCCGTAAACCCATGTCTGTCCGACAGGAAAATGGTAATTAGGATCGGGCTTGGGCAGCGGAGGAAATGTTGCCGGAGCCTGTGCGGCCGCAGAGGAAGACGGTGCGGCTGTCCGGGCCTGGAAAGCACCGTTCGGCAGAAGCAATAAGAATGAAAGCAATACGACAGGGAGTCTGATCAATGCTTGTACCAGGTCATCTTTAGAATCAGAACGCCAAACATCAAGAGTGAGCCTATAAGAGCATTGTACTCGCGATGCCGCATGTAAAGCTCTCCCGAGAATACCGGAGAACCAGCATCAGTACCGGCCTTCCACGGAGTGCGGCGGGGCAGGAGCCGGGGCACGTGCTCTGCATAACCGGCGTATTCAGGAAATGCCGAGCGCAAATAGGTTTCTTCTGCTCGGATGACGGGCAGGTAGATGGCCAGGAACATGATCATGGTGGCCACAGCGATCCACAGGTTGCGCGATGCAATGATGAAACCTACGGCAATCAGGATGGAGCCGAGATACAGCGGGTTGCGCGTGTATGCATAAGGGCCGGTAGTGGCGAGCTGGGCGTTTTTGCGGATGTGTCCAGAGGCGGCAGCGCGCATGAGCAGCCCCAGCGCAACAAAGACAAACCCGATTTCGATCACCAGCCACCCAGGATGAGCGAACCACAGGTAAGCCGCTGCAAAGAGAAATCCCAGGGGCACACGGAAGCGGGTGGCAATGCGGGACCAACTGGGCATCAGCTTCCTCCCAGCAGCCAGCGGGCGGCGGCGATGGTTTCTTCTACTGTGATCTTGAGCAGGCCTTCTTCCGGGGCGCGATGATGAGAAAACGTCGTCTGGCTGTCAGGATGGCGGAGCGGCACTGCCCTGGTTCCAAACGGACCGGTGCGCGCAGGATCAGTGGGGCCAAAGATTGCGACCACAGGAATGTCGAGCGCGGCGGCCAGATGCAGGGGGCCGGTATCGCCGCCAATGAAGAGGCGCGCACGGCGGGTGAGCGCAATCAGCTGGCCCACGGTGCCGCGGATTGCAAAAGCGTTTCCGCCGCTGGCCTGAATGAGTCGCTGGGCCAGCTCTTCTTCTCCAGGGCCGCTGTTCACCAGGGTTTTCAGGCCGTGAACGGCGAGGGCTCTGGCTACTTCTCCGTAGCGCTCTACCGGCCATTGCTTTGCGCCCCATCCTGCGCCCGGATTCATGATGGCAAAACCGGCAATGCCCAGATGCCTGATCTCAGCTTCAGCCCAGGCCTCGGCGGCAGCATCGTAAGGAAGCTGCGGCGCAACCAGCGAGAGTTCCGGCACGCCGAGGTGCTTCTTCAACGTCTGTTCCGCCAGTCCCTTGTTTTGCTCGATCACATGCTCACCCAGGCGCGGGAACCTGGAAGAATAAAAGAAGCGCGCTGCTGCTTCGCGGGGATCGATGAAGCCCGCCTTGACTTTCGCGCCGCTGAAGGAAGCAGGCAAGGCTGACTTTACTGCTCCCTGAAAGTCAATGGCCAGATCGTAATGCATAGCGCGCACAGCCTGCACGGACCCGAGCGCCTCCGCCACG
>Ga0066662_10001574_pt1 | contig 10581 bp, 10 predicted proteins | sample GraSoiAngelo_111_FD_133939 | JGI IMG/M metagenome (GOLD analysis project Ga0066662, IMG submission 133939) | Grasslands soil microbial communities from the Angelo Coastal Reserve, California, USA - 14_0903_12_40cm | ecosystem: Environmental > Terrestrial > Soil > Grasslands | place: USA... | reverse complement strand
CGCGACCTGGGGTTCGGTATGACGAAGACCCGACTCGGTCAAGAGCTGCGCGCTCCCGGGCACCTCCGGGATTCGGAAACTTGTGCCCAGGCGCACGGCTCACTCGGCTGCCGCTCCCCAGTGGTGCTCCACCTTCTCCTCGCCAGTCGCGGCAGCCAGCGCAGTCTAGCCGGCCCCCGCCAGTCGGCATTGCCTCGGCTTGCACGGTCAGGGCCTGCGGCACTCCGCGACGAGGAGCCGGTAGCCAAGGTCGAGTTCGGCGAGGCCGAGCAGAGCCGCGTTCCGCTCTTCCCAGGTGCCGGATTCAAGATCTGCCCGCAGGCGCTCGGTCATCCGGATGATCTCGCGCTCTTCGATGCGTGCGAACACCGAGATTCCGGAGCGCACCGTCTGGTCGAGGTACGCCGCGGGGCGGCGCCAGAAGGCGTGGTAGAAGCCGTCGCGGCAGTCCCCGGGGATCGGCAGCGGCACGATGCACGCGCCGCCGATGCAATGGGCAATGTCGTCGATTGCCATGCCCGGGAGGCGCTTGAAGGCTGGCAGGTAGTCGCGCGTGAGCCAGAACTCATCCGCGAATTGCGGATCCCAGGTGAAGACCACGACGCGCCGCCGAGCGACCCGGCGAAGCTCGCGCAGCGCGCGCGGGCGGTCCTCCCAGTGGTGGTCGGAGAGCATCGCGATCGTCGCGTCGAAGCTCGCCTCGGCAAACGGGAGCGACTCCGCGCGGGCCTGTATGCGGGGGCGGCGTCGGGCGGACGCTGGGCGATCATCACCGACGAGGGCTCGACCGCGATCACGTCGCGGTCGCGCGGCTCGTAGCTTCCCGTGCCTGCGCCGACGTTGAGGACCGTGCGGGCGTCGGCGAGCGCGTCGCGGACGGCGCGCGCGATGCGCGGCTCCTCGCCACGGGTCGCTGTGTAGGTCGTGCCGATGCGGTCGTAGAGCGCCGGGCTAGGCATCGGCCTGCAGCGCCGCCAAGAAATGCTCTCGCTCGCCGGGCTCCATCGCGTAGCAGTGCTCGTCGGTCGGAAACCGCCGAGCGCGAACGTCGGCGGCGAAGCTGCTCACGGCGCGGACCGTCGCGCGCCGCAGCTGCGCGTAGCGTTTGACGAAGCGCGGCTTGAACTCTTCGAAGATCCCCAGCAGGTCGTTGAGGACGAGCACCTGCCCGTCGGTCGCGGGGCCCGCGCCGATGCCGATCGTTGGGATCCCCAGCCGCTCGGTGACCGTGGCGGCGACCTCTGGCGGCACGGCCTCGAGCACGAGCGCGAAGCAGCCCGCGGCCTCCAGCGCGAGCGCGTCGTCGATGAGCTTGCGGGCGGCGGCGGCGCTGCGAGCCTGGGCTTTGAAGCCGCCGCCGAGCGCGGTCGTGGCCTGCGGCGTGAGGCCGAGGTGGCCCATCACCGGGATCCCCGCCGAGACGATCGCGCTGGCCCGCTCGGCCGAGGAGCCCTCGAATTTGCCCACGTCGCAGCCGGCTTCCTTGACGAGCCGGTGCGCCGATGCGATCGCCTGCTCGTCGGAGCGCTCGTAGGAGCCAAATGGGAGGTCGTCGATCAGCAATGGCGTTCGCAGCCCGCGGCGCACCGCCTTGGTCAGCACCAGCATCTCCTCGAGCGTGACCGGCGTGGTCGCCGTGTAGCCAAGCACGGTCATCGCTGCGGTGTCGCCCGCGAGGACGAGATCGACGGCTGCTTCCTCGGCGGCCTGGGCGGAGGGCAGATCGTAGGCGGTGACCATCACGATCGGCTCACCGCGGCGCTTCATCTCCGCCAGCACCGGCAGGGTGATGCTCCCGGTCGCGCCCTCGCCGGGATCGCTGTCTGCGTTCACGCCGCCTCGGATCTGTTCCGGGCCTCGAGCGCCTCGACTATGAGGGCGGCGAGGTCGCCGGCCAGGCGGGGCCGGATGGTCCCCGGATTGGTGAGCGCCTCCAAGCCGAGACCGAGGCTGAGCGCCTGGAAGGCGAGCGCGACCTCGTCCAGCGGTAACCGCAAGTCGACGGGCTCGTCCTGTGCAGCGCTCTCGATCAGTCTGCGAATCGCGAGTGGGACCGCACCGACCCGCGTCGCAAGCTTCTGCTGCAGGTCCCGGCTGTGGGGCGCGCGGACGGCAAACTCCAGGCGCAGCAGGAAGGTTGCCGGGTCGTTGGCGAGCCAGTGGATGAAGTCGTCGGCGGCCGCCCTGGCGCGCTCGGCGAGAGTGCCTTCAATCGAACACGCGGCCTCGATCTCTGCGACCCGCCGGGCAACCCGCTCCTTGTAGAGCGCCAGGAACAGGTCCTCCTTGCCCTCGAAGTTGGAGTAGACCGCGCCGTGCGAATAGCCGGCCTCGTCGGCGATCTCGGCGATCGACGCCCGCTCATAACCGCGGCGTTCAAAGACGCGAGCGGCGGCGGCGAGCAGCTCAGCCCGCGTCTGCGCCTGCGATTCGGCTCGCGTTATCCGACTCGGAGTCATAGGCAGCTAGATTATAACGTCATCCAGATTAGGTTATTATCCGGCTTCGCAATCGACATGCTCAGCTCCACGTCCGACATAGAGGCGGACCACCCGTTCGACGTCGACACCGCGGTCGAACCCACCGACGACGGCGCCTTCACCGCGACGCTCAGCGACCGCTGGAACGGGCTCCTGGGAGGCCCCCTCGGGGGCTACCCGCTCGCGATCTCGCTGCAGGCGCTCCGCCAGACCATGCCGTTTCCCGACCCGCTCGTGCTCTCGGCATTCTTTCTGCGCCCGGCGCGGACCGGACAGCTCGACGTGCAAACCGAGGCCGTGCGACGGGGACGCCGAATGGCGACCAGCGAGGCGAGGCTGATCCAAGACGGCAAGGAATGCGCGCGCGTCGTCGCCACGTTCACGGACCTGGCGCAAGCCTCCGGGCGCACCGTCGTGCTCAACGCACCCCCGCAGCTGGCGCCGCCTGATCAGGCGATCGATCCGCTCGCGGGGCGCTCGCCCGGCGGGGTCACGATCGCCGATCGAATCGAGTTCCGGATGCCCCGGCTGCCAGGCTGGTTGACGGGGGAACCGACCGGCACGCCGAGCGCCGAAGTCTGGGCAAGGCTGAAGGGCGGCCGCGAACCCGACCTCTTCACGCTGGCGCTGATGGTCGACTCCTCCCGCTCGCCGTGTTCGAACTTGGCGAGCCGGCATCTGTGACGCTCGAGCTCACCGTCCACCTGCGCGATCACCCGGCCCCCGGCTGGCTGGCCTGCAGGAACGCCACCCGCCACGTAATCGACGGACTGTACGAGGAGGACGTCGAAATCTGGGACTCCCGCGGCGCACTCGTCGCCCAATCGCGCCAGCTCGCCATTCTCGCCCGCGACGGATGACTCAGCCGATGAGCCGCGAACGCCTCGCAAACACGGCCCCGATCGCGGTGGTCCGAGAAGGCACGGGTCCCGAGGTGCTGCTCGTACACGGCGGCGCAAGCCCGGCGACGACATGGTCGGGACTGGAGTCCCTGAGCGAGCGGTGGACGCTGGCTTACGCCCATCGCCGCGGGTTTGCGCCAAGTCCACCGCCCCCCGGCGGCCGCCAAGACTTCGACGTCGACGCAGCCGATCTGGCGGCCCTCCTCGACAGGCACCTGCATGTCGTAGCGCACTCCTATGGGGCGGTGGGGGCCGTCATCGCGGCCACCCGGAGGCCCGCCCAGGTGCGGTCGCTGACGCTGATCGAGCCAGCGCTCTTCGTGCCCGCGGACGATCCTGACGTCGCGCGCCTGCAGCGGATGGCCGAAGCGGTCCTGACCCACGGGCTCGAGACCGAACCGGCGATCCTGCGCGAGTTTCTCGAGGGCGCGGGGGCACCCGTGCAGGACCACGAACCGCTTTCCGACGAGGTCGTCCGAGGAGTCCGTCGCGCTCACGGCAGCCGAGGCCCGTGGGAGGCACGGCCGACGCTCGCGGTGCTGCGCGGCGCGGGCATCCCATCGCTGGTGGCCTCCGGGGATCACCACCCCGCCGCAGAGCGGATGTGCGACACAGTTGCGACCGCCCTGGACGCGCAGCGGGTAAAGCTGCCCGGTGCGGGGCACTTCGTCGCCGCGGCGCCAGGATTCGCAGACTGCCTTGAGCAATTCCTGATCTCGACGGTATGAGGAACCACTAACGGTGACGAAGCAGTCGTCGGGATCCGGCCGCCCCGGTACCGGTGACCGCTGCCCTCGCCCAAAGACAGGCGTTGCAACCCGCTGTGGCTAACACCTCCGTTGCGACGGATCGCTCATCCGCGGCCATGATCAAGACGGTCGGTTATTCGCTAGCGCACGCGCCGTGACATGCTGTCCGCGGGCGGTGATGTATCGCTCACCGGTCGAGCCGGTAGACGCGGAGAGGCTCGTCCGTGTCGGGCCGGCGGACGTCTCTTAGTGGTCATCCCCGTAAGTACTCGGCGGATCGTTGAAGGGATCGGCCGCTCGAAGCCGAATCTTCTCGGTGATGGCGGGGAAGAGCCCTCACACGGTGGTCGTCGGTGAGGAGCAGCGTGCCGAGTTGGAGCGGCGTGCGGCGGCGTATTCGGGTCCGTTTCGGGACGTGGTTCGCGCGAAGGCGATCCTGTACGCGGCCGACGGTGCCACGAATCAGGAGATCGCCGAGCGGCTTGATGTCTCTCGCCAGGCGGTGTCGGATTGGCGAAGACGGTTCTGCCAGGAGGGCCTGCAGGGCCTGGAGGAGAAACCGCGGTCGGGCCGCCCGCGGCGTTTCCCCCCCGGCGCAGATCGCCGAGGTCAAGGCGCTGGCGTGCGAGCTGCCGTCGGAGAACGGCGTTCCGCTCTCGCGCTACTCCAGCAGTGAGATCGCGCGGGAGGCGGTCGAGCGCGGGATCGTCGCCGAGATCTCCGGCACGACGGTGTGGCGGTGGCTCGCGGAGGACGCGATCCGCCCGTGGAACTACCGCTCGTGGATCTTCCCGCGCGATCCCAACTTCGCCGAGAAGGCTGGCCGGGTGCTCGATCTCTACGAGGGCCGCTGGGAAGGTGAGCTGCTGCACCCCGGCGATTTCGTGGTGTGCGCGGATGAGACGCCGTCGATCCAGGCGCGCCACCGCTGCCATCCCACGCTCCCCCCGCAAGCCGGCGGTGGGCTGAGGGTCGAGCACGAGTACGGGCGCAAGGGCGCGCTCTGCTACCTCGCCGCTTGGGACGTTCGCCGCGCCAGGATCTTCGATCGCTGCGCGCCGAAGGACGGGATCGTCCCGTTCGACGCGCTGGTCGAGCAATTCATGAGCATCGAGCCGTACCGCTCCGCTCAGCTGGTGTTCGTGATCGTTGACAACGGCTCCGCGCACCGCGGCCAGCGCTCGATCGACCGCCTCCAACGCGCCTGGCCAAACCTGACCCTCGTGCACACCCCGATCCACGCGAGCTGGCTCAACCAAGCCGAGATCTTCTTCTCCGTCGTCCAGCGCAAGGTCCTCACACCGAACGACTTCGCCGACCTCGACGCCGTCGAGCAACGACTGCAGGCGTTCGCCCGCCACTACGAACAGATCGCCCAGCCCTTCAAATGGAAGTTCACCCGGCAAGCCCTTCACGAGCTCCTCGCCCGGGCCGAAACCCGCCCGCCCGCGCAACTTGCCGCCGCATGATCCGTCAACTCAACTCGGAAACGGACCACTAAGCAGGCCCATTCCGAGCCGTTCCGCAACGGAGATCGAGCGCGCGTTGGCCGGATTGATCAGACTGACCACTTCATCGAGTGCGCCGCAGCGATCGTGCGAGACCTGCCATTCAGCTAGGACGAGCCTCCTGCCGTCTGCGGCGACCGCCCTGCTACGCGCGGTCAGCAGGAGGCGCCAGCGTTTTGGACCTCGCAGCCCTTCAGGTCCCAAACCCGCCCATATCCGCGAGGATCCACAGGTATCTCGCCGTATCGAGCACGATCGCGGACATGCCGATTTACAGGGCTTTTACCTCCCGAGCAGGCGTCTCGACGGGTCCCTGAAAATCGTGGTGTCGCCGGTTCGATTCCGGCCCTCGCCATTCGCATTGCCAAGCGGATTCTGAGACGGCGGCTGTCCCATCGACTCGCGTGCTTTGGACCTCGGGAGTAATGGTCGCTCCGGTTCGAACCTAAGCCGTCCGCAGTCCGACGCGTGGTTGCACCGGCGAGCGAATCGCCTGGGGCCTCGACTTCGCCCGGACCGCCCGCAAGCGAGCGCTTCGACGCCGACGCCTCGATAACACGCGATTACGTGGCCCAACACTGGTCATCAGCCGGCGGCGCGCGCGTACCGCCGCGTCGTCACCGTTGGCGGTCCCGTTCCGCCGCGGAGAAAACTCAGGGCTCTTGGCAGTTCCTTCGGCGTGACAGAGGATCTTCTACGAGTTCCCGCGGGGAACGATCACGCGGTTGCTGACGACGGTCGATCGCGAGACGAAGGCAGACAAGACCCACCATGCGGCGGCGCTCCGGCGCCAGAGCAAGGGGGGCGACCGCCTGGTAACCAACCTCAAGGCGGCCGAGCGCCACGAGCACGCCACGGCGATCGCCTCGATCCTCACGAAGCTCAACGCGCACGGCGTCACGCAGGCCACCGTGCAACGCCTGGCGCCGTCGGGCGCTCACCGCAGGTCCGTACGACCTGCTCGCGCACACGCGGTGAGCGGACCCCGGATCGCGGGCATTGCCAACCGGGGTCGCGAGGAGTAGGCTCGACGCCCGCTTGGCCGAGCGCGGGTCGGCTCTAGTCGTAACGCGCGCGCCGGGCTTGTCTTCTGAAGGCGAGCAGCGACTCGCAGGGGCTGTTGCCGATCGATCTTCCGCGGTCAACCTGATCGGAGGTTCGAATGGCCACTCTCGAACAAGCATCGGTTTCCTCGGAGGTCATCGACAGTGGCGCGGTCGTCGTGAGGCTCGGCGGCGCGGTCGGCGTCGCCAATGTGGCTGAAATCGCGACCGGCATCCTCGACGCGGTCGGCCGCAGCGGCAGCGACGTGACCGTCGATCTGCGGGGCGTCACGCTCATGGACTGGCGCGTGGTGCGCACCTTCATTCTCGCGCTGAGACAGGCCGAGGAGCGGAAGCATGCTGTTGTCCTGATCCGGCCACATCCGCGCGTGTGGCGGGCATTCGAGCGCTCGGGCCTCGGCGGAGCGTTTCCGAACTGCGCGGATCCAATCGAGCTGGGCGGGCTGCGCGGCGGATGGTCCGCGGGCGAGCCGATGTCCTCCCGGGCGAGGATCGGACTGCGGGTGGTCGACGGCGAGGGCGCCGAGCGAGCCGTCGATGCACCAAGCGCCAGCTCGCTCACGCCACGCGAGCGACGAGTCCTGCTCGAGTTCGCACGCGGCAGAACGACTGCGGCTGCCGCGGCGGCGATCGGCCTGAGTCCGCACACGGTCCGGTCTCACCTCAGGAGCGCCGCGCGCAAGCTGGGGGCCGAAACACGCACTCAAGCGGTCGCAATAGCGATCACGCAGGGGGCTATTCAGATTGGAGCACCGTCCGGCAACCGTTTTGGGAGGTAGCTCAGGCTGAGCGTCATCGAGTACTTTCGATGCGTCCTCGACCGGCCGGGTGCACTGTCGAGACGGGTCGGGGTGGACCGACGTGATAGCCCTGTGCGTAGTCGACCCCCTGCTCGCGAAGAAGCTGGATGCTCTCCTCGTCCCCGGCGAACTCGGCGATCGTCTGCTGATCGAGACCTTGGGCCATCTGGACTATCGACCGCAGGATCGTTTGATCGGTTGCGCTCGACGGTAGGCCGCGCACGAACTCCCCGTCGATCTTGAGATAGTCGAGCGACAGGTGTTTGACGTAGTAGAAGGACCCGAACCCGGCCCCGAAGTCGTCGAGCGCGAAGCGGCAGCCGATGTCGCGGAGGCGCTCGACGAACTTCCGCGCCTGGTCCATGTTCGCTATCGCGGCCGTCTCTGTCAGCTCGATGATCAAGTTGGCTGGATCGATCGCCGCCGCGTTCAGCTCGCGTTCGATGAAGTTGAGCAGGTCGGCATCCGTCACGGAGCGGCCCGAGATGTTGACCTCGAGGCACAGGTCGCGGCCGTTGCGGTCGCGGTCGGCGATGAGCTGAATCGCTTGGCTCACGACCCAGCGATCGATCGCCTGGATCAGCCCCTTTCGTTCGGCGGTGTAGATGAACGTCGCGGGGAGGGTGAGCTCGCCGTCCGGGCCGGGCATGCGCAGCAACAGCTCGTGCTGCTGCGCAGCGCCGGTGTGCAGGTTGAGGATCGGCTGCGCGTACAGGACAAATAGTTCTTCTTCGAGCGCGTTTCGGATGCGCTCCGCTGCCGTCAGCCTCGCCTCGAAGCGCTCGTGATGCTCTTGAGTCGACAAGACGACAAGGTCGCGCCCGGCGTCTTTGGCGTCGTACATCGCCAAGTCCGCGTCGATCATGAGAGCTTCGGCTGTCTGCTCCTTGCTGGCGGCGAAGAGAGCGATCCCGACACTGACGGTGATGCCGCGGCGGCGCTCATTTATCGAAATCGGCGCTCCCCTCACGACGGCCATCATGTCCCGTGCGAGGGCGTTTGCGTCTGATCCATCCGCGTTCGGTAGGAGCACGGCAAACTCGTCGCCGCCGAGGCGCGCGAGGATGTCGCTCTCGCGTATCCGCTCCCTCAGCAGGTGCGCGACGCGGGCGATGATCTGATCGCCGGCGTTGTGTCCGAGCGTGTCGTTGACGTCCTTGAAGTTGTCGATGTCGATGAGCAGAACGGCTCCGCCTCCTCCGTAGCGGTGGGCGAGTGACACGTGTCGCTCCAGCTCGCGCTCGAAGCGGCGTCGGTTCGAGAGACCCGTGAGAGCGTCGTGGTCCGCGAGGAACTCGAGGTGCCCCTCGAACCGCTTCCGCTCCTCGATGTCTTGGACTTGGAGGATGCAGTGGAGCGGCGCGCCGTTCGCGTGGCGCACGACCGAGACAGTGCTCAGAACCCGGAAGACATGGCCCTCAGCGTGAATGAGGCGCTTCTCGATCTCGTATTTGTGGATGTCTCCGCCGATCACGTCTGCGAGCAGGTCGAGCTCACCGTCTCGGTCGTCGGGATACGTGAGCGATTGAAAATCGGTGGCCTCGAGGTTCCGACGCGAGTGCCCGGTGAGCGCACAAAACGCTTCATTGACCTGCTGCAAATGGCCCAGGCGGCCCGGCTCGATGCTGACGAGCGCCATCCCGATCGGCGCGTCGTTGAACGCTCTTTCGAAGCGGGCCACGGCCCCCAGCAGGGTCTCGGCTTGCCTGAGGTCGGTGATGTCGTGCTCAATGGCCGACACCGCGACGACGCTCCCATCCGGAGCCTTGATCGCAGAGACGGTCAGGGACAAGTCGATGCGCGTGCCGTCCTTCTTGATCCGTTCGGTCTCGTATCGGTCGATCCGCGCTCCGTGCGCTACGCGGTCGACAATCGCCATCTCCTCACGCGTGCGTTCCGGCACCATCAGCGCGCTTATCGGACGCCCGATTGCATCGCCGGCCGAGTACCCGTAAAGGCGCTCGGCACCCGGATTCCAGCTGGTGATGACGCCCTCTCGGGTCATCCCGATGATCGCGTCGGCGGAGGACTCGACGATGGCGGCCAGCCGTCCGTCGGGTGTGGCCTGGCCTGCGGTAACCACGTCAGCCGTTACTCGCGCGAAGGGAAACACCTGACGGCATGACCTACCTCCTTGGTGGGTGCGAGGGCCGCACACCGCCCATGCCTCGTTAGACGTTCCCTCCCCACCACCGTAGTTCTGATCAGGCGGGCCGGCGAGCGCGCTCAGAGATGATGCCCGGGATTTACCTGCGTTTGCGACATGTTTCTTCACCTCCTGGGTCGAGTGGAAGGTGTTGCAACCGACCCTTCGTCTCCGGACGGACCACGGCAGTGCGCGGGGTGCCATCTGCCAGGGGAGGAGCCGAACCCCCAGCAGCTGTCTCCTCGCCCCGCGCGTGAAAGCCACGGCCGTGTGTCACGTGGCCGTCCAGCCTCGCGGAGAAGAAGAGCGTTTGGCGCCAGCACCTCGTTCACTCCTTCTCTGAGTTCGGGCTCGCGCGCCGCGGAGAAGTAAGGCTCTTCTGCTCTTTCCGTGGGTTGAACTGAGCGTTCGATCAGGGCGCACGCCGAGGATGTCCCGGTCGCCGTGGAACTTCGCGACGGCGGTCCCGGTGTGATGCTCAGGTAGTGGCGAGCGTAGCGGTCTCCTCTGTCGGGGTTGGGGCGGTCGGTCGGGCGAGTTCGCGTTCGATCGCGGTGACGAGCTTGGCGAGGTCGGCGTAGCCGATGATGCGCCGGAACTGGCGCTCGGCTTCGAGCATGCCGGCGGCGGTCCACCTGAGGCACATGTCGCCCGACTGCCAGCGCTTGACGTTGCGCGCCGAGCGGCGGACGCACTCGATCATCGACTCGCATGGGTTGGTCGACTCGAGCGTGCGCTTGAGGCTGCCGCCGATCGCGAGGCGGGTGAGGGTGAGCGTCTCCTCGAGGCCCTCCCGTAGCGAGGCCGCGGCTCCGGGATGGCTGCGGTCGAGCTCTTGGGCGAGCAGGCGGAGCTCGTCGAGCGCCCGGCCGTGGTCGGTCTGCGCCCAGGCGCGGCGCAGCCGTCGCTTCGCTTGCGGTCGGTCGCGCTCG
>Ga0066662_10001570_pt1 | contig 10591 bp, 13 predicted proteins | sample GraSoiAngelo_111_FD_133939 | JGI IMG/M metagenome (GOLD analysis project Ga0066662, IMG submission 133939) | Grasslands soil microbial communities from the Angelo Coastal Reserve, California, USA - 14_0903_12_40cm | ecosystem: Environmental > Terrestrial > Soil > Grasslands | place: USA... | reverse complement strand
TTCCCTTTCACCTCCTTCGCCCACTTGCCGAAACACACTCGAGTTCGTCAATACTTCATTTCAGAATGATCGGCAGCCTATTGGAACAGATTCTCAATTCGGTTTACGCTCAATCGAGTCCTGGCGTTGCGCGGGTCTCTGCTTGAGTTCGTTCATGGTGATGTACATGACTCCCGTGATTAGTTCCACGTTTTTTTCTGGAAACACCCTCGCCACCGGTTGAAGGCCCTGCAACTCTTGCCAGTAATCGTCCGACGCTGGTGGCCGGAAGTCAGCGTTATCTCCCTTGCCATCTGGATTCATAAATCCATCCTCTCGGACGAGATCGAAGAATTGTTGCTTACATCTCTCATTAGGGAAAGAAAACCAAAGCTCGTAACACGGCATATCCGGATCCCCGATCTGCGCTACAAGCCTCGTATCGGTGTACCAGGCGAAAGCAGCGGCCCTGCCCACCCAATTCAGGTAGGCTAACCTGTGTTCCTCGGGAGCAAAATCTGGAAGCAAGATGAGCACGACTAGCCAGTCCTTATCATCTTGCCAGGCAACCGAAAGCGATTGATTGCAAGTATTCAAAGCTGACCTCCTCTCTCAATGGCGTTCTTGTGAGAACGGCACCTTTTTAAGCTGGCTTTGGAATTCGCGCAAATCCCTATGTGTGGAATTGCTAGCAACTTTCCAGAAGTGAAAAGGGCGGTATGTTGACAGCTCGCCATTTCTCGAAGGGAATAAAGGACTTTGAACAATTTCGATCAGTTCCCAGTTTCTTACATCATTGCAAGAACGTTGCAAATTGTTGCATGCCTTGAATTTTTTGTCTGAGCCTCCCGTTTATCAACTACTTAGTGCCCTTTTTAGTAAGATCATATGGACTGTAGGACGCTAGTCCAGTAGTGATTGAGCGCTCTGCAGCGTTCCGCGCCGCAATGCGCGTTCCTTTAGCATCACGAAGAACACCGGCACTAGTGGGCGTGATGATTACATCAACGATCCACGTGATGATCTTATCGGCGCGGCGTCGCGCAACTTGCGGGCGCCTTCTCGGCAACTCTGTTGTTTCGCTGGCTGGTTCCGACTCTGCAGGCTCGGGCGCACGAAGTCGTGATGCCGCATTCGTCTCCCCCAGAAAGCTAGCTAGTTCATCAAGCGGTTTGAGATCGGCCCCTGGTCAATGCTTCCTCATCTGCTCGTGGTAAAGGGGCGTACAGAATGGGCTCCGAGCGATTGAACCGCTAAGTCCGTGCGAAGAGTGAAACGTCATGTGTGCCATAACTGTGCCATACCGCGTGAGCCGATATGCGTTTTTATGGGCTTTTTTGACACCTTCACAAAGTCCTTCCGTGCGGGCTTGATTCTGGGTAAGTTATTGAAAAGAATGGTGAGCGCGGAAGGAATCGAACCTTCAACCTACTGATTAAGAGTCAGTAGGTTGAAGAAAGAACGACTCATTGAAAACACACGAGTTATCGCTTCCTTGCCTTCTTCTTGAAAGCCTCCTTTTTAAATGCCTCCTCTTTCAAACGGGTAGCCAATACTCGTGGCATGTCTGTAAGCTTTTGACAACGCCTGATTTCGGCATCGTCGGAGAGATCAGGCTTTTTAGCCCCTTCCCGCCGTTTCCTCTCTGTTTCTAAGGCACCTGTAACCCTCGACAGAGCCTCATTACGTTCCTGATCTGAAACGGTTTCATCCTCGGGTTCCTCATCTGGCAGAGCTTCATTAACTTCGAAGAGAGTCTTGCTATACACCGGGTATAAGCGTGTGGTCAGGAATTCTACCGTGTCCTCTCCAAACGATTCCAATTCAACGGGAACAGGCTGATCCAAGTACTGCGCTTCCTTATGCAATGCAAAGTGCGCCATGAACTTACGGACCGGAAACAGATCCGCAACATCCGCGTTCCCCTCTTCATCGAGTCGCTCAATTGCATCTTCCTTCGAAGCAGCATCTACGACTGAAAAGTTGCCATTCGGCCAGCGGCAAATATAAATCGACATATGGATTCCCCTTTCGCAACCGAATTTATGCGCGTTGATAGATTCACGCAAATCCCTATGTACTGAATTCCCCCAAACAATGGATCGCTATGCCATTTAGATGATTATTGGCCCAGTCAAATGGCTGTAAGAAGCAGAGCAAAAGAATAGCCGGCTTTCGGAAGATGCCGAAACAGCACTATTTCCGCTAAATTTGGCTATGCATGTCCGATGTAAATTGTTGCAACGGATCAAGAGCAGAGATAACTGCAGAGGACGAGGCATGTGCTAGGAAGGAATCTGTCTGACCCGAATATCACTGGGCAGGATTCCTTATTCGAATCTGAACAACTTTTGCAAATTGTTGCAACAGATCAAGAGTCAGAGATAACTGCAGGATTCCATTCGAATCTGAATATCTTTTGCAAATTTTGCAGCGAACCAAGCGCCCGAGATAACTGCAGAGGAGAACCGGCAAAGAAAGCCGCACAGCGGGTATGGTATATAAGGATCTGTCCGAGTTCTCATTAGCGCCTACCTCTGGGGCATATCCATGCAGCCAGCCAGTTTGCGTCGAGTTATTGAAAGCACCGACCAATCGGATCCAGCGATTCGCAGGCTTTCAGGATTAACCGGGACTGGCTGTTATCGGCAGTACCGACAACAGGCGCAAACAGCGGTACGTTCCCTAAGAATCCCGGAAAGCGTTGGATAGAGGGTACATCGCCGTTCCCGAAGAGGCATGGTAGCTGACAGACAAACTAACTGGAGGATCACGCTCCGACTGCTCTTGCTCTGCTCTACTAGGTTCTCCGTTACGAATACCAGACTGAATTGCAATAATTTTCGATGAACGTTCATGTCAGGAGAATGCTTTAAGTCTTTTAAAACGGTTATCTGTGCCGAGAACATGCCAATCGGGCGCACCGCTGTTCGGGCGATATGCGGCTTTAAGCTAACGAATATCGATACAAATCAGTACAAGTGCATTTGCCCGAGTTTCTGGCCTGTTTTACACATGCCTCGGAAAGGATTCCCCAGATATGAGAGTGCTTAGAAGGCCGGATTCTTACGATTCTGAGACTGAACAAGGAAACGGAGAAGAGGCATCGTTAGCAAAACGCAACATGAATTCACCTCGGTCGGTGAAAAGCATCCGCCTTGAAAAACCACCGAGTTCGACTTTTAGTGAAGTTCCCCTATCTGAATATCACAATTTGTCCGTCAGTGAATGGCTTACCACAAATGAAGCCGCAGCCTACCTTAAAGTCAAAGCTCGAACTCTTTTGCAATGGGCACGTCAGGGAAAAATAAAAGGCTACACACTCTCCGGCGTGAAACGTCACGTCTGGCGATTTCGGAAGGTCGATCTTGATGGTACGCTAGAAGTGCCATCCGTGCGCTCTGAAGGAAGGACGGTTTAATGAAAAGAGCAGCACGGTTTAAAACTGGAAGTGTAGTTTTAGATAAAAGACGCAAGACCTGGTATTTCCTCTGGTGGCAAGACGGTAAGCGACGCTCGAAAGTGATCGGCACGCTCCGCGAATTCAAAACAAAGAGTGCCGCGCAGCGGGCAGCGCAAGCTTTCCAAAAGTCATTGGAAATCCCACAGACAACTGCCGAGATTGATACCCTTGGAGCGCTCGTGGAACGTTACAAGTCAGAGAGATTGCCTACGCGCAAGTCAACGGCACGGGTGTATCGGTCCTGGCTTGACAACTATGTCGTGCCGAAGTGGGGAGCCAAGCCAGTTTCTGCTATTCAGCCGCGTGAAATCGAATTGTGGCTGAAGCACCTGGAGTTGGCACAAAAGAGCAAGGCACACATCAGAAATATGTTGCATGTCTTGCTGGAGTTTGCGATGTGGTGCGGCGTTATTGACATTGCGCGCAACCCGATTGATCTGGTGGTCGTGAGAGGAGCAAGCAAGCGTGTTCGGTCTCCTCGCAGGCTGACCGTTGAGCAGTTCGGGAAACTTTGCATGCAGTTGAAGGAGCCATTCAAGACCATGGCCATTGTCAGTGTCTGCTTTGGCCTGCGCATCAGCGAATGCTTGGCACTGCAATGGGCTGACGTGGATTGGCTGAATGCGACTCTTCGAATCGAGCGCGGCATTGTGGAAAGAAACGTCGACGATGTAAAGACCGATAATTCTCACAAGTCGTTCAGGATCGCTGTTGAACTGCTTGATCGGCTGAAGACCTGGAAACAGATGACCAAGTTCTCCTCCGATGGAAACTGGATCTTTGCCAGCCCGTTGAAGTTGGGCCGGTTGCCATATTCCTACACGGGAGTATGGCGCGAACTGAACCGTGCTGCGGCGGCTGCAAAGATCGGGCATATGGGTACGCATGCATTTCGGCATACGTATCGCTCCTGGCTGGATGCCGTTGGGACGTCGGTTGCCGTTCAGCAAAAGTTAATGAGGCACGCCGACATTCGCACCACCATGAACATCTATGGAGACGTGGTTACGGATGAGATGGTGGAGGCAAATAGCAAGGTGGCGGGACTCGCCTTGAAGTCGGTCAATTAACGGATTGCAAACGGATTGCGGAGCCTTGTAAGTTGTTGAAAAAATGGCTCCTCAGGTAGGACTCGAACCTACAACCCTCCGGTTAACAGTTGCGGAGACGGCATCAAGACGGATTGCGACGAATAGCTATGTACTTGAAAATCCGGACAAATAGCAGCCCGCCGTATGCGACCAATTATGGCGGGTTCTGATTTACAGGGGGCACAAAAGGGGGCACAGTCCACCGGGCCAGCATCCACCCCTTAAAAGGGCTTGTGAATCCCCCGCAGCCGTCCGCCAGCACAGCCTTATGCTTTCAAGACATGAGGGGGATAATAACGGTGGTCGGTAGGGTGTGGACTGGATGGGATAATCCGAGAACAAAATTTTTCCGATGCAGCAGATTAACCTTACAGCGGGTGTTGTATCAACTCCGTGAAAGCGCATCGAGAAACTCATTGTTCTCCCATGCGATTTTTACCAAGTTAATGATCTCAGTTTTTGTTAGCTGAATTGTTATGAAATAGTCTCCCCTCATGCTAAGACCTTTTGCCCCGGTCTGCATCAGCACTCCATCATTCTCCGCTCGGATCAAAACATTTCCTTCCAACTCCCACCAATGCACACCGTCATGGTTTGATGGTCTGATTTCGGCGATATTACACTTTACTAACGAGTGCGGATTATCACTGATTCTGTTGCTCTGCCACTGGCTTCGCCAGCTTTTGCATTTAATCTCCATGCGTCCTCCGTGCCTATGCACCAACAGCCCTTGCCCGAACAAAAGTTATTACTGATCTCCCATACCTTTCAAAAGCAACTCGAAACTTAGTGTGGCCACATTGACATAGCAACGCCCACGCGCAAGCTGAAGATTATCGCGGCCAACCTGAGAATAAAGTTTTCGGGAAGTGCTATCGAAATACTGGCAGGCATCACCTAGCTTTTTTATTCCTTCATCGCTTGTTTTCCACGGAGGGGCGAGATTTTTGGGAAAACCGTCCCTCTCACAGCGTAGGAATTGCTCAGCGCGTATCAATTTTGCCAAGTCATCCCGCTCACCTCTCTGAGGGAGCAGCATTGCACATTCTGGGCGTTTCGGCTGTATCTCTGGCTGGTTTACCGTTGACATTCCGGTTCTCTGGGAAGTCCCCACACTGTCAAGGCGAGTTGCAGTTATGCAGACCACAATCAGTATCAAGCTCGTAATTCCGACGCTCATATGTTTTCTTGCTCGAAATTTATGAATGTGCCTTAAAACCAGATGTGCCTTTTAACCGACGCGCAGATTATAGACCCGGATGGCCGAACACGTACAGGCGCGATTCGGGAAGAAACTGCGGGCACTGCGGAAGAGGCAGGGCTGGACGCAGGAAACCCTTGCCCATAAATTGGGCCTTGATCGCACCTATCTGTCTGACGTTGAGAATGGCCGGATGAATGTCTCTCTGGTGAATCTTGAGATTATCGCGCAGGGTTTCGGCAAAAGCCTCTCACAACTTCTATCCGGTGTGTAAGTAGAATCCTGCTTGCCTCTTGACATGTCCAAAGCTATCTAGGAGACTACTCCCAGAATGTCTAAACTTTCCAGTGAGCAAGTTGCGAAGAAATTAGGCATCAGTAAGTCTTCTCTCAGCCGCTACATCCTTATGGGTAAAGTCCCTGCGCCACCGGAAACGATGGCGGGTGGAATCCGTCTGCGGCTGTGGAGTGATGCAGATATAGAACGAGTGCGGGCCTTGCTGCCAAAAATCGCTAATGGTCGCAAAACCCGCTACTCAAAACTGAAGAAACAGAAACCAGCACCCAAAAGGTCGAAACCTTAACAGCGGGTAACGCCCGATGCTGTCAACATCGAGCGCACCCTAACCAAGTCACCTGACAGACAGGCAACATGGCTACTAAAAAGTTAAATGCTGCATCCATTGGGCGCAACTCTGCTGCCCGAGCCACCACCCCTTCAACCCCTCTCCTCACGGAAGAGGGAGACGAACCAATCAGGCCCATCCAACTTCAACCCGTAGAATCCAGCGTCTATCAACTGCTGTATGAGCTGAACGCCGGGTTCGAGAATGTCATCCGCCACTTTGCTGCCTTAGAGCGGGTGGAATACCTCTGGGATGACAAGTTGAACGCAACCCGGAACGTGATTTGCCGCGCTCAGGCGGAAATCAACTTTCATGTACTGGAACCCATCTCCGAACGGGAGCTAAGCAACTCCACATGGTATGACCGTCTCTGCTTAGAGTGGGAACGGGAGTCCAGAGACCCAGACGACGTTCTCATTGAGGCAGAGCGAATCAAGCAGCAACAGGGACTCAGCGGGAGCAAGGCAGGCAGCAAACCCGCCGGGTAATTCCGCACTCACCACAATTCCACACGCCGGGGGGCACTCCAATGTGCCCCTTTTTTCATGCTCACGCAACTTGAATAATTACCGGAAATCAAATGTAAGTGGCTGATTTTGCAAGGGGATGCGGTTAGACTGCGGTTTGATTTCGGGTTGATGAAATCAAAATATTGTGTGGGTTCTCAATCACTTACTTGATTTGAACGTCACTTTTCAGGATGCGCTTTTCATGCTCATTGCGCGGAAGGAAACCAGCCCATAGGATCAACGTTACAAGCGCCTAGAGTAGGGCGAAAGCCGGGGCGATAGCAGCCCATTTTCAGGTGGATGGCCCAAAGATGCTCATTCTGTGTCACAGGGGGAGTTGAGCATCTATGGACGGCAAAGAGCATTGCCACTGACCATTTTGTCCGAATCCTGCCCTCGTTCGAGCAACGTTAATTTCCTCCGAAGCTCTACGCAGAGTAGCTAGACTAAATCCAGCTTTCGTAGCTGCCTCGTCAACATCGTTACTGGATAGAGGGCCATCTGCAAGCAGTTCTGACAACCACTTCTTAGCTTTCTCTAGCTTTGTTTCACGATTTGGTACGGCAGGCCGCAATGCGTCCTCAAGGTTTACTTTAATGGGTTGGGATTCCCAAACCACACGAGGGCCAGAATCCGTCTCCTGAATGGAGTAGGCCACACCGTCGGGTGTGGGGCCAATGTTGCATTTCAGTGGCAGCATGAAATTGCGCTGAGGGTTATTTCGATCTTTAAGGAACATCCAAGCGATACGGACTGCTGCAATGTAAGCAATCGAACCACCTGCCCGATACATCGCGGATTTTTCCTCTGCTTTATTCATGTGCTTAATACAGACAATCGCCACGCCATACTTAGCAGCAAGTTCCGCGAGTGGAGCAAGGATGCTGCGTACATCCTCATCCTTGTTACCATCAACACCACCCATATAGGCACTCAGGGGATCAATGATTACCAGTTTCGTCTGGGGATGACGGTTGAGGGCTTCAGCGATTTGAGCAATGTCCTGTGTGAGTCGGAACATTCGTTCGCGCTGGGTCCCATTGTCTGATGTGCGGACACTCTTTAGATAATGGATGCGGGCCGTGTCTGCCTTAACCGAATCCAGGCGGGGCCGAATTGTGTCTGCTGGGTCATCTTCCGCACTCAATAGAATCACGTCTCCACAACTCGTGACCTCATTGCTACCTGTACTAACACGTGCAGCCAGATCAAGCGCAACAAAACTCTTGCCAATGCCGGGATCACCTACAAACATCGTAAGTTTGCCCAATGGGACACGATTAGGCCACAGCCAACGCACCTTTGTAGGGGCAACATCAGAAAGAGTTATCAAGACGGGTTCTGTTGTTGCGATCATTGCCGTGTCTCCCGCACTGGAATCCGTGACTGCTCAATCATGCGTTCTAAGTCAGTCTCAGCAATCCGCACTGACCTGCCGACTTTGTAAAAGGAGACTTTCCTGTGTAGTACCCAAGCCCTCCATGTGCTTTCTTTGTGTCCAGTCAGTTCCGAGCATTCGCGTAATGTCAATAATTTCAAAGTAGCCATAAACAACTCCTCTTCACTGGCAGCAATGTTCTTTGCTGCACATAGATATGGATTAAGCAGGAATAGAGAGATATTCAGGCGGGATTTTTCTCTCTGAGAGAAAACAGGTGAGTGATTTTCTCGCTAGGCGTGAATCATCTAGATTGCTGTGCTTTCAGGTAAGACTTGGCAGCTTGCCGTGTGCGATCAGCACATTTTTTAGTACAACGGTGTCTTGCGTCATTCTGTTTCAGGGGACAAACCCGCATTGCAATTTGCAGCCAACTTATGCGTGAGTGTTTCTCATGGAGTTTGGCTGCCGCGAATCCTACATTCTGAACTTCGGCATCCATCGGTCGCCCCCGCAGGGGTTCTGCAAATCCAGCGAGAGAAGGCAGAAACTCATGTTGCTCCGTGACATGGAATTTCTCGCTAATGCAGTCTACAAGAGAAGCAGCCAAATCCGAATCACACTCGATAACGACTTTGCTGGGTGTTGCTTTGCCCTCAAGCAAAATCTCAAACTCCATTTTCTTAACTGCGGTCATTCGTTAATTTTAGCAATTGACATCTTGTAATAATCCTAACGTTAGGTTATTATTGGGACATGACAGACATACAAAAAGCAGCAAGCGCATTAGGCAGGCGAAGCGTTGAAGCTAGAGTCAAGAAATGGGGCAGGCGCGATTTTGCCCGCAAGATGCGCGAATGGGGCAAATTAGGTGGTAGGCCACGAAAGACAAAGAAGGGAGAGCAACAGTGAGCGTTTACAGACGGGGAGATACTTGGTGGTACAAGTTCAAATTTGCGGGGCAGACAATCCGCGAATCAGCAAAGACCGCTTCTAAGACAGTTGCAAAAAACGCAGAACGCGCCCGGAGACGCGAGTTAGAAGAGGGTTTTAATGGCATCAGCAAACCCCAGCGGGCACAGCTATTCAGTCTTGCCGCAGAGAATTGGCTTGAGACAAAAAAGGCCCACCTTTCACCGCGTAGCGTTGTGATTGAGCAGCTAAACCTCAAGCACCTGAAGCCAATCTTTGGCGGAATGCTGCTGTGCGATATCAGCCCGGATGACATTGCAGCGTATCAGACAGCACGGCTGCGCGGAAAAGCTGCCCCTAAGACCATCAATCTTGAAGTGGGCACAGTCAGAGCAATTCTCCGGAAGCATCGTATATGGGCAAACCTTCAGCCCGATGTAAAGATGCTCAGGGTGAGCGACAACGTAGGACGTGCGATCACTGAAGATGAGGAAAAGGCGTTGCTCGCTGAATGCCGCGACAGTCGCTCACGTTCGCTCTATATTGCTGTAGAGATCGCGCTGGGAACGTGTATGCGTTACAGCGAGATTCGCCTGCTGCGCTGGAATCAGATTGACTTCAATAAAGGCGAGTTGAGGGTGGGCAAGTCCAAAACAGAGCATGGCGAAGGGCGTGTAATCCCTCTCAGCAAGCGGGTTCGCACTGTGCTTGAGTTTTGGGCAGAGAGATTCCCTCATCGCAAGCCTAACGAGTTTATATTCCCCTTTGAACGCTATGGCGGAAAGGGCAAAGATGACGTATTCGGCTTTATGGGCAGCGTTGCTTATGACACAGACCCCAGCAAGCCTGTAGGCGACTGGAAAGAGGGCTGGGAAGCCGCAAAGACACGGGCAGGCGTTACATGTCGCTTCCATGATCTTCGGCACACAGGATGCACACGGATGCTTGAGGGTGGTGTGCCCTTCAGCGTTGTGAGTGAAGTAATGGGCTGGAGTGCAAGCACAGCTATTCGGATGGCAAAACGATATGGGCACATTGGACAGTCAGCCCGCCGTCACGCAGTAGACAAGTTAGCCGCTGGTTTTGATGTGGAGGGGGCACAGAAGTGGGCACAGGGACAGGATGTAGTGATACCACAGGCAATGCAAGTTGCTGAAAAGATTGGCTCCTCAGGTAGGACTCGAACCTACAACCCTCCGGTTAACAGCCGGATGCTCTGCCATTGAGCTACTGAGGAGTAACGGGAACACCGATCGATTGTCTTTTCTACAATAACATCGTTTTACCGGCAACGCAAAGCACAGTCTCTTCCAGGGCAATCGCATTTGAAAACAGAGTTGACGGGGACAACCGCTCTTCGACCTAAATGCAATTGATTTTGATTACCAATCCTCCCGAAACGCCGTCAGGATGAACCAATCGAGTAATCTCTA
>Ga0066662_10001565_pt1 | contig 10608 bp, 10 predicted proteins | sample GraSoiAngelo_111_FD_133939 | JGI IMG/M metagenome (GOLD analysis project Ga0066662, IMG submission 133939) | Grasslands soil microbial communities from the Angelo Coastal Reserve, California, USA - 14_0903_12_40cm | ecosystem: Environmental > Terrestrial > Soil > Grasslands | place: USA... | reverse complement strand
CGCGTGAAGGGCGCCGAGGCGCTCGACAAGATGGTGGTGATCGACCAGTCGCCGATCGGCCGCACCCCGCGCTCCAACCCGGCCACGTACACCGGTGCCTTCGACCTGATTCGCGAGCTGTACTCGCTGACGCCCGAGGCGAAGATGCGCGGCTACACGCCGGGCCGGTTCTCGTTCAACGTCAAGGGCGGGCGCTGCGAGGCGTGCCAGGGCGACGGTATCATCAAGATCGAGATGCACTTCCTGCCCGACGTCTACGTACCGTGCGAGGTGTGCAAGGGCAAGCGCTACAACGCCCAGACGCTCGAGGTGAAGTTCAAGGGCAAGTCGATCGCCGACGTGCTGGCGATGCGTGTCGACGAGGCGGCCGACCTCTTCGGCACGATCCCGCGCATCAAGAACAAGCTCCAGACGATCTGCGAGGTCGGCCTGGGCTACATCCACATGGGCCAGCCGGCGACGCAGCTCTCGGGCGGCGAAGCGCAGCGCATCAAGCTCGCCACCGAGCTGTCGCGCCGCGCGACCGGCCGGACGTTCTACGTCCTCGACGAGCCGACGACGGGCCTGCACTTCGCCGACATCCACAAGTTGCTCGACGTGCTGCAGCGGCTGGTCGGGATGGGCAACACCGTGCTGGTCATCGAGCACAACCTCGACGTGATCAAGACCTCCGACTACGTGATCGACCTCGGGCCGGAAGGCGGCGATCGCGGCGGCGAATTGGTCGCGACCGGCACGCCTGAAGAGATCGCGCAGAACCCGCGCTCGTATACCGGCGAGTACCTGCGCGGCGTGCTGTCGGACGAGCGCGCGAAGGGCCGCATCCGCGTGAGCGCGGACCGGATCGCCGCGCTGGAGAGCGCGAACTTCGAAACCCTCGACGACCTCACCAAGAACGGCAACCGCGAGCGCGTCCCGGTGGAAGCATAGCGGCGTTCGCCGCGGCGCGCTACGGCTGGAGCTCGCCGATCGGCTGCCCGGACTGCGGCTGCGCGTTGACGATTGCAGTATCGAGCGCGAAGAGCACGGCGGCGAACGCGGCGATGCGCGCCGCGAAAGCGGCCGTGCTCCGCATCAGTTGCCGTCGCGCTCGCGGACCAGCCGGTTCGCCTCGGCGTACGAGACGCTGGGCTCGCGCGTGAACGTGAACGTGCCCGAGTCGCGCAGCTCGTGCGCGATCTCCCGCAGCACGCCGAGCGTGCGGCGCATGACCGACGAGCCGACGCTCACGCGCCGCACGCCGAGCCGCTGCAGCGCGGCGGCGTCCGGCACCGTCGGTCCGGCCAGCACGTTCAGCGGCAGCGGCACAGACGCGGCGAGCTTGCGAATCGTCTCGGCGTCCGCGACGCCCGGGACGAACACGCCGTCGGCGCCTGCCTCGGCGTAGGCGCGCAGGCGCTCGACCGTCGCGTCGAAGCGCGTTTCGGGCGCGCCGATGCCGGCGAGGTAGATGTCCGTGCGCGCGTTCAGGAAGACGTCCGGTGCGGCGCGCTTCGCGGCCGCGACGCGCGCGGCGGCCTCGTCGACCGGGAAGACTTCCTTCTCGTACAAGCCGTCCTCGAGGTTGTAGCCGGCGACGCCGGTGTCCGCCAGGCGGCGCACGAACTCGGCCAGCGAGGCGGTGTCCGGCGCGTACCCGCTCTCGACGTCCGCGGAGAGCGGGACGTCGAGCGCGCGCACCATGCGCTCCAGCGTCGCGAGGTGCAGCTCGACGTCCAGGACGTTGCCGTCGGAATAGCCGAGGGAGTTCGCGAGGCCGGCGCTCGAGGTCGCCACCGCCGGGAAGCCGGCGTGCTCGTAGACGCGCGCCGAGATGACGTCCCAGGCGTTCGGCAGCACCAGGATCGCGGGCCCCGCGTGCAAGGCGCGGAACGCGCGGCGCTGGGCGGCGGTGGTCGAGCGGTCGAGCGAGATCGTCATCGAGAACCTCACTTCGGAAGCGTCGCTGCCCCTTCGCCCGGCGCACCTCGCATGCCCGCTCGGCGGGGCGCAAAGCTCGCTTGCTTGTGCGCCGGCACACGGGCGGCGGACCTGCGCGCGCGGCGGTCGAAGCGCCCGCCCGTGGCAACCTTCGCACTCGCGATGATCGTCTGCGCCGATCTCGAGCGCTCCAAGCAGTTCTACCGAACGATCCTCGGGCTCAAGCTCGGCACCGACGCGGCGCCGCACTGGATCGACTTCGACCTCGGCGACGGCCGCATGCTGGGCCTGCACCCGGCCAGCGAGAGCCTCACCGTGAAGCCCGGTTCGCTGCAGCTCGGGTTCTACGTCGACGACGTCGACAAGTTCGTCACCGACGCGCGCACGGCGGGCGTGCCGGTCCTGCAAGAGCCGCACAGCGCGAGCTTCGGGCGCATCGCGGTGATCGCCGACCCGGACGGCTATCCGGTGCAGGTCGCCACGCCCAAGCCGTGGCGCTGAAGTCCCCGAAGTCGCTCGAGAAGCGCGTCCGCGAGCTGCGCGCGGCGATCGACGAGGCGAACTACCGCTATCACGTTCTCGACGACCCGCAGATCAGCGACCAGGACTACGACGCGCTGCTGCGCGAGCTGCTCGACCTGGAGCTCGCGCATCCCGAGCTCGCGTCGCCGGACTCGCCGACGCAGCGGGTCGGCGGCACGCCCTCGGCCGGCTTTCCGCCGTACGTGCACACGCGGCCGATGCTCTCGCTCGGGAACGCCTTCGACGAAGCGGAGCTGCTCGCGTTCGACGCGCGGGTGAAGAAGCTGGGCGGGATCGAAGGCGACGTCGCGTACGCCTGCGAGCTGAAGATCGACGGGCTCGCGGTGTCGCTGCGCTACGACGGGGGGAAGCTGACCGAAGGCGGGACGCGCGGCGACGGCAGTGTCGGCGAGAACGTCACCGCGAACCTGCGCACGATCAAGACGATCCCGCTGAGCCTGCGAGGCACCAAGGAAATCCCAGTGCCGCGGCACGTCGACGTGCGCGGCGAGGCGTACATGCGCAAGAGCGACTTCGAGCGGCTGAACGCCGAGCGCGAGGCGCGCGGCGAGGCGCGCTTCGCGAACCCGCGCAACACCGCCGCCGGCGGCATCCGCCAGCTGGACCCGAAGATGACCGCGGAGCGCAAGCTCTCGTTCTACGCGTACGCCGTCGGCGAGCTCGACGCGCCGCAACCGCCGCGCTCGCAGCACGAGCTGCTGGCGTATCTCAAGGCGCTGGGATTCCGGGTCAACGAGCACGCGCACGCGGTACCGTCGATGCGCGACGTGATCGCGTTCGTGACGGAATGGGAAGAGAAGCGCGACCGGCTCGACTACGAGATCGACGGCGTCGTCATCAAGGTCGACGACCTGGCGCTGCAGGCGAAGCTCGGCAGTTCCGGCAAGGACCCGCGCTGGGCGATCGCGTTCAAGTTCCGCGCGCGCGAGGCGCGCACGAAGCTGCTCGACATCGTGGTCAGCGTCGGCCGCACCGGCGTGCTGAACCCGAACGCGGTGCTCGAGCCGGTGCAGATCGGCGGCACGACGGTCGCGAACGCCACGCTGCACAACCAGGACTACATCCGCGGCAACGACATCCGCATCGGCGACGTCGTCACGGTGATCCGCGCCGGTGACGTCATCCCGCGCGTCGTCGGCCCGGTGCTCGAGCTGCGCAAGAAAAAGCTGCCGGAATACACGCTTCCCACGAAATGCCCGGTGTGCGGTGCGGACGTCGACCATCCCGAAGGCGAGCCGATGGCGCGCTGCACGAACGCGTCCTGCCCGGCGCAGCTCGTCGAGCGCGTGCGCCACTTCTGCTCGCGCGGCGCCATGGACATCGAAGGCGTCGGCGACCAGCTCTCGACCGCGCTGGTCGACTCCGGCCTCGTGCGCGACGTCAGCGACGTCTACCATCTCGACCTGGCCGCGCTGCTGAAGCTGCCGCGCATGGCGGAGAAGTCGGCGTCGAACGTGCTGGCGGCGATCGAGGGCTCGAAGAAGCGCGGGCTCGCGCGGCTGCTGTCGGGGCTCGGAATCCGCTTCGTCGGCTCGCAGAACGCCGCGATCCTGGCCGGCGACTTCGGCACCATGGACGCGCTGGCGAAAGCGACGGAAGAAGAGCTGCTGCGCAGCGAGGGGATCGGGCCCGAGATCGCGGCCAGCGTGGCGCTGTTCTTCGCGCAGGAGCCGAACCGCGCGATAGTCGCGCGCCTCAAAAGCGCCGGCGTCGACCTGACCGCGCCGCTGCGCCCGCGCGAGCCCGTCGGCGTGCTGGCCGGCAAGACGCTGGTCCTCACCGGCACATTGCCGACGCTCACGCGCGACGAAGCGTCGGAGCTGATCACCGCCGCCGGCGGCAAAGTCAGCGGGTCGGTCTCGAAGAAGACCGATTACGTCGTCGCGGGCGAAGAAGCGGGCAGCAAGCTCGCCAAGGCCGAGCAGCTCGGGATCGAAATCCTCGACGAAGCGGGGTTCCGCGCGCTGCTGAACGGCGCCGGCTGACCGCGTCACCCCGGCGGATTGATATCGAGCTCGGCGAACATCTCCGCGAGCGAGAACGAGAAGCCCGGCAGGGCGGGATGCTCGAACGTGTCGGTCTCCCAGAAGGTACGCCGTCCGACCGCATCGTGCGTGACCACGGTTCGTCTGCGCGGGTCGATCACGATCACCACGCGCGCTCCCGCGCGCAGGAGTGTTGCAACCTTGTCTTGCAGATCGAGCCGGTTGTCGCCGGGCGAACGAATCTCGACGGCGGCGTCCGGTGCGACGAGCGGCGCGTCCCAATCCGCGTCGCTGGTTCCGCGCATGCGCTCGTACGCGAGGAACGACAGATCCGGGACGAGCGGCCGAATGTCTTCACCGGGTGGTGCGACGCGGAAGCGCCATTCGGAGCCGACTCGTCCTCGTTCACGTCCCCATGCGCGCAGCCGCCCGCCCAGCCACACCTGTAGCTCGGCGTGCTTGCGCTTCGGGCTCACTTTTTGAACGGCGCGACCGCGCAGCCACTCCGTCTCCGGCTTCGTCTCGGGGAGCACGATCTCGCGCTGGATGATCTTCGCCATGATGTCTCCACGCCGAGCCTATCACGCCGAGGCTCGGCCGCGTCAAGGGCTCAGCGCGCCCGCGTCCGTTTGGTCAGAAAACGCGAATTGGCGTGCCGGCCGGCGGCTCGACGACGGATGCTTCGCCGAGGGCTTCGGCGACGTCGCGGGCGATGACGCCGCGATGTCGCTGGGCCAGCGCGACCTCGCCCGCGCGGCCGTGCCAGTAGGCGCCGGCGCGGGCGGCGTCGATCGGCGAGAGTCCCTGCGCGAGGAGCGTCGCGATCACGCCGGTCAGCACGTCGCCGGTTCCCGCCGTCGCGAGCGCGCTCGTGCCGGTCGGGTTCAAATGCGTCACGCCGGGGGCGCCGATCAGCGTGATGCGGCCTTTCAGCAGCGTCGTGACGTGGTGCTCGTTGACGAACGCGCGCAGGCGCGCGAGGCGCTCGCCCGGCGCGATCGTGCCTTTGCCGCTGATGCGCGCGAACTCGCCGGCATGCGGCGTGATGACGAGCTCTTTGTCCCGATACGCCGGCAGCCGCTTCGCAAGATGGTAGAGCGCGCTCGCGTCGGCGACGACCGGCAGCTGCGTGCCGCCGAGCACGCCGTTGACGATCGTGCCGAGCGCGTCGGACAGCCCGAGACCCGGCCCGATCGCGACGCTCGTGCAGCGGTTCGTCAGGTCGAGGATCGTGCGCACCGCCTGCTCGGGATCGCGCTCGTCGTACGTCACGACCACTTGCTCGACGAGGTGCAGGCGTAGCGCGGGCGCGGCGCCTTCCGGCGCGGCGACCGTGACGTAGCCCGCGCCCGCGCGCGCGGCGCCCCACGCGCACAGCACCGCGGCGCCGGGGAACTGCGTCGAGCCGGCGACGATCAGCGGCGCGCCGGCGCTGCGCTTGTCGGCATCGTCCGAGCGCCGCGGGAGGAGCGAGCCGAACTCCGCGGCGGTGAGCACTTCCGTGCGAACCTCGCCGCCGGCGTCGCGCGCGTCGTCGTCGCGCATCCCGATCGGCGCGCACCACAGCGCGCCGGTCGCATCGCGCGCGGGGTCGAGGAAACAACCCAGCTTCGGGCGGCCGAGCGCAATCGTCGCCACGGCGCGCACCGCGTGGGGGTCCGTGGCGCCGGTCGTCGGATCGATTCCCGTGGGGACGTCGAGCGCGAGCACCGGCGCGCCGCTCGCATTGATCGCGTCCGCCAGCTCGGCGCTGCGCGCGTCGAGCGGCAGCCGCGCGTTCACGCCCAGCACTCCGTCGAGGATCAGCGCCGCATCGCGCAGCAGCGCGGGATCCGGGCGGAACGCCCGCTCCTCCACGCCGCCGCTCAGCGCGCGCTTCCGCGCGTCGGCCCGCGCCTCGCTGCCGCCGGCCGCCGCCTCGCCGTAGACGATCCGCCGGCGCTTTCCGCCGTATGCCGCCAGCGCCGCGTACGCGTCGCCGCCGTTGTTCCCGCCGCCCGCGATGCCGACCACCGCGCCGTCGCCGCGCGCGAAGGTGTCGAACAACGTCGCGATCGCCTCGCCCGCCGCGCGCATCAGCGCGACCTCGCCTTCGCGCGCGACCGCAGCCGCGTCGATCGCGCGCATCTGCGCCGCCGTGACCGCTCTCATCCTTCGAGGATCACCACGGCGGCGGCGGTCACGGCGGTGTGCGTGATCGTCAGGTGGATCGCGCGCACGCCGCGCCGCTCGAGCAGCGCTTCGTAGCCCCGGGAGAGGCGGATCACCGGCTTGCCGCTGCGCTCGTGCGAGACGCCGACGGCGTTCCAGGGAATCGCGTGGCCGAACGCCTTGCGCGTCGCCTCCTTCGCGGCGAAGAAGCCGGCCAGCCGCTCGGGCCAGTTGCGCTTGCGCATCGCGTAGGCCATCTCTTCCTCGGTGTAGACCTTGCGCGCGAACCGCGCGCGCTGCGTCTCGCCGAAGCGATAGCGCGCCACCTCCGCCAGGTCGATCCCGATGCCGACGATCATCGCGCATCCTTCGACGCGCTCGGGACGACACCCGGACGCGAACCCAGGACCGCCCGGTGCGCGGACCGAAGACGATGCCCCGGCGTGCGCGAGATCAGCATCGTTCCGATCAACGCGATCGACGCGGAACTGCTCACCCGGCTGGCGCTGTGCCTCGAGGAGCGTTTCCTCGCGACGGCCGTCGTGCGCCCTCCGCTGGTCGTTCCGAAGAGCGCGCTCAACAGCGCGCGCGGGCAGCTCTTCTTCGGCTCGCTCGCCGGCCGGCTGACCGCGGCGTACGAAGCGCGGGAGGAGCTCGTCCTCGGCGTCACCGAGTTCGACCTCTACAAGACCTCGCACCAGTTCGTGTTCAGCTCCTCCAGCGAGGCGCAGCGCTGCGCGGTGGTCTCGCTCCACCGGCTGCGCTCGGAGTTCTACGGCGACGCGGCCGACGTGAACGCGCTGTTCCAGCGGCTGCTGAAGGAGAGCGTGCACGAGATCGGCCACGCGCTGGGCCTCAAGCACTGCTACAACGCGCGCTGCGCGATGTACTATTCGAACTCGGTGTTCGACACCGACAACAAGTACTCGCATTTCTGCGAGGTCTGCGAGCGGCGCAGCCGGGCCAACCGCTCGGCCTGACAGGGCCTTCCTCCACGGAAAGGGGGCGGCGCTCAATCCGCCCCGGCGTTCGTCCGAAGAACGTAAAGGGCGGAGACGTGTGGTGTGGCACGGAGCCGCTTCGCTTCACCATCCCGCGAGGAACCCGTTGAGCCTGAGCCTGCAGCGCCTCCGCATCGTCCGCCGCCGGCCGACCCCGGCGGCGCGCTACGCCGTCGGCGCGCTGGCGCTGGTGCTGGCCGTGCTCCCCGCCGCCTACCTCGTCCGCGCCGCGAGCGGCTCGCCCGCCGCGGCCGGCGCCGCGGTGCTGCTGCTGGTCGCCGGCGTGCTGCTGGCATGGCTGCTCGACGCGTTCTCGCCGGACGAGGCGGCCGCGCTCGGCGCCGCCGAGCGGCTCGCGCTCCCGGCGGACTCCCCGCTGGGCCGCAGCGTCGCCGCGCTCACCGCGGGCGTGCGCGAAGTCGCCGCGGGCGACCTCACCAAGAACCTGGCCGTCGCCGACGGCCCGCTCTCCGAGCTCGCGATCGGGCTGAACAAGCTGATCTTCGGGATGCGCGACTTCCTGGGCGCGATGCACGAGGAGGCGCAGCGGCTCGGCGAGGCCGGCGGCGACCTTCAGTCCACCGCGACCTCGTCGCTGGCCGTGATCGAGGGCGGCGCGATCGCGCAGAAGCAGCTCGAGGACGGCATCGTCGAGCAGTCGCAGATCGTCGAGGGCGCGCTGCTCAAGGTGCGCGCGATGACCGACGCGATCAGCGAGCTGGCCGGCTCCGCCGAGCAGCAGACGCGCTCGCTGGACGAGACCGCGGTCAACGTCTCCTCGATGTCCGCTTCGATCGAGGAGGTCTCGGCGCAGGTCGACTCGCTGCTGACGATCTCCTCGGAGACGACGCTGACCGCCGACCGCGGCGGCACCGCGATCCATACCATCGTCGACGCGATGGCGACGATCCGCACGACGATCGACGACCTCGGCGCCGACATCCGCCGTCTGGGCGAGAGCTCCGGTCAGATCGGCGACATCGTCAAGGTCATCGACCGGATCGCCGAGCAGACGAATCTGCTCGCGCTGAACGCCGCCATCGAGGCGGCGCGCGCCGGCGAGCACGGCCGCGGCTTCGCCGTGGTCGCGAGCGAGATCCGCAAGCTGGCCGACGGCAGCGTGCAGGCGACGAAGGAGATCGCCGGGCACATCCACTCGACGCAGTCGGTCGTCGCGCAGGTCACCGAGGCGATGACCCGGCTCAACGAGCGGCTCGAGCAGAGCGCGACCTCGACCGACAGCGCGTCGGGCGCGCTGCGCGACATCGTCACCACCGTGAAAGACGCCAACGAGCAGATCACCCAGATCAGCTCGGTGACGCGCTCGATGTCGGAGAACACCTTCCGCGTCATCCGCTCGATCGAGGAGATCACCACCTCGGTCGCGGCCAATCTGGAAGCGACGAAGCAGATGGCCTCGCACTCGGGCGAGGTCTCGAGCGCGTTCGACGCGATCACGTCGATCAGCTCGCAGAACGCCTCGTCGGTCGAGGTGCTCACCTACGTCAACGCCGAGGTCACGTCGGCCGCGCAGCGCATCGTCGGCTCGGTCGAGGAGATGAGCCGCCGCAGCGCGGCGATCGACGCCGAGCTCGGCCGCTACGCCATCACGGATACGAACAACAAAGTCACGGAGGGGACACCGGTATGAAGCTCGGCTTGCGAACGAAACTCGTCGGAACGCTGCTCGGCGCGATCGTGATCTCGTCGGCGATCAGCGCGGTCGCCGCGCGCAACACGATGGCGACCGACCTCAACCGGCTCGCCACCCAGCAGGTCGGCAGCGGCGCGACCGGCTTCGCCGGCTACTGGGACGGCAAGCGCGAGACCGTGAAGCTTCTGGTCGCGCAGGCCGCGATCAACGACGCGATCCGCCGCGGCACCGCGGCGCACGCCAGCAACCTGAACGGAACGCTCACGGCGATCGCGCACCAGGGCGGGCTCTCGTTCCTGACCGTGGTCGACGCGAAGGGCAACGTCGTCGCGCGCGCGACCGGCGGGCGCACCGGCGTGAAGCTGGCCTCGCCGTTCGTGGCGCGCGCGCTCTCCGGCGAGACCGTCAGCACCGCCGCGACGCTCTCGCACGACGAACTGGTCCCCGAGCTGCTGGAGCCGCAGATCGAGTCGACGACGCCGGGCCGCGAAGGCTTGGTCGAAGGGCTCGCGATCGTCTCCGCGGTTCCCGTCTCCGACGCCAACGAGCGGACGGTGGGCGCGGTCTACGGCGGCATCCTGATCGACCACTACTACGACATCGTGGACCAGGCCGCGCACGCGCTGGGCGGCAAGGCGGCGGTGATCTTCCAGGGCGAGATGGTCTCGAGCTCCGTCACGCGCAAGGACGGCACGCGCCTCGTCGACGACGACGCTTCGGCCGGCGTCAAGGACCTCAAGGCGCCGTTCTACGGCGTCGACAGCGAGGGCGGCGTCGAGTACCTCGTGCGCGTCGAGCCGATCGTGAACGATCAGATGCAGGTCATCGCGTCGCGCTGGTTCGGCGTCCCGCTGGCGACCTTCTCCGACGTGCAGCAGCACACGCTGGTCTCGCTGCTGCTGTGGGGACTGGTCGGGATTCTGCTGGCGCTGGCGATCGCGCTGCCGGTCGTGCAGCGGATCGCGCGCAACCTGATCGCCCGCAGCGGCCAAGTCCGCGAGTCGGCGAAGGAGCTGTCCGTCGTGATCGTCGGCAGCGAGGTGTCGGGCGACCACGTCGCGCAGACGCGCGCGGCGGTCGAGCGCCAGGGCGAGCTGCTGATGCAGGCCGCCACCGAAACGGACGTGCACACGAACGGCGCAGTGATGACCGCGAAGGGCGTCTCGGAGAAGCTCCTTGCCGCGTCGGCGCTGAACGCGGAAATTCTCGGCGACGTGGTCGTGATGGACACGCTCGCCGCCGAGATGGCGGCCCGCACGCAGCAGGCCGTGGCGCGGGTCGGCGAGCTGAACGAAGTGGCGAAGGGCCTCGACGAGATGGTCAACGGGTCGTGATGGGACGCCATGGCTGACGT
>Ga0066662_10001560_pt1 | contig 10631 bp, 8 predicted proteins | sample GraSoiAngelo_111_FD_133939 | JGI IMG/M metagenome (GOLD analysis project Ga0066662, IMG submission 133939) | Grasslands soil microbial communities from the Angelo Coastal Reserve, California, USA - 14_0903_12_40cm | ecosystem: Environmental > Terrestrial > Soil > Grasslands | place: USA... | reverse complement strand
GTCTGGTCGGGCTCCAGGGCGATCCCGGTCTCGCGCTCCAGCGCCTCCAGGGCCTCGGCCTCCACCAACGTCAGCTCGCGGCCCGGCTTGTCGCGGTCCGAGAAGCTGCCCGCGCCGCTGGAGTAACGATCGCCCTGGAGCCCCCGGCCGGCGATCGCCTGGGCCCGATCGACGGCCACCGAGGCGCCGCCCTTGCGCTCGCGCAGATAGATGCCGGTGAGACGGCCGGGTGCGGGCTGGGCTTCGGGCCCGGGGCTGGCGATGGCGTAATTATCTCCGGCGGGCCGGCGAGTGCGAGACCGAGCGCAACGTCTGCGAGAATCGAGGCATGACCGAGGAGCAGATCCGCCACGAGCTTCAGGCGGTGATCGATCCCGAGCTGCGCCGCTCGATCGTCGAGCTGGACATGGTGCGCTCGATCGACATCCGCGAGGGCGGCGCCGTCGACGTCACCGTGTCGCTGACCACCCCCGGCTGTCCCATCCGCAACCACTTCCAGACCGCGGTCACCGAAGCGGTCAAGCGGGTTCCCGGCGTGAGCACCGTCAAGGTCGACTTCGACGTCCTCGATGCCAACCAGAAGGCGGCGCTGGCCCAGCGCCTGGGCCGCGGCGGGCTGCCCGAGGGCTCGCTGGCCCAGGTGACCAACATCCTGTGCGTGGGCTCGGGCAAGGGCGGGGTGGGCAAGTCCACGCTGACTTCCAACTTGGCGGCGGCGCTCGCCGCCGAAGGAAAGCGCGTGGGGATCCTGGACGCCGACGTGTGGGGGTACTCGATCCCCCGCATGTACGGGCTCGGTGCCCAGCGCCCGCCGGTCAACGCCGAGCGCAAGATCGTCCCGCTGGAGGCCCACGGCATCGCCGTGATGTCGATCGGGTTCTTCGTGCAAGAAGACGCCGCCGTGGTGTGGCGGGGGCCGATGCTGCACAAGGCGCTTACCCAGTTCCTCCAGGACGTCGCCTGGGGGGAGCTGGACTACCTGCTCATCGATCTGCCCCCGGGGACCGGTGACGTCTCCATGACCCTCGCCCAGCTATTGCCCCAGGCCAAGTTCCTGATCGTCACCACGCCCCAGCCCGCCGCCCAGCGGGTGGCCCGCCGGGCGGCGGAGATGGCGCACAAGGTTTCGCTGGAGATCGCCGGCGTGGTGGAGAACATGGCCGGCTTCGTGACCCCGTCGGGGGAGCGCTTTGCCATCTTCGGCGAGGGTGGCGGCCAGGCGCTGGCCGACGAACTCGACGTGCCGCTGCTGGGTAAGGTGCCGCTCACCCTGCCACTGCGCGAGCAGTCCGACAACGGCGTGCCGCTGGTGCTCGTCGAGCCCTCGGACCCGGCGGCGCAGGCGGTGCGCCATACCGCACGCGGGTTGATCGCGCTTTCGCCGGTGGAGCTTCCGCTGATCCAGGAGCCCACTCCCGCTGAGCCTCCGGCGGCCCCCCAGCCCGCGGGCATGAGCCTGCCCATGGCCTAGCGCGGCGGGCGTCCGCCGTTGCTGCTCGACCGCCTGCGCCGCCCGATCGTCGGTGCGCCGATGGCCGGGGGGCCCTCGACGCCGGCGCTCGCCGCCGCGGTGAGCGAGGCCGGGGGCCTGGGGTTCGTCGCCGCCGGCTACCGCACCGCCGAGCAGATGGCGTCCGACATCGAGGAGGTGCGCGCCTGCACCTCGGCGCCGGTCGGGGTCAACCTGTTCGTCCCCGGCCCCGGGGCCGCCGACGGCGACGCGCTGGCCGCCTACGCGCGCGAGCTCGAGCCCGAGGCGTCCCGCTATGGAACGCCGCTCGGCCCGGCCCACGACGACGACGACGGATGGGGGGCAAAGCTTGCGGTCTTGCGCTTTGCCGGCGTGGCCGTGGTGTCGTTCACCTTCGGCTGCCCGGAGGCCGGCGTGCTCGAGAAGCTGCGCGGCGCGGGAAGCGAGGTGTGGGTAACGGTCACCTCACCGGGCGAGGCCCGTGTCGGCGCCCAGGCCGGGGCGGACGCGCTGGTGGTCCAGGGGATCGAGGCCGGCGGGCACCAGTCGACGTTCGACGATCGGGCCGACCCCGAGGGATTCGGCGTCCTGGCCCTGCTGCGGGTGGTCCGGGCGGTCACCGAACTGCCCCTGATCGCCGCCGGGGGACTGACGGACGGGCCGGCGGTGGCCGCCGTGCTGGCCGCGGGCGCGGCGGCGGCCCAGGTGGGCACCGCGCTGATGCTCTCGCCCGAGGCGGGGACCGATCCCGCCCAGCGCGAAGCGCTGGCGGGCGAGGACGAGACGGCGCTGACGCGGGCGTTCAGCGGCCGGCGGGCCCGGGGGCTGCGAAACCGGTTCATGGCGGAGCACGGGACGTCGGCCCCCAGCGCGTATCCGCACATCCACCACCTCACCTCCCCCGTGCGCGCCGAGGCGCGTAAGCGCGGCGACGCGGACGGCTTCAATCTATGGGCCGGCCAGGCGCACGGCCTGGCCCGGGCGGCGCCCGCGGGAGAGATCGTGCGCGGCCTGCACCGAGATGCCCGCGCGGCGCTTCAGGCCGCGCTTGCCGGGCGGGTCGGGCCGGAGGTCGGGCGCGAGGACGAACCGCGCCCGCACGCGCCTTCACCGGAGATCGGTGGGCCTGCGGATCCCCCGGCAGCCGCCCGCCACCACGGCCGATCCCCGAGCCGGTGACAGGAGGCTGGCCCGGATGATCAGAACCCGCCCGAGTAGCTCCCCCATGCGCCGGCGGGTCTGGGGCGCGCTCGTGGCGCTCGGTTTACTCCCCGTGGTCGCCACCAGCGCGAAGGCCAGCACATACGGTCACCTCCCCAAGGTCGGCGGCTGGCGCGGTCAAACCGCGGATCATCACCCCGTCTCGTTACGGGTCACGCGCCGCGGTCGGCGCGTGGGGAGCTTCATCCTGCACGTCCACTACGCGTGCACGTCGGGCTCGACCGACCAGCCGGTTCCGGGCGGGGACCTGGTCCTGCGGCGAGGCAACCCGGTGCCCGTCGAGGGTTCCTTCGGCCTGTTCAAGCCGTTCTACGTGAACTTGGCGGTCCCCGGGGTCAGTCGCCGTGCCGCATTTAAGGTGACCGGCGGCTTCAGCTCAAACAAGCCCACCGGGCCCGGTACGCGGGCTTCGGGAGCAATCTCGGGCAGCTTCACCAAGGACAACGGCGACTCCTGCCAGCTCAGCCGCGACGGGATCATCGATTGGAGTGCGCGCCCGCACGGCTAGCGGTCGGGCAGTCGGCGAGCCGTCCGTGCGAGGTGCCGGGCTAGGGCCCGGTTTGGCCTGGACGGGAGTGCGGGCGACTGGTACCGTCGTCGTCGGGTTAGGGGGTAAGCGCTGTGCAGGGAATGCACCTACGGGAGGTCACCGGACGACGGCTGCTGCCTGCTCTGCTTGCGGTCGCCGTCGCTGTTTTGTTTGCCGCGCCGGCCCAGAGCATGGCGGCGGGCGGCATCGCGGGGACGGTCACATACAGCGGCGGCTATCCGGCTTCGGGTGCTGGGGTGACGGTGGTCTCCGACGGGTCCAGCGGCGCGACGCAGATCCACACCACGTCTGCGGCCAGCGACGGGTCCTACGCGTTCGGCGGCCTGTCGGCGGGCTCTTACACCGTGTGCTTCTCGCCCAGCGGCGTGGGCGGGGGCACCCGGTTCTACAACAACGTCTCCTCGGTCTCGAGCGCCACGCCGGTGACCGTCAGCGACGGCTCCACCACCAGTGGGATCAACGCAAGCTTTCCGTATGGAGCACAGGTCTCTGGGTTCGTAAAGGACCAGACGGGAACACCGATGGCCGGCGTTCACGTAAGCGTGCGTGAGCCGCCGTGCAGCAGCTTCTACCCGGCCCCCGACGTCGAAGTGTCTTCCGGGACCACGCGCTCGGATGGGGGCTACGTCGCGGGCTATTTGCCGGTCGGCACCTACAAGGTGGAGTTCACGAGCCCGGATACGAGCTACGCGCCCCAGTACTACGACGGCAAGAGCACGGACGGCGCCGCGGATCCGGTCTCCATCACCTCTACGACTCAGGACTTCCAGATCAACCCGGTGATGCAGCGGGCGAACTCGATCTCCGGGACGGTGCGGGACGTCTCGGGGTCGGGCGTTGGCCAGGTGACGGTGACCCTCTACACCGAGGCCGCGGGGGGCGGACCGGGCAGCTACGTCACGAACACGACCAGCACCGCGGACGGGCGCTACTCGTTCACCGCGGTTTCGCCCGGCAGCTACGTGGTCAAGTTCTGGACCTTGCCCGGTGGGACGGTGGAGTACCCGACCCAGTACTACAACCAGACGGCCGATCCGGCGCGCGCCACGCCGATCGTCCTGGGCTCCGGCTCGGCCGTCATGCACGTCGACGCGATGCTGCAAAACGGCGGCACGGTGACCGGCAAGGTGACCACGAGCAGCGGAAGCCCGATCGCCGGCGCGGAGGTCGACATCGTCGATCAGCCCGGCGATGACCTCGAGCCGGTCGGCTACGCGCGCACCAACCCCGACGGGACCTACTCGGTCCACGGTCTTCCCCCGGGGGACTGGTACGTCGAGTTCTGGGGCCGTAACGGGACCGCGATGGAGCTCTACCCGGGCGTGGTGGCCTACTCGGACGCCCAGACGATCCACGTCGCCGACGGCGCGACCACCAGCGGCATCAACGCTGCTCTTCCCCCAGCGGGATACGTGATCGGCAAGGCGGCGATGGGTCCCGGCAAACAGGCCCAGGCGTCGGCGACGTTCTTTCAGGTCGGCAGCGGAAGCCCCAAGCAGCTACTGACGATCTACATCTACCTAAACCCCAACCAGTGGCACTACTGGTCCTGGGCCCTGGTACCCGGCACCTACATCGCCGAGTTCAGAGCGCCCGGGTATCAGACGGTGTGGTCGGGCGGCGCGTTCAGCGAAGACCAGGCCTCCCCGTTCTCCATCACCGCAGGGGCAGAGACCCGCGACATCGACTTCCTGCTCTGGCCCGACGGCGTGCCCCGCCCAAGCCCACCGTCGCCGGCCAGCTCACCCGCCAGCTTCGCCTGGCCGTTTGCCGCCGTAAAGCCCGTGCTGTCGTCGCTGCCGGTGCTGGCTGGCGCCTCGCACCGCCTGATGGTCCACCGCAAGGGAAGGGTGGTCATACCGCTTCGCTGCGCCGCGGCGACACGCTGCCGCGGCGCTCTGACGCTCGCGATCCCCGCCGGGAGGAAGGCGCGCCGCAGCCGCGCGCACGCCGCCGCCGCCCGACTCGTCTCGCTCGCCCACGGCGGGTTTGACATCGCCGCCCACCGGAGCGGACGCGTGATCTTGCGTTTGAGCAACAAGGGTCGTCGGATGCTCGCCACCCCAGGCGCCAGCCTGGCCGCGACGCTGCTCCTGACGGCGGCAAACGCGACCCGGACCGAGCACGTCGTTCTCGAGACAGCCGGTGCGCCGCGGCGACGCACCCCAAGACGGGCGCGCTAGCGCTACTCCCCAGTAGCGCCTACTACTACTACTACTGGTTCTTGTAGTAGTCGGTGTTGATCTGCGAGTACTTCTGCCACTCGTCGGGCAGCTGATCCTCGGCAAAGCAAGCGTCGACCGGGCAGGCCTCCACACAGGCGTCGCAGTCGATGCACTCCTCGGGGTCGATGTAGAGCATCTCGGCGTCGTCGTAGCCGGGCTCGTCCGGCGTCGGGTGGATGCAGTCCACAGGACAGACCTCGACGCAGGAGTTGTCCTTGGTCCCTATGCAGGGCTCGGCGATCACGTAGGCCATGACAGTCTCTTGGTGGCGGTTGGGGTGAGAAGAACCTCGAGCCCGGGACCGGGCTCGCCGGTCCTGCATTCTACGGGTCCCCGCGCACTATCCTCCGCGAGGCCGATGGGAGCGACCTCGCCCGGCCCGTGCTGCTGCTGACCGGCGCCACCGGCCTGGTCGGCTCGGCGTTGCTGCGCCGGCTCACGGCCGCCGGGCAGCCGGTGCGCTGCCTGGTTCGCGACCCCCGCCGGCTGGGAGCCGAGCGGGTCCGGGTGCAGATCGCCCTGGGCGATCTCGCCGATCCCCCCTCGTTTCGCAACGCGATGCGCGGGGTGCGCACCGTCGTGCACCTGGCCGCGGCGATCCGCGACCAGCGGTTGGGCTCGATCGAGGAGCTCAACGGGATCGCCACCTGGCGCATGGTCCAGGCCGCCGAGCGAGCCGGGGTCGAGCGCTTCGTGTTCTTCTCCGCGCTGGAGGCCTCGCCGTATAACCGCACACGCTTCTTGCGCTCCAAGGCCCTGGCCGAAGCGGCGGTGCGCGACTCGGGCCTGCCGTCGACGATCTTCGCACCGTCGTTGATCTACGCGCCGGGCGATCCCTGGCTGGGACTGCTCGAGCGGCTGTCGCTGCTCCCGGTGATGCCCATGTCCGGGCGTGGGCGGGCGCTGTTTCAGCCGATCTGGGCCGAGGACGTGGCCGACTGCGTGGCGGGGGCCCTCTCCGACGGGGCGGGCGTCGGGTCCGCAGACGGCGCGCGGCGCTTTGAGCTGGCGGGTCCCGACACGCTCTCGCACCGCCAGCTGCTCGAGCTGGCGCTGCGCTCATTTGGACGCCAGCGGCCGATCCTCCCCGTGCCCACGCCGATCGTCTCGCGCGCCCTGCGGGCGGTCGAGGCGGTCGCCGACGGGCGGGCGTTTGCCACCTGGGATGAGGCCGAGCTGATGGAGGTCTCGATGACCGCCGGCTCCGGCCCGCGCGACGCGCAGGCGTTGGGAGTCTCACCCCAGGCGATGGCGGCGGTGCTGGGGGCGCAGGGAAGCTAGGCGCTCAGGCGCCGGCCTTGACCAGCTCGTCGACCGGAGCTCGCCGGTCGCTCCACGGCCGCGCCTGCTCGAGCTGGTCGGCCAGGGCCAGCAGCGCCCCCTCCTGCGCGGGCTGGCCGATGAGCTGCACCGCCAGCGGGAGTCCCTCCTCGCGCTCGAACAGGGGCAGGGCGATCGCCGGCTGGCCCGAGACGTTGCAGATCGCGGTAAACGGCGTGAACTGACCCGACCGGGCGAAGGCCTTCATCGGCTCGGGCGCGCAGGAGTCCATCGTGCCGAGCTTGACCGGCGCCTCGGCCAGCCCGGGGGTGAGGACGGCGTCGAAGCCGTCGGCCCAGGTGACGATCGCCCGGGCAAAGGACTGCAGCTGGAGCTCGGCCCCGGCCGCCTCGATCGAGCTGATCCCCTGGCACAGGCGCCAGATCGCCCAGCTGAGCGGCTCCATGTCCTGCTCGGTGGGCTGGCGTCCCTGCATCATCGCCATCCAGGCGATCTGCGTGCAGATCGCCGGACCGAACGAAGCGGTGAAGGTCCGCAGCACGTCGGGGACCTGCCAGGGCGGGTCCTCCCACACCACCTCGTGACCGAGCTCGGACATCAGCTCGGCGGCGTCGGTGACCGCCTGGGCACAGACCGGGTCGACCTGGCCGTTCTCCAGCGCGGGCACCGTGGTGGCGGCGATCCGCAGGCGCTCGGGGGGGCGCGCGGCAGACGCGGCGAACGGCTCGGGGGGCGGGGGCGCCCACGAGGCATCGCCCAGCTCGGGCCCGGCGAGGACGTCGAGCAGGGCCGCGGTCTCGGCCACCGTGCGGGTGAGCATGCCGTCGGTGACCAGGAACTGCTCGCCCGCCTCGGGGGCGAGCGAGATGCGCCCGCGCTGGGGCTTGAGTCCCACCAGCCCGCAGCACGCCGCCGGGATGCGGGTGGAGCCGCCGCCGTCGTTTCCGTGGGCGATGGGGACCATCCCGGCCGCCACCGCCGCCGCCGAGCCGCCCGAGGACCCGCCAGGGGTGCGCTCCAGGTCCCACGGGTTGCGGGTGGGGCCGAAGCGGCGGGCCTCGCTGGTGGGCAGGATGCCCCACTCGGGCAGGGTGGTGGTGCCGACCACGATGAAGCCGGCGCCCTGGAGCCGGCGCACCACGTTGTGGTCGTACTCCGGGGTGAAGTCGCCGGCGAACTCGGCCCCCAGCGTGAGCCGCATGCCCGCCACCGGGCGGTTGTTCTTGATCGCCACCGGCACGCCGGCGAAGGGCCGCGGATCGCCGGCCGACACCTGCTCGGCGGCGGCCAGGGCTCCCTCGTGGTCGACGTCGACGAAGGCGTTGAGCGCGGGGTTGAGGTCGTCGATGCGCTGCAGGGAGGCGGCGACGAGCTCGCCGGCGGAGATTTCCCGTGAGCGGATCATCTCGGCCAGCTCGGTCACGGGCTGATACAGCAGGTCGGCGGCTTCGGACACGGGGCGCTCCTTGCAGGCGAAGACAGAAGGGCTGCGGCGGGGCAAGCCTAGACTGCGCTGTTCATGAGCGCCACCGAGACCACCCGCCACCCCGAGGTCCAGTCGGGACTCGAGGGAGTGGTGGCCTTTGCCACCGAGATCGCCGAGCCCGACCGCGACGGCGGCGCGCTGCGCTACCGCGGCGTGGACATCGAGGACCTGGTGGGGGTCGTCCCCTACGAGCAGGTGTGGGGCCTGCTCGTCGACGGCACCTACCGGCCCGGGCTGCCGCCCGCCCAGCCCCATCCGCTCACGGTGCGCTCGGGGGACCCGCGCGTCGACGTGCAGTCGGCGCTGGCCATGCTCGCCCCCGAGTGGGGGTTTGAGCAGTTGATCGACATCTCCGACGAGCAGGCGCGCGAGGACCTGGCCCGGGCCTCGGTGATGGCGCTGTCGTTCGTGGCCCAGTCGGCGCGGGGCGCCGGCCAGCCCCCGGTACCCCAGGGCGAGGTGGACAAGGCCAAGTCGATCCCCGAGCGGTTCCTGATCCGCTGGCGCGGCGAGGCCGAGCCCGACCACGTCAAGGCGATCGACGCGTACTGGATTTCGGCCGCCGAGCACGGCATGAACGCCTCGACGTTCACCGCCCGGGTGGTCGCCTCGACCGGGGCCGACTGCGCAGCGGCGCTGTCCTCCGCGGTGGGCGCGCTGTCGGGGCCCCTGCACGGTGGCGCGCCCTCGCGGGTGCTCAAGATGCTCGACGAGGTGGCGGCCAGCGGGGACGCCGAGCGCTGGGTGCGCGAGGCCCTGGATCGTGGCGAGCGGCTGATGGGCTTCGGGCACCGGGTCTACCGGGCCGAGGACCCCCGGGCCCGCGTCCTGCGCCGCACCTGCCGGGAGATCGGCTCCCCTCGCCTGGAGGTGGCCGAGGCGCTCGAGCAGGCCGCGCTGGCCGAGCTCCGGGCGCGCAAGCCCGACCGCGTGCTGGCCACCAACGTCGAGTTCTGGTCGGCGGTGATCCTCGACTACGCCCAGGTGCCGCCCGAGCTGTTCACCTCGATGTTCACCTGCGCGCGGGTGGCGGGGTGGTCGGCCCACGTCCTGGAACAGAAGCGCGAGGGCCGCCTGATCCGCCCCACCGCCAAGTACGTGGGCGAAGGCCCGCGGCCGGTCGGCGCGGTGCCCAAGCGCTAGCTGCCTGGCCGGCCCATCCGAGCGTCGACCAGAACGCCGGGGGCCCGGCGCGGCGGCCGGGCCCTCGGGAACGTCTCGATGCTTTCAGCGCGATAGCGCTGCTTACATCATCCCGCCCATGTCGGGCATGCCCCCGCCGCCGGGCATGCCAGCGCCCTCCTTCTCGGGCATCTCGGCGACGATCGCCTCGGTGGTCAGGATGTTCTTGGCGATCGAGGCCGCGTTCTGCAGCGCCGAGCGCGTGACCATCGCCGGGTCGATGACGCCGGCGGAGACCAGGTCCTCGATCTGGTTGGTGTTGGCGTTCAGGCCCGAGCCCTTCTTGGCCTTGCGCACGTCGTTGACCACCACCGAGCCCTCGAGCCCGGAGTTCTCGGCGATCTGACGCAGCGGCTCCTCCAGCGAGCGCTGGACGATCCGCGCGCCGGTGCGCTCGTCCTCCTCGCCCAGGCCGTCCGCCTTGATGGCAGCGGCCGCCGCGAGCAGGGACACGCCGCCGCCGGGCACGATGCCCTCCTCGAGCGCCGCCCGGGTCGCCTGCAGGGCGTCCTCGACGCGGTGCTTCTTCTCCTTCATCTCGGTCTCGGTGGCGGCGCCCACCTTGACCACGGCGACCCCGCCCGAGAGCTTGGCCAGGCGCTCCTGGAGCTTCTCCCGGTCGAAGTCCGAGTCGGTGCTGTCGATCTCGGTCTTGATCTGGTTGATGCGACCCTTGATCGCCTCCGACTCGCCGGCGCCGTCGACAATCGTGGTGGTGTCCTTGGCCACCACCACGCGGCGGGCGCGGCCGAGCTGGGACAGCTGGGTGTTCTCCAGCTTGAGCCCCATCTCCTCGGTGATCACCTCGCCGTTGGTGAGGATGGCGATGTCCTCGAGCATTCGCTTGCGGCGGTCGCCGAAGCCCGGCGCCTTGACCGCCACGCCGGTGAACGTGCCGCGGAGCTTGTTGACCACCAGCGTGGCCAGCGACTCGCCCTCGACGTCCTCGGCGATGATCAGCAGCGGCTTGCCCGACTGGATGACCGCCTCGAGCACCGGCAGCACGTCGCGGACCGAGCCGATCTTCTGGTTGGCGATCAGGATGTAGGGGTCCTCGAGCACCGCCTCCATGCGGTCCTGGTCGGTGACCATGTAGGGCGAGATGTAGCCCTTGTCGCACTGCATGCCCTCGGTGAACTCGAGCTCCATCCCGAAGGTCTGGCCTTCCTCGACGTTGACCACGCCGTCCTTGCCGACCTTCTCGATCGCGTCGGC
>Ga0066662_10001559_pt1 | contig 10633 bp, 9 predicted proteins | sample GraSoiAngelo_111_FD_133939 | JGI IMG/M metagenome (GOLD analysis project Ga0066662, IMG submission 133939) | Grasslands soil microbial communities from the Angelo Coastal Reserve, California, USA - 14_0903_12_40cm | ecosystem: Environmental > Terrestrial > Soil > Grasslands | place: USA... | reverse complement strand
TTGGCGACGTCGAGTTGGCGCTGCAGAATCAAGAACGTCGTGGACGTGCCGGCCTGGAAGCGGCGCTGCTCGCCGAGCAGCACGCGCTGCGCGGCCTCACGCGCGCTGCGCGCCGCGACGACGCGGTACTGCGCCTCGCGCAAGCCTTGAATCGCGTTCACGGACTCGCCGCGGATGCGCTGCAGCACCGCGGTCTCTTGCAGCGCGACTTGGCGCGCCTGTTCCTGCGCGATGCCGTAGTCGGCTTTCGCGGTGCGGTTGCCCAGCGGAATCTGGTACGTGAGCTGCGCGGTGTACGTGGGGAAGCGGTTGTCGAGCACGTTCGCGATCGATTGCGCGAGGCCGCCGGTTTGATACGACGGGCCCGCGCCGAAGCCGACGCCGGCGAGCGGCGTGATCGGCGGCGAGCCGGGGTTCTGCGCGTTCGACCGCGCGATCAGGGCATTGATCGCCGCGATCTGCGCGCCGAACAAGCCGAAGATCGGGTTCGCCGACGGCGGCGTCGGCGTGCCGGCGAACCCGTTCGCGGTGTAGCCGAGGCCGAGGTCGATCTGCGGGCGCAGCTGCTCGCGCGCGAACGCGAGGTTGCTGTTCGCGTTCGCGCGCTGCGACCGCAGCAGCGCGATCTCCGGCCGGTTCGCGATCGCTGAGTTGATCAGCGCGTCGAGGGTCGGTTCTTGCGGGATCTGCGCGATCGCCGTCGTGGGCACGAGATTCGCGAACCACACCGGATCCGCCGGGTTCGCCAGGATCAGCGACTTGATCTGCGTTTGCAGGCGCTGCACGTTCTGGAGCGCCGAGAACACGTTATCCTGAAAGACGTTGACCTGCGTGTTCGCTTCCACGATGTCGGTCGGCGCGACCGCGCCGCGAGCCGCGAGACGGGCGTTCGACGCAGACTGCGCCTGCGCGTTGCGCAGCCCTTCTTCTTGAATCGCGACGTTGCGCCAGGCGGCGACCAGGTCGTAGTACGCATTGGAAACCTGGATTACGACGTTCGACGCCTGGGTCAGGGCGACGTCGGTTTGGATCAGCGCGTTCGTGCGCGCGAGCTGCAACTGCAGCCGCGGCTGGTCGAGCGCGCGACCGCGGCCGAGCGGCTGCGTCACGCTGAGCTGCAGCGCCGTCTGGTAGAACGGGTCGTAGCTGTTGATCGTCGAGTTCGACGTGACGCGCGTGCCGACCGCGCCGATCCGGTACTGGCCACCCTGCTGCGTCAGCCCTTGCAACGCAGCGGTGACGCCGGCGGTGTCCTGCGTGACGGGACCACCGCCCGGCCCGGACTGGAACGAGCTGATCGCCGGGCTCACGCTGTGAGAGTACTCCGGCACGAGCTGGAAGCGCACATCGTACGCGCCCTGCGCGGCGACGATCTGATAATTCGCGATGCGGCGGTTCGACTGCGCGATCGCGAGGTCGGTGTTGCGCTGGAGCGCCATCGCGAGCGCGTCTTGCAGCGTCAGCCCGACGAATGGCTGCTGCTGCACGCCGACGAGATCGCCGTTGGGCAGCGCGTTCACGGGCGAGCTGAACCCCGGCGCGATGTTCGGCACCGGCGGCAGCGCGAACGGCACCGGCGGCGCAGGCTGGCCCGTGGTTTGCACACCGGTCCCCGCGCCGCTGCGGCCCGGGCCCGGATTGCCGCCGCTCGCGGGCCCCGGCGCCGGCTGCTGCTGCGCGCCAGGCGTCGTTTGCGGCGTCGGCGGCTGTTGCGATTGCGGCAACGTCGTCGGCTGCGACATCGGCGTCGACTGGGACGCCGGAGTCGCCTGCGGCTGCGGCGGCATCGTTTGCGCGAGCGCGATGCCGCTCGACGCGGCGGACGCGGTGAAGATGCTCGCGCTCAGCGCGAGCGCGAGCGAACGGCGGCGATGCATCGCGCTACTTGACCGCGATCGAGGTTTCGACCGACATCCCGACGCGCAGCGGCTTGTCTTTGGGCAAGTTGCGCGGCGTGATGCGCACCGGCAGGCGCTGCGTCACCTTCACGAAGTTGCCGGTCGCGTTCTGCGCGGGCACCAAGCTGAACGTGTTCTGCGACGCCGGCGCGATCGCCGAGACGACGCCTTCGAACGTCACGCCCTTGTAGGCGTCGACCTTGATGTCGACGGGCTGGCCCACGCGCACGTCACCGAGCTGCGTCTCCTTGAAGTTCGCCGTGATGTAGATACCGATCGTCGGAACGATCGTCATGAGCGACTGGCCCGGCGCCACCGCCGCGCCGATCGCGACGTTCTTCGCGCCGACGACGCCGTCGATCGGCGAGCGAATCTCCGTGTAGCCCACGCGGTCCTTCGCGGCTTGCACCTGCGCCTGCAGCGACCCGGTTTGCGCGTACGCCGCGTCGGCTTGCGCCTGCGTCGTCGACACGCGGTACGGGTTGTCGCTCTCGCTCAGCCGGCCTTGCGCCGTCTGGAGCTGACCCTGCTGCGCGCCGATCCCGGCGCTGGCGGCGTTCGTCGCGGCGAGCGCGGCCGTGTAGCGCGACTGCGCTTGCGCGACGCCGGTCTGCGCGGCGGTCACGTTCTCGAGCGCGGCTTGATATTGCGATGCCGCTTGCGCCTGCGCGGCGCGCTGCGCGTCGAGCTGCTGCGACGCGATGTCGCCCGTGCGCACCAGCGCGGTGTAGCGCGCGAGGTCCGCGTTGGCGCGCGCGAGCGCCGCGCGCGCCGCCGGCACGCCGGCTTGCGCGACGGAAACCTGCGCCTGAGCGCCCGCAATCGCCGCGCGCGCGGCGTCGGCCTGCTGCTGCGCCGACTGCGTCTGGGCCTGCGCGTTCTGGATCGCGCTGCGCGCGGCCGTCACGCCGCCCGCGCCTTGCGACGCCTGCGCCTGCACTTGCGCGCGCGTCAGCGCGACGTTCTCCTGCGCGGCGCGCGCCTGCGAGCGCTGCGCGGCGAGCGCGGCCTGCGCCTGCGCGAGGGCGGCGCGCTCGTCGGTGCTGTCGAGCCGGATGATGACTTGACCCTTTTTCACGGGCTGATCCGTATCGACGAGGATCTGCGCCACGCGCTCCTGGATCTTGCTGGTGACCGTCACCGTGTCCGCGTCCACGCGCGCGTCGTCGGTGGTCTCGTGCGAACGCGCATAGCTGAGATACCGCGCACCCCAAATCAGCAACGCGAGCACCACCACCGCGCTGATCAGCAGAATCAGCACCGGCGGCCGCCGGCGCTTGGTTTCCACCTCGACCGTCTCGACGGCGGGCGGCGGCGTTTTGGCCGTGACGTCCTCGCTCACGATGACGGGCCGCTGCTGCGGCGGTGTTTCGGTGCGGGTTTCCACGTTACGAACGAACTCCGTTCAAGAAAATGTCGACGATGCCGTCGAGCGTCGCCCGGTCCGGAACGGCGCTGTTCCAGAGCTTGCGACCGACGACGTACGAGAAAAGGATGCCCAAAAAGAAGCGCGCCGCCAGCGCGGGCTCGACCCGAAATGCGCCCGCCTCGGCCTTGGCCGTGAAGTAGGCCGCCAGATCGGTCTTGATCTGCGAGGGGCCGCGAAATTCGGGCGCATCGTCGGTGCCGGCCGCGTCCTCAGCCAGCGACACGCACATCATCGCGCGCTTGGCGAGCATGTGCTCGGTGGCGTGGTATGCGATCTGGCGCAAGTCGGCCGCGAAATCCGTGCCCGGCAGCGCGGCGAGCACCGAGCGGAACTCCTCGATGCCGCACGCCTGCTCGCGCATCGCGTCGAGCAGCGCTCGCTTGGAACCGAAGTGGCGAAACAGCGTCGCTTCGTTGACGCCGGCCTTCTCGGCCACCTCACGCGTCGTGGTGCCGCGCGTGCCGTTGCGCTCGAACAGGTCGCGCGCCGCGGCGAGGATCTTCGCGCGCGTCTCTTCGACGCCGGAGTGGGTTCGGTGACCGGTCGCGAGCATCAGTTCTTCTTCGTGAACACAGCGTCGTCGACGGCGACGTTGGTCTTGTAGTCGGAGTAGGTGCCGTGCGCGACCGCCTTCGCGTATGGGATCGCGATCTCGGCGTTCTGCTCGGCGAGCATCGAGTAGCCCCCGACCTCACGGAAGGTCTGGGTCATCGTGATGTGCCCGCCGTTGTAGTAGTCGTAACGGATCGAGTCGATCGCCCACGCGCTCGGGTCGATCAAAACCGTTTCGTGATCGATCATGCCGCGCACGCGCTGGACCAGCTTGAGCTCGATGTCCTTGCGCCCTTGGTAGTCGCGCTCACCCTGATAGGTCACGACGAAGCGCTTCTCCCAGTTCGCCGGGTCGCCGACGTCGGCGAACATCTTGTCGAACCCCTTCGCTAGCGGCGGCACCTTGTCGAACACGACCTCGTAGTTCGAAGGCCGCTTGTAGTAGGTGGTGCCGTCGAGGTGCTGGCGGATGAACGGAAACGACGTCATCCGCAGGTCGACGTGCATGCGGCCCTGGTAGCTGCTGAGGCTCGGGTTGCGCTGTTCGACGCGGGCGAGGATCGCCGCCGGATCCGTCGGCCGGTCGGCCCCGGCGAAGGCCGGCACGCTGACGAGCGCAAGAGCCGCCGCGAACGAAGCCGCGGCCAGCCGGGCGAGCAGCCCGGTGCGGTGCGCGCGCTCGGCGGGGACGAGCGGAAACGCGAAGACCCGGTCGAGCCCTGCGAGCGAAAGCGCGTCGCGAACCGCGGCGCTGCCCGGGACGACCTCGATCGCGCCGCCGTGCTCGCGCACGCGGCGCAGCCCGGCGATCAGCGCGGCGACGACGTCGGCCGGAAGGCGCTCGCCGTCGAGCGCGACCGACAGACGCGGGCTCGTGAGCCCGCGTTCGAGGAGCGCGTCGACCGCGGCGGCGATCTTCGAACGGGCGGCGGGATCGCCCGCGTGCAAACGGAGTGGAAAGTGAAGCGGGGTCGGTTCCATCAATAAAAAACTCGTGCGTGTAGGTACTTGCATGATACCGGAAATTCCGCATCCGTGCAAGTACGTGCTTGCAATATGAAGGGCTCCCCACCCGACCTAGCGGCCCTCGCGGACCAAACGGGTTTCGGCCCGGCGCAGATTCACGTCTGCCGCCTGGCGGCCGGCGGCGCGCGCTGGGCGGCCGACGACGGCCGGTGGGTCTACCCCGCGTCGATGATCAAGCTGCCGCTCGCCGTCGCGATCGGCATCGCGATCGGCGAAGCCCGCCTGCGCTGGGACACGCCGGTCACCGTGGACCCGCGCAACGCGACCGTCAACGACGCCCCCTCGCCGATGATCCCCGGCTACCGCACGACCGTCGAAGAGCTCACGACGTTCATGCTGCAGCGCTCCGACAACGTCGCCACCAACCAGCTCTACGACGTGCTGGGCCGGGACCGCGCGACCGCGGACGTGCAAGCGCTGGGCTTCGCGACGACGGCGTTCCGCCGCAAGCTCTCCGGCGCGCTGCCCCTGATCGACGATCCGGAAGCGACCGGCCGCAACACGTTCCCTGCCGCCGAAGCTGCCGAGCTCCTCGCCGCGATCGCGGACGACGGCGTCCCGGAGGCCGCCGCGCTGCGCCGCATCCTTGCGACGTCGTGGTGGGACGTCAAGCTGTCGCGCGGGCTCGAGCCCGGCGACGCGTTCGCGCACAAGACGGGCGACACCGACGAGGTGGCGCACGACGGCGGCATCCTGACGCTGCTCGGCGGCGCGCGCTGGGTGATCGTCGTCTACACGGAATTACCGAGCAGCGACGAGCACGACGCGCGGTTCGGCGCGTTCATGCGCGCACTTCGGCCGTACTTGCTCGCCTCCGAAGGAGCGCTCGGCGAACCGGGGAACCGCGCCACAACCCCACCGCAGCAGGAGTGACTAGATGAACCGAATCGTCCCGGCGCTCGCGCTGGTCGCCGTCGCCGCGCTCGTCGCGCCGTCCGGCGCGGCGTCGAAGGGACCCGCGGCCGGCAAGAACGTCCACGTAGGCGTGATCGCCGACGTCACGGGCGCCGCCGGCGTGTACGGCACGCCGCAGAAGAACGCGTACGAGCTCGCCAACGAGGACATCAAGTCGGGCAAGATCGACGCGGGCGGCGCGAACCTCACGTTCGACGTGCAAGACGCCGCCACCGACCCCGCGCAGGTCGTCAACCTGATGCAGAAGTTCATGAGCGACGGGCAGACGCCGATCGTGCTCGGACCGACGCTCTCGGGCGAAGCGTTCAAAGCGTTCCCGATCGCGGCGAAGGCGGGCTTTCCGGTGATGGGCACGTCGACCACCGCGGAAGGCGTGACCGCGCTCGGCGCCACGGTGTACCGCGACTCGCTCGCGGAATCGCAGGTGATCCCGACGACGGTCAAGCGCAGCAAGGACAAGTGGCATTACAAGACCGCCGCGATCATCTACGGTGACGACAACGCGTTCACGAAGACCGACGGCGACATCTTCGCGCGCGAGCTCAAAGCCGCCGGCGTCGACGTCGTCGATACCGAGACGTTCCACATCAAGGACACCGACTTCCAAGCCGCGCTCACGCGCATCGAGTCGAAGCACCCCGACGTGATCGCGATCGGCGCGCTGTTCCCCGAAGCGACGAAGATCATCCAGCAGGCCGGCAAGCTCGGCATCAAGACGCACATGATCGGCGGCAACGGCCTCAACTCGCCGGAGATGTACACGGTCGCAGGCCCGTCGGCGCAAGGAACGGTCGTCGGCGCGGCGTGGTACTCCGGCGCGAAATACCCGTCCAACGTCGACTTCGTGAAGCACTACACCGCGAAGTACGGCAAGGGCCCCGACCAGTTCGCAGCCCAGTCGTACGCGGCGGCGCAAATCGTGGCATACCTCGTCGCGCACGGCGCGACCACCAAGGACGAGATGGCGAACAGCCTCAAGGGCGTCAAGGTGATCCAAACGGTGCTGGGCCCGATCGGCTTCGACGGCAACCGCGACGTGAAGTCCTCGCCCGTCATCTTGTCGATCGTCAAAGGCGGCTTCACGTACTTCCACTGAGGTAACGGTGCGCGCAGCATGATCGCCCAGCAACTGCTCAACGGGCTTTTCCTGGGCGCCGTGTATGCGCTCTTTGCGGTCGGGTACACGCTCGTGTTCGGCGTGCTCGACATCCTGAATCTGGCGCACGCGGCGATCTTCACGGCCGCCGCGTTCGCCGCGTTCTCGCTGGCGCTCGCGGGCTGGCCGCTGCCGCTGGCATTTCTCGCCGCCGCGGTCCTGGCGGGTCTCATCGGCATCCTGCTCGATCGCGTCGCCTTCGCGCCGCTGCGCGCGCGCAACGCCGGCACGCTGGTCCCACTGATCTCGTCGATCGGCGTCGCGATCATCATCGGCGCGATCCTGCGCGGCATCTACGGCGTCGACGAAAAGCACTTCACGACGGGCGGCCTCGACGCAGCACCGGTGATCCACCTCGGCATGGTGACGTTCACGACGGTGGAGCTGGCGATCTTCTTCTCCGCGATCGTGCTGATGCTGGGCCTGAGCTACGTGCTCCGCGCGACGACGCTCGGCCGGCGCATCCGCGCGGTGGCCGAAGACCGCGTCGCCGCAGCGCTGCTCGGCGTCGACCTGGAACGCACGATCGCGGCAACGTTCTTCATCGCATCCGGACTCGGCGGCGCGGCGGGCGTGCTGACCGGGCTCGAATACAACAGCGTCACGCTCGACATGGGCGGCCCGATCGAGCTCAAAGGCCTGGCCGTCATCATCCTGGGCGGCATGGGCAGCGTCACGGGCGCCGTCGTCGGCGGCTTCATTCTCGGGGCGGTGGAGACGCTCGCGATCGCCTACGGCCTCTCGCCGTGGCGTGACGCGATCGTCTTCGGCGTCATGTTCGTGCTGCTCGTCGCGCGCCCGACCGGTCTATTCGGCAAACGCGCGCTGCGCCAGGCCTGAGCGCGGACGACCGGCGTTGACGGCCCTAGCCGACTTCTACGCGAAGCACTCGCGCCTGATCGACCAGATCGGCGTGAACGCAATTCTCGCGCTGTCGCTGTCGGTGTCACTGCAAGCCGGCCAGCTCGCGCTCGCGCAAGCCGCATTCGCGGGCATCGCAGCCTACGTTTCGGCGATCCTCGCGATGAACGCGCACTGGCCGCTCCTCGCAAGCATCATCGCCGCGATGCTGGTCTCCACGGTCGTCGCAGCGCTGCTCGCCTTCCCCGTCCGCCGCCTGCGCGGCGTGTTCCTCGCGATCGCGACGATCGGCTTCGGCGAGATCGTGCGCGTGTTCGCGAACAACCTGAAAATAACGGGCGGCGCCGAGGGCCTCAGCGGTATCCCGAACGACGCGACGACGCCGGTGATCTACGGCGCGCTCGCACTCGTCGCGATCGCGCTCTTCTTCTTATCCCGCACGAAGTTCGCGCTCGCAGTCGCATTAGTGCGCGAAGACGAGTACGCCGCCCGCGGCGTAGGCATCGACGTCGGCGCGATCCGCACGCTCTCACTCGCCCTGGGCGGCGCGATCGCGGGCCTCGCGGGCGCCCTGTACGCGCACGCATCCTTCTTCATCACGCCGAGCGACTTCGGCTTCCCGCGCATGGAACAGATCTTGGTGTGGTGCGTGGTCGGCGGCGTCACGAGCCCGCTCGGCGCCGTACTGGGCGCCGCACTGCTCTCGATCTTGCCGGAAGCGATCCGCTTTCTGGCCGACTACCGCGAGATCAGCAACGGCATCATCTTGCTGGCGGTCATCCTGTTCGCACCAGGCGGTCTCGCCTCACTGTGGCGCCGCGGCGTCGTGCGCGTACGAAGTTAATGCTGACGCTGGAAAACGTAGGCGTCCGCTACGGCGGCGTCGACGCGCTGCGCGCCGTGTCGATCACGGTCGAAACGGGCCACGTGCTCGGCCTGATCGGCCCGAACGGCGCAGGCAAAACAACGCTGGTCAACGCGACAACGGGCCTAGCCCCGCTCGCATCGGGATCGATCGCGCTCGACGGCAAACGCATCGACGGCCTGCCGCCGCATCGCATCGCACGCGCCGGCATCGCGCGCACCTACCAAAACATCCGCCTCTTCAGCGCACTCGACGTCCGCGCAAACCTCGCCGCGGGCGCATTCGCACGCCCAGGCCGCCTAACCCCAGAAGAGCTGACGACACTGCTCCAACGCGCAGGCATCCCGCACGTCGACCCCGCGGCGAAAGCGGGCTCGCTCCCGTACGGCGACCAGCGCCGCCTCGAGATCGGCCGCGCACTCGCCGCGGCACCGGCCGTCGTGATGCTCGACGAACCGGCCGCAGGCATGAACCCAGCAGAAACGACGCGGCTGGTCGAAACGATCCGCGCGATCGCAACCGCCGGCATCGCCGTCTTGCTGATCGAACACGACATGACGCTGGTGCGCGCAGCCTGCGACTCCGTCGTCGTGCTGAACTTCGGCGAGATCATCGCCCGCGGCACACCATCGGAAGTCGCACGCGACCCGGTGGTAGTCGAAGCCTACCTCGGCACCGACGCAGGAGCCCTCGCATGAGCGAACTCCTCACGGTCGATGCGCTGCGCGCAGGCTACGGCAACATCGAAGTGCTGCACGACGTCTCGATCGCGCTCGAAGAAGGCACGCTGTGCGCAATCGTGGGCGCGAACGGCGCAGGCAAAACGACGTTGCTCATGTCCCTCGCCGGCATCATGCCCACCCGCGGCGGCCACGTCCGCTTCGCGGACACGGACATCACGCGCATGTCCTCACACGCGCGCGTGAAACGCGGCCTCGTGCTCGTTCCGGAAGGCCGCCGCATGCTGCCCGGAATGAGCGTCGAGGAAAATCTGCAAGTCGCCGCAAGCGTGCGCGGCGCCGAAGGCTTCGCGCGCATCGACGGCCTCTTCGACCGCTTCCCGATCCTGCGCACGCGCCGCAACGTCCCGGCAGGCTCGCTATCAGGCGGCGAACAGCAAATGCTCGCGATCGCGCGCGCCCTCGCAATCGGCCCAAAAGCCCTGTTGCTGGACGAACCATCAATGGGCCTCGCCCCAAAACTCGTCGACGAGATCTTCGCGATCGTCGCCGCGGAACGCGCACGCGGCACGTCGATCCTGCTCGTCGAGCAAAACGCACGCCGCGCGCTAGCCCTCGCCGACCGCGCGTACGTGATGGAACGCGGCCGCATCGTCCTCACCGGCACGGGCGCGGAGCTCGCCACCCACCGCGACGTCGTCGCCGCCTACCTCGGCGCCTGAGAACCGCTCGCAGAAACGGTGGACAACACCCCTTGCGCCGAAAGCGAGGGAGCACTATGCTGCGAGCACGTCGGAGGAGACGACGACGGGCGAGCGGCGAGAAGCTCGCGGCAGCGATGCCTGCGAAGTTCGACGCCATCGTGGCCGACGATGACTCGGCCAGAGACGCGCATATCGATTCTCGCGCATACAAAGCCGTCCGGGAAACCGAACGGCTTTGTCGCGCCAGACCGTCGCCCACGATCGAACCCTGTGGATTACGGGGATTGATGTGGGTTAGCGTGCAGAACTAAAAGTTCTTGTGGACAACCCCCATTTCACGCGCCCGACCTCTTGCAGCGCGCGCCGCGCCCCGTTATGATGCATTCACGTCGGAGGCAACGACGACGGGCGAGCAGTGAGAAGCTCGCCGGCGTGAAAGTGAGATGACGCGAAGCGAAAGCAGAGCGAAGTTTTGAAAGAAGCGCCGACTCGAAGTTCGACGCCGCCTTGGCCGATGAAAGTTGGCGAAGGCAAGCGCAGATCGATT
>Ga0066662_10001558_pt1 | contig 10633 bp, 6 predicted proteins | sample GraSoiAngelo_111_FD_133939 | JGI IMG/M metagenome (GOLD analysis project Ga0066662, IMG submission 133939) | Grasslands soil microbial communities from the Angelo Coastal Reserve, California, USA - 14_0903_12_40cm | ecosystem: Environmental > Terrestrial > Soil > Grasslands | place: USA... | reverse complement strand
GGCCGCCAGCTCGCCGTAGGAGAGGGCGGCGGCCACGGTCAGCAGGCCCGTCACCACCCAGACCATGAGCAGCCAGCCGGCCGAGCCCACCTGCCGGGCGATCTCGGCGGGAACGATGAAGATGCCGGAGCCGATCATCGACCCCGCCACGATCATGGTCGAGTCGAGGAGGCCGAGCTCGCGGACGAACCCGGTGGTTCCCGCGCCCGCGCCGGCCTTCCCGTTCTGAGCGCTCGTTTTCATGGCGTCGAGAAATACCTCCTGCGAAAGCACTATCCCCTTCCGCCGTTGTCCGTCCGCTTGTCGGCGGTGAAGGATAGCAGAGAGGGCGGGGCGGGGCCTACCGCCGCCCCGGCATCCCCGGCATCCCCGGCATGGCCGCGGAGGCCAGGGGGCGGGGCGGGCTGATCCAGTTGCCCTGGGCGAAGTCCACGCCGAGGAGCCGCAGGCGCTCCACCACCGCCGAGCTGGTCACCCCTTCGGCGATGGTGCGCACGCCCATCACGTGCCCCACCTGGTTGATCGACTCGACCATCGCCCGGTCGAGCGGGTCGGTGACCACGTCCTTGATGAACTTGCCGTCGATCTTGAGGAACGAGACGGGCAGGTCCTTGAGGTAGCCGTAGGAGGACATGCCGGTGCCGAAATCGTCGAGGGCGAAGCGCACGCCGCGGGCGGCGAGGCGCTCCATCAGGCGCTGGGCCTGGGGGAGGCTCTCGATGGCCGTGGTCTCCGTGATCTCGAAGCACAGCTTGGCGGGCGGCGCGCCGGAGGCGTCCAGCTCCTCCTCGACGAAGCCCAGCAGCTCGTCGTCCCCCAGCGACACGGCCGAGAGGTTGATGGAGCAGAGCTGGAGCAGCTCGAGGAAGGGGGGCGGCTGGCTCACCAGGGTCTGGATGCAGCTCCGGATCACCCAGCGGTCGATCGAGCGCATCAGGCCGTAGCGCTCGGCGGCGCGGATGAAGTCGCTCGGCAGGTGGACGCGGCCGTCGTCCTCCAGCATGCGCAGCAGCACCTCGAAGTAGAGCCCGGGCGCGGCGTGGGGGGAGAGCGGCTGGATCTGCTGCGAGAACAGGCGGAAGCGGTCCTGCTCCAGCGTCTGCTGGATGCGCACCACCCAGTTCATCTCGCCGTGGCGGCGGACGAAGGTGTCGTCGTCCTCCTGGTAGACCTGGACGCGGTTGCGTCCCTTCTCCTTGGCGGCGTAGCAGGCGTGGTCGGCGGCCGAGAGGAGGTGGGCCACGGTGCGGAACTCGCGGGTGATGGGCACCAGGCCGATCGAGGCGCCGATGGCGAAGGTCTTGTCCCGCCAGGTGAAGCGGAACTGGTTCAGGGCGCGGAGGAGCTCCGCCACCTGGCGCTCGGCGCGGTCGAGCGAGCAGCGGGTGAGGAGCACGCCGAACTCGTCACCCCCCAGGCGGGCCACCAGGTCGGTGTCGCGCATCGAGTCCTGGAGCAGGGCGGTGACCCGGCAGAGCAGCTCGTCGCCGGCGAGGTGGCCGCAGGTGTCGTTGACCAGTTTGAACTGGTCGAGGTCCAGGTAGCAGAGGGCATGGGTGTTGGAGAGGCTGCGGGCCTCCTCCAGGGCGCGCTGCAGGTGGCCGTCGAAGGCCTGGCGGTTGAGCAGGCCGGTGAGCTCGTCGTGGGTGGCCTGATGGGCGAGCTGGAGGGCCATCAGGCGTTTGTCCGAGACGTCCTGAAAGACCAGCACGGCGCCGATGATGCGGCCGTCCAGGGCGCGGATGGGGGAGCAGGTGCTCTCGATGCCGTAGCGCCGGCCGTCGCGCCGCTCGAGGCTGGCGCGCTCCGCCAGGCGGAAGCTGCGTCCCTCCTCCAGACAGCGGCTGAGCACGTCGTCGATCCGCTGCTCGCTCTCGGAGAGCTGGAAGACCTCCGGCAGAGGCCTGCCGAGCGCCTCGGCGCGCTCCCAGCCGGTGAGCTTCTCGGCGACAGGGTTGAGGTACTTGATCCGCCCCTCCGCGTCGGTGGCGAGCACGCCGTCGCCGATCGAGGCGAGGGTGACCTGGGCGAGCTCCTTCTCGGCGTAGAGCTCCGTCATCTGCCGCTCGTAGGCCCGCGTCGTCTGCGCCAGCAGATTGCGCAGGATGGCGTTGTCGAGACCGAGTGGATCGAGCTCGGGAGGGCCGCTCATGCGCCCACCTCGCGCAGGAGCACCAGGATGGCCGTGTGGTTGTAGTAGGCGAGGTCGCCCCGCGGCGTGGGCCCGATCTCCCCGAAGCTGAAGAGACCCGAGAGGGCGACGCCGCCCAGGGCGGCGTGGACGGCGGCGATCTCGGCGCCGCTCTGCTCTCCCATCGCCAGCCCCCGGCCGATGCAGGCGCAGACGACCGCGGCTTCCGGCGGCGGCCCGGCCGGCCGCGCCGCGGCCGTGCTCGCCAGCGAGGCGTCGTTGCCCAGCCCCAACCGCACGTGGTCCCCCGGCTCCAGGTCCCCCCAGAAGGTGACGGCGCCGGGCGGCTGGTCGAAGCAGCGCAGGGTGCGATAGAGCCCCTGGCGCTCCGGGCGCGGTCCCTCGACGAGCAGGGGGAAGCGGTTCGCCGCCGCGGGCATGGGGGCGAGCTCGCCGCCGACGGTGAAGAAGCGCCGGTACCAGTCGGTGGCCGGCTCGCCGTCGATCTCCCAGACGACGCCTCCCTCCGCCCGCGTCACCGTGTAGACCGGCGAGGCCGGGCTCCAGCCGCGCACCACCTCGACCTGCATGGCGATGCCCTGCAGGGTCAGCACCAGGCAGGCCGAGGGCAGCACCCGCTCGCCCACGAACACCCGGGCCCCGGCGCGGGTCACCGGCTCGCTCTGCGAGGCGAGCCCGCCGGCCACCGGCGCCTGCAGCCCCCGCAGGCTGCGCCGCAGGTCGGCGAGGAAGCGCTCGGCGGGGAAGCGCAGGCCGTCCATCAACAGCAGGGTGCCGTCGGCGGCGACGACGCGCCGGGCGACACTCTCGACCCGCCGCAGGGGCGGCGGCGAGCCGTGAGTGCCGGGAATGACCTCGATCCACGTGTGATGGCGCTGCGGGTCGTCGAGCCAGAAGAGCTGGACGGTGCCCTGGCGGGTGATCTCCCCGCCGGCGACCTGCGTCACCGCCTCGCAGCCGAAGCGCAGGGCGTCCGGCCACACCAGGGTCATGGCCGCGAGGACGTCGCGCAGGTTCTCCTCGGGAGGCAGGAACGCGAGGACGAAATCAGGCTGCCGCCCTACCTCCCCGGCCGCCGCGATGAGCTGGTCGCGGGGGGTGGTCCCCCCGGACAGATGGACCGTTCGGCTCCGCATGACGAGATGTGAGATCGCGCGGCGAGCCGGCGTCTCCCCCCAATGAATTAAAACATGTGCAGGCGGATTCTACGCCGCCAGAGGGGCCGGGGGAAGGGCGGGGGTTGGAGCTTTTCCCCCCGCTCGTGGGCACGTCTCCTGGAGATCCAAGAAGTTGCGACGGATCGTGTCGCGTACCGCGGCCGGTCGTCGGAAAGCGCTCCGGACCTACTCCAGGTCCGTCTCTCGATACTCGCCGTAGACCTGCCGCAGGGCATCCGAGATCTCGCCGAGCGTCACTTCGGCGCGGACGCAGTCGAGGATGGACGGCATGAGGTTGCGGTCCTCCCTGGCCGCGGCAGCGAGGGCCGCCAGGGTGGCGGCGACCCTCTCGGCGTTCCGCCGCTCGCGCAGCGCCCGGAGGCGCGCCACCTGCTCCCGCTCGGCGGCGGGGTCGATGCGCAGGATCTCCCGCGGCGCCTCCTGGACGGACTGGAAGACGTTGACCCCCACCACCAGCTCCCGCTGGTCCTCGACCGCCATCTGGAAGCGATAGGCCGCCTCGGCGATCTCCCGCTGCTGAAATCCCCGCTCCAGAGCCGCGAGGGCGCCGCCCATCTCGTCGATCCTGCGGACGTACTCCCGGGCCCGCTGGACGATCTCCTCCGTCCAGGCCTCGACCACGTACGAGCCCCCCAGGGGATCGGCCACGTCGGCGATGCCGCTCTCGTGGGCGATCACCTGCTGCGTACGCAGGGCGAGGCCCGCCGCCTCCTCGGTGGGGAGGCCGAGCGCCTCGTCGAGGGCGTTGGTGTGCAGCGACTGGGTGCCACCGCAGACCGCCGCCAGGGCCTGGATCGCCACCCGCACCACGTTGTTCATGGGTTGCTGGGCGGTGAGCGTCGAGCCCGCCGTCTGGGTGTGGAAGCGCAGCCAGAGCGACCGCGGGTCCCGCGGCGCGAAGCGCTCCTGCATCAGCTCGGCCCACAGCCTGCGGGCGGCCCGGTACTTCGCCACCTCTTCGAGGAAGTTGTTGTGGGCGTTGAAGAAGAAGGAGAGGCGTGGCGCGAACGCGTCGACGGCGAGGCCGCGGTCGAGGGCCGCCCGCACGTAGGCGAGGCCGTTGGCGAGGGTGAAGGCCACCTCCTGCACGGCCGTCGAGCCCGCCTCCCGCATGTGATAGCCGGAGATGGAGATGGTGTTCCACTTCGGCACCCGGTCGGCGCAGAAGGCGATGACGTCGGTCACCAGCTTGAGCGACGGCGCGGGGGGATAGATGTAGGTGCCGCGGGCGGCGTACTCCTTGAGGATGTCGTTCTGGACCGTGCCGCCCACCCGTTCCCAGGGCACGCCCTGCTCCTCGGCGACCGCGAGGTAGAGCGAGAGGAGGATGGCGGCCGTGGCGTTGATGGTCATCGAGGTGGTGACCCGGTCGAGGGGGATGCCGTCGAAGAGGCGGCGCATGTCGTCGAGCGAGTCGATGGCGACCCCCACGCGGCCGACCTCGCCGCGGGCCAGGGCGTGGTCCGAGTCGTAGCCGATCTGGGTGGGGAGGTCGAAGGCCACCGAGAGGCCCGTGGTCCCCTGCGCGAGGAGGTACCGGTAGCGCCGGTTGGACTCGGCGGCGGAGGAGTAGCCCGCGTACTGGCGCATGGTCCAGCGGCGCTGGCGGTACATGTCCGCATAGAGCCCGCGGGTGAACGGGTAGGTCCCCGGGTCCCCCACCTTCTGCTCGTAGGGGATGCCCGCGACGTCGTCCGGCCGGTAGAAGCGGCGGACGGGGATCTCCGAGGAGGTCTGCCGCGCGGGGTCCTCGGGGTCCGAGGGGTCGGTGGGGGCCGCGGCGGCGGGGCGCTCGGTCTTCGTCTCGATGGCCATGCGCCCCATTGTAGCGGGGGATACGCTTATCGCTTCAGTTGCAGCGCCGGGTCCCCCAGCAGGGTGTAGAGCCGCAGCATCTGGCGATCGCCTCCCGCCGCGGCGTAGGCGGCGAGGCCGCGCAGCAGGCGGTCGCCCAGCCGGCCGCCGCCCGGCGCCGAGAGCGGCGGCAGCAGGTAGCGGCCCAGGTCGCCCGCCGCGCCGTTGTGCGACAGCCAGGTCGGCCCGTAGACCGCGGCCGCGCCGCCGTCGGGTTGCAGCACCAGCTCCTCGCCGAGCGAGGTGACGGACGGGTAGGCGAACTGCGAGATCAGGCAGGTCAGCGCCGTCAGGACCGGCAGCCGCGGCGCGTTGCCGAGCTGCGGCACGTCGGAGGTCAGCAGCAGTCCCTCGGAGTCGAGGCGGTCGAGGCCGCCGTGGCCGACGTAGCTCATCAGCACCTGGCCCTGCCGCAGCGCGGTCTGCAGGCGCGACCGGCTCGCCTCGTCGGGGCCGGGCGTGCTGGCGGCGTAGACGCGGGTCACGTTGAGCCCGGGGGCCAGGGTTGCCGCCAGCGCGTCGCTGGTGACCGGGAAGTCGCCGCCGGAGTCCGCGTCGTCGGCCACCAGCAGCGCCCGCCCCGTCCATGCGCCGCCCGGGTCGCTCTCGTAGGCCGCGAGCTTGTCCACGTAGGAGCGCAGGTCGGCGGCGGAGGCCGCCGGGATACGGCCGATGGCCAGGGCGGGCACGCCGGCGCCGTCGAAGTCGGCGTACTCCGCGTCGGCCGGCGCCAGGCCGTCGTCGGTCGCCAGCAGCAGGGGGGGCAGCAGGTTCGAGCCGAGCCCCAGGAGGTTGCGGTAGTCGAAGGTGCCCTTGCCCGCCAGCACCACGTAGCGGGGCGGCGTCGCCCAGGAGCTCGCGGCGTAGGCGAGGAAGCGGCGGATGGCCAGCGGATCGTAGAGGCCGTCGGCGAACAGGTCCATGACGTCGCCGAGGTCGACGACCAGGGTGCTGAGCCCCTGGGCGGCCCGCAGGTCGGCCAGCCGCTGCGCTTCGCCGCGCAGCTCGGCCGGGCTGATCACCACGTACTCGGCGCTGCGCGCCGGACTGCGCAGGTCGGCGGGAGCGCTCGCCCGCACGGCGGCGCCGTCGAGCGCCGCGCCCGTGGTCGCCACGTAGGGTCCGGCGTCGGGAGCGACGAAGGAGACGCCCCAGCTCCCGTCGGCCTGGGGGCGGACGAGCAGCCCGCTCAGGCGTCGGGGGGCGAGCGGCTGCGCGACGTCGAAGACGCTGAGGTCGGAGGTGCTGAACCCGCCGAGGGCGATGGCGCCGCCGCCGGGGACCCGGAAGGCGAGGCGGTCGCCGGCCGCGCGGGTCTGCCGTGGATACGTGAGGTCGAACGAATCGAGCCAGAAGCCGAGCTCGGCCTCGAGGGCGACGATCTCGATCTGATTGCCGCCGTCGCGCAGGACGTCCGGCGGCAGCGCCACCTGCGCCGTGTAGGGGCCGGTGCCGTTCCAGGAGATCTCGCCGATCGCGCGGCCGTTCACCGCCAGGGAGGCGCGCTGGACGGGGGCGAAGCCGTAGAGGTTGACGGCGAGCGTCGCGGCGCCGCGGGCCGGCGCGGGCACGGCGACGTCGAACGTCGCGCGGTCGAAGCCCGGGAAGCCGGGGAAGAAGCTCTTCCAGATCCAGAAGTCGGCCACCGGCACCGGCGCCACGACCGCCGGGACGGCGTCGGTCTCCAGGTGGAGGGTGTCGAGGAACGTGGTGGCGGCCGGACCCGTGGCCGGCTGGGCGGCGAGCGCGGCGAGGAGCTGTCCCTTGCCTGACTCCAGCCAATAGACGTTGACGTCCGTGTACGGGCCGTGGATCGCCTCGCCGTAGAAGACCAGGCCGTCGCCGTCGGCGGCCGGCTGCCAGGCGACGTCCTGGCCGCCGTGGCTCAGGCGCAGGCGCGCGGCGCGGAGCAGGCCGGCGAGCTCGTCGGGGCGCAGCCCTAAACCCGCGGCGAGATCGCTCGCGTGCACCCGCACCATGCCGCTGCGGCTCACCAGGAGCTTGAGCCGGGCCGCGGCGGTGGGCGCGGAGACGGCGGCGGCCGTCTGGGCGGACTTCGTCGCCCGCTGCCGCACGGCGGCGGCGAGACGCGGCGAGAGGCCCTTGTCGCGGACCGTGAGCTCCGCGCCGCCGGCGTCCGCCGGTCGCCGGGCCGCGCCGGTCACCGCCACGCGGTAGGGACCGAGGATCTCCCGCCTCCCCTGCTGGTCCACTTCGACGACGCGATACGTCAGCTCCCGCCCGCGCGGCGCCGTGGCGTCCAGCAGCCGGTAGCGCCCCCCGGGAAGCTGCGCGAGGGCAGGCACCGGCCGCTCGACGACCGTGACGAACCGGCCGCTCGCCGGGTCGAGCCGCTCGACCTCGAAGGCGACGGTGCCGACCTCGGCCGCGCTCTCCCACTCGACGAACACCCGGCCGTCCTCGTCCCGCGCCGCCAGCGAGGAGATCCGCGCCCAGGTGGCGGCACTGGAGGCCGTGATGCTGCACGTCGTGGTCAGCGCCGACTGGGCGGTGCGCGGGCTGAACGACGAGGAGCTCGACCAGTAGGCCGTGGTCGTGAAGTTGACCGTGGTGCCGTTGGGCACCGCCGGGTCGAGGTAGTACTGGAAGCTCAGCGTGCCGGTTTCGTTGTGACCGAGGATCCCCAGGCCGGTGCCGCCGCCGGTGGCCACGGTGTCGCGCGGCGTCCACCGCACGGTGCCGGTCGTCGAGAGGTCGACCGTGCCGCCGGTGGTCTCCGTAGGTGCGTTGCCCAGGGTCTGGCCGAAGATGAACGAGTTGTTGGGCGTATTGGCCACCATGTCGAACTGCAGGAAGCTCGCGGCGCCGCAGCGGAAGCGCTCGGCCGTGCTGGCGTTCGGCGTGCAGGTCACGTTGTTGGTGAACGTCACGGTGCAGGCGGTCGAGGCGCCGTTCGAGGCGCCGGTGCGCACCGTGGTGGGCGAGCAACTGCACGACAGCGACAGGTTGGGAGCCGGAATGTTCGAGTTGATGTTCGAGCAGTTGCATTTCGAGCCGGTGCCCGGAAGGACGTCAGTTTCCGGATGCGTCGCGTTCGTGGCCCCGCAGTTGGTGCCGTTCGTCGGCACCTCGTTGGCGGAGTTCCCCCACGTGGCGCAGGTGGGGATGTCGACGAAACCGTCGGCCGCCGTTCCCCCCAGGCCGTCGCTGCACTTCACCGTGATCGGGTCGGTGAAGACTATGAACGAGTCGCCGCAGGTCGTGCTCTTGAGCAGGTCGCCGCACAGGTCGGAGTTGTTGTCCGCGTTCAGGAACGGGCCGTTGCCGGTGGTCAGGTCAAGGGCCGGGGTCGTGGTGCAGGTCTCCGCCGGCGAAGCTGTGCCGACGGGCTTCAAGGTTTCGCGCGCGCAGTCCGAACCGTTGTAGGCATAACCCACGGCGGCGGGAGGATTGCCGGCCGGCTCGGTGCCCGTGAAGTCGTAGATGTACATCCCGATGTCGTAGCGCGTCTGAGCCGTCGTGTTCGAGATCTTGGCGCCGAGATTGAGCGTCACGGTATCGCTCGAACTGACGCAACCGTCCGTCTGATTCCCGAGGCCGACCAACACGAAGGTCACGTCGTTGGCGGTGCAACTGTTGCCGCCCCGCGCCTGGACGCACTGTCCGGTCACCACGGCGTGGGCCGGGCCGGCGGCCAGGAGCAGGGCCGCGAGCGCCAGCAGGGGGCGGAACCGGGTCTCAGGGCTCATGTTGGATACCTCAGAACCTTAAGGAAAGTTCTTTTATCATGCGAGTCTCCCGACTCGCGGCATTGCTCGACGTATCGTCTCACTGTAGCACCACGCGCGCCGGCGGTCCAGCTCCGCGTCCCCCGAGTCCTGCTACAGTTCCGCCATGAAGATCCTCTCCTTCGACGGCGACGCCGCCACGGTGCAACTGAAGGCCCTGGAGATCCGCACTCTGCGCAATACCGTGCGGGAGGCGTTGCGCGGGCCGGGGGATCCCGAGGAGCGGCTCGGCGCTCCCCGCGAGGTGGTGGAGGGGCTGCGCGACACCCTCGACGCGGTCTTCGATCAGGTGGACCCCGGAGACATTTAGGAGTCCCTCCCGTCCACTCGTAATCCTGGGCGTAATGCTACCCTCATACTCTGCGGGGCTCCAGAGTTGAAGAGGGTGCGATGTCCCTCTCCCACCCAAGAGACCCAGAAAGGAAATCCAGAATGTCATTCAGCAGAGCTCGGGTTCGGACGACGTCGTTGCTCGCCCTGTCGGCGCTGCTCGCCCTGGCCCTCCCGGCCGGGGCGGCGGCGGCCAAGACCAAGACCGCGGCGACCGCCGCCGCCGGTCCGGTGGACCTCAACACGGCGACCCAGGCGCAGTTGGAGGCCCTCCCCAGCGTGGGTGCCGCGACGGCGAAGAAGATCATCGCCGGGCGCCCCTACGCCTCCGTGCAGGACCTGTCGAAGGCGGGCGTCTCCGCCAGGACCATCCAGACCATCACGCCGCTGGTGACGGTCGGCGCCGCCCCGGCATCCCCTGCCGCGCCGGCGGCCCCCGCGGCCCCAGCGGCCTCGGCCAAGGGATCGTCCGCCAAGAAGGGTGGATCTCCGGCCGGCCCGGTGGACCTCAACACCGGCAGCCAGAAGGACCTCGAGTCGCTGCCCGGCGTGGGCCCGGCGACGGCGAAGAAGATCATCGCCGGCCGCCCCTACACCTCCGCGCAGGACCTGTCGAAGGCAGGCGTCTCCGCCAGGACCATCGCCGCCATCACCCCCCTGGTGACGGTGAGCGCGGCGGCGGCTGCCCCGGCTCCGGCTCCGGTGCCGGCTCCCGCTCCGGCCCCCAGGCCGTCGACCGCCCCCTCCAAGGCCGCGCCGGCGCCAACCACGGCCCAGGTCCCGCCCGCTCCCGGCATGGTGTGGGTCAACCTGGACACCAGGATTTTCCACCGCCAGGGCGACCACTGGTACGGCAACACCAAGCACGGCCAGTTCATGACCGAGGCCGCCGCCCTCCAGGCCGGCTACCGCGAGGCGAAGAAGGGCGGCCCGAAGCCGAAGCAGCCCTGAGACTCGGAGCTGCGGGTGGCCTCAACCTCGACGCCCCCGGCGCCGATCTCCAAGCGGTCCGCACCGAGGTCTGAGGGGTCTGCCTCGAGGTCTGAGCCATCGAGACCTCGGTCTGAGCCGTTCGGACCGAGGTCTGGACCCCTCGGACCGAGGTCTGAAGGGTCCGCCTCGAGGTCTGAGCCGTCGCGACCTCGGTCTCGACCCCTCGCACCGAGGTCTGAGCCCCTCGCACCGAGGTCTGAGCCTCTCAGACCAAGGTCTGGACCTCTCGCGCCGAGGTCTGGACCGCGTGGAGATCGGTGCGAACCGCTTCGCGCAGGGTCTGAATCGCGTCGAGCCCGGTCCCGAGGGTCCGCGTCTCCAGCCGGAGACGGCGGGTCGTCCTTGCAAGGGTTTTCCACAACGTCCCGCCGGGAGCG
>Ga0066662_10001555_pt1 | contig 10638 bp, 11 predicted proteins | sample GraSoiAngelo_111_FD_133939 | JGI IMG/M metagenome (GOLD analysis project Ga0066662, IMG submission 133939) | Grasslands soil microbial communities from the Angelo Coastal Reserve, California, USA - 14_0903_12_40cm | ecosystem: Environmental > Terrestrial > Soil > Grasslands | place: USA... | reverse complement strand
TGGTAACTAGAAGGGCCACTCGCGCGGTTTCTGTAGGGCACGGATTGAGCGGGATCAGCCGTGGATGTCTCGTCGATCTGCGCGACCGAGCTACGGCACAGCATCTTGAACCCGGCCATGCTCATGAGACCCCCGAGGGAATGTCGGTCCTCCCCAACGGTCTACGACGGTTGAGGAGGAGCAGGGCCATGCACCCGACGATTGCGCCCAGCAGCAGGAGATAGTTCAGCACTGCAGCGGCAAAGCCGATCCCTGGTAGAGGCTGGCCGGTGTTCCAACCCAGAATGACCAGCTGGAGGATCTTGGCCACTGTGTTCGCGGCACCGGCTGCCAGCGCCACTCCTGCCGTGGTCTCGGCCAGGATTGCCCCGCCGATGACCCCACGTCCGCGGGCTCGGCTTGCAAGCGCGCGGCTCAGCCCGAAGAGGATCATCGTGTAGCCGAGGATGAAGGCGAAGTCGATCCACGAGGCGGTCACGGCTGCAGACCGGCCGGTGGCGCCCCACCGAGTCAGGACGGTATCGGCGCGACTGCTACTGCCGACGAGCTCCCAGGTGAAGACACTGGTGCCATGCCGACTCATCGTCTGCAGGAAGGAGGATTCGACGGCGATCGCGGCCACGGCCAGAAGCGCACCAGCCACGGCAATCAGACCCCAGCGCTGCCTCGTTGCCGGTACTAGCGCCCTAGAGGAGGTCACGGTAGCGGCGGACCATCGCGCTCTGTGATTCGGGTGGGTTGGTGTCCCCGGTCTGCGCAGCCAGGATCTGGCCAAGCGTCGGGAATCGGCTGCGCTCGACGCGGACGTCCTCATGCCAAAGGCGTGCGCGCATAAGCGCCTTCGGGCACTGGAAATGAACGCGTCCGACGTCGACGCGCAGCCCAGTCCTCGTCTTGCCGTCGGCACTCATGGCCGGCGGCAGCGCCTCGCGCCGGAGAATATGGGCCTGGCCGTAGACGCGAAGCGTCTCGTCGAGCCCTGGCACGAGGAACAGCAACGCGACCGCTGGATTGGAAGTGAGGTTGCGAAAGTTGTCCAAGCGGTTGTTGCCGGGCCGGTCGGGGATCAGCAGTGTTTCCTCATCCAAGACGCTGGCGAAGCCAGGCTCTCCGCCACGTGGCGAGATTTCGGGCTCACCCGTCGGAGAGGCACTCGAGAGGACGCAGAACGGGCAGAGCTCGATGAAGCGTCGACAGTGATCGTCGAGATGGTCGATGACCTTCCGCAGCGCTCGACCCCGCGGCTCGGGATACAGAGCGCGCAGCTCTTCAGCGCTTCCAACGACGGGCCACTCGGCGGTTCGGTCTTGATCTCGGACCATGCTCAGTACTGGTGCTTGGCGAGAACGGCACCCGAACGATGATCGAGCCGCGTCGGCGGGAGAGCGGCGGCCACAGCCGCGTGCAGCGCTCCGAGCACGCTGGCGTGGACGACCCGGTTGGCGAACAGGGCAAGCGACTCCGGGTTGCGGCTATCGCCCGTTACCAGAGCGACGTCGACAACAGCGGCCAGAGGCGATCGGGCGAAGCTCGTCACCCCGATCGTCGTAGCGCCGCTGCTCGAGGCGGTGCGCGCGAACTCCACCGTGTCCTTCGACGAACCCGTATGACTGAGCAGCAAGGCCACCGACTTCTCCGAGAGCAGCCCCGTGGCCATGTGCTGACCAAGTACGTCGCTGAACGCGATCGCCCTTATTCCCAGCGCCATGAACCGGATCGCCGCAAGGTCAGCGAGAGCCGCCGAGGTTCCGACGCCGCCGAGCAGAACCTCCTCGGCACTGAGGAGGGCCGCCGTCGCCTCGTCGAATCGCGCTCTGTCGATCGCGCTCAGGGCGCCGGCCAGAGCGCGCGCGTCCGCGAGGACAGCTCGCTCCAGAACGCTGCTGCTACTGGCGCCCGCATCCTCATCTGGGTGGCCGAACTGCCGCGCCGCACCTGCCTCCTCGGCCAAGGCGAGCTTCAAGCCCAAGAAACCGTCGAATCCAAGCCGCTGGCAAAGGCGAACCACGGTCGCGGGCGAGGCCCCGGCTCGGGCGCCGAGTTCGCCGACGCTCTCGAAACGCGTGGCCTCGGGCTCGGCTAGCAACGTCTCGGCGACGCGCGCTTCGGCGGCGGGAAGCGTCGCTCGCGCGGACAGTAGACGCGCGAGGGGCGCAATGCTCTCGGCCCGATGCTGAAATTGCGTTTCGGTCTGCGTTCGCATGCCGACATATTATTTCACATCTTACGGTTGGACTTCGAGCGCGCGGCGGCTTGACATCATCGCTGTCTTGTTTGGCGTTCCGCTGCTCACGCCGCCGGCTCACCACCTCCTACGCGTCGGGTTTCTTCTCGTGGGGAGGCGCATGCTCAAGCATCCAGTTGGCGCCGAGAAGGTCGCCGAGGTGCTCGATCAACGCGAGGCCGAACCGGCATGACAAGCCGCCGGAACCAATTGCCAGATCAGTCCCATCCCTTGGATGACGACATCCGAGCCGAGATAGACCGACGGCTCGCGCCATGGAAATCTCAACTCGGCACAGACCGGCGCGCCTACGAGCACCACATCGTGAGGGTCCTACTGCTGTGCGATCGCCTGCACCAGCGCGTCGACCCGAATTCGAGCGATCCGCCTAGCCGGCGAGCGGAATACCTCACCGCGGCGGTCTTTCACGATCTCGGCATCTGGAGCGATGGCACCTTCGATTACCTCGCGCCATCGGTCGAGCTCGCGCGCGCCTGGCTCACCAAGGAGGGGGAACGGAACCTCGCGCCTCTGGTCACCGCCATGATCGAGCAACACCACAAAATCCGCCAAGCAGATGAGCCAACCTCGGCGGTGGAAGTCTTCCGCCGCGCCGACACCATCGACCTCACCCTTGGCTTACGGAGATTCGGTCTGCCACTTCACGACTACCGGGGCATCACCCGCCGCTACCCCAACGCGGGCTTCCACCGCCGCCTCATCGCACTCGCCTGGCGGCGCCTCCAGACGCACCCGACCTCGCCGCTGCCAATGCTTAAGTGGTGAGCGCAGGCTGCTGCTCACCGACCGCGAAGCCAACGTGGCATCCCGACCGTGCTCAGCCAGCTCGCGACGCGGTGTTTAGGCTCCTGTCGTGCTTGTTGCGCGTGAGGTAGAGGTACGCGTTCCCGGCGGCGCGCGGATCCTGGGCCCGGTTTCGCTCGCGGTCGGTCGAGGATCGCTCATCGCGTTGATGGGTCCAAACGGGTCGGGAAAGTCGACGCTGCTTCGTGTCCTCGCCGGCGTCGCAAAGCCAGATGCCGGCGGCGCCACGTGGGATCAGCAACCGGCTGAACTAGCCGTCCAGGCGCTCGGCTATGTGCCTCAGCGGGAGAGCGTCCACGACCGGTTGACTACGCGCGAGGCCCTTCGCTATGCGGCATCCCTGCGTCTCGACGGCAGCGCCGATATCGCTCCGCGGGTCGAGACCGTCCTCGACGAGCTCGGTTTGGTCGCGCAGGCCGACACGCTGATTCGAAGCCTCTCAGGAGGTGAACGACGGCGGGCCGCTTGCGGGCTCGAGTTGGTCGGAGATCCTCCGGTGCTACTGCTCGACGAGCCGACCAGCGGATTGGACGAGGTGCTCGAGCGCCGGCTAATGCAGCTTTTCAGGCGCCTAGCACACCGCGATCGCGCCGTGCTCGTGGCCACCCATGCAACGACCAGCCTCGACCTGTGCGACGAGGTAATCGTCCTTCAGGACGGTGTGAGCGCCTACCGCGGTGGCTCGTCGGGAGCGCGGAGGCACATCGCCGCCGTGGCCGACGAGCAGCGAGCGGGCGCAGACGCCATCCCGGCAGTGACAGCCGATGTGGAGGCAGCCAACGAGTCCATGGGGGCACCCACGCACGCGATCCGGAGCCCCAGGGTTGAGAGGGCGCCCGTAGCGTTGAGCCGGCCCTTCCGGCTCGAGCTTCGCGTCTTGGCCGATCGGTACTTGCGCACACTGGTGCGTGACCGACGAACGCTGTGGGTGCTGGTCTTGCAGGCGCCGGTGATCGGTCTGCTGATCGCGATCGTCTTCCATTCCGGGGCTCTGGCCGCAAGCGCGTCACCGATCGGCGCGCTGGAGCTCGTCTTCCTGGTGATGACGGGCGCCATCTGGCTAGGCGTAGCGTCGGCAGCCCGGGAGGTGGTCAAGGAGCGCGGCCTAGTCGAGCGGGAGTTCGACGTCGGGATCCGCCTGGACGCCTACGTGCTGGCCAAGGCTGTAGTCCTGTTCGCGCTCAACTTCGTCCAAATCCTGCTGCTCATGCTCGTGGTCGCGGCTCTGAGGCCGCTCGGGATCGGCGGCAGCGGCCTGCTCGAGTTGTTCGCGATTGCGGTCCTTACCGCCTGGGCCAGCGCCGCGATGGGACTGGCTGTCTCCTCCGCGGCTCGCACGGTAGATCAGGCGGCCGGCGCCGTTCCGCTGCTGTTGATGCCGCAGCTGCTTCTCGCGGGCGGACTAATCCCGCTCGCGCAGATGCCGCGCATCGTGTCGGCGATCGCCGACGTCACCTACTCAAGATGGTCCTATGCAGGTCTCGGTTCAGCCGCGCGCATCGGAGCCCGCCTCGCCGCGTCTGACAGCTCCTCGGTGCTGGGCTTCGACAACGGGTTCTTCGCATTGACCCCAGCAACCGCAGCGGAGATCCTCATAGCGTTCACTCTCGTCGAGCTGCTGGTGGCCGTGCTGCTGCTGATGCGCCGGCCTATGGTGAGCCCGTAAGGATGCAGCGCCGCGCCAGCGATCCCGCAGCTTCTCCATCCAGTACCCCACCTCGCTGGCTACCCTCCGGTAGCACGCCGACGCAGGCGGGGCGCAACTCGGCTCCGCCGTCGGTGCTTAATACTCAGCGGCCACGGCTCCGACAGGTTGACCGACCTTGTGCCTGGCCGTGCGTCTGCTTGAACGTGAAGACCACAAGCCTGTTCGGCGGAAGGTGGGAACTCAATTGCGTAGCCGTCTTGTAGGGATGCTGGTGTCGCTCGTTTGCGCGCTTGGATGCGCTGCCGTGGCGCCGACCGCCGCGGGAGCGGCATCGATTGGCATCGGTGACGGAAATCCGGCGGTCTTCTCCTCGCCGCTCTTCGCCCCGCTGCACATGACCGTGGCACGCGACATCGTCCCGTGGGATGTCGTGACCCGTCGCGCGGACAGAGGCGTGCTCGCAGCGGTGGCTTCGTGGATTCAGGCCGCCCAGGCGACCCATCTCCGGCCCCTCGTCTCCTTCGGTGCCGACAGCGGTAGCGCCTCTAACTTCATCCCGAGCATCAACGAATACAGACGAGCTGTGGCGGCTTTCCTGAGGCGCTTCCCGCAGGTCAGCGACTACACCGCCTGGAATGAGCCGGACTTCTCCTGGCGCCGCCTCGCAAGCATGCCTCAACTCGCCGCCGGCTATTTCAACGCGCTTTCCAACCTCTGCCACCGCTGCACGATCGCGGCGGGTGATGTGTATCTGCCGACAAGCGGTGCGGCAACGATTCACGGGGCGAAGGCGCGCCTCGGTCCGTGGCTGCGCGCGTACATCGGTGGTCTGCGGCACCGGCCGAAGGCGTGGGCGCTGCACGACTATCACGAGGTGCGTGACCACAACTCGGCGCAGCTGCGGACGCTGATGTCGATGACCTCGGGCGCGATCTGGCTGGATGAGACGGGCGGCGTCCTCCGGCGCGGCACTTGGCCACGCCAGAGCGCGGCACGCGCGGGGAACGACGAGAAGTTCCTTATCTCGCTGGGCAGACGCTATCGCCGCGTCACCCGCATCTACCACTACCAGTGGCTCGGCTCGCCACCAACTGCCGGATGGGACTCCGGGCTGCTTAGCCCACAAGGCGCGCCGAGGCCAGCCTATTGGGTTCTGCGCAACGCGGCCCCCTAAACGCTGCACCGCCGCACCGGCGGCAACGCCTCATCGCCGCCGGAGGTTGACACACGGGGTCTAGAAGGAGCCCTCTCGAGCCGGGCCGGTGCCGACTCGGTTGCGCGGCAAAGTGATCGTCAGGTCCGGAGATCCGCAAGATTGCTACGTCACCGTAGGAGTCGTCCGGCCGGAGAGCACCCAGATCGCAAAAGCACTCGTCCGCGATCCTCCGGTTGCTGCCCGATTGCGCCTGAAGCGGTCACGGAGAAGTCCTGGCCCCTCCGCACCAAGAGTGGAAGCCTGGGGTCGAGCGACGAGTTGCTGGTGCGCTACACGCTGACGCGGTAGGCGACCTGTTCGTCGGCCTTGCCCTTGATTGTGAGCAGGACCCGGCTGCCGGTCGAGCTGGGAAGGCCGTGTGCGACGCGTTCGGAGAGCACGATCTCGCCTCCGGCCGCCTGTCGTTGAAGACGTGAAGCGGTGTTTACGACATCGCCCACGGCCGTGAAATCGTAGAGCGCACGCTGGCCAATGTTGCCGACGAAGGCTTCGCCGAAATCCAATCCGATACCCATCTCGACGAAGGGCGCCTCGCCCGAGCCATAGCCGACCGAGCGGAGCAGGTCGCGTGCGTGTTCGAGCATCAGCATCGGCACCTCGGCGTGGTCTATGTCTTTCTTCAGATCGGGCAGATAGAGCGCCATCACCTCATCGCCGATCAGCTTGTCGATCACGGCGTCGGGGAACAGAACGTCCTCAGCGCAGCGATAGAAGCGACGAAGCAGAAGCGAAGCTTGCTCTGGATCGGCTCCGTCGAAGCGTGCCGTGAATCCGCGCAGATCCGCGAACAGAACACCGGTCTGCATCTTCATCCCACCAGGTGGTGCGAACTCGACGCACACCGAGCACACGGTCGGGTTCTTACGCGACGGCCGGTACCCAAGAGGGCCAGCGATGAAGCGACCGGCACCCGCAAACGGAGCAGCGCAGACCGCACACCGCGGGCTGTGCGGCAAGACCCGAAGCACCGAGGACACCACGCCGCCCAGCCCCGTCTCATGGAGCCTCCAGGCGATTTCCCAGTCCTCGGGCTTCAGCGGTTCACCGTCACGCCGGCCAGCCTTTCGACGAAGCGCCTTGATCCCCGCACGCTGCCACCACGTGAGCCTAGTCTGCTCGTCGTCGTGCGCGTTACCCATGGCCTCATCCAGGCTACCGCCACAGGCTGCTGCTTCATGCGGAGCGGTCATGACTCGACTCTGTCGCGGCTCGCGACCGCGACTGCTGTCGGACAATGGGGTCACGCGGCGGTGACGTTGTGGGCGGCTCCTCCGGCGCCGAAGCGATCGCCAAATCGGTCGCCCTGAGATCACGAAAAGCAGTCGCCCGTGCCCACCGCGACGGCGCCATCCCTTTGCGACACTTTCCTCCGTGAACCAGCAGAGTGCGATGAACAGCCTGATCGTCAGCCGGATCAGCTTCGGCATCGCCGTCTGGTTGTTCCCCCGGCCTGTCGGCAAGCTGTTCGGCTTGGACATGCGAGGGAATCCGCAGGTTCCTTACCTGGCTCGGATACTCGGCACCCGCGACATCACGCTCGCCTGTGGCATCTTGCTCACCAAGGGAGATGCCCGGCGACAGTGGCTGCTGGCGGGGTTCGCCAGCGACTGCGCCGATGTGGTCGCGGCCGTCGCCGGCGGGGCCGGCGGTTACCTGCCGAAGCGCACGACCGCCATCCTGACTGCGGCCGCGCTAGCGCCGATGGTCCGGGGCGCAATCGCCCTGCGCGGGTAGCTGCTGAGCCCTTCTCGTGTGCCGCTTGGATCGAGAAGGAGCCATGGCTCGCCGGTGTACCCAACGTGGGCGAGGGGGATTCGCGAGAACGAGGTCAAAATGATCCTGCCTGCCAAGAGCACAAACCTTCGACCAAGCACGTGGTGCCCTAGGGTGCGCTAGATCCCAACTGAAGGAGGACCGGAATGGCAGTCGTATTGATCGCATGGGCGCCGTCGCGCGAGGCATACGAAGCGGTCGACGATGAGGTGGGCCGGACAGCGCCGCCCGGTTGCATCGTGCACACCGCGTCGGAGGTTGACGGGAAGGTGCGGGTCGTGGACGTGTGGGAATCACGGCAGCACATCGATGAGTTCTTTCAGAGCAAGCTCGGCCCGGCGTTTGAGAAGCTCGGCGTCGAGATGGATCCGCCGGAGCTGACCGAGACGTTCTGGATCGAGCGCGGCTGAGCGCAACGCTGGTCGAACACAATCGGACATTCGGCCGCGCGCCGCCGGATTGATCGACAAGCAGTAGCCAATCAAGACGGGGGGTGGAACCGATGTCTCCGCTCTGGCTCGGTCGGCAGCTCGGAGCTGTTCCGGGCGCGGCTCTCCAAGAGATCATCACTACCAAGCGGTTGGCACCCGAATTGCTACGCGTCCAGACTTCGGTGCCTCCACCGTCGGGGCCACGCCCCTCGAGCTAACCATTTACTGGATGGAAGCCGGCTCACTTGACCTGGTTTGCGACGCGATCAAGAGCCGGCTCTCCGCACAGGTCGATGAATAGCCTTGACTACGTCCTCGCTTGGCGCCACGAGGTGCGCTCGAAGTAGCCAAGGTTGAGCGCGGGCGCGAGGCCATCGGGCGCAACGTGCAATGCTCCTCCTCGAGCAAAGAGCATCGCGCTGGTCAATCGTTAAAGGAGCGAGCGATGACGGGGAAGGCCGATTTCACAGAGGAGGAGTGGGACCTCGTGCTTGAGGGGCCGCCGAGCGCCGGCATGATCGTGGTCACCGCGCAGCGCGGAGGCACCATCCGGGAGACAATCGCGATGGCAAAGGCGTACGTCGAGGCGCGCCAGCAACATGGCGAGAGCGAGCTGCTCGACGAGATTGTGAGCGCCAAACCAGAGGCCGACCACGCTCGCTATCACTCAGTGGACGAGCTTAAACAGCACGGCCTTCAGCATCTGCGGGACGCCGTCGAGCTGCTTGAGCGCAAGGCGACGCCGGATGAAGTCGAGGGTTATAGGCGTTTCGTCCTGATCCTGGCGGAAAAGGTGGCGAACGCACATAGGGAGGGTGGAGCGGGCGTCAGCGAGGCCGAGCGGGCGGCGATTAACGAGATCTCCGCCGCTATGGATAAGCCCACCAGCTAGTTACGCGGCCGTACGGCCAGTCAGCAGCGCTTCGGGCCGCCCGCGCGCTTTCGCTTTCGTCGAACCCGTCTCGCTGATGCGACGCTCGCAATGCGACGAACTCAGAAATGGGGCCCAGGCTGATCAGACAGCCTCCCGCTCGCGGCGTCGACGACGCCGCCGGCGCTTGCCCGTGACCTGCCATGGACCCGGCGCGAAGTCGAGGACAAGGTTCACGACCCAAACGATCAGGGTCGCCTCCACCAGGGTCCAAAAGCCGTGGATGTGGAAACCGCCAACGATTGTCTTGGTGAGTACCAGCATGAGCAGTGCGACGAAGAACCACGCGATTCCGAAGGTGAGGATCGCCAGCGGCAGCGTTACCAGCCTCAGGAGCGGCTTGAGCAGCGTGTTCAGGATGCCGAACACCGCCGCTGCCGCAATTAGCGCCCCGGCGTTCTTCACGGTGACGCCGCCGAGGACTGCGGCGACGATCGCCAGCACAAGCGCGTTGCTGAGCCAGGACATCGCGAGACGGCTGGGAAGCGCGGGCGAACGCGACGGTTCCCGGTTTGGCATGTGCCGCAGTCTGTTCCCTTAATCGCTTGTGGTCAACCGGGACAACGGATGAGCCGGCACGCTTCCGCGTCGGCAGCGTCGCGTCCGAGTCCGCCGGAGAATCCGCGGCCTCGAATGTCGCCCGCTCGCGTCCCTTTTCGCGCATTGTGCAAGTAAGGCCGGCCCGAGCAGAGCAGAAGCGAGGTCCCGCTCTCAGCGCGTGCTCGCTGCTCGTCCTTCTCCGAAGAGATCTCAGCGCCGTTGCGGACGCCGGCGCCGGGAGCGACGGCGCGCCGGGATTGCTCGCCGACGCGGACTCTCGCCACGTATAGTTGACAACCCGCGTGACCGGGGCGACACTGCTGCATCCGTACGGTGCTGACGGGCGGCTCGGGAGCACCGACGGATCTGAGGGGAACGTGTGATCGGACGGGCAGCGGGAGGATGGAAGCTGGCGAAGGAGAGCTGGCGCGTGCTTCGGGCCGATCGTTCGCTAGCCATCTTTCCGATGCTCTCCGCGATGGCAATCGTCGTTTGCGCCGCCCTGATATGGAGTCCAGCTTTGATCCTCTCCTCGGGGTCGCATAAGAGCCAGGTCCCGGTTTACGTCGCGCTTGGCGTGAGCGCCTATGTGCTGACGTTCATCGCCGTGTTCTTCGGCACTGCGCTTGCCGGGGCAGCGTCGATGAGCCTTGACGGTAAGGATGCAACGCTCAGAGATGGATTTTTGGTCGCAGTTCGCCGCCTGCACACGATCCTCCTGTGGTCACTCGTCCAGGCGGTTGTGGGGCTCGTGCTGCACGCGATCGAGGGCGTGGCGAGTGGTAATCGGAGCCCCCTGGCAATTGTGGCCGCCATCATCGAGGGGCTTCTGGGTGCCGCCTGGTCGGTGATGACGTTCTTCGTGATCCCGATCTTGGCGCTTGAGGGGCTGGGACCTGTCGCTTCGGTCAAGCGCTCATGGTCGATCATCGAGGAGCGCTGGGGCGAGGGCGTCGTCGGTTCCGTATCGATCGGCCTGGGCGTATTTCTTGCGGTCCTCATCCCTGAACTCGGAGTTGGTCTCGGCTTCGCTGTGCTTGCGCACGCCCA
>Ga0066662_10001554_pt1 | contig 10642 bp, 9 predicted proteins | sample GraSoiAngelo_111_FD_133939 | JGI IMG/M metagenome (GOLD analysis project Ga0066662, IMG submission 133939) | Grasslands soil microbial communities from the Angelo Coastal Reserve, California, USA - 14_0903_12_40cm | ecosystem: Environmental > Terrestrial > Soil > Grasslands | place: USA... | reverse complement strand
TTTCCGGGCGGCTTGAGCGGTGGTCCGTCACCGACAGGCACACTTGGCGCGGCTGCTCCCACCACAGTCATAGGTCTGACGACAGGGATCTTCGGCACGGCTCAGATCAGCGCACTCATCACCGCTGGCGAGACCAAAGGCCAGGCCAAGACAATCGCAACTCCTCGCGTAACTGCCCTCAACAATCGTCCCGCTCAGATTGAGAGCGGATCGCAGATTCCTGTTCAAACAACGGGCGCTCTCGGCGTCGTAACGACAACCTTCGTCTCCGTGCCGCTGCGTCTTTCCATAACCCCGCAGATAACGGATGCCGGAACAGTCGTTCTACGCGTCACGGTTGAGAACAACAGCATCAACACAGGGATTGCAGTCGGCGGCGTTCCCGGCATCAACACTCAGCGTATGCAGTCTGAAGTTCTTGTGCCAGATGGCGGAACGACCGTCATGGGCGGAGTGCTTCTTGATACGGAAGGCGAGACTCAGACTCGCACGCCCGGTCTTGCGAGCGTTCCGGTCCTTGGCAATCTCTTCAAGCGAAAGCTCGTGACGCGCGGAACTGACGAGATTCTGTTCTTCATCACGCCGCGCATCTATCGTCCGGACTATCAGGGTCATCCGACCTCCGGCACTATCGGCAACGGCACACGCACGACCACGATCATTCAACCCGTCACGCCCGGCAACCCCTCTACAAATACGCCTACGCCGACGAACCTTGAGCAGCAGCAGAACGCGCCGCAAGCGAATCCGAATACACCGGTCCAGCCTGTGATTCAGAATCCTGCGGGCGCTCCTTCGGGCCAGCCTGCGCGTCCCACCTCGCTCAGCACACGTCCGTAAAGAAGGAGAACTCTGATAATGTTCAAGGAAGCACTTGAAGGAATAATCGAGCGCACTGACGGAGCTACGGGTGCGCTCATAATGGGCGTGGACGGCATAGCGGTCGAGAAAGTCTTAAGCCATGAGGCGCGAGACCTCAACCTGGATGTCGCAGCAGCCGAATTCACCTCGCTCGTTCGCAACGCACAGCGAACGGGCAACGACACAGGGCTTGGGAGTTTGCGAGAACTCGCCATCCAACTCGAAAGCGCAACAGTAATCATGCGGCTCTTCACACGCGATTACTTCATCGTGCTCGCAATGAAGCCGGACGGCAACTTCGGGCGCGGACGTTTCGAGCTTCGTAAAGCTGAGCTTCAACTCGCGCGGGAATTTGTAATGTAAAATCCCTGCGACGCGTTGAGAGTTAATTTAGCTCCGGCAGGAGTTTTCCTACCGGAGCTTTTTTATTTCGACAGAGAGAGATTTCATCCAGTGCCTTCCGGCATCTTGATGTAAGGCATTCCGCGCAGGATTATCTTTTGGCGGCGTGCGAGGCGGCGAGGATTCTTCTGCGGGTTGAAAATATTGAGCGGGCTTGGAATCATCGCAGATAGAAATGCCGCTTCGCTCGCGGTGAGGTCCGAAGCGTGTTTGTGAAAGTAGGTTTGAGCCGCAGCCTCCGCGCCATAAATTCCGTCGCCCCATTCAATGACGTTCAGGTAAATCTCAAGTATGCGGCGTTTCGAGAGCGTGCGCTCCATGAAATAGGTGATGATGGCCTCACGAATTTTTCGGGTGATTGACCGTTCGAGCGAGAGATAAAGATTCTTGGCGAGTTGCTGTGTGATTGTCGAACCGCCGCGTTTGAATGCTGAAAAGTCTGGCAGCCAGCTTGATTGATCGTTTCCGGCCTCTGCTTGCGTCTGCTTCTGCCCTTCCTCCCATGCCTTTTCGATAGCGTCATAATCGAAGCCGTGATGCGTGGCGAAGTTTTTGTCTTCACCTGCGAGCACGGCGCGCTGCAAGTTCGGCGAAATTTTTTCCAGCGGAACCCATTCCTGTATGCGCTTAGGCTCTTCACCACGCGCACGCGCTTCACGAACGCGTTCCTCAATGATCGCACTCGTCTCAGGGTTGTGGTCCTTTAGCCACGCGAGGTTCGGAAAAGTGAGCCACGCATAAATGAGAAAGCCCAGCCCGACGCCGATCAGACCATAAATAGTGAATTTGATAACTCGCCAAACCATCTTGATTGCGGAATGCGGCTAACGGGATTGCGGATTGAAAAAAGAATTATACAGGTTTGGGATTGCACGTGACCACTGATAAAGCGAAGAAGTCAGCGCCGATTGTGCCGATTTCGGATTGTAGAATGTGGAGTGCGCGTTTGAGAAATAGTGAAAGCTTGTCTTTCGCAAATAGCAGTGTCAATTTCCAACTGACAATCTTACCGAAGCTGACCTAAAAGCCAAGACTTAAGAATTCCGGGACGGGCGTTGTCTGTTGCGAAGTATTCTTGAATCAGTTTTTCATAGAGTGCGCTGCGCCCCTTATCCTTGAGCGTGTAGCCTCTGGGCATCTGGCCGCCTGTGATGAATGAGTTGATGATAGTTTTGTCCATAGGCCAATTAAGCGAGCCGAGTCGATCAGGCTTATGACAAGCGGCGCAGTTCATAGCGTGCGCTACAACCGTTTCATCAAAGCCTGCTCCGAAGCGCCCTCCTCGATCCGCCAAGCTTGCCGTAGCGAGTCCCGGGCCAAACCTGCTAGCGTCCAGATACTTATCAAAACGCAGAGTGCCGTAAGAAAGAAAACGCTGGTTGACTTCAGCAACTTCCTGCTGCTCGCCAGAACTCACGCTGCCGTCAACGGGGAAGATAGGAAGAATTCCGCTCTTGTGACATAGCACGCAGTTATCATCGCCGTAACCAAGCTCCCATCGCCCTTTAATTCTGATTGAGCCGTCGCGCATGTAAGTTCGATAAAAATCTTTAAAGTAAGTGTTGTTCGTTCCGTCCGGGTTGAGCATCGCCGATACAACCGAGACGTTACGAATGTGCACGCGTGCTCCCGGATCAGTGATACCGAATTGAACCCATTTTTCGGGAATGCCTTTCTGAGAGTTTCCCGGAACGACTATCAAAAGTCTTCTGTAGCTGTCGTCGTTGTCGGGAGTGCCAAGGTGACGCGACTTGTAGCTGAAGAAGATGAGTTGCTCGTTTGATTCTCTCTTTGAGTTGAGTTGCCGCAGATAAGATTTTGCTTGATCCAGTGTCTCATAACGACTGACGGCTCGTAAAAAATTTGGATCGAGAAGGAACTCGGGAATCTGAACGTACTGGCGCGTCTCTTCAAAGTATTGTTTGTCGGGCACGATGAAACCAAGCTCATGGTCCGGCTGTTGGTCGAGCGACAGCGCTTCAATGTACTCTATAAATTCTCTGTAATGACTGATAAAGCTTTGGTCCTCTGTGAGCTTGCATTGCCTGAGCGTCGTAGCAATTCCGTTTACCGTTCTCTTATAGGCGTCTGACGCATTATCATTATTGAACAAAGTGTGAGCCGCAAGGACAAGTGCATTGACTCTTGCAGCAACCCAGGCGTCCGGTTGTAATTTCAACCGTGCGCAAAACGTAGAAGCGTAAGTAGTGCGGCCAGCAAGCAGTAGAAAGAAGATTGTCAGGCTAATACGAAGACGCATGAGCATACCTCAGCTTAGAAACTAAAGGTGGTGGATCGGATTGATTCAGCAAGACTTCCCAAATAGGTTCTATCGATGAGACGGTCCTATTTTACACTAAAACCGCACCAGCAATCAGTATTGTATCAAGCTTCCCTCGCGTTTTGCGCGGCGGACTGCGCGCGCGAAGACCCAGAGCGAGAAGGGAAGCAGAACGGCCAGGAAGATCAGAAGCGTTACGAGCGGCTCGCTCACCTCTGCGAGTCCCTGACCTTCGATCAAAACGCGGCGAATTCCGTCAAGCCCATAGGTCGGAGGCAACATGCGCGAGACTGCATGGAAGCCTGAGCCTAGCAGTTGCGTTGGAAAGAAGACGCCGGAGAAGAGAGCAGAGCCTGTGCCGAGTAGTATGCCGAACGGGTCGCCGCGCTTGAAGACCATAGCAAAGCTCGCAGAGAGAATTCCCAGACAGGCCAGAACCAAAGTCGTCAACACCAGGAAGATTAACGCGAGCAAAAAGCTTCCTCTGAAATGAACGTCGAAGAAGAGCCAGCCGAAGAATAGGTATAGAGAGGAATGAAAAGTCACCAGAACAAAATCCCACGCGGAGCTTGCGACCACGACAGTCGGAACGCTTATGGGTGAGAGCAGAACGCTCTCCAATGTGCCCTGCATCTGCTCAGAGCGAATCGCGTTTGCCAGGCTTGAAAAACCCGTCATGAAATAGTTGAGAACTGCGAGGCCCGTAATCCACGCCGCCAATGGATCACGCCACTCAGAGAATCGCGTCCCGCTACCGATGAAGATTTGCGAGATGAAATAAAAGGTCGTGACGACGAAAAGAATCGTCAGGATGCGCAGGAAGAATTCCAGCCTGTAGCTTATAGCTAACTGAAAATCGCGCACGACGAATGCGCGGACGCGGCGAAGCGGAAGTATGAAAGCTTTGAACATTAAGACTCTTCCCCCGCTTCGTGTTCTTGTTCGTAGCTTTCAAGAACTTCGAGCAACGTTGCGCGCTCTGTCTCAAAAGAGAGAATCTTGCCGCCGTCATCATGCAGTGCGCGAACGATGCGATCAAAACGGTCGTCGCCCGTCTCGCGCGTGAATGAGACGACGAGCGCGTTGTCCTGCTGTTCAATCTCATCAGCGTCATTGTTCAGGATTTGATGAACGCGCTCGCGCGCCAGGCCGTTGACTGTAAGCCGGACGCGCTCTGTTTGCCTGTGCTCCGCGCGCAACTCTTTCGGAGTGCCGAGCGCACGAATGCGTCCGCGACTGATGATGGCTATGCGTGCGCAGAGTTCTTCAACTTCCGTCAGGTTATGAGATGTGAGCAAGATCGTCGTAGGCGGCGAACCACCCGCGAGCGAGTTGATTAGTGAACGCATTCGCGCCGCAGCCAGAGGATCGAGCGAGCGCGTTGGCTCGTCCAAAAGGAGGACCAAAGGCTTTGAGAGCATCGCGCGCGCAAACGCCATGCGCTGCTTGTTGCCGGTCGAAAGTTCTCCGAAGCGGCGGCTGACCAAGTCTTTCAACTCGAACTGTTCGACTAATTCGATTATGCGTCTTCGCGCGAGCGCATCACTCAAGCCGTAGAGCCGCGCGAAGAACATTAGATTCTGTTCGACGGTCAGTCGCCAGTAAAAGCTTCTCTCTTCTGCGGTCGCAAGCCCGACCTGAGCGCGCACCTTTTCGTCATCGCGAACGCTGTCGAAGCCCCCGACCTTCACCGCGCCGGAAGTTGGTTGAACGAGCGTTGCGATGATTTTCGTCAGAGTGGTTTTTCCTGCGCCGTTACGTCCGATGAGACCGAAGATTTCGCCAGCGCGAACATCAAAGGTGACATCGCTCAAAGCCTGAACAGGAGGTTTTATACTGCGTCTGAAAAATTTCCTTAGACGCCAGAGCGGTGTGGGGAAAGTTTTAGAGATGTGGTCAATCGAGATAATACGGTCGCGCCGCGGCTGTGCCTGAGTCGCATTCATACTTTCGGCTTAACGCTTACGCTGTCGCGGGTCCAGGTATTCGCGCAAGCCGTCGCCTATGAAGTTGAAGGCAAGGACAGTGAGCGCGATGGCTATACCCGGAAAGATGAGCGCGTGCGGCGCGCTCTGCATCGCTAGCCGAGCGTCGTCTATCATCTTGCCCCACGACGGCGTTGGCTCTTGAACTCCCAGACCTAAGAATGAGAGTGAAGCCTCGGACAGCACAGCGCCCGCCATGCCTAAACTCGCCTGAACGATCAGAGGTTGAATCGCATTCGGAAGAATGTGCTTGACTATGATTCGCAAATCGCCCGCTCCGAGCGCCCGTGCAGCCTGCACGAAATCATACTCACGAACCTTCAGGACCTGCCCGCGAATCAGTCGCGCGTAACCGACCCAGCCGATCACGCACAGCGCAAGAATCAATTTATCAAGCCCCTTACCTAAGAATGCCACGAGCGCAATCGCAAGCAGCAGACCGGGGAAAGCTAAGAATACATTGAAGACGTAACCCGAAATGAAGCGGTCAATCATGCCGCCGTAAAAGCCGGATAAAGCGCCCAGTATAGTTCCAACGAGCGCAGAGATGATTACGACAATGAAGCCGACCTGCAAAGATACACGCGCGCCATAAACTGTTCGAGCAAACACATCGCGCCCCGTCGCATCAGTTCCGAACCAATGCTCAGCCGATGGCGACTGATAGCGCTCCGAAGTGTGCGTCGTCCCTATGTCCTGCCTCGCAATCACAGGTGCAAAGATTGCTGCGAGAACCAGAACGGCGACGATTATGAATCCGAAGATGGCTAGACGATTCATGACGATTTTAGATTTTGGATTTTAGATTTTGGATTGGTGAACGGATTGAACTGAGTTAACGCTCTCGGTTTCAATCCGAAATCCAAAATCTAAAATCCAAAGTCAAGAGACTCTAATTCTTGGATCAAGAAAACGATAAACCACATCAGTTAGTGTGTTGACTCCGATGTAAGTGATGCTGATGACGAGCACGCAGCCCTGAACGACGCGGTAATCGCGGCTTCCTATGCCTTCTTCCAGAAGAAGAGTGCCGATTCCGCGCCAGATGAAAATCTTCTCGGTTATGATTGCGCCTGCGAGCAGCACGCCAAGTTGCAAGCCTAAAATTGTGACAACAGGAATCAGCCCGTTCTTGAGAACATGCTTATAGACGACCTTTCGTTCGCTCAAACCTTTCGCGCGTGCTGTGCGAACGTAGTCTTCGTTCAACTCTTCGATTACGGACGAGCGGACCATCCTAGTCAAGATTGCGGAGAGCGCAGCGCCAAGCGTAATGGCTGGCAGGAGTATGTCTTCTGGATACTCGTTGCCGGAGGCGCTGAACCAGCCCAGCTTGACTGAGAAGAGGTAAACCAGAAGCGGACCGATAACGAAACTCGGAAGGCTGATGCCTATGAGCGCGACGACAGAAGAGAAGCTGTCTATCAACGTGCCCTGATTTTTTCCCGCAAAGACGCCGAGCGGAATTGAGATTAGAACGGCAATCAGCATCGCAGCGAGCGCGAGTTTTATAGTCGCAGGATAGCGTTCTAATATCAGGTCCAGCACGGGCCGGTCGCCGCGAAACGACAGCCCCATGTCGCCGTGCAGAAGGTTGCGCCAGTATTCAACGTAACGGTTGTCCCAGCCGTGCCAAATAAAATGTCTCGCGCCGTTTTCGTCGCGCGGGAAAGAGAAGAAGAAGGGCGGGCGGTCAAGCCCGTGTCGCTCATTGAAATTAGCAATCTGTTCGGGCGTGGCCTGGTCGCCGAGAATAGCTGTCGCCGGATCGCCCGGCACGAGTTCAATCAGGATGGTCACAATCGAGACGACTGTCCAGACGACAAGGATAAGCATTCCTATGCGTCGCAGAGCGCCCAGCAGCTTGCGTCTTGCGGAGCGCCAAGCCGAATGCTTTTTCGGAGCGCCGGTAGTCTCCGGCATGACAGGTATGTTCTCTTCTTCAGAAGGCACGCTGTCGCTTGAACCTTGTCCCTTGAACTTTAGATTGTAAAGACTGAGGCGGATAATAACAGAAAGAGAGCTAAAATTGACAAGAAATTGAAGGCAGCGAATGAAGTCTATTCGACTTTGAATCTGCAAAGAGAGAATGCGGAAAAATGCGTAGCCCGAAGGAAGATGCTTTGCATATACTCTTGCAAGCGGCCCCGACAACCGTTCACAAGCAGGCGCGCATCTCCTTCAGGCTACGGTTCTGGCTGCACCTGAGATTCTCATTTAAGATGTAGTGCAACCAAAATTCAATGACTACGACGTGCGCGTTCCCAGATGAAGCGCAGCAATCCCGCCAGTCAGATTTTTATATTCGACCTCTGCGAATCCAACCTCGCGCATCATTGCGGCGAGCCGCTTCTGATCTGGAAAGCGCGAGACAGAAGTTGGCAGATATTCATAAGCGCCGTGCGAGCCGCTAATCATTCCGCCAATTTTCGGCAGCACGCGCGTAAAATAGAATTGAAACAGCGCGCGAAAGCCTGGAACGACGGGACTTGAAAATTCAAGTACAGCCACTCGCCCGCCGGGCTTTAGAACGCGCCACAACTCTTTCAAACCCTTCTCGACGCTCTGTAAGTTCCGCAGACCAAAGGCGATGCTCACAGCATCGAACGTACGGTCCGCGAAAGGCAGCGCGAGCGCATCGCCTTCGACGAATGGAATCTCCGAAACATTCGTCGCTGCTTTGCGCACGGCTATCTCAAGCATGGGTCGGCAAAAGTCTGTGCCGACAATTCGCGCTCCCGTCAGTTTTGCCAACGCCAGTGCGAGATCGCCAGTCCCGCAAGCTACATCAAGAGCGCGTGCCTCACCTCCCGCCAACACGTCCTGCAAGCTCTTCGCAACAAGCCGCCGCCAACGCTTATCCGTATTGCCGGAGAGAAGATGGTTCAAAAGATCGTAGCTGCGCGCAATCCCCGCAAACATTTCTCGCACGCGGCGCGCATGTTCGCTCAGGTTTGCGTTATTCTTCTCAGGCACAGTTAAGCGAAATTCGTCTGAAGGATGGTTGCAAGAGGCTTGCGAATAACTTGCAAATCGTTACTGCTTCTTAACAGGTGTCGGCGCTGTAGGCGTAGGTGTCGCGGCTGCTTCGCCTAAAATCTCTACCTTGCCTGCGCTCTCAAGAACAGGTTTGAGACGTTCTGCGTTGCCGAGCGCGACCGTTGCGATTGAATTTTCCTTGAAGATTCGCGCGGCAGTTCGTTTTATATCGTCGAGCGTGACGTTTCTAATCTGCCGCAAGCGTTCTTCGATTGAGCCGAGTTGATAAGTCTCTGTGTCGAGCCAAAGGTCTGCGATTGATTCTGGCCGCTCAGTCTGTTTATTCAACTCCGCAATCGCTTCGCTCCTGGCCTTGTCCAATGCGGCCTGCGACGCGCCGCCCTTCGATAGCTGCTGAAGAACTTTTCGTGCGTTTGCGAGCGTCGTTGAAGCAGATGCTGCGGGCACGCTTGCTCCCATGATGAAGATGCCTGGAAGAGCGTGGGCTTCATGCCGGACGAAGAACGCGCTCTTGTTAAGATCGGGTTGCGTAGAAAGCCATAGATCGCGCGCGAGAAGTGCGAGCAAGGTTGCCGAAGCGTAATCTTTATCCGAACGAGAGAGACCACGCACGCCGAGTCGCACCTCAGCCGCGTCTGTTCCCGGCAGATCAACGATGAGAGTTCGCGCATCCGGCGCATCCGGTTGACGAAAAGTAGCAGGCACAGTTGTATCGCTCTTTTCCCAACTTCCAAGAAGCCGTCTCAGGGCGCGCATTGTGCGAGCTTCGTCAACGCCTCCGATTACGACGAGCGTGGAGTTGTTCGGGTTAAGAAAGCGCTCGCGGGCAAGCAGCAGGTCTGCGCGCTCAATGCGGGCCAGAGTGTCGGGCGTTCCGGTCCACACGCGCCCGTATGGATAATCGCCAAAGAGACGACGGGCTACCGCACGATCCGCAAGCAGGGCAGGAGAGACGCTCAATTCACGGACCGTCTTTATACGCGAGTCGCGCAGCTTCGTAATAACTTCGGGCGTTAACTGTGTGCTGACGAGAGCCGTGCGAAGTAGCTCTACGATCCTCTCGAATTCAGAAGCGCGACCCGTAAGGGTGACGTTAATCGTATCCAGATCGGTCGTGACCTCAACTCGCCCGCCCAACTCTTCAGTAAAATATTCGCGCGTCGTTGGGTCTGGAAAGAGCGCGTCGCTCAGAAGCGCCATCATCCCGGATTTGCCAGCCAGATCGAAGGCAGCGCCGCTGTGTATGCGCAGCTTCAGAAAAACATTCGCGTCGCCGGGGCGATTCCAAAGAAGTACGCGCAGACCGTTCAAAAGCTCCGAATGGTGCGGCTCAGGAAGGCTTTGTGCGCGGGACACTGACGACAGGTTGAGCATAAAAGCCAGCAAAAGCGCCATTATCAAGGCTTTTTTGAATAATCGAGTTTGATGCTTCATAGTCTGGTTAAAAGGTTTCGAGCAGCCGGAAATTTCCAATATTTTACAGGAAAAATGTGCGCGGGGAGCCGACCGAAACAGTTTAGATGCCGCTTGAGCCGCGCGTCAACCGTTTGGCCTAAAACTGCATCAAACCTCCGGTCACAAAAGTTGGCTGTGACTTAGTTGTGTTCGGCCAAGAGCAAAGAGTAATATAATCTGGTCTGGATTGCCTTGCGTTAGACGCGTTTAAGGGTCGAAAACCAGCACCCCCGAAAGAAGATTTTAAGTTATCAGCTTCATTAAAGCCTACGGCTCATTCTCGGAAGCTGAATGTGAGGAAAAAGATGAAACAGTGTTCCACCTGTCGGGAAGAGTATGCCGATAAGTTCAGTTTCTGCCCGGTTGACGGCACGCCGCTCGCAGAGAGCGTCGAAGAAGTCATTCAACCCCCTCTTCCTGAAAAGGAGAAGCCAGCCTCTCCTCCTCCTGCGCAGGCGAAAGACGTGGCTGCAAGCCAAATAGTTCAGGCGCAATCCGAGACGCCCGTTACGGCTCTTGTTCCCGTGAACGAGTATCACTTAACGTTCGTTGACGACACAGGGTTGACCAGGCGACTGATGGATGAACTGAAAGTCGTAGCTCACAGTTCAGAACTGACATGGCCTGAGTTCAAACGCGATCCTTTCGGATACACCAA
>Ga0066662_10001553_pt1 | contig 10643 bp, 13 predicted proteins | sample GraSoiAngelo_111_FD_133939 | JGI IMG/M metagenome (GOLD analysis project Ga0066662, IMG submission 133939) | Grasslands soil microbial communities from the Angelo Coastal Reserve, California, USA - 14_0903_12_40cm | ecosystem: Environmental > Terrestrial > Soil > Grasslands | place: USA... | reverse complement strand
GCGCCGGTAGGTGCCGGACTGCTCGGTGCCGGCGCGCTGGAGCACCGCGACGGTGCGCGCGAGGCGCTCCATCCCGGCCAGGATCAGCGCCTTGTTGTTCGAGACGGTCAGCTTCAGCGCGAGACCGCGCGTCTCGAGCTCCTTGACGCTCGCGTACATCGGGCGGCGCAGCGCCGGCGGCGCGTACGCGCACACCTGCGCCAGCGTCAGCTTCCCGAAGCCGCGCCGCTGCATCGCGACGCGCTGCGCGTACGCGGTGCCGTGCAGCACGCGCTGCGCCTCGACGCGCCGCTCCGCCGTCTCGATCGCGTCGGGCTCGTTCCGCACCAGCGCGTCGGTCAGCCGCAGCGCCGCCTCACCGAGCTCGGCCAGCCGGCGGTTCTCCTCAGTGAGGAGCTCGGCAAACCGCTGCCACTCGCTCATCGCGACACCTCCGCACGATGAGCGGGGACCCGGGCTACGCCGCTATGGCGGCCTCCACGATCAGGCGTCCCAGCATCTTCTCGACGATCTCGTGCGTGGGCACGAAGTACCGGCCCTCGGAGATCTGACGGCCGAGCTCCTCGACCAGGGCGTGCCGGTAGAACGGCTCCGGGGAGCTCGTGACGAGGCCGCTCAAGGACGCTGCGGCCTCCGAGCGCTCGAACGAGTCGGCGGGGCCGAACCCGGCCGCGGCGACGGTGGACTTCCTTTTCACCGTCTTGTAGGCCGAAACCGCCGATGCGATCTCCGCCCGTGAGATGATCATTGCTACCGCCTCTTTCGAACGCTTCCTTGCTAGAAGGCGTATCGTCGGCGGAGCATGGGGACTTTAGGCCCAAAGAGCAGGCTAGGAGGCGCATCACTGTTCGCTCTCCGGGCGCGGGCGGACCGCGGGTGCGGCGGGCACTTCGCCGATAACCGCGGCCCGAAGCTGCTGCTCGAGCACCCGCCCGATGCCCAGTGCGCCGCTCTTCGAGAGCTCCTCGGCGCGCTTGGTGTCGAGCATCTCGCCGAAGGTCTGCTCGGCGTTCGAGGTCTTGCCCGTCAGCGAGCTGGGCGGCGCGCTCTTGCGCATCTCCTTGAAGAGCATGTCGACGAAGAGCGACTCCATCTGCTGGGCCGCCTGGTGCAGCTTCACGAGCGAGGCCTGCTGCTCGGCCGTGAGCGGCCGGGACTCCGCCGGAGCGTTGATGCGATCCATCAGATGATCTCTACATCGGCCTGCAGCGAGCCCGACTCGCGCAGCGCCTGGATGATCGCGATGAGGTCGCGCGGCGAGACGCCGATCGTGTTCAGCGCGCGGACGACCTGCGCCAGGGTCGCGGCGCCCGAGATGTAGACCAGGCGGCGGCCCGACTCGGCGGTCGTGATGCGGGTGTTGGTCTGCGTCTGGGCCGGCGCGTTGGTGAACGGGCCCGGCGGGACGACGACGTTCTGGGTCGCGATCGTGATCGAGAGGTTGCCATGCGCGATCGCGCAGGCCGCCAGCGTGATGTCGCCGCCCATGACGACCGTCCCGGTGCGCTCGTTGACGACCACCTTGGCCAGCGCGTCGGCGTTGACGCTCAGATCCCCGGCGTCCGCGAGGAAGCTCACGGGATCGCCGGCATAGCGCGCCGGCAGGTTGACGCGCACGGTCTCGGCGTCGTTCGCGCGCGCGGTGCCCGGTCCGAAGCGGCCGTTCAGCACCTGCGCGACGCGCGCGGCCGTCTTGAAGTCCGGGGCGGTCAGCACGTACGAAAAGCCGGCCTGATCCTGCTGGATGTTGGTGATCATGTCGCGCGCCAGGACCGCGCCCTGCGGGATGCGGCCGGCGGTGACGTGGTTCTTCTGCACCGAGTTCTGACCGGTCGCGTCGGCCGAGTAGAAGCCGCCGACCGAGACCGGGCCCTGCGCGGTCGCGTAGACGAGGTTGTTCGCCGCGCGCAGCTCGGTCATGATCAGGGTCCCACCCTGCAGGCTCGTCGCGTCGCCCATCGACGAGACGGTCACGTCGACCGTGTCGCCCGAGTGCGCGAACGCCGGCAGCGAGGCGGTGACGACGACCGCCGCGACGTTGCGGGTGCGCACGTCCTGCGAGGTGGTCGAGAGCCCGAACGACTGCAGCACGTTCTGGATCGTCTTCGAGGTGAACAGCACCGAGGTCGAGTCGCCGCTCTGCGCCAGACCGGTGACGATCCCGTACCCGACGAGCTGGTTCGCCGTCACGCCCTGCACGCGCGACACATCCTTCAGCCGCACGGGTTGAGCGCTCGCAGGAGCAGGTACGAACGCCGCGCTGCTCGCGAGGAGCGCGCCGAGGACCAGGGCGGAGATCGTCTTCTTCAACATCACGCGCATCTCAGAAAATGAAGTCCAGGATCTTTTGGATGAGGCCTTTGTGCTTCTCTTGGAAGTTGCCGTCGAACTTCGCCTCGACGCTCGCGACGCGCGTCGAGAGGACGCTGTCGCTGCTGTCGATGTCCTCGGGGCGCACGAGGCCGGTGATGTGCAGCGTCTGCTTCTGGCCGTTCACGATCAGCGCCTGATCGCCGGCGATGCGCAGCGCGCCGGACGGCAGCACGTCGGTGACCTGCGCCTCCATCGTGCTGACGAACGTGTTCTGCCCGCTCTGCGTCTTGCTCGACTGCGTCTGCCGCCCGCCGTTCAGCCCCGCGCCGAAGCGCAGCAGCGAGACGTTCGCGAGCCCGGTGCCCTGGCCGAGCCCGAGGTTGTAGCTGTTGTTGACCGCGGTGACGTCCGAGCTGGTGCTGTTGACGTTGAAGTTGAAGATCACTTGGAGCAGGTCGCCGACCTGCGCGGCCTTGTGGTCGGGGCCGAGGCGCAGCGGGTGCCCGGGTCCGGCCGGCGGCGGCGCGGCCTGGTACAGCGTGTCGGCCGCGGCGGGCGCGGACAGCGCCGCGACCATCGCCAGCGCAAGGAACGTACGTCGCATCAGCGCTCGCCTCCGGGCAGGATCAGCTCGACGCGGTTCGGTCCGGTGACCACCGCGGCGATCGCTCGTTGGGTCTGGGGGTTGAACACCGTGACGGTGTCGCCGATCGCGCCGCCGGTACGGGCGATGACGTCGGCGGTGAGCGCGACGTTGCCGTCGCGCACGATCAGGATCGCGGCCTGGCCCGGCTTCACGACGGTGTCGGGGACCGTCTGCTCGACGTACAGCGCCGCGCCTTTTGCCGTCGCCATGCTGAGCTTGCGCCCGATCAGGTTCTCGAGGCCGACCGCGGGACGGCCGTTCGAGGCGACGCGCGCGAGGGCGAGATCGCTTTCGGCAAGCACCGCGCCCGGCGCGAGATCGCGCGCGGCGACCGCAGTGCGAACGTACGTCGTCACGCGGTAGCCGGCGACGACGGTGCGCGCGATCTTGCCGTCGACGCGGATCGCGACGGGGACGCCCACGTACGTCGCGCTGACGTACGGAGCGCCCGCCAGCGCGATCTCCACCGCACCAGCCGGCAGATTCTGATCGGCGACCTGGAAGGCCGCCGCGATCGAGCGGTCGGGCCCGCTGACGAGCCCGCGCGCGATCTTGTCGGCGACCGCGGCGACGCGCGCGCCGGCGACCACTTGCGTTTGCGCCGGCACGCTCGCGGCCGCGCGAACACCGCCCGGCGCGCAGAGCGCGCCGAGGAGCATCAGGGCGGAGATCGCGAGCATGCGGCGCAATGCCATCGTCAGCGCTTCGTCTGGACCGCGGTCTGCAGCATCTCGTCGGCGGTCGTGATCGCCTTCGAGTTCGCTTCGTACGCGCGCTGCGCGGTGATCAGGTTGACCATCTCCTCGACCACCGCGACGTTGCTCTGCTCGAGGTAACCGCCCTGAAGCGTCCCGGTGCCGTTGAGTCCGGGCTGCGAGAGCGTCGGCGCGCCGGACGCGCCCGTCTGCACGAACAGGTTGCGGCCCGACGGCGCGAGGCCGGCGGCGTTGGTGAAGCGGACGAGGTTGATCTGCCCGAGCTGCTGCGGCTGCTGCTGGCCGGGGATCAGCGCCGTGACGACGCCGTCCTGACCGATCTGCACCTGGGTCGCGGTCTGCGGGATCGTGATCTGCGGGCTCAGGAAGTACCCGTCGGCGGTCACGATGGAGCCGTTCGCGTCGCGCTTGAACGAGCCGTCGCGCGTGTACGCCGCGGTGCCGTCCGGCAGCGTCACCTGGAAGAACCCGTCGCCCTCGATCGCGATGTCGAGCGGGTTGCTGGTCTGCTGCAGCACGCCCTGCGTGAAGGTCTTCTCCGACGCGCCGATCTTCACGCCGAGGCCGACGTCCTGTCCGGTCGGGACCACCGACGGTCCGACGGGCGTGCCCGGCGCGCGCAGGTTCTGATAGATGAGGTCCTGGAAGTGCGCCGTGTTCTTGCGGAACCCGGTCGTGTTGACGTTGGCCAGGTTGTTGCTGATCGTGTCGATGTTGTACTGCTGCGCGATCATCCCGGTCGCCGCGGTGTACAGAGCTCTCATCATGGTCGGGGTCGCTCCTATGCGTTGGTGCGGCCGACGGTTTGCACCGCCACTCCGACCGCGTCGTCTTGGGTTTGGATCGATTTTTCGTTGGCGTCGAACCAGCGCTGCATCGAGATCAGGTCGACCATCGACCGCACCACGTCGGCGTTGCTCTTCTCGAGCGAGCCCTGCAGCGCGGTCGTGTTCGTCGCGGCGCGCGCGCCGGCGCCCACGTCGATGAAGCGGTTCGAGCCCTCGGGCCGCAGGTTCGCGGGGTTCGCGAACTCGACCACGTTCAATCTGTCGTAGGGGCGGCCGTCGACGCTGATCGCGCCGTCGCGGCCGATCTCCACCTTGCCGCTCGCCGGCAGCGCGACCGGCGCGCCGCCCTGCCCGAGGACGCGGTCGCCGTTCTGGGCGGTCAGGAACCCGTTCTGGTCGCGCACGAACGCGCCGTCGCGCGTGTACCGCACGGCGCCGTTGCCGGCGCGGATCGCGAAGAAGCCCGGGCCGGAGAGCGCGACGTCGAGATCGTTGCCGGTCGCGGCAATCGTCCCTTGCCCGTAGTCCGCCGGGGTGTCGTAGATCTGCGCGCCGGTGCCCAACGCGCCGATCCGTGCCTGCGCCGGAACGCCCGCGGTGCGCGCGTTCGCGCTGCGCCCGGGATCCGTCTGGAAGCGGAAAAGCTCGCGCTGCGGCTGCGCCTGGACTTGGAGCAGCGTGCGCTTGAAGCCCGCGGTGTTGACGTTCGCGAGATTGTTCGCGATCGTGTCGACCGCCGATTGGGCGACCAGCGCTCCCGACGCGGCCGCGTACATGCCACGGACCAAAGTAAAAACCCTCCGCACGGACTGCACCGCCTTGGCTCATCCTTCGACAGGCTCCGGATGACAGTGCGGCTGAGCGCGGATCCGTCCATCGTTCAGGATCCGCAGCGGCCCCAACCGTGCGAGGGTTGTCCGGCCGCTTCCCATGGTTGATCGGCGTGCGGCGCCGGGGACTTTAGGGTTCGCGGCCGCTTCGCGGCGCGAACCCGAGGCATGACCCGCGTACGACGCGGGTCAGCCAGTTGGGCCGGTTGCTTACAATGGCGTCTGGGGTTCGCCGGCGGTTCGGGTGGCGCGCAGGCGCGCGCCGATGTCGCCCAGACGTTCGGCGACTGTCGCGGCGTCCCAGGGGCGGTCGGCCGGATCGCGCGCGAGCAGCGCGTGGATCAACGCGACCAGCTCGGAGTCCGCCGCGGGGACCACCACGCGCAGGTCCGGCGCATCTTCCTCGAAGCGCCGCATCGTCACGTCGAGCGCGCCGTCGCCGGAGAACGGCGGCTCGCCGGTCAGCGCGTGGTACAGCACCGCGCCCAGCGAGTACAGGTCCGCGGCCGGGCTCGCCGTGCCGTGCCGCGCCTGCTCCGGCGCGATGTAGTACGCCGTGCCGACCAGCAGCCCGGGCGCGGTGAGCCCCGGGTCTTCGTCCCACATCTCGCGCGCCAGCCCGAAGTCCATGAGGTGCGGGCTGTCCTGCGCGTCGACGATGACGTTCGCCGGCTTCACGTCGCGGTGCACGATCCCGTGCGCATGCGCCGCGGCGAGCGAGGTCGCGATCCCGGCGCCGAGCATCGCCACCCGTTCCGACGAGAGCGGCGCCTCGTCGGCGATGATCTGCTGGAGCGCCTGGCCTGCGACGTACTCCATGACGATGTACGGGCGGCCGTCCTCCGACTCGCCCACGTCGTGGACCGAGACGACGTGCGGGTTGACGACCTTCGCCTCGGCCTTCGCTTCGCGCTGGAAGCGCTCGTGCAGCACGCCGCTCTCGTCGCGGCGACGCTGCAGGAGCTTGATTGCGACCGTCCGGTCGAGCACCGTGTCGTAGGCCGCGAACACCGTGGCCATCCCGCCGTGCCCGGCGATGTGGTCCAGCCGGTACCGGCCACCGAGCAAGCCCTCCGCTCCCATCCAGCCCACTATACCCCTTCGCGGCGCTGCGCGCGTGAAGGCAATGGGTCACATCTGCATGCGGGAGATTTCTTGGTAGGCCTCGAGGAGCTTGGAGCGCATCGCCATCGTGAAGTTGAGCGCGAGGTTCGCCTCTTCGACCGAGGTGACGACCTTCTGGAGGTCGTTCGTCTTGCCGGCCGCGAGGTCGCGCTGCGCCTGGTCGGACGCGTTGACCTTGTCGTTCACGTCGGTGAGCATCGCCTTCACGGTGTCCTTGAACGAGGTGCCCTGGGTTTCGCCTACGGCGTGGCTCGAGCCGGTCGAGAGGCCGGGGACCGCATCGATGCCGCCCGGGATCGGGCCCACGTTCGGGCGCTCGTCGAGCTTCGTCGCGGCGCCGATGTCGGGGACGAACGTGCCGGGGACGACCTTGGAGATCGCGCTGCCGTAGTCCATCAGGCTTTGAGCAGTCCGAGCGTGGCGGTGCCCATCGCGCGGGCTTCCTGGATCGCGGTGACGTTCGCTTCGTAGGCGCGCGAGGCGGCCATCATGTCGACCATCTCCTTCACCACGTCCACGTTCGGCATGTGGACGTAGCCGTTCGCGTCGGCGTCGGGATGCGTCGGGTCGTAGACGAGCCGGTCCGGCGTCTGGTCGTTCACGACGCCGACCACTTCGACGCCGGCGCGCGAGCGCGCGGGGTCGTTGGCGTCGTCGAGCGCGTTGGCGGACTCGGACGTCGGCTCGTTCTTCTGCGCGTACACGACCAGCTGGCGCTTGAAGGGGCCGCCCTCCGCGGTGCGCGTCGTGTTGACGTTCGCGATGTTGTTCGCGATGGTATCCATCGCGAGCCGCTCGGCCGACAGGCCGCTCGCGCTGACCTCGATCGAAGTATAAAATCCCATCAGATTTCGCTAAAAGCGCTCCTGGATGGCCTGGCGCAGGCGCGAGTACTGGTTCTGCAAGAGCTGGCCCATCGTCTGGGCGTACGCGGAGTTGAGCGAGAGCTTCGCCATCTCTTGGTCGACGTCGACGTTCGAGCCGTCGACGCGCATCTGCGTCCCGGTGTCGACCGTGGTCGTGATCGAGAACGGCTCGGGCGCCTGCGGGCCGCCGACCGGTATGTGGCGGTCGGAGGTCGTCGCGAGCGCGAGCTCGTCGGGATCGCCCGCCGTCGCCTCGGTCGCCGCCAGCGCCTCTTTGAACGAGACGTCGGCGCGCCGGAAATTCGGCGTGTTGACGTTCGCGACGTTGTTCGCGATCACGGCATGTGCCGCGCCCGCCCCGTCCATCGCGTTCTTGAGCATGCCGACGGTCTGGCCGAAGGAGATTCCGTCCATCACCACACCCATCGGCCGGTGAGCGCCGTGGCATTAGTCAGGATCGAACGGCAGCAGCCTCGGACGAGACGTCCGAGGCTGCTGGCCCCTGACTAAGCGGGCGTCTCGATTGTAGCCGGGTGACCAACCCCGGTCAAGAACGCCTACGTCGTCGGCACGCGCCCGGAGGGACTCGAACCCTCATCGCCCACTTAGTCAGAATGGAGCTCTATCCACTTGAGCTACGGACGCGCCGCCGCCGCAATATGGCGACGATGCGCTGAAAGCATTCTCCCGTATGTCCTGCAGGGGCGATCTTGGCCGGAAGGTCGCATAGCAGAGTCGAGCCGGCTCGACCTCGAACGCTCGCTCTACGGGGTGGCACGACCGCTCTCTTCATCGAGGAGATACGAGCCCGTTCCACGCTTGGCGCTCGCCGCCGCCGCGCTCGCCGTCACCGTCGCCGCCGCGCCGGCCGCGTCGGAGACGCCCGCTCAGAAGATCGCCCGCGCGCTGTCGGCGGGCCCGCCCCTCGGTCACCGCGCACGCGACCGTCACCGGCATCGACGCCAAAGGCAAGATGACGATCTTGCGCAAGGGGACCAACGGCTGGACCTGCATCCCGGGCCATCGCGGCGTGATCGCCGACGACCGGATGTGCGCCGACGCCGCCACGCTGCAGTGGCGCGACGACTGGTTCCATCACAAACGGAAGCCGACCAACAAGCAGCCCGGGATCGCGTACATGTTCGCCGGCGGGACGGACTGGAGCGCCACCGAGCCCTGCGCGACGAAAGGGACGCCGATCAAGGAGCCGCCGCACTGGATGGTGATGTGGCCGGTCGAGAAGAACAGCGGGCTTCCCACCACGCCGCGCGACACCAGCGCCTGGATCATGTACGCGGGCACCCCCTACGCGCACTTGATGATTAACGGCAAACCCTAAGACGCTGCGCACCAGCCTCGGATCGCGATCGGTCGGGGGCCTTGCGGGAACAGAAATCTTCGTCTCCAATTGTCCGGGCGGATCCCGTACGCCTGTCCGCGGATCGCCCCGTCTACCGGACGATCGAATGGCGGGCGCTCCCGTGGCCGAGCGCGTTCGGCGATACGACGCAGGCCGGGATGGTGCTCCACCACATGGCGACCGCGAAGCGCGAGGTCTTGCGCCGCCGAACGCCGCGGTGAGTCGCAACGCCGAACGGGCGTAACGCGAACGTCTCGTGGGGCACCGACCTCGAGAGATTTACGCGGAACTCGACTTCCCGCGGCGCAGTGGAGCCCGAGCGTACAAATCCATAGTGATCGCTGCTATGCGGCCTCGATCCCCACACCATCACCGGCACCGCGACATCGACTGCACGACGCGATGCCGCGGCGACCGCATCGGGACCCAACCTCACAATCGGCGACCTCGTACGCCGGATGATGGCGCCCGGAAACTGAGTCGGGGTTAAACACCGAGCGCACTGCGCCATCCAGTTGGCACAGTCACGCAATAATATAGCTCTGCATCATTTACGGACGACTCACATTCGGTGATGTTCGGCAAGAAAGGCCCTGGTGTAATGAAATGCAATGGTTGATTGTCGTGGACGTCTGGATCATCGTAGCCATACTGCTCGGCGCGGCATTACTTGTCGTGCTAGCATTGCTTCTGGCTCGGCAACGTCGAGAGCTATTACCCATTGAGACGCCTACGCCCGAGCAGCGAGAAGCGGCCGCAAAAAAACTTTGGTTACTGTATCCCGCCCTGCCGGATGAAGAACCAGACACGGCGCTGTTTCTATTAGACGAGTCTAAACGAACATACGAGAGTTGGGTAGACAGCAACAGCCGTATCGAAACGAAGGCGGCCCGCCTGCTAGGATTTCTCGCCGGTGGCGCGGGTCTGTTGACGGTTTTCGGCTCTTCGCAGGGCGAAAAATCGCATCTGACACCAGGTCCATTTCTCTATCTTGCGATACTTGCTGCCTTCGGCGTCCTTCTATCCTGTTTATATCTCGTACGGGTAAAATTACGGCCACATCCCAGCGTCAGCGACTACGTATCCCCCGCACTCGCAATCTCGCCGAAGTCGCGCTTTCACATCGCTCTTAGCCTCGCGGAAGAATATGGGCGTAACGTTCTGGAACTTGGCCGATTACGGAGATACGATCCTATCGCCTGGACAGCAGCCCAGGCTTGCCTCGCGCTGGCTGCATTAGCGATCCTGCTGCATTTCTTGGTGTTCAGCGCCATGTCCGAGGCGTCGCCATCTGTGGTAGACTGTAGAGGACAGGCCGCTCCCTTCCGAGGCGGCGCCGCTTGGAAGACCTCCTGTAAGGAGAAACTTCGTGCCCGATAAACCGCAGCCAACTTTCGACCGCCCGCCGACGCCCCCGACTAGCAGTTTGTTGCATGAGGGCTGGCGGCCTTCGCCTCCACCTGCGCCTCCGCCGGCGCCAGTCCGCGAATCGGGAAGCTAAGAACCCCTTTTCAAAGAGGCCCCTCGAAAACGGCGCCTCTTTCATGACCGAGAAACGTGGATTGAGCGGCCGCCGCACCAACCTCAGCGTGCGAACTGGGCGGCGTGGAGATCCGCGTACGCGCCGCCCGCGGCGATGAGGTCTTCGTGGGTCCCGGTTTCGCGGACTCGGCCGTCCTCGATGTAGAGGATCTTCGTCGCGCGGCGGATCGTCGAGAGGCGGTGGGCGATGATCAGCGTCGTGCGGCCCGGCAAGAGGCGGTCCAGGGCGTCTTCGATCAGCGCTTCGGAGTGGGAGTCGAGCGCGCTGGTCGCTTCGTCGAGGATCAGGATCGGCGGGTCCTTCAGCAGCGCGCGCGCGATCGAGACGCGCTGCCGCTCGCCGCCGGAGAGCGCCCGCCCACGCTCGCCGACCGTGCCGGCAAGCCCCTGCGGGTGTCGCTCGATCAGCTCGGTCGCCTGCGCGCGTGCGGCTGCCTCGCGCAGCTGCCCGTCGGTC
>Ga0066662_10001552_pt1 | contig 10646 bp, 8 predicted proteins | sample GraSoiAngelo_111_FD_133939 | JGI IMG/M metagenome (GOLD analysis project Ga0066662, IMG submission 133939) | Grasslands soil microbial communities from the Angelo Coastal Reserve, California, USA - 14_0903_12_40cm | ecosystem: Environmental > Terrestrial > Soil > Grasslands | place: USA... | reverse complement strand
TCCAACGCCACCTTCATCGCTTCGTAGTCCTGTTCGGCATATTTCCCCGCGCGGTGCTCGAATTTTAGATCGCGGAGGTTGTCATAGATCGTGTCGCGCCGCTCCAGCAATTGGTCGAGCCGCGAGCGCAGCGGCGCAAAATCCGAATCCTCATATTGGAGATAAAAAATGAAAAGAAACGTGGCCACCGCGAGCGCAAGGCACGCGACCAACGCGGCCGCATCAACGCCGCTGACCGAGGCTGTCCATAGAAAGGAAATGCGCGCGAATTCAACCGCCACGAATTACTCCTCCGTTTCCCGATCGGCTTGCTGCCGGGCACGCTCGAAAAACTCCGGCGAAATGTCCGGCGCGCTCGGCCCACCAGCGACTGCCGGAGGCCGATTCCGCCAGCGAGAAATCAGCATAACGACCAGCGCCAGACCGGCCACGAGCGCCAGCGCCGGAATCCACCAGGCCATCCGGCTGAAGCCCCGGTTCGGCGGCTCGGCAAAAACCGCCGTGCCAAATTCCTGCACGAACGACTGCACAATCAGATCGTCCGAGTCTCCGCGCGCCACCCTTTGGTCGAGTTCCTTCAGCATCGATGCGGACACCTGGCAACCGACGTGATTGCATTGCGTCAGAACCTGATAGCAATTACACATGCACATGAACTTGGAGCCGATCCGCTTGGCGCGGTCGGTCTGCTGCGCGCCAAGTGGAATGGTGATCATCGGCACGAGGGCAGCGGCCCCGAGGAGAAGCACTGCGAAGGGGATGCGAACTCTAGTCATGACTCTCCGAATAGGTCGCGTGGCTCGCCACGGCGCCCGCAAGCGCGTGCCCGGCCGACTTCTGCCGCTCCGCCGCCAAGACCATCGCCGGCTGGCGATTCGGCAGGAGGGCCACGAGAGTTCCGAATACGACGACCAGGCCACCGAGCCAAATCCACTTCACCAGCGGATTCAAATACGCATGAATCACGGGAAGACTCGAGTCGGGGCTGCGCCCGGCATACACGACGTACAGATCTTCCCGCAGCGTCGAATAAATCGCGACCATGGTGCCCGATTCCTGGTTGCTCGGGAAAAAGCGCCGCTCGGGATAGAGCATCATCATGGGCTTGTCGTTGCGCAAGACTTCGACGACCATCCGCTCGGCCGTATAATTTTTCTCCGGCTTCGAGTCCATGGTCTGCAGGAGCAGCGTGTACCTCCCGAGATGGAGAGTCGAGCCGATGGGCATGTCCTTTTGCGCGTCGCGATTGAACGCGGCGCCCGAAATCCCGATGAAGATCAGCACGATGCCGAAGTGCACGATATATCCGCCGTAGCGGCGCGTGTTGCGCATCGTGAGTTCTCTTACCGCCCCGACGAACGGGTATCCGGTTCGCGCGCGGATTACCCGCGCGCCGCGGTAGAACTCCATTCCGATGGTCACCGTCACGAACACGCACAAGATCACGCAGATGAGAGAAAAAATGTCCTTGCATCCGAGCGGCCAGGCAACCGCCCCTGCGAGCAACCCCACACCCAGCGGCCAGCCGAAGTTCCGCCGCAAACTTTCCAGGGACGTCTTACGCCAGGCAAGCAGCGGCCCCACCCCAGTGAGGAACAGGAGCATCAATCCGATGGGGATATTCACCTTGTTAAAGAAAGGCGCGCCCACGCTGATCTTCGAGCCCTCCACCCACTCCGACAGGACTGGGAACAGCGTCCCGGAGAGCACCGCGACGCAAGCGACCAGTAGAATCAGGTTGTTGAACAAGAAGCTTGACTCGCGCGAGACGATAGAATCCAGCTGGTTCTCGCTGTGCAAGTAATCGCGGTTCTTCCAATACGCCGCTAGGCATACCGCCAGCGTCAGGCAGATGAAACCGACGAACCACGGCCCAATGGTGGACTGCGCGAAGGCGTGCACGGAACTGACGACTCCGCTGCGCGTCAGGAACGTACCGAGAATACACAAGAGGAACGTCGAAAATACCAGCCAGACGTTCCACACCTTCATCATTCCGCGCTTTTCCTGCATCATCACCGAATGGAGGAACGCCGTGCCCGTCAGCCACGGCATAAGCGACGCATTTTCCACCGGGTCCCAGCCCCAGTAGCCTCCCCATCCCAGCACGGCATAGGCCCAGTGGGCGCCGAGCAAAATCCCGGCGGTCTGGAAACACCAGGCGATCATGGTCCACTTGCGCGTCAGGTGGATCCACTTTTCGCCGGGATAGCGCGCCAGCAGCGCAGCAAGCGCGAACGCAAATGGAATCGTGAAACCCGTGTAGCCGGAGTAGAGGTTCGGCGGGTGAATTACCATTTCCGGGTACTGCAACAGCGGGTTCAGGCCATTGCCGTCGGCCCGCGCGACAACGTCCAGCGCACCATTTGCTCCGGGAATCCCCAGCGCGCGGAAAGGATTGGCGACGAAATTGTTCAAGGTGAGGAAGAAAATCTGCACTCCGGCCATCACCACGCTGACATAAGGCATCAACTCGAGATGCTTGCCGCGATAGGCAATCAGCACGGACACGATGTAGATCGAAAGGAGAAAGCTCCAGAAGAGAAGTGATCCCTCCTGTCCCGACCACAGCGCAGCAATCTTGTAGAAAGTCGACAGGTCGCGATTGCTGTGCGATACGACGTACGCGATCGAATAGTTGTCCGAGAAGAAGAGATAAACCAGGCTGGCCGTCGCGAGGAAAATCAGGCCGCAGGCAGCGACGCCTGCCTGCCTCGCACTCTTGATCAAAAGAGGATGGCGCGTCACGATGGCGGCGATTCCGCCCGCGAACGCGTAACCTGCACATACAAACGAGAGGAGTAGTGCGAACGAACCGAAGAGATCCACGGATTCTCCGCCCTGTCCGGCCCGGCAGCCGCCGCGTTCTAGGTTCCGCTTCCCCGCGAGGAGGACGCAGGGGCCCCGTTCGGCGCCGTTTCATACTTCGAAGCGCACTTTGCCTGCACGCGCTCGGCAACGAAGCGGCCATCTGGAGTTCGATGCCCCTCCACGAGGGCCTGCGAATTATCTACAAAGGTATCGGGCAGCGGATCGCTGCCGACGTAACTCACTGCCAGAGTCTTCCCTTCTCCCTGTAGAAGAAAGTCGATGCGGCCCGGCAGCCGCTTGATCGAGCCCGGCGCGACGCTGCCCCCGATGCGCATGCGCTGGCCGAGGGCGGGCCCGGTCAAAGTCGGCAACTCGGCGATGGTGTGATAGTAGGTCTTACTCTCCCGCGCGCCGAGCCAACCGAGCCACGCCAGTGACACGAGGATAATGGCGATCCCAATCCCGAACTTCGCGCGTTTCTCCACAGCTGCCTTCTCCGGCCGCAACCCTGTCCCAGATACTACCACAGGGCGGGGCGCGCAGGCCGAAAACGGGCTGGAAAACGGGGCTCTTATAGGTCACTTCGGCTCGAGATTCATCGTTGCCGGTGACCCCGACCAGGTCGGGGTTAACGCGCCACTGCCGCAGTCGCGAGCGCCACGTGCAGGCGCCTGGCCGCCCCCACCGCATCGGCTCCATCCAGGCCGAACGGACGGCCAGCATCGAGAAGCAACTCCGCGCCGGTATCGCTCGAGGCAAGCGACGAGAGGAGCGGGTCGAGCGCCTCGGAGATTGCCGCGATGCGCTTCGGCCGTAGAGAGCGACGGACTCGCATCAGCGCCGATGGAAACTGCCGCAGGATGACGCGGACGAGTGCGTCGTGGCCTAGCGTCATTTGCGCAGCCGGGCATTCCAATATGTAGGTCAGGAAAAATCCGCGATGCTGGAGCTCAGCAAGCTGCGCGCCGCTACCATTCCCTGGATCAATCCCGCAAGCTTCCAGGATTCGCGCGGCCTCGCCCAAACAGGCTTGCTTCTGGCTTCGATCTTCCGCTTCGCCCGCACCGCTGTACAGGTATCCGGCGTCCTCCGCCGGGGACACGGCACCTAAGAACAGCACGCTGATGTGCAGGGGTCGAAACCGGGTAGCCCATTCCAGTCGCTTTAGTCGCTTCGCAACGTGCTCCGGCGATGCCGGCTGCCCACACCCATCGCAGTTCAGAAGCATGGATTCGTTCATAGACGAGCTAAGAATTCTAAGGCAGGCCACACTTACGAGCAAACGATCGCTTCGAGGAAGGCTCCGAATGAATTCGATCCTGGAGACGGTATGGCTCTATCGCTCGACAGGTGTTTCCGCCGGCAGCTTCGAACGGAGGCACCATTTCAATTCCTGGCTGATCTCGGTGATCTCCATTCCGGGCATCACGATGAACTTGCAGCTCAGCATCTCACGTGCCTCATCGTCGTCCGGCAACTGGGCCACCACCCGGCAATACTGGCAATCCTGATTCCAGCAGAAACGCCCGTAGGGAATCGTCTCCGGGCTGATGAACTGAAAGCAGCGCAGGATGGAATTTTTCTCCGGCACCTGGAATTTTCTCCCCAGGACGGTGATCTCCACCAGCTTCTCGTACGGACGAAATGGTTCCGACATAAACACCCCGGGCCTCCCCACGCCAGCTTCCGCCTCGCTGCCGTCGCTTCCCGCGTCCCTCGCGATTGATCGGCCAGTCGTTGTCATATATGAAAAGCCTAGTCCCACGGCCCGTTCCTCCACAACATCGCTTCTTGAATGCGTTCCCAATCTGCTACGGCCCGGACCGGCGGAGGTTGCACCAGACACTCAGCAGTTGAAAATCTTGGCGGCATAATTTCCAGTATTTGCCACGCATGCAGGAACGCCGCACGCGAGTACTGTATTAACCCCATCTGACTAGAACATAGCGTCGGCGGCCCTTTTTCGACCCACCTCCTGCCTCGTTGCCGGTCATCTTCTCAAATCGAAGAACTGGCCCATCTGACGGAACTTATCGTACCGTTTTCGGATCAGGTCGTCGGGGGGAAGGCCGGTCAACTCGATCATGTTTCGTTCCAGCACACCGTCAAGGAGGCGCGCCGCTGCTTCGTGGTCAGTGTGAGCACCAGCATCCGGTTCGGGAACGATCTCATCAACCAGGCCAAGCTCCTTCAACTCGCGCGCCGAAATTTTCAGCGCCGCTGCCGCTGTTTCGGCTTTTGCAGAGTTGCGCCACATAATCGCCGCGCAACCTTCGGGAGAGATCACGGAGTAGAAGGCATTCTCCAAGATGTTCACTCGGTCGCCCACCGCAATAGCCAGCGCCCCGCCCGAGCCGCCTTCACCGGTGATCGTCACGATGATGGGCACCGGCAGGCGAGCCATTTCGCGCAGGTTCCGCGCGATGGCCTCGGCCTGGCCGCGCTCCTCGGCGTCGATCCCGGGGTACGCTCCTTGCGTATCCACAAACGTGAAGACCGGCCGGCGGAATTTGGCCGCGAGTTGCATCACTCGCAGCGCTTTGCGGTATCCCTCCGGCTTCGGCTGGCCGAAATTGCGTACGAGGCGCTGTTTCGTGTCGCGCCCCTTCTGGTGGCCGAGAACGACCACTGGGCGGCCGTGGAATTTCGCCAGCCCGGTGATGATTGCCTTGTCGTCCCCGAAGCCGCGGTCGCCATGGAGCTCAACGAAATCTGTAAAAAGCAGGCGAATAAAATCCAATGTGTAGGGCCGCTGCGGATGCCGCGCGAGCTGCGCTCGTTGCCACGGGCCAAGATGTTCCAGGAACTGTTTTTTCAGCTCGGCGACTTCGCGCCGAAGTCGCTCGAGGTCCTCATCCCCGACCTTTTCAGGAGCGAGCCGCCGCAACTCCTCAACGTCCTTCTCAAGCCGTTCGATCTCTTTCTGGCGACCGCGCTGGCGTTCGGCTGGGTCCAAGGCGTCCCTCTCATCTCTGCTTCGAGCATCCCTCAGTTCACAAGCTCAATGGCTTCGCGACCGCACAACTCTTCCATCGCCGCAAGCAATTCCGGCGCGGGACGCACGCGGTGCTGCGCGTGCAACGTCGCCACGGATCCGTCCGGCGATCGCAGCTCGAAAGCCACGGGGCACGGACCCGGGCAGCCTTCAAGAAGTCCCCGCAAGCGGTCCAGCGTCGCTTCGGTCAATTCCTCAAGGTCCAGGCGCACGCGGAGCAAGGCCGGAGCGCTCCCGGTCAGACTTTCCAGCGTACGCGCCTCAAGAAGCGAGAGCCGGGTCGCTGCTTCTTCCACCTGCACGCGAACTTTCAACAGCAGTGGATTGCCCGTCTTCAAAACACTCTCCAGGCGCGAGAAACTTTCTGGAAAAACTAACAACTCCTGCACGCCGGTCATGTCCTGGAGGGTATAAATCGCCCAACGCTGCCCCCGCCTCGAGCGCATCGGCCGCACCCCCACGATCATGCCCGCCACGGTAATTTCTTCCCGATTGCGGCGCGACTCGATCTCGCCCAGCGGAACTGCCTTCAGTTCCTGCAGCCGAGAAGCGTATTTCGCAAGGGGGTGGCCCGAAACGTAGAAGCTCAACACCGCGTATTCGCTGGCGAGCCGCTCCTCTTCGCTCCAAGGCTCCGCCTCGCGCAGTTCGACGGGGACCGGCGCGGGAGCGGCGGCAACGCCAAAGAGCCCGTGCTGGCCGGATTCGCGGTGCCGCGTGGCACGCTGGACGGCAGCAAGCGCGTCGTCCACGGTCGCGAGTACACACTCCCGAGGACCGAGCGAATCCATAGCGCCGGACTTGATGAGGCTCTCGAATACTCGTTTGTTCAGGAAACGCGAATCGATGCGTTCGCAAAAATCAAACAACGTCCGGAACGCGCCTTTCTCTTGCCGCGTATCGCGGATTGCTTTTGCGGTGTTTTCGCCGACATTCTTGATCGCGGCGAGACCAAAGCGGATCGCTTCACCGACAGGCGTGAAATACAAATCGCTCTCGTTCACGTCCGGAGGAAGCACGGTGATTCCCATGCCGCGCGCCTCATTGATGTACTTCACGACCCTTTCCGTGTTTCCGGTCTCGGAGGTGAGCAGCGCGGCCATAAATTCGACCGGATAATGGCTCTTGAGATAAGCGGTCTGGTAGGCCAGCAGGGCGTAGGCGCAGGAGTGCGACTTGTTGAATCCATAGCCCGCGAATTCCTCCATGAGATCGAAAATGTTTTCGGCTTTTTTATCGGGAATTATGTTCGCCTTGCAGCCTGCGAGAAATTTCTGCCGCTGTGCCGCCATTTCCTCGGCCTTCTTCTTGCCCATGGCCCGGCGGAGAATGTCCGCTTGCCCGAGCGAGAAGCCTGCCAGCCGGCTGGCGATCTGCATGACTTGTTCCTGATACAGGATGACGCCGTAGGTTTCTTCGAGAATGTCTTTGAGCTGCGGGAGTTCGTAGCTGACGCGGGTCTTGCCCTGCTTTCGGTTGATGAAGTCGTCTATCATGCCGCCCTGGATGGGACCGGGCCGGTACAGTGCGTTGAGAGCCGTTAAATCCTCGATACGAGCCGGCTGATAACGGCGGAGGATATCGCGCATGCCGTGCGATTCAAACTGGAAAATGGCCGTCGTGTCGCCGCGCGCGAAAAGCTTGTAGGTATCGGCGTCGTCAAGAGGAAGATTTTCGAGGTCGAGTTGGGTGCCGCGGTTCTGCGCGACCATGCGGACCGCGTCGTGCAGAACCGTGAGCGTGGTGAGCCCCAAAAAGTCCATTTTGAGCAGGCCGATCCGCTCAAGGGCGTTCATGTCGTATTGCGTCGTGATTTCGTCTCGATTCGTCTTATAGAGCGGAACGATTTCCATCAGCGGGCGCGGCGAGATGACCACGCCAGCGGCGTGCGTTGAAGCGTGGCGCGCCAATCCCTCGAGGCGGCGCGCAACAGTCATCAATTCATTCATGCGCTCGTCGCTCTCTACGGCCGCGCGGAGCTGCGCCGATTGCTGGAGGGCTGCTTCCAGCGCGATCTTCAATTCATTGGGGACGAGCTTTGCCAGCCGGTCCACCTCGCCGTAGGGAATGTCCATGGCTCGGCCCACGTCTTTGATCGCAGCCTTGGCCGCCATCGTGCCAAACGTGATGATCTGCGCGACGTTTTCGCGGCCGTATTTCTGGGTCACATACTCGATCACTTCGCCGCGGCGGCGCATGCAGAAGTCGATATCGATATCGGGCAACGAAATCCTCTCCGGGTTGAGGAACCTCTCGAAGATCAAGTCGTATTGAAGCGGATCAACATCGGTGATGCGAAGCGCGTAACTGGCTAGACTGCCGGCCGCGGAGCCCCGGCCCGGCCCGACGGGGACTCCCTGGGATCGCGCATAGCGAATGAAATCCCAGACGACCAGGAAATACCCTTCGAAGCGCATCTTCTGGATCATCTGGATCTCGTGCGTGAGCCGGCGCTCATATTCACTCAGGGGATTTCGCAGCGCCCCCCGCTGCGATAAACGCTCAAGATGAGGCAAGCGCGCGGCAAATCCTTCTCGCACGGCCTTCTCGAAATAGCCACCGGGCGTGTCGCCTGGCGGAACTTTGAATTCTGGAAAGGGGTCGCGAATTTTTTCGATTTTGACATTGCAGCGTTCGGCAATCGCAAGCGTGCGCGAAAGCGCGTCCGGGAGCTCACGGAAGACCCGCGTCATTTCCGCGGCAGTCTTGAAATAAAATTGGTCGGTCGCAAACTTCATTCGATGAGGGTCGCTGATCGTCTTACCCGTCTGGATGCAAAGAAGCACATCCTGGGCGTGCGCGTCCTCATGGGTCAGGTAATGGCAATCATTGGTAGCCACAAGCGGTATGCCTGATTCCTTTGACAGTCGGAGGAGATCGCGATTGACGGACTTCTCGATGTCGAGGCCTTGATCCTGAATCTCGAGGAAGAAATTGCCCTTTCCGAAGATATCCTGCAAGCGGTACGCGTTTTCCAGAGCTTCGCGGTAGCGGTCTTGTACAACGGCTTCTGTGACCGCGCCGCGCAGACACGCGGAGAGCGCAATCAGGCCGCGACTATGTTTGGAGAGCAACTCATGGTCGATGCGCGGTTTGTAATAAAAGCCCTCGAGAAAGCCGGCGGAAACGAGCTTGATCAAGTTTTGATAGCCCTCGTTCGATTCGCAGAGCAAGAGAAGATGGTTGCTCCCGCGCACGCCGGGCTCGCCGTCTACGCCGTTCTGCGCAACGGGCCCGACCTTCTCGCCACGATCGAGCCGGCTCCCCTTGGCCACATAGACCTCGCAGCCAATGATGGGTTTTACGTCGCGCTTGTTGGCTTCGTAGAAGAAATTTGCCGCGGCAAAGAGATTGCCGTGGTCCGTGACAGCCACGGCCGGCATGCCGAGGCGCGATGTGGTGTCGAGAAGTTGGGTGATCTCGCACGCGCCGTCGAGAAGACTGTAATCCGTGTGAACGTGGAGATGAACAAACTGCTGGTGACCCATGGGCCTCGATTCTAAATCTCTCTGAGGAGATTTGCGACCCCGACGGCAATGGGGTGGGGCGAAATCTCCGCGGACAATGAAGGACCAGCACTATCTTTGCTTGGCACTCTTCTTTGCTCCATGCGGGGACGCGCCTTTTGCTCTCACGTGCGCAGGAACGGGCTTTCCCTTGGCGGAATGCGGAGAAATCGGAGCGGCCTTTGCCGCGCGCTGGCTGACGGCGGCCGCTCGCGCCCTGTGCGCAGCTTGCACGGCGGCGCCCCGCTTGGCCGCTGCCTTTCCCGATTTCTTCTTTTTCTCTTCAGCCTTCTTCTTCGGAGGCTCCTTAATGCCGGAAAGTCTACGCAGGATTTTTACGCGATCTTCGTGCGTTTTGCCCTTTCCGGAGAGCTGCGCGGCAAACAACTGTTCGATGACGGCGTCAAACTTCGGTCCCCGGGGCATGCCGATGGACTCCAGCTCGGTGATCGCCGTCGGCAAAGCCGCCCGGACGGGCCGCCATTTCTGAACGTACGCCCGAATTTTGGAGAGAGCCTTCGAATTGGAGGACTCCGCCAAAAGGTACGCCATCTGCTCAAGCGGGAGTTTTTCGAGAAACCGATAGGCATCAATGGGGGCGCTCGCGCGACGGCCCGCGAGTTCCCTCTGCGCCTTCAGCGCTGCGTCCTCGAGATCCAGTATGGCTTCCGCCTCCGCCGAACGGAAACCGAGCTTCGACAGGAGCGAGCTCTGCTCACGGTCCTTGAGCCGCCCAAGAATGGCCAGAGTCATCGCGTTGGCGAGACGTGGCCGTAGCCCCGCCATCAGGAGATCTTCGCGGACTTTCGTGAGCCGCGCGATGGCGTCGTAGTCGGGATGTTTTTTGGCAAGGAGGGGATGGAGCGCGTCAAGGATTTCGTGATTCTCCAAAGCCTTCAGGACCGGCGCAGGGCGCTCCTCGCGCGCGAGATTGCGAAGTTCCTCGCCCGCATCTTCGGGCGCAATCGTATGCTGGAGGTCCCGCTCGAGGGCGAGAGCAAACCATTCCTGTGTGCGCGGTTCCAGTTTGAAGCCCATGCGGGAGGCATAGCGCACGGCGCGCAACAAGCGAACCGGCTGATTCGTGAAACTGTGTATCGAAAGCGCGCGCACCTCGCCACGCTCGACATCGGAAAGGCCGTTCGTGGGATCGAGCAGCAGACCGCGCGAGGCCGGATTCAAAGAGATGGCGATGGCGTTCAAAGAGAAGTCGCGCCGGCGCAAATCCTCCATAATCGTAGACCAGCGGATTTCGGGGCGCGTGCCCGGCCGGACGTAGTAATCGTCGCGCGCGGCGGCGATGCTGCCGTCGCAATCTCCGGCGAAGATGATCT
>Ga0066662_10001551_pt1 | contig 10651 bp, 9 predicted proteins | sample GraSoiAngelo_111_FD_133939 | JGI IMG/M metagenome (GOLD analysis project Ga0066662, IMG submission 133939) | Grasslands soil microbial communities from the Angelo Coastal Reserve, California, USA - 14_0903_12_40cm | ecosystem: Environmental > Terrestrial > Soil > Grasslands | place: USA... | reverse complement strand
TCTGCCGGATCTGTCGGATCGCGGCACCAGGCTCGTCGCCGAAGCGGGAAGCCATGCCGCCGAAGAAGGTCTCGGAATCGGACGCGTACTTTGCGTCGGCCGGCGCAAACGTGGACTTGGCCTGGATGACGACCAGCCGGTCGCCAAAGTCGATGATGGCATCGAATGCCTCGTCACCGTCGTCGTACTTCGGCGATCGCCACACGCGTTCAGGCGGGTAGATGGATTCGAGAACAGCCCATAGATACCGCTCGAACAGCCGACCCCACAATCGCGCGAAATTGACACCGTCTTCTGCATCAAGCGTCTTGATAATCGTCCAATAAACGCCGGACGACAGGCGCTCCTGCATGAATGCCGGATCGACGCAAAAATAGTTGTCGTCACCGAACTTCCAAATCGGCCACGATTTCAGCGCCGAATGATTCGTCAGTAAACCCGACGCATCGGCGGAGCCGAACGGCAGGCCAGGCACTTCTCCAAAACCGATCGCGTACCTGTCTAGGGCCTTGACCATGTACTTGCCCGAGACGACATTCTTGGAGTTCATCGGGTTGAAGTTGGCCAAGCTCTGCGTCTCGATGATGTCAGTAACTGTCAAGGAGTTGTAGTAGGCCCACACCGCGAACGTCAAGTCGATCAACTCTTCGAAGTTCAGGCCCGAACTGAAAACGAACAGCCGCTCAAGCTGTCGGGCGAATCCGTCGTGAATGCGTGCACGGTCCAGATAGGGGCCAAGCATCGCGTTTGCGCGTACCATCGACTCCGCTACCGACGGTGGATTTTCGATTTCAAGTGCGGCGGCGAGACTCGGCGCCAGGGCGTCTCCACGCTCAGACCCCGTGAGGTCGTGCGGGGTGAGCGAGTTGACAAGTAGCCCAAGTTCCGCGATCACATCGAAGTCGTCTCGGCGTTCCAGCCGATTCCCGCCTGTTCCTCGCCCGAACTTTGCGACGAGCTTGATCATCGTCAGCATTTGTCCACGATGAAAAATCGGATTGGTGACGAGGTGCGAATGCGGAAACTTGGCCTTCATTTCGCGAAGCCGTTTCTCCGAAATGGAATTTCTGAGAAGCGCGCTCTGGACATTCAGGCGCTCCGTTTGCTGTTCCTGGCCGTCCTTCATGCTGGCGAGTGCGAGCGCGAGATTGTACATTCCGAGAATGATGAGGCCAGCGTCCCGGTTGATCGTGCTCGCGAGCTGGACAACGTCGCGTACCGAAGCGCGACGATAGCCGAGTTGATCGATTGAAATGTAGGTCCCCCATCGGGGCATCAGAGATTACCAGCGAAATGTGTCCCCATTGAGCGCGGCGCATCGCTTCTGGGATTCGGCGACGAGAATCGGCCGGCCGCGAAGATCCGTGCGGACGAGACCGCGCGCCACAACGGACTTGGGCCCGCGAAACGGCGTGGATCCGCAACAGTCATGCCGAGATCGCGGAAGCACCCCGCGCTCAATGATGATGCGTAACGCCGGTACGAAAGTAGTCTGCGGCGAATATCGCCCTTAATCGCCGCATAGAATGCGGCGATAAACTTGAGGTATGCGGTGATTAGCTGCTATAATCACCGCATAGCATGCGGCGAAAGCGCTATATCCACGAGCTGTCCGACTGGCCCAAATTCCACTGGGATCAGGAAAACCTCGCAAATTCGCTCGCTTCTGTGCGTCACCGCCAAGGCCGGCTCGTCGGGCACATGGAAGCGCTCGGCTTTGAACTCCAGCAGCAAGCCGAGCTCACGGCGCTAACGGACGAGGTAGTGAAGAGCAGCGAGATTGAGGGAGAAAAGCTGGACACGAATGAGGTCCGCTCATCGATCGCTCGTCGTCTCGGCATCGATGTCGGCGGTCTCGAGCCGACGGATCGCCACGTGGAGGGCGTCGTCGAAATGATGCTCGATGCCACGCGCAAATACGAGCAGCCATTGACCGCTGACCGCCTGTTCGGGTGGCATTCGGCACTGTTCCCGACTGGCCGGAGCGGGATGCGAAAAATACGGGTGGGCGCGTGGCGGGACGACAGCAGCGGGCCGATGCAAGTCGTTTCCGGTCCCGTTGGGCGTGAGCGCGTGCATTTTGAAGCGCCCGCTGCGGAACGACTCGATCAAGAGATGGATCGGTTCCTCGCTTGGTTCAACGAAAAGGAAGCCACCAAGGCTCAGATCGAGCCGGTCTTAAAAGCCGGCGTGGCTCACCTGTGGTTCGTGACTATCCATCCCTTCGATGACGGGAACGGTCGTATCGCGCGCGCGATCGCAGACCTCGCGCTGGCTCGTGCCGAACACACGCCGCAACGCTTCTACAGCATGTCCGCGCAGATTCGGCAGGAGCGCAGTGCGTACTACCACATCCTCGAGCAAACGCAGAAAGGCAGTCTGGACATCACGCCGTGGCTTGATTGGTTCTTGGTTTGCCTGGGACGCGCAATCGACGGTGCGCAGGCGACACTTGGGACGGTGCTTCACAAAGCCCGTTTCTGGCAGGCGCTGAGCAGTGTTCCGATCAACGAGCGTCAGCGAACGATGCTAAATCGACTGCTGGACGGTTTTGAAGGGAAGCTCACCACGTCCAAGTGGGCGAAAATGACCAAGACATCTTCAGATACGGCTCTTAGAGACATCACCGAACTCGTCGAACGGGGCATTCTCGTTCGCGGGCTGGAAAAGGGTCGCAGTACGAGCTACGCGCTCGCTCAGCTCGCCTAGTACAAGCAACAGTACCGATTCAGCTAAGCGCCAGAGATGAACGATTGTTTCTTCTGCGGTCCAACTGAGAATCCACTGACGGAAGAACATGTTTGGCCTCAGTGGGTCTCACGTCTGTTGTTCGGAAAATACAATTCGAATCACTTCGTAAACATCCGTTCAACAGGTGATAACACGACTGGATTATGGAAATCGCGAAATATTGACGTAACGACCAAGACTGTGTGCGACAAGTGCAACAACGTCTGGCTTAGCAGTTTTGAGAACACCGAAATAAAACCAATCGCCACACCGCTCATCACCGGCAATGAAGACCTCGTCCTGGCGCCGAGTGCGCAATGGAAACTCTCGGCATGGGCTTATAAGATGGCGATGCTCCTAGAAGTCGCGATTCCGCCGAACGAAAGGCCGCCGCTGTTCTTCACGCCAGCCGAGCGGAAGCAATTTCGCGATACAACCCTCGCCCACGAGCGCGTCCGCGTTTTTCTCTCGAAGTACGAGTTCGGTCAACATCCTGCGCATGCTCATTTGCCGATGCACACGTTGACGGAGCGCCAAGGCGAGAGGAAATCGTTCGACCTCAAGATCTCGACCATGACGGTAGGCTCGCTCGGAATGCAGGTGATGGCGGTGAGGTCCACGACCTCCGAAGAGCTCGTTTACGCCAGCGAGATTGAGTTTGAGTTTCTGGGAAAGGCGAAGGAGGCCGTGGTCCCGATCTGGCCCCCGCGTTCGGATGCCATTCGGTGGCCTCCAGCGCTGACGATGACCCAACAAGATATTGAAGACTGGACCGAGATGTGGCGTAAAGCAGCCGGCCTCTACCCGCAGTCGAAACTGTAGATCTGGGGAGCCGCAGCAATACCTCGAAGGCTCTGCGGTCATCGCCCGTAATCTTTGAAAAACGGAATATGGATTCGACTGAGCGGCTCGCGTTCGAGCATCTACGGCACCGCGGATTCAAAGACATCCGCTACGAGCCTGACGGTAATGTGCCACCGGACTTCGTCGCGGATGAACGGGTCGCGATCGAGGTCCGCCGCCTAAATCAACATGAAGACACCCCAGGATCGACGCGAGGATTAGACGAAACTGCGATTCCCTTCCAGCGGACAGTTTGTCGTGTCCTTGACTCATTCGGGCCGCCGCGAACTGGAGCGAGTTGGTTCGTGAGCTACAACTTCCGTCGGCCGTTACCGGGTCGCCGCGTGATGTTGCGGACGCTGCGCGAAGCACTGGAGCGGTTCGTACGTCAGCCGGATCCCAAGGACGTTCGGATGCAGATCGAAGACACCGTGGCACTCAGATTCCACCGTGCGAGCGAGCTGCACTCCACCATGTTCATTCTTGGCGGATCCGCAGATCACGACGGCGGCGGGTTCGTCATCGCGGAGCTGCTGCGAAACCTGTCGATTTGCATCACTGATAAGACGGAGAAAGTGGCCGCACGGCGCGATCGATATCAGGAATGGTGGCTGATCCTCGTCGATGAAATCGCTTACGGTTCGTTGGATCCCGGCGATATCGATCAGCTTCGAGGCCTATTCGATTCGCGCAGCAAAGCTGGGTGGAGCACGATTGTTCTCGTGAGTCCATTGGACCCCGCCCGGGCTATCGAACTCTGACCTCGCGACCGCGGACGCGACGGCGAGTGGGGCATCTGGAACTGAGCGGCTATACGTCCGGAAGATTTCTGGGGAAACGCCGGCAGCTGCATCCGAAACCAGTCACAGGACAAGCTAGCGGAAATCATGATGGCCGAAGATGTGATCGACCCGACGTACTTGCCGTTTACTGCTGAACAGCTGCGCGCTCACTTCCTCGTCGATCGCGATAGTCACATCGCCTATTTCCAACGATCTGCGCAGGCTTATCGTGACTTCATTCGCAATCGACTCAACCGGCAGGGGATCCCCATCAAACATGCGCGCGGACCGTGTCAAATCGAGAAGGATGAACGCTTCTGGACGGCGACCGCGATGAAGCGCCTCGTCCAGAATCCCGCAGCGTTGCAATTCGTCCTTTCTGACACGTTCGGGCAAGAGCCGCCGCTTCCCGCGTTCAGGACGTGGGCCCAGTGTGTGGAGGGCCGACTCGCCTTAGTCCTCGAGGCGGCGCTTCCATCGCCCGACTCGTACGTTCGGTGGCTACGACAGAATGTCCGTTCGAGCCACTTGATCCCCTACGTCTTGCATGCCGCTCAGCGCGAGAGCGTGCGAACACTAGAGGGTGCGACCCACGTCGATGCGCTCGTTCGTGAACGTCGACAACGGCTTTTCGGTCATCGTCGAGTCGAAGGTTCTTTCAGATATCTCGTGCGTCGTGTCGTTCGATGTATTTAGGAATCAGATCGCTCGCAATGTGGATGTCATGCTCGAATCGTCTGTCGGACTTGGACTGCCGCTTGAAGCACGCGACCCGGATCGCTCCGTATTTCTGCTAGTCTCGCCGGCTTGTTTCCGGGAGCGCCCACAATCGCGCTTGTATGGATGGCTATTCGATGAATACACATCGTCGCCGTCCGCGCTCCAACGCGATTTGCCGCATCGGCGTTCGGTCAATTGGACGCATGTGGCCAGGCGTTTGGGATGGACTACATTCGAGCGCGTCGCGTTCGTGGACCCGGCTGCTTGCCCCTGGATTCAAAGTTCCGCAACTGCTGAACCATGAGGTGCGCGCTCTAAAGCCGGACGTCTGGTGGATTCCTTCGGGACGACCATGGCGCTCTGCGCGCCATGCCAGAAATGCTATCGCTCATAGCCGCTGAGAAGTAGGCGCATCGTCGCATCGGGTAGTGGTTGCAAATCGGTATCGCTTCTGCCGCTCAAGTCACGGTACTGTGGCTCTCCCCCGCATCCGTGCTCATGAACCGTAAGGTTGGGCGTGCCTCCGGGCACTTCCACGATCGTCACGTGCGTATGACGACTACCGTTCGTTGTGCCGCCGAACGCGACGGCGCGGTCGCCGATGACACCCGACGTCAACCGAATCTCTCTGCGGCTTGCGTTAAACACGATTGCGAAGGACACTCGATCAACCGAAATGTTCTCACGACCGTGTTCGAATGCAGTAACGCCAGGCGCAGGATCGAACTCGACGATCGCTCCTTTACCTTCCGAAACCATCGACACATCAATCGCGGACGCAGCAATTGTCGGATGCGCGAGCAGCGTGTCAGCGACTGCACCGACGGATACATCAAGTCCACATGCGGCGCGCCGCAGCCGTGCATTGAGAGTGAGTGGCTCGCCTTTAAATGCCTCTCCGATGAAGGGAAGCACCGCCGCCCGAAGCTCCAGCAGAAAAACGCGTCGCTCCTTTGCCACGACTGCAGTCCAATCACACGATTCGGCACTGGCTAGCGAGATCGGTACATGGTTATGACTCTCAGCCTTCAACACCGCCCTGTGCGTAAACCCATGCTGCGAGACCAAGAACAGTTTGTCGGTCGATAAACTCTGATGCTTGCCATGCATCTCCTCCACCCAGCCCACGTCAGCCGGTCGCGCTCCGGCGGTACATTCAAAGCCAAGAATTAGACTGTAAGGTCCGACGTAGGCCTCGACGACGACATCCACTTCCCGGCGCTCGCCGGAGATGCGATCTCTCAGGAATGTCGACTCCGTGACTGTCGCATTTGGGTGGAGGGTGCGCTGGAGTGCCAAAACAACGCTCTGGAAAGGATTTGTCCGCTTCGGCATGCAATGACGTACCTCAAAAGACCCAGGAAGCTGGTGGAGCGAAAGAATCAACCCTCATTGCCAATCATGAAATCCTTCAATCGTCTGGCAATTCTAAAGCCGGCCCCGGTCAGCGAATAGAGAATGCCGGCCTCTCTACGTACCAATCGTTTCGCCACCAACTCCTCGAGCGCATCCACGTACGTTGCGGCAAATGCCGGATCATTTTCGTCTAGAAAGTTTCGCGCGCCGATCGCGACCCAAGGGCCGGCCTGCTCCGAGTCCAAAACGTGAATACTTCCTTTGTCCGCGCAAGCGATGAGCAATTCCGACGCTGCCGCGGACAGCGACGTCGACGATTCCAACGTCTGCGCAACCGCTTTACCCACGAATGCAAATGCCGCTGATTCTGCAGCAGCCTTCCAGGCGTGCAAAGCGGCAGTGTCGTACGTCCCGATGTCGTTGTCGATGAGCTTCGCGCACACTTGGCAGAGCCAAATGCCGTTCAGCGCGCTCGTGCGGTCTTCCGCCGAGAGCTGTGGGTAGTAGCGCGCGCCACCAGGAGAAGCTGCCGAAATATGGGCTGCGACTCCGACATTCAGTGAACGATTCGGATCGGCCTGTGGTCCACACGTCGACGCTCTACACGCCGGATTGGAACAACGATGGCCGACGCGATCAGCCAGGAGACGCTTGGTTGCAGCCGTGAAGTCATCCCGCTGGGCCATTGTCGCGACCACGTAGATGCGGTATCGAATCCTACTCCGTCTGCAAATATCGGTGACAATGGATGTGAGAGCTGCGCTTGAAGCGCTTCATCTAGGTCACTGCCGACCTCGCAACTCACGTTCCGCTTGCAGCCAATCGTCGAGATCGTGCCCGTGCAGGCGCCCGCGCTGCTCGAAGATCTCGTACGCTCGCCGCGCAATTTCATCCTGAATCGCGCGCGCCCGCGTCTCGAGGTCCACAACCAAGCGTTCCAGCTCTCCCGGTCGATAGAGCGTCGCGTGACGATCCGGCAAGTTCGCAGACGCGGCCTGCCCGATGTCCTTCCAATCGCTATCGACAGCGATGAGCCCACCAATCGTCAAGGCGGGTATCAAATGAGCAATGTCGAAGCCATCGTTCGGCATCCAGGTCCGTCCCAAGCTCCGCCTGGTCACCTCACGCCATACAGCATTGTGGACGCACGCCATTTGACCTGAGGCGAAGGCCACGCGCGGGTACAAACGCAGGTGAGCGGTGCGGTTTTGTCGCTGTTCGTCTGTGTCGGCATCTGCACGTGCCTTCGCGGCATTCTTGAGAGCCTGCGACTGTGCGGCGGATGTCGTCGCTGCGCCTGGATCGGCGGCCGTCCACACCAACGTTCGGCCAAGATCGAAGAATTCCGCATCTGACACGGTATGCGGATCAGTGTTGCTGCGAAGTAGTTCTCCAGAGCGTTCGAGCACATAGCCATTCAGACTGTCACGCGAGAGGTAAGCGCCGAGTTCATTACGCGCCTCGCGCGCTGCCACGGCCGAAACAACGGGATTTATCAGCAGCCAGTGCGCGCCGAGCGATGTGAAAAGCGCTTGTGCGCGCGAGCGTGCATCCCCTTGGAGTCCGTCCAATTCCGTGATCCAAGCCGTCGATACCAGGAGCGAGCCTCCCGCCATTGCGAGCGCGGTTGCAAATCGATTCCGAAGATCCGTCATCGCGGCGCGTGAAAGGTCGCGTACTGCCCAGACGTCAAGGAAGACCGCAGGCCCAAACAATCCCGTCTCGACGTCCATCCCGCCATCCTCAAGGCGCCGCTTAGTCAGCATCGATTGCATTTTGGTCAACGTGCGCATCGGTTGCAACGGCGTCGTCGGAGAACGCCAGGCGGAGCACACGAGAGTGACGACATGCGAGAGGATCCGCGAGCGTGGGGACGCGCCGGGCGTCCGCGCGTTGACACGTCCGCGCGCTGCGTCTTGACAACACGGTGCAACGTGCGTAAGTTGAATCCATCGTCCAGTGGCGATCAGTCGCCACCCCTCCACGACGACCTTAGGTCACGCGGAGCGTCTTCAAGCTGCCGCCCGTAGGGCAACGGCACGAAGCACCCAGCAAAACCGGAACGGTTGGATTGAGCGTCGCAGCCGACGGCAGACTGCCTCTGGCAGCCTGAGGCCACGTGAGGCAATGGCACACAACGCGACGCCGCGCTCGCTTCAGCGGTCGGCACTGACTGCCGACGGCGACGAGGCGCACGACCGTGGTCCAGTGAACCACCTGGTAAGGCCCACCCGCGACTTTCTCGTTACGAGAGGGCCGTCGCAGCGGCCATCGTGAGAGGCCCGATGCGCCGCGCTTAGCGCGATGCAAACGGCCTCTCGGTTCGCAGCCGATCGGCTCGGAGCCCTGAGTGGCTTCGGTCTGAGTCCTGCCCGCCGAGCCGGCCGCCCGCGTGACTGGCGCAACGCCAGTCATCGCGTCGCGGCACTCACCGGCTCGCTCGTCAATACAACACGTTCGGCGTCGTTCGATTCGATGCCACAGCGGGAGGAGCCATGAGAAAGCATGCGTACCTTGATTCGGCGGATACTCGGACCGACGCACAGGTCGCGGTCAACGCGGCGCCGGCGAACAGCGGCCTGCCGAACCGGCTCATGACGGCGTTCGAGGTGGCGGAGTTCGTCGGATGCCACGAGGAAACCGTTCGCCGCGCGTATCTGCGAGGACTCCTCGTCTCGCAACGATTCGGTGTGCGGAGCCGGCGATTTCACCCACGCGACGTGCTGGACTGGATCCAGCGCGGCGCACCAACACGAGTCTCGTGATCGCGAAGGAGGAACGTATGGAGGACGACCCATGACTATCAGAAGACGCTGTACGGAATGGAGCTGTAAGGACGGTCGAAAGTGCCTGGAACATCTGCGATTCGACGTCATGTGGCGCGGCAAACGCTACCGCATGGCGGCGAACGAGTTCGCGATTCCGCGAATGGAACCGGGCAAACAGCGGCCGATCCAGTCGATGGAGGAAGCCCGCGATTGGGAGCGGCTCTTCATCGGCGAAATCAAAGCCGGACGCGATCCGAGCCACGTGCCGACTCGATCCGTGCAGGCCGGCGCTCAACTCGGAGACGTCGCCGCATTCCTGGACGCGTACTGGGAACGCTGCGTCAAACCAGCGGGGCTGAAAAGCCTCGGCTCTGTTCGGAGTCAGCTCTCCGTTTTGAAGCAGAACCTCGGGCACTTACAGCTCTTGGCGCTCGAGGAGCCGGACGAGATCAACCGCTTCAAGGCCGAGTCCGATTGGGCGGAGGACGTCGAACTGGCGTCGGTCCATCGCGTGTTAGAACGCCTTCGCGCGGCCATCAATTGGGGGCTGGCACAAACGCCGCCGCTGTTCGCCCGATCGCCGTTCCACCGGTTCGGCGTTCGGCTGAACAAGAAGGCCGAAGTCGCACGGGATCGACGGGTGTCACGCGACGAGGAGAAGCGGCTGCTCGACACGGCCCTCGGCGTCATGAACACGGCACCGCACCAGTACGTCGGTGAGCTGCTGCACAACCGGATCATTGGCGCGCTGGAGCTCTGTTGCCGGCGCGGAGAGATGCTGGTGATCCAGAACAAACGCGTCAACTGGGACACATGTCAGATCGGCATCCCAGGCGCGACTGCGAAGGACAAAGAGAACCGCCGAATCCCGTTCAATCCGAACGGGCGACTCGCCGCGGTGCTCAAACGGCGCTCGGCTCTCGGACCGGACGCCTACGTGTTCGGCAGCACCAACGGTGAGTACCAGCCAACGATTCAGACGGCCTGGGAGACGCTCAAACTGCTGGCGAACGGCATCGCACCAAAGCCGGGAAAGGAGGGCATGCAGTGGAACGCGGAGCAGCTGCGGGGCATCGATCTCCGATGGCACGACCTTCGGCACGAAGGCGCCTGTCGACTGCTGGCAGACGGCGTCGACATCCGCATCATCCAGCTGATGCTCGGGCACGCGAGCATTCAGCAGACGCAGCGCTACTTGAACGTCACGGACGAAGAACTACGCAAAGGTCTGGAGGTGAGTTGGAAAAATCAGGGTCGACCGCTACGGCTGGCATCGGGCCACTGATGCGGTCACGTTCGTTTGCCAAATTGTCCCGATTTTGTCCCGATCCGATCGGAAAAATGGCTCCTCAGGCTGGACTCGAACCAGCAACCCTCCGGTTAACAGAGTGATGCAGGTTGTCTATCTTGTTGGTTCTTCGTCGGTTTACCTCACGACTGATCGTCGGTGTT
>Ga0066662_10001547_pt1 | contig 10656 bp, 8 predicted proteins | sample GraSoiAngelo_111_FD_133939 | JGI IMG/M metagenome (GOLD analysis project Ga0066662, IMG submission 133939) | Grasslands soil microbial communities from the Angelo Coastal Reserve, California, USA - 14_0903_12_40cm | ecosystem: Environmental > Terrestrial > Soil > Grasslands | place: USA... | reverse complement strand
TTCCATGAATCGGAGACGCCCAGGTCGAATTCTCTTTCGCTGTAGGTACGGTCTGCGAATGACGTTGGAACATGCACAGTGCTGCCGTAGTCCTGAAATGCGAGGGTTACGTGTGGCAGCCTGGGAAACAACATCTCCCAATGGGCTTCAATCCGCCGATCATCATCGTTCTGGTCAAGTCCCAGACCGGTGATGCCGTGATTGGTTCTGGTGTAGTTAAAGCGAAAAGGCACGTGGCTCTTGGGCAGGAACACCGTGCCGAAAGCCATGTTCACGCCGCCTATGTTGAAATCTCCGCGATCCGCAGAGTTGACGCCCTTCTGGTATTCCATGGCAGCGTTGATGTGCAGAAATCTTGGATCGAGCAGAAATCCGTCGCTGTTGAGACGCAGGTCGCCCAGCGGAAAGAACTGGCCGGTTTGGGTGTCCTGGTTGGTAACGCTTTGCGAGGTATGGGTGAGATCAACTCCGGCAAAGCCGTTGGCACGCCAGCTTGGAATCTCATCTTCCGGCGACTGACCCGTTGCCTGCCCTGCGAGTACCACAACACTGAGCGCGATCAGAGCGAGCATCCGGATTGCCGCAGTTCTCTTCATAAAAAAATCCGGAGGGGAGACGTTGCTTTGCGAGGGCCCGGCCCCCCTCCGTTCTGCTTATAAGTGGCAGTACACGCAGAAAGAACCAGTCGTGGTCTGTGCTGCGGTGCTCGGGAATGTACGGAAGAACAGATGGCCGCCGGAGCTTGGTCCCGCATGGGGATCATGGCAGGTGGCGCATTGCATTCTGCCGCTGAACAGCGGTACGTTGCCGCTGCCGTCGATCGAGTTGGTATCTGCTGCCGGTAAAATGCCGACGGCGGCCGCAGTGGTGGCATCCGGATAAACGAAGTTGATCGGGTGCTGTTTGGTCAGGTCTCTGGCAGTGTGATCTTCCGCCATGAAGAGCGTGTCTTGCGGCAATGGCTGGAAGTTCTTGCCCGCTACGGATTCATACCAGGAGTTGACTGCCACCGTGCCGTCATGGCAGCTCAGGCAGAGATTGCTGACAGTCATCTGTCCGCCCAGATCGCTGGGCGTGGACCTCATACTGTCACTGGTGTAAACGCCATAGTTCGAGACGTTGGAGAGTTTGTGGTTCCACAGCAGGTAGCCGGGACCAGTTGGTGCGCTCCCGAATTTGTGAGCGACGTGACAGAAATTGCACAGGGTGTAGCTTGCGCCACCCGGTGAATACTCCCCCGTGGTTTTGAAATCATGGGGAGAATTAAAGACAGCCGACTTGGGGGCCCGCGCAGCCTGTGCGACCAATACGAAGCACAATGCGAGCACCAGCGGACTAGCCCTTAGTAAGAATTTCATAAGTCCTCCTTAATAATCACAATTACTTCTTATCCTTGGTTGTATGCCGTAGCCGGGGGCCACCGCACCTCTGTCCGGTTTGTTGCCCGGAGAGAACCAGTTCAATCACCTCCTCCCAGGAATTGAAATATCTGAACTCTATGGTTCAGTTGATCGCTGACATAAACCTTCTGGGCCTTATCTATGTAAATGCCCATGGGAAGGTTGAACGCCCCGGGGACGTTGCCGAACTGCCCAATCCACATCAGCAGGTCGCCCCTGGAGTTGAAAATCTGAAAGTTGTTAAAGGCTGCATCCACTACCCAGTAGTTGCCCTCTTTATCGATGGCAATGCCTTTAGGACGGATGAACTCGCCGGGCCGGTCGCCCTGATGTCCGAAACGTCGCAGGAATTTGAAATCCGAAGAGAATACCTGCACCGAGCAACTGCCGGTATCGGTTACCGCGAAGCTGCCGTCGGGCGCGACGGCAATGCCCACCGGGAAATTGAACAGGCCGTCTTTGTCGCCGCGCTTGCCGATGCGGTTTGTGATCTGCAGCGTGTCAAGGTTAAAGACCAGCACCTGATGCAGGTGAGAGTCCACCACATAAAGGCGGCGGCGGCCCTCATCCACCGCCATAAACGTGGGATTGTTCACGCCATCCTTTACACCCAGGCTCGCAGTCATGTGACCATCGCGGTCAAATTTGAAGATCATGTGCTGAAATGGGTCTGAGACGAAGATGTTGTCCCGCGAATCCACCACGACGCCGAGCGGCGTCTGGAGCACGATTCCACGGTCGCCCTGGATGCGGCTGATTTTTTTCTGCGCCTGATCGATAACGAACACAGTGGAGCGCTGTGTAGAAGCGAAGATAACGCGCCCCTGCGAGTCCACGGCAACGCCCGTTGGCTTATCGAACAATTCCACTCTGTTCGGGTCGGAGTTACCCACCATCTTGTCTACCCAGGATTTTTTCTTGCGCGTCTCTATGTCGTAGTTGTTGCTCAATTCCTGAAGGTACTTGACCCGTGGCTTTTCCGGCGGCAGCGGCCAGATCAATTGCGCCTGGGCAGAGGCTTGTGCAGCCCGGTCTTTGTCAGCCGCTGCCGCCATGCAGGTTACCGCCAGTACCAGAAGGCTGATTTGCACGCTTCGCGTTGTGATTTTTCTTGAGCTCATCTCTTTACCCTCACTTCGGGGTGCTCCCCTTCTGCATCTTCTGGGGCATGACGTTCGGCTGTTTTGCCCGTAATTGCTCTTCCTTCAGCCGCTTGGATTCGAGTTCATCCGAGCGTTTCTGCGCCTCGGCCATGCGCATCTCGTCATTGGCCATGTGGCAGGAATCGCAGATGTCCATCTTCTTTTTGTTGATCTCAACGGTGCGCACCAGCTTTTCGCGCGCTGAGGCATGGTTTTCATGACATGAGAGGCAGGAGATCTTCTGTCCGGGATGCAGCAGGTCAGGAGCATCTGCAACCTTGTGCATGCCCATGGGGTGTCCCATCTTCAGTGTGGGATCAAGACCGATTTTGGGAACACTTTTGAAGTCCTCTTCTGTGAACTCATGGTCGGTTTTGAAGAGCTTCAGCGCGCCAGTAATGCTGCGATCCTGATGACATTCGAGGCATAGCGAATTGCCTTGCGCGCGCAGTTGGTTCTCATTTTCGCTGGTGTGCGGATCATGGCAGAGCACGCATTTACCCTGGTTATAAGGTCCGTGAAGTGTTGTTTCTTTGGATTTTTCGTGGCAGGTGAAACAAAGCTCTTCCGCAGGCGAGGTGAGGTTTACGAGAGTGGTATCTTTCTCGACTTTCACCTCATGGCAGGTGGTGCACCCCATGGAAATGGCGCTGTGTACATGCGTTCCCTTGCTCTTTTCTTCATGGCACTCCAGGCATTTGGCCGCGTCTACATTTTTCTCGAGTGGTACCGGGTGTTCGCCCGCGTTGAGCCTCATGGCAAAGGCGAACACCAAAACAAAAAGGAGCAGCTTGAAGTTGCTCTTCATCTGCGGCGGCCTCCTTCTTGCTTGCATCCTGAGTAGCAGGATGTATGAAGCGTCTACTTTAGGCCGGGGTCTACAAAAGTAATGTGACGCCAGTCACATAAGTCACGTGACATGGAAGATGCGTGACGTAGATCACATCTCGACGGTTCAAGACAGAGGAACAGAATAAAAAAGAGGAAATATGAGCTGAAGCAATGAAGAGGAAGATGAAGACGGGAGCTTTTACACGCGGGCCGCGACTTACTGCTGGGGTATGGTGGCGCCGGGCGGGATGGTCCAGACTTCAACGGTGTGGCTCTTCTTAGCGCCCGGTTTCGCGAGAATCCGGCGGCGGTCGATGCCTTTCGACTGCGTGAGATAAGTCATGGTGTTCTGGGCGCGCTCGGTGGCCAGCCTGGGAGCTTCATTCGCATCAGACCCACCGGATAGAAACAACATGCTGTTCGCGTCCTGCTGCATCCTCAACGCAATGTCATCAAGCATGGCCTTGGCGCGATTATCCACATAAGCGCTGTTGGGCTTGAACTCCAGTTCGTTCAGCTTGCTGGCTGCTGCCGGAGGCGCGGGTGGCGCCTCTACGTTGACGGTGGACACAGCCGAAGCGCTCATGTCACGATCATCCAGCGCAGTGGCGCGGACATTCACCGGCCCCGGCCCGGTTTGCGATGTATCGAGAACAGCGCGGTTGCCGGTGGTGGTGAGCTTGCCGCCATTGGAACTGAAGCGTACCGTTACCGGACGATTATCTGCACTGGCCACATCACAGGAGATGGTGGCGCGGTCTCCGGCGCGAACTGTGGCCGGAGAGGCGCTGCAGGTGATGGTAGGAGCGTTGGCTGCCTCTGGGTTGGCAGAAGCCGGGTTCGCTGTGTTCCCTGCCGGTTGTGATGGCGTAAGTGACGAAGACGGTCCTAGCGGCGGAGCATCGCTGGTATCCATGAGTTCGACTCCGTCACCCACGTGGATGTCTTCATAAGACGTCAGAATCATGGCGGTGGCGCTGCGCGGATGAACGTGCAGCACGATCATGTCGCCCAGGGTCAGCCGGGGAAACTCGCGCTCCACGCCGCGCGGAGGCTTAGGCGGTTTGAGCTGTGTTTCGTCGTAAGTCACCGCCTTGGACGAAAGACCGTCGACGGGATCGTGATACTTGTAATCGTAGCTGCGGGTGGCGCGCAGGTAATCACCCACCTTCAGGCCTTTATCAGCGCCAATGTTGAGGTAAACCTTACGATTGCTGCTGAGGTATGAATCAAATTCGTTGGCCATGATGATGCGTCCGGTAGTCTTGCCGGTGGCCGCGACGTACCGGTCTACCTTCACATTACGGTAGGGAGGTTTTTCGCGCTCCACAAACGGAATAGCAAGATCGCCGACGACAATGTCAGTACAGTTCAGTTCAGGCACAGCCACGGAGACATTTCTTTCCACGTGAACGATGCGAACAATGGCCACGTCAAAATAGGGCTGGCCCAGTTTGGCAACGTCTGATCTCTGCCCTTTGAACATTTCATAGTGGTTGGGATCACGAACGCGGCGCACGATCTGTATCCTCTCACCCTCTTTGAAGCCGGTGCCGTAGATGAACGCTGCATCACTGCCCCCGGCGTAGCGGGACTGATCGGGACTATTCTGGCCGCCCACGATGTAATGGTTTTCCGGAATGCGGTCAGTAGTGATGTAACCGGAGCAGTACACGTCAACATCGGTGGGGGAAGTAGTGATGGCTCTCTGGTTGTGTTGCACAATCTGTACGGAAACCGTAGGTTTGCCGGTCTGTGGTGCTGGCTGCTGTTGGGTTCCCTGTCCAAAGCTTAAGGCCGAAACCAGCAGCAACATCCATCCGATTTTATTCATGTTCCCCTCCCCAATGCGGCCCATGCAAATACGCAAACACGCGACAAACCGGCGTGTAAGGCCGTAAGTAGAGCATTTTAAGCCGGATACGGGCACTTATTAGTTACTCAAGAGATACATGAACGGGTACAGAAGTACATCTCACCTTGCATTCTGTTCTTGCATCTGCAATTTTTGCTCCGTATGATGGCCATTTTTGCCTCATGAGTCTGAACTTTACATATACACCACGCTTCCTTCCGGCGCGCCTGCCCAGGATATGTGTGGCTATTGTGGCCACCAACCCCGCTGATATGGTGGAAAAAGCGGACGCCATCGTACGCGAAAACTCCTTTCTGGAGTTCAGGTTAGACTACCTGGCGAAGCCTGCGCTGGCTCTGCCCAGGATGAAGGAGTTTCGGGAATATCATGCTGAAGCCATCATTGTGGCTACCTGCCGCCGGGCAGTCAATGGCGGCAAGTTCAAAGGCTCGGTGGCGGCCCAAGTCGATCTTTTAATCAAAGCCGGCAGCCAGGGATGCCATCTGGTGGATATTGAACTGGAAACCGCTGCCCAGCTTAAGCCTGCGGATTTTGCCAGGCTGCGCCGCTCAGCCAACCTGATCCTTTCCACCCATGACTTCCGCGGCACCAAAAAGCTGGAAGAAACTTTCGCCAGGATGCAGCAGTACCCGGCAGATTTCTTCAAGGTGGTGAGCACCGCGAATTCGCTTTATGACAATGTAGTGGTGATGAAGTTCCTGGAACAGCACAGCCATTCGCATTCCATGATCGGCATCTGCATGGGCGAACAGGGGATCATCAGCCGGGTGCTGGCGGTGCGTGCCGGCAGCCAGTTCACGTTTGCCGCGGCCAATCCCGGTGAAGAGACCGCGCCCGGACAGGTTGCCGCACGCACGCTGCGCGATACCTACCGCATTGAACAGGTGGACGCGGCAACGCGCGTCTATGGCGTGGCCGGTGATCCGATCTCTCACTCGCTCTCACCGCTCATGCTGAACGCGGCGTTCCGGCGAGAGAACGTGAATGGCGTCTACCTGGCGCTGCACGCGAAATCGCTGGATGACCTGCTGGCCTGTATCCGCGATATTCCCATCCATGGGCTGAGCATCACCATGCCCTATAAAGAGGAGATTCTCAAGCACCTCGACAAGACCGACCCGCTCACGGCCAAGATCGGCGCATGCAATACGGTGGTGCGCTCCCAGGAAGGCAAGCTTTACGGCTTCAATACGGATGTGACCGGGGTGGTGCGTCCGCTGGAGCAGCGCCTCCATTTGCAGGGGACCAAAATTCTGGTACTGGGTGCAGGAGGAGCGGCCCGCGCAGCCGTCTTTGGACTGAAAGAGCGTGGCGCCGATGTTTACATCCTGAACCGCACGCCCAGCCCGGCCCAGACTTTGGCTAAGCAGGCGCGAGCCAAAGCCATCAACAAAATGCAGCTCAAGAAGATAGCCTTCGATGTGATCATCAATGCCACGCCCGCCGGAATGGAAGGCAACAAAGACCCGCTGCCGATTTCCGAACAGGAACTCAAAGCGAAATTCTTCTTTGAGATGGTCTACTCACCGGCAGAAACCAGGCTGGTGAAGATGGCCCGCGAACTGGGGATTCACGTGATCCTGGGCGCAGAGATGTTCGTGCAGCAGGGTGCGCGCCAGTTCGAAATCTGGACCGGAAAGCCTGCACCGGTTCAGGAGATGCAGCGCGTGGTGGAATATGCGCTGGCGCAACAGGCGGCCGCCAAGAACGGAAACAGGGGAGGAAAGTAACCGTCGGCCCTACAAGACGATTTTAGGAGCTTGGATTTGATGGTGATTCAGGGCTGTCGCTCACTTGCCCTCTGGCCAATAAGAACTCTAAGCAGGTCAAGATTGTGGCCATCTCCTTCACGGACAAGCATTGACGTGCGATTGAAGGTGGTTAGAATCATTCCATGATAACAAGGCTCTACGCCAATAACTTTCGCTGCTTGGTTGCCTTTGATACGCAATTTGATTCCTTTGGAGTGCTATGCGGTCCAAACGGAGCTGGCAAGAGCTCTGTTTTTGACGCTCTTGACCTGATCCGCAATCTCGCTACTGGAGTTGCTTACCTTGGCATTGAAGGCGAGCCGAATGTTCCAACCCTTGAGTTTACCAACTGGTTGGACAGTACAATCCAGGAATTCGAGTTGGGCATTACCTCTGAAGGACATTCCTTCGAATATCTTCTTCATATTGAACAAGTCGCCCGCTATGAGAAACCCAGAATTGTACGAGAGCGAGCATCATGCGATGGACGGGGCCTCTTTGAGCGAGATATTAGAGGGGTGCGCTTTTCAAAAGCTGGTGACGCGCAAACAGGTTTTCCTCTTGATTGGCGACAAGCCGCGCTGGCATCTATCCAGCCGGCGGGAGACAGGCGCGAGATCACAACCCTTCAAAATGCACTCTCAAAACTTTTAATTCTGCGGCCCGACCCACGCAGCATGGAAAAGGAAAGCAAGAGCGAATCAAAACGCCCTGACCGCTATTTAAGCAATCTTAGTTCATGGTACCGCTCCCTTTCTCAAAATCAAGAATGGACCGACAGCCTGCGCGATTCTCTCCGGGAAGTTTGGCCTGATTTCAAGTCCTTCCGCTTGGAAGACGTCGGCTTAAACGCCAAAGCGTTGCAACTGCGGTTTGAGGGCTCAAATGGGCCTAAATCTGGAGTTCTGTTCTTTGACGCGCTTTCGGACGGCGAAAAGACACTCGTTGCCCTCTATATGGTCCGCGCTGCCCTAGCCTCGGAGGCGGTGCAAACAATCTTGATTGATGAGCCCGATAATTACGTGGGGCTTCCCGAACTTCAGCCCTGGATATTGTCCATTAGAGAATTGCTTGATGAAAATCATCAGGCCATCGTCATTTCTCATCACCCTGAAATTCTGAGCAATGCGGATGAAAATTTTGGACAGTACCTGTGGCGGGACAACCACACTTCTCCTACGCGTATTGGGCCGTTAAAGGTTCCCTTGGGGCTCACTGCTGGCGAGGCAATTGCCAGGGGGTGGGTCCGTGGCTAGCCGTACACAAATCGTGTGTCTTCACGAAGGCAAGCTGGGTCGCAGTATTGACCCGGTCTTTATCCGCACGCTTTTGAAGGAACTTGATCCTGTCTGGATACGTCCATGGAAAGGAAACAACATAATCCGTTCAGTGGATTGCGGGGGACGGAATAATCTCATTGCCAAAATGCCTGAAGAGTTGCAAACCTGCATTGCAATGGGAGCAGATACGACTCTAATGGTATGGGCTGATCTTGACGATGATGTGGAGGATGGAAATGAATTACGGCAAACGTTCTACGAAAAGGCAAGACAAAATGGAATTGCAGACAATGAGTTCGACAGAGTGGTGTTTATATTTGCCAAGGACCGGCTCGAAAACTGGATTGAATTCCTGCTTACGGGATCAACTGATGAAGCCCATGAAGGCCCTCGGGTAAAGGATGGCAAATCCGTGGCAGCGGCCGCAAAAAGGCTGGCCCAGATATGCAAAGGACAACTACAAAGAGTTCAGCTCCCACCATCGCTGAATTGGTCATGCCAAAACTGGCGTCGTTTAGTCGAACGAATGAAAGCATGATTGTCAATCAGTTAGTTACTACCCGCAGGCGAGTTCTGAGCGAAGCCGTGACAAACCTCTTGCAGTTTCCTTCGCTTCCTTCGCGGTGAATGATTACCATCCTGCCGATGTCGCAGGTTGCAAGCTGGTGGCGTTGTTCTGGTTCGAGCCATTGGATTTTTTGCGGCTCAATGCGTAACGGTAGACATCATCGTAAAGGTAGCCAATGGCAGCGGGGCTGCGTGTTTCGAAGACGTAGGTCCGTCCGGAAGAGGCGAGCGCGGAGCGGAAGTCAGGGTTGCGTCCCAGGAAAGCCATGCGATAACCCAAATCCTTGACGTCACCTTCTTTGAACCACAGGCAGCCGCGTCCATCAGGGCTGCAATCGCGGTTACGGGCAACATCGGCGGCCAGAAGAGGTTTGCCCATCCGCAGGCTGTTCACACACACATCATTCGAGTGGCGGGCAAGCACCAGATCGGCGGGAAGCTCGGCTGTGGCGATCACTACATCTGCACCTTGCAGCGCGGCGGCGGCATCCGCTTCTTCCACCATGAACACCTTTGCGGAAATATCCAATCGCCCGGCGTGACCGCGGACGGACTCCGCGCCTGCACGCGATGCAGCCACTAGCAAGGCACAGTTCTGGAGTTCTTTGGCCACAAAAGCGAATGATTCGAGTACAGAGATCACCGAATCAGGCACCATATCTTTTTCTGTGCTGGCAATGTCAGGCAGGAAATAGCAGATGGTGTCCGCGGAAATAGCAAAGCGTTCCTGAAGAAAACTGTTCTCGAAAAGCGGAGATTCAGATTCAAGATCAACTGGCTGCGGAATGAGAAAAATGCTTTCCGGTTGCGCTCCCCGTTCTTCTACGGCAGCTTTCATTCCGGAGGAGTGGACAATCAGCGCCTCAGCGCGGCTAAGAATGAATTGCTCGGCCACGCGAAAAGAGCGTGCCATCCAACTGCCCTTTTCGCATTGCCCTGCAGAGATGGCCAGCTCTTCGATGCATGAGGTGGAGTCATAGACCACGCAAGACAAATTGCGTACCCCGGCCATACCGGAGGCAAACGAGTGCGCGTGCACCACGTCGGCGCTGCTTTCCGGATCGCACTCCAGCAGCGATTTGCGCCAGTTGCGCACATCCTGCCAGGCGCGCAGGAGGGAAAGGCTGTGCGGCTGTTCGAGGTTTTTCTGCGCCCGGTAAAGCTCGGCTGATCCGGCGCCATAGGGCGTAACGATATAAGGACGCATTCCCGCAGTGACCTGTCCTTCAACCACGGTCAGAACGTCATGCGCATACTCGCAGGCGTGAATGACTCGCCAGTTCCTTGGCTTGGCCTTCGGCACAGCGCTGGCGTCTATATTCGGACGGGAAGCAATATTCGCTGTTTTGTCTTTGATAACTGGAAGGCTGCCGGCACTCATGCGGATTAGGAAACTTCCTTTTTCTGTGTTTTGGCCAGTTCGGAATAACAAAGCACCTGGTTTCGCCCACCATGCTTGGCAGAGTACAAGGCGGCATCGGCAAATTCGATCAGGTCGCGCTTAAACTGAGCGTCAGCATCGTAGACGGCAATACCTATGCTTATGGTGAGATGCTGAATGGCTTGGGGGGAGCCGGCAAAAAATTTGGCCTGCTCCACGGCTCTGCGGAGGCGCTGGGCCACGTAGCGTGCACCACTTTCGGTGGTTTCCGGCAGGATGATGACAAACTCCTCCCCGCCATAGCGTGCCACCGTATCCACCTCGCGCATATCTTTCATCAGGATGGAGGCCACGTCGCGCAGCACCTGGTCGCCTACGTGGTGTCCAAAAGTATCATTGAGCTGCTTGAAGTGGTCAATATCAATCAT
>Ga0066662_10001546_pt1 | contig 10658 bp, 6 predicted proteins | sample GraSoiAngelo_111_FD_133939 | JGI IMG/M metagenome (GOLD analysis project Ga0066662, IMG submission 133939) | Grasslands soil microbial communities from the Angelo Coastal Reserve, California, USA - 14_0903_12_40cm | ecosystem: Environmental > Terrestrial > Soil > Grasslands | place: USA... | reverse complement strand
ATGCGTATTCGACCGTGCTGTTTGCTCCGTTCGAGCAATGGCGCGCCAACGCGCTGGACCGCTCCTACCAGAAGGAGCTCGCCAAGAAGTCGCGTCAGCTGCACAAGAAGGGAAGCCTGGAATTTTCCTGTTGCGGCGACGGTGCTTCGATTGCCGCGGCGATGGAGGTGATGAAGAAGCTGCGGGGTCCGCGGTTTGCGGCGCAAGGCGACGGCGACCTGTTGCAGCGTCCAGAATATTTCGAGTTCTACTCCGACGTCGCCACGCGCGGGCTCGGCTCCTTCGTCCGGCTCTACACGATGAAGATGGACGGCGAGGTGATCGCCGCCGTGCTTGGGCTCCACCATGGCGACAGCCTTCTCGTCATCATGAGCGCGTTCGATATTGCCGGGTACAAGAACCAGTCGCTCGGCGCGCTGACCTTCGAACAGGTCGCAAAGGACTGCATCAAGCGCGGCGATCGCATCCTCGACTTCACCATCGGGGACGAATCCTACAAGCGGTTGTTCGGGGGTCAGCCATCGCCGATGTGGAGCGTGACGCAAGCCGGCAGCGTCGTGGGATCGGTCGCCTTGTTCGCGCTGCGGCAGGCGCCGTGGATCAAGCTGGCCGCCAAGCGAATCGCGGGATTGAAGCTGCTTCCCGTCCATATATCGCCGGGCACGCGCTGACCGTATCAGCGCTGCGGCTGGTCAGGCGCGGAGCGCGCCGCGGAAGCGGGCGATCCAGCCCGGATTTATCCGGTCGACGCGGTGGGTGAGATTGCGCCGCAGGAAATGCAGCCGCCGATGCACGTTCCAGCGCAGGTCGCTGGCTGACGTCAGGGCTTGCCGGAAATGCGCCATCCTCAAGGAGCGCTGGTCGGCCGCCATCTTGTCCTGATCGGCATAGAACTGCGATATTTTCTCAATTCCCATACCCGGCGTCTCGAGCCAGCGCGGCACATGCCGGGTGCAGAGGCGCTCGACGTCCACCAGCAACCGGCTCACGCCGGTCCCCGCTGCCGGGCAGTTGGTCTGGAACGCGTCGCCGATCAGCACGATGCCTGGCTGAAGATGTCCCTCGGCGATCGAGAGATCCATCACCCAGTTCTGCACGCGATCGATGACCCGGAAATCGCCGAGGACCGGCCGCAGGCCCGGCATCAGGCGCAGCAGCGTCGCGGCGGTATCGCGCCTGAGTTCGCGCATGATCGGATCGGTCGGGTCGCGGAACATGAAAAGGTTGGCGCGCATCCCGGCGGCCACCGGAAACAGGCTGAGGTAATCCACCCCGTCCGCCGGCCGTTCGCCGTAGCAGGTCAGCGCTTCGAACGCGAATGGCGCATTGTCGGGGCGGGCGATGGTAAAGCCGAACGAAACCGAGTGGCGCGCCGCTAGGATCCGCCGCGTCATTCCCAGCGCATAGCCGAGCGCACCGGCCATGCCCGTCGCCAGGATGACGAGGCGCGCAGTGACGCGCTTGCCCGAGGCGAGCTGGAGATGTTGCAGATCATCGCTACAGCTCGCACCGGTAACCTGGTCGACAATGAAGCTCGAGGCCTCGGGAATAAGACCCCGCGCCATGGCGACCAGGCGGTCATAGGAAAGCCCATAGGCTTGGCCGGCGCTGACATCCACCAGCCTGCCCTCGCGGATGTTCAGGACACGGTGATAAGGACACGCGACGGCCTCGAGCTCGCGAATGAAGCCGAGCCTGCGCAGAATCTCCACTTGCTGGCCGGCGATCTTTTCGACGCGGAATTCTTCCGGGAACACGGCGCGCTTGTCGATGATGACGAGGCGATGGCCGGCGCGCGCCAGCACCGCCGCCGCCAGCGCTCCCGCCAACCCGCCGCCGACGATCGCGACGTCGGTAACGATCGCGTCATCCGCAGCGGTCGCGCTACCCTCTGTCAACCGATCGTTCAGCAACATGCCATAGGCTCCAATACCGATGGCAGCAGGACTGCAATTTCCTTGCCGGCTGTTGAACTATGTCGCGCGTTAGGCTGTTTTTGAGGATCGCGGTTAATGTATCGATGCGAAGTCACCTGTGCGCCGTTCCGGCACGGGCTTTGCACAAGCGGTGTCACGATCTATTCCCCGGTAGCTCAGTTGGTAGAGTGAGCGGTTGTTTACCGTCAGGTCGGTGGTTCGAATCCATCCTGGGGAGCCAATTTTCGCTTTGAAGCGGCGCGGGCCGCGTGCCGATCTCGTCGGCGCGCCGCAGCCTCGGAACGGCTGACGAAGGACAGCCGGGACACCGCCGTTTCAGAATGAAGCAGGGCGCAGCGTGCTTAGGAAAAGGACGCGCCGGCAGGAGAAGGTAACGTGAGGCCGACCATTAACACTCGAGCCCCGGCCGCGTGCTACCTTCGCCGCCGCTATCGTCCATACCATCCCGAGCGGCGAGCTGGCCTGTACGTCTCATGATCGATTCCATTCTCCAGCTGATACGGCGTGACGTGACGCGCGGCGTTGCCGGGACCATTCTGCTGAAGGTCGGCAGCGGCGCGCTTGCGTTCGCGATGTTCTCGCTGGCGGCGCGGGCCATGTCGCCCGACGGCTTCGGCATGTTCGCGACCTGGCTTTCGGTGGCGCAGATCGCCGCGGTCGTGGGACTGATCGGCCAGGAGCTGCTGCTGGTCCGATTCCTGAACGAATACCAGGCGCGAGGCCAGCACGACCTCACCAAGGGCGTGCTGCTTTCCAGCCTGAAGAAGTCTTCGCTGGCAATGCTGGTTGCGATCTCCCTCGTCGCCGGCGTTGCGATTGCGAGAGGCGAATGGTGGCTGCTGGTCGTCTCGCTGTCGGCCTTTACCGCGGTCAATGCCGGGCTGATGCTGGGCAGCCAGGTCGCCCGCTCGCTGGTCAGCATCCTGATGGGCGAAGGCAACCGCGAGTTCTTCTGGCGGATCGTCGTCGTGCTGTTCCTGATAGTGGTGCTGGGCGCAGGCGGGCGGCTCGATCCGGGCGAGATGTTCGCGGCCATGGCGGCTGCGATGTCGATCTGCCTCGTCGTGCAGGTGGTGTCGATTGCCCGGGTGCTGCCGAACCTGCGCGACGTGCCGGTCCGCTCGGAAGCGTCGCGCTGGCGGTCGAGCGCGCTTTACTTCTGGGTTGCCTCCATCCTCGAAGCCGCAAACCAGTATTTCGACGTCATCCTGGTGTACTGGTTGCTCGATCCCGCAACGGCCGGCATTTATTTTGCGGCCTCGCGACTGGCCAATATTTTCGCCATGCTGTCGGCGGCGCTTTACACCTATGGCGCGCGCCGCCTGCCCTCGCTGTATTTCAGCAAAAATCATCAAGAATTCGAGCATACGTTGCAGCTGATGGCGGAGGTGACCGGCCTGTGCGTGCTCGGCGGCCTGGCCATCATCTGGATCGGCGCCCCCAATCTGCTCAGCCTGTTCGGGCCGCACTTCGCCGCGCAGCAATGGGTGCTCATCGTGCTCGCGCTCGGGACTGCGTTTCAGGCCGCGGGCGGCCCGGCAGCCGCCGTGCTGCAGCTGACAGGCCATGAGGGCGACTATGTCCCGGTCGTCGCCGCAAACGTAGCGCTGCGGCTGATCGGATTTCTGATCCTGATTCCCTGGTTCGGTTTGCTCGGGGCCGCGATTTCGGCCACCGTCTCGCTGGTAGTCGTCACCATCGCGCTCAATCTGCTGTGCCGCAGGCGAACCGGCGTCGATCCTTCGGTTCTGGTGCTTTTCCGCCCCAGTGCGCCGAAAGTCGGTGCCCGTGTCGTCAGGGTCGCCGATTCCAACGACTGACGGGTTGTTTCTCAGCGAGGCCCCAGCAACGCGCGCAGCACGCCTTGGTCGGGCATGCCCGTGCGGTCATCGACCAGGCCAAAACCCTGGGCGAGCTCCCAATGCGTCCAACCCCAGCAATGCGCGCGCGCATAGGCGGTCACCGCGGCAAGCCAGCGCAGCCGGCTGTCACGCGGCGCCCCGGCTTTCAGCACGCCGAATTCGTTGATGGCGATCGGCCGCGAGAACCGCCGCTGCCATGCTGCCGCAGGCTCGAGCCACTGCTCGATTTCGTTATGGGCGGCGGACGCGGCGATGGCCCGATCCAGGCTTGCCAGCGCGGCAACCGATCGCTCGACCGACAATTGCCGCCGGACGGCCTGCACCTCCGGGTCGTCGGCATGGATCGGAAAGGGCAGCCCCACGATGCTGTGCAGCGGATCCTGCGGGTCCCAATGAGCCTGATGGGTAAAGACCATCGGGTCGTAGAAATGAATGGCGTAGACGACATTCCGGTCGGGCAACGGACGGAATTCCGGCAACGAGTCGGCGCGCTGCGAGTTGACGGGGCCGACGATCAACGTGGTATCGGGAAGCAAGCGACGGACGAAGGCGGCAAGCTCCTCGGCTTCGCTTTGCCACCGCTCCGCCTTCAGGTCCGGCTCATTAAGCAGTTCGGCGAAGAGGCGGTCGGACGAGAAGTTTCGCACGACTTGCGCCAGATCGCCCCAGGCGCCTTTCATCGCGGCCATCGACGCCGCCGGATCATCCCGATGCAGCTGGTTGAATCGATCGCCGGGGTGAAGATCGATCGAGACGGAATAGCCGAGTGACGTGAGTTCCTTGAGGGCGCGGCCGAGCTCACCGAGCACCTCGTCGCGTTCGCTCGAAGAAGCGAAGCGGCGCATCACGCGCTCCGCCGGCACCGGAAGCCGGACGTGAGTCATCCCGGCCTTGCGTAGCTCGAGCAGCAGCGGCGCGGGCGCCGGCGTCGCATGCGGGCCGTTGAACCAGCCATCGGCGTTGAACCCGCGCGACAGCGCGGTCACTCGCTCCGTCGGCACAGTGTGCGACAAGGCTGCGCAGCTGTCCGCGCGCGCGGGTGCAACAACCGACATCGAAATGCAGATCGCGACGACGAGCGACTTCAGGTTTCGCGGAACGGCATTTGAAATAGCGAACATAGCCCTGCCCTGCACCATCCAGCGACCGGGATCCCGATGCTCGTCAGCTCGCCATCGCCCGCACTTCGCGACGCCGTTCCGCGAATGCGCGGTTAAGCACCAGCGCGATCGGAGCCGTGCCGGATTGCGATAGCGCGGCAACCGCCGCGCCTACGTCGGCGGCTTCCTGCGCGACGAGAAGAACCACATCGGCGTGGGCGGCCAAACTCGCGGCGCGAGGCTCGGCCGCGAGCGATGGCGCATGAACCACCACAAGGTCGAACTCGGCACGAATATCGTCGACCGGGAGCGGCGCGGTCTTTTTGCTGGCGCCCAGCAGGGCGTTGACGGACTGCAGGTCCGCCGTGGTCATGTTGACGCCTTGTGCTGCGTCAGAAGCAGGTGCGCCGCCGAGATCCGGTTTCACCTCGATCATGACGCTGAGGAGGCCCTTGTTCACGGCGGCAAGATTGAGCGACCGCGCAACCGTAGCGGCGCCCGAACCGGCTTCGGCGGAGACCACCAGCACGACCTTGCCGTGCGCTCCCGGCAGCTCGCGGATCTTCTCCAGCAGCGGACGCACATGGAAGCCGAGATTGAGCTCCCCCGCCGTGCTGGCGCGTTGCCAGATCGGGCCGGAAGCGTGCGGCTGCAGGTCCGGAATGCGCGCCCAAACCGGTGGCATCGGTCGCTTGGCCGGCGGCGGCGCCGGCGCCGGCGAAACCACCGGCTGAGGCTTTGCCGAGCCGGTCTTCAGGACGGCAACGACCGCGGTTGCGATCAGGATCGAGGCTATCGCAAGCGCGGCGAGCAGTAGCGACAGCGGCGGACGGGTGGGACGAAGCGGCGCGGTCGCCGCCGAAGCGATCTTGGTCTGCGAGTTCTGCAACAGCCGCTGCTCGCTGGTGGCGTTGAAGCGCGACAAGAACTGCTCGTAGATATTCCTGTTGGCGTCGGCTTCGCGCTGCAGCTCCTGCAGCCTGACCAGCGCCTGTCCGTCGGTCAGCATCTGTGATTCGACGCCCTTGAGCTGGTTTTCCAGGGATTTCAGCTGCTCGAGCTGAGCTTCGTATTCCGACTTCGCGGTCTCGATGCTTTTTCGGCGCTCGACCTCGATCTGGCGGTTCAAGTCGTTCAGCTGGCTCAGCGAAATCATCAGGTCGGGATGGCGGTCGCCGTACACCGCGCGCTTCTGCGCAATCTGGTCGTTGAGCGCGGAGCGGTGGGCCCGCAAGCTGCCGAGCAGATCCTGCTTTGCAGGCCCGTCGACATTGGCCTTGAGGTCGCGTTGCGCCTGTTCGTAACGCGCCTTTGCTTCCTCGGCGCGGACGCGGGCGGCGGAGACCTGCTGCGTTAGTTCGGTGACGCGGAGCTGCTGCGTCGTCGAGTCCTTGCCCGCATTGATAATCTTGTGCTGCAGCCGGAACGAAGCAACCGCGTCCTCGGAGGCGCGCAGCCGATCGTTCAGGGCCTTGAGCCGGCTGTTCAGCCAATCGGCGGCTTCCTCGGTGGCGTCGGTACGGACGCGGCCCTGGGTGGCGACGAACGCTTCCGCGACCGCATTGGCGTAGCGCGCCGCCTGCTGCGGCCGGCTCGAGGTGAAGGTTATCCCGATGACGTAGGTCAGGCCGCGCCTCGAAATATCGAGGTGACTGCGGAATTTCTCCAGCAACCGGGTTTCGTCGGTCTGGCCGCCGGCGATGTCTTCGTCGTTCTGGACGTCGAGCTGCTTGATCAACGGCCGCAGGAAGCCGTCGGACTTGGCGATTTCGATCAGGCTCTGCAGCGCGGCTGCGTCCTGGCCGATGCCCGGCAGCACGTCCTGATCCGCGGTCACCCGCTGCTCGCGCGGATCGACCACGACCAGCGCGGTCGCGGCGAACCGCACCGGAATCAGGAACAGAATGACGACGCCAATGGCGAAAAGGCCCAGCGCGATGGCCAGGATGCGCCGGCCGTTATCGCGGAAGAACGAGACCATGGCCGGAATCGTTAGCGATCCCTTAACGAGGCCCACCCCAGTCGTCGCGGCGGGCGCGGGTGTTTCCCACGAGGCCGCGCGCGCGCTCGGTCCGGAACTCCTGTCGCTCGCACGGCTACCGAACATCATGGGTCTGGACTCGAAACTCCGGCTCGGCAAAAGCGGTTCAATAGCCTGCCCTAACGTAAATATTTGTAGTTAATCGGCAGTTACCCGCCGGCGCGAAAGGATGACCAATCCGTTAATCCCCCGCCTTGAATCGCCGGACACCGTCATCTGCCGCACACGGTTCCGGCGACGGCATGCATTAACCGCGCTCTACGCTAACCGATGTGGAATGTGGCGCCGCGTGATACTTACAAGCGCACGGGAGAAAAGTCCGCGCGATGCGTGAGGTATCCGTGTTGCATTACCAGTCGAGCACCGAATCGCGAGGGCCGTTTGCGGCCCGCGCGGCCGCCTCGCATGCGCTGCCCGGCAAGCCCGGGCCGGCGCGCCGCGTGATGCTGGTGCAAACCCAGGCCGAGAATGCCGGCGCCCAGGAAATCACCCGCCTGCTCGGCAGCAGCCTGACCGCGCGGGGCTATGAGGTTCATCACACTTTCTTTTTTCGCAAGTCGGATTCGTTCGACGAGCCGCCCAACACCTTCTACTGCTCGCTGCAGCGGCCGCGCGGTCCGCTGGCGCTGTTGCGCATGCTGTGGCGGCTCGCCCGCCATATCAGGGAGGTCCGGCCGGATGCGGTGCTGACATTCCAGCATTTCGGCAACGTGCTCGGCGGCCTGGTATCGCGCGGCTTCAGCCGCGCTCCGGTGATTGCCAATCAGGTATCATCCGCGATGTCGATGAGCTGGCCGGTGCGGCTCGCCGACACCGTGATGGGCAGTCTTGGTTTCTTCAACTGCATCACGCTGAACTCCCAGCATATGCAGCGCGAATACGCGCGCTATCCCGCCTCATATCGCTCGCGCATCAAACATGTCGCGCACGGCTTCGACGACAAGGCGCTCGACCTGCCGAAAGAGATCGCGCGCAAACGCTTCGGCCTGCCGTGCGGCACGGTGCTGCTCGGCTGCGCCGCACGATTGCATCCCCACAAACAGCTCGATGCGGCGATCCGCCTGCTGGCTGCTCAGGCTTCCTGGCATCTGGCGCTGGCGGGACAAGGCGCGGATGAGCCGCGGCTAAGGCGGCTCGCCGCTGAACTGAAAGTATCCGACAGGTTGCATTTCGTCGGCGAAATTCCCCCGCAACGCATGGCGGACTTTCTCGCCTGCCTGGACGCGTTCGTGTTTCCTTCGCAAGCCGAAACTTTCGGCCTCGCGGCAGTGGAAGCGGCGAGCGCCGGCGTGCCATGCGTGGTGAACGATCTGCCGGTGCTGCGCGAGGTGCTGTCGTGCAACGGCAAGCCAGCGGCGCGCTTTGTCGATGCCCGGGATACCGTGAAGTTTTCTGCCGCGGTGGCTCAGCTTCTGACAAACGGCGCCTTGAGCGACGAGCTGCGGCAAAACGCCAAGGCGCTGAAGTCGCGCTACTCGCTGAATACGATGGTCGAGGAATACATCCAGATCCTCGACCAGACCATTTGATCGACCGGAAATTCTCACGGACGGACTGCATGATCATCGAATTTCGTTGCGAACGCGAGCATGCCAGGGGCTGGATGAAGCGCGGCCCGGTTGCCGTCGACGGGCACGATGTTCCGGTGCAGATCGCTTGGACCGCGACAGCCGAGCCGCGACCTCCCGGGCTGGAGGGATTGTTCGAGCTCGAGCGCATGATCTTGCGCAAGGGAAAGCCCGGCGGCGCCGACCGACTGAAAATTTCACCGCAGGAGTCGGCGCTGGGCGAGGCCGACATCGTGGTAGATTTCACCGGCGCCAGCCGGCCGCCGGATTGCTCGGCGAGACGCTATCTGCGCCCGCTGTTCAACGGGGTGGCGGGGGAAAACGCCGCGCTTGCGGCCATCCTTGCCGGCGACCTTCCGGTGATCGAGATCGTCAACGACATCGATGGCGCGGTACTCGACTGCGGCCATCCTTCGGCGGAAATCGCCGCGGGGCTGAGCGGCGCGCTCGAAACCGTCATGCTACGCACCCTGACCATGCTCTCGGCCGTCCTGTCGGAGGCGCCGAGAATAGTGCCGGCGCTGCCCCGTCCTGCTTCGGCTGCGCCACGGCGGCCGGCGGCCTTCGTGGCCCGCGGCCTCGCAATCTCGATCGCCAAGGAAATCTATCGGCTCTGCTGCTACGCGCCGCATTGGCACGTCGGATGGCGCTATAGCCGCGATGCCGACGTCTGGCAGACCCGCGACCTGTCCGGGCCTGCCTGGAACGTGCTCGCGGATCCAGGGCATCGCTTCTACGCCGATCCATTCCCGGTCGAATGGCAGGGGCGGACCTTTGTCTTTTTCGAAGACCTCGACCACCGGGTCGGCAAGGGCATCATTTCGGCGATCGAGTTCGATGGCGCAGGGCCCGTGGGCGAGGTCATGCCGGTACTGCAGGAGTCCTGGCACCTGTCCTATCCGTTCCTGATCGAGGACAGGGGCGAGCTATGGATGATCCCGGAAAGCTCCGAGCATCGCGACGTCGCGCTCTACAAATGCATTCGGTTTCCCGACCGCTGGGAGCGGCACTGCACCCTGCTGTCGGGGCTTGAGCTGGCCGACGTGACCATCACGCGCCACAACGGAATGAATTACCTGTTCGGCGCCTGGCGCGACGGCACTGCGGGATATTCCGATATGCTGGCGATCTACTACGCGCACGATCTGCTCGGCCCCTGGCAGCCCCACGCCAGCAATCCGGTGCTGATGGACCGCGCCACCACGCGGCCGGCAGGCAATTTCGTCACCATCGATGGCGCGCTGTGGCGGCCGGTGCAGGACTGCGCCAGCGGCTATGGCACCGGGCTCGGACTGGCCGAAATTGTCGAACTGTCTCCCACCAGCTTCCGGCAAGTCGTGCGGCATCGTCTCAAGCCCGGAGCCGGATGGCGGGGGCGAAAGCTGCACACGCTCAATCGCTGCGGCAGCCTCGAGGTGATCGACGGCGCGCGGATCCAGCCGAAAACCCGGGCGCTGGCAACGCTGCCTGCGTCGGCGGTGTGGTCAGGCAAGATGTCGCCCGCCACGACTCCTTGAGTTGGGATCGAATCGTCAGAGATCCAGCATCGAATAGACGGTGACCGCGCCGATCCCGATCGTGATCGCACCCACCGCGCCTTGCAGGCCGCGGTTGACCAAGGTCAGCCAGCGCGCGGAGGCCGCGATCGGCACGGCGATGACGAGGCTGAGCGCGCCCATTCCGAGTGTCGAGCCAAGGCCGAACAGCAGGATGTAAAGCAGCGCGGCCGCCGGATTTGCGACCTGCGAGACCGCCAGCACGATCAGCGCCGCCGAGCCCGCCATGCCATGCATCAATCCGACCAGCAGCGAGCGCCAGCGGAAGCCGTGCTGGTGCCGATGCACGCTGTCGCGGTGAGCAACGGTTTCATCGGCATGGCTGTGGAGGTGGATGTGCCAGCTGCCGTCGCCATGGCCGTGGCTGTGGAAATGCACGCGGTCGCGCCACAAGCGCCACAGCACATGAACGCCGAGCCCGACCAGCATCACGCCGACGGCGGCCTCCAGCGGACGCGCGGCATTTTCCGGCATCGCGTGGCCGAGCAGGATCGCCGCGCCGGCGAATACCAATAGCGTCAGCGCATGACCGACTCCCCAGGTCAGGCCATGCTTGACGATCTCGCGAACGTCGCTGCGGCGGGCGGCAAGGCT
>Ga0066662_10001545_pt1 | contig 10662 bp, 4 predicted proteins | sample GraSoiAngelo_111_FD_133939 | JGI IMG/M metagenome (GOLD analysis project Ga0066662, IMG submission 133939) | Grasslands soil microbial communities from the Angelo Coastal Reserve, California, USA - 14_0903_12_40cm | ecosystem: Environmental > Terrestrial > Soil > Grasslands | place: USA... | reverse complement strand
TTCCTGCTGCCGCTCACTGAAACGCCCATACGCGAAGAGGTGCTGACGGAAGTGCATGCGCGCCTCTCCGGCTCGCGCGTGGAAGGCACAGGAGAGACGGTGCGCGAGGCGCTGACCGCCACCGGCGTGACGGTGTTCCCTGGATGGGAGTTTTACGCCAACGCCGGCGCGCAGAACACGCTCTTTGATCTGCTGCCCAATGCACTGGTTTTTGTGGACGAACCCACCGCCGTCACAGCCGAGCAGGAACGGTGGTGGGAGAAGGTCACCCGCCGCCATGAGATGAGCGGCGTTGGGCGCCTGGCTACTCCCGAAGACATTTACCTGTCACCGGAAGACTGGACCGAGCGTCTGGCAAAAAGATCGGGCGGCGACCTGGAAGAACTAGGGTTGCATTGGTCGCCAACTAGTCTCCTTGAGGAACAGGAGGTGGACGAAGCACTGTCCGCCGCGCCCCGATTACCGGATCACCGGATCACCCGATCACCCGATCTAGCTCACGCCCCGATCACCCGATTTCCCGATCTCATCGAGTTCCAATCCCAGCCCACCGCCCGCTTCCACGGTTCTGTGCCGGCGATGGTGGAAGAAGTGAAGAAGCTCACGGCAGAAAACCGGCGTGTCATGTTCGCTGCTTCCAATACCGGCGAGATGGAGCGGCTTGCCGACATCTTTACCGAATACCAGGTGTCATTCCGCATGGGCAGCCGTAATCCCCTCCCCGGCAGCGAGACCTATCTTGACGAGACCGCATACTTCACCGGCGACCTGACTACCACCACCATCGTCCGCGCTCCCGTGCCCGATGGCGTGGTGCTGCCTGATGCCCATCTGGTGCTCTTTGGCGCGTGTGACCTGTTTGATGATTCTGAAATCGTGGTGAAAGCGCCCCTGCGGCAGAAGTCCAAGACGGCCGCATTCATGTCTGACTTCCGCGACCTGACCATGGGCGATTACGTGGTACACGTGGAGCATGGCATTGGCATGTACCAGGGATTGAAAGAGCTTCAACAGGGCGAGACCACCGGCGAGTTCATGCTGCTGGAGTTTGCCGAAAGCGCGAAGCTTTACGTGCCGCTCACGCGGCTTGACCTGATTCAGAAGTATCGTTCGAGTGAAGGCGTGCGCCCGCCGCTGAGCCGCCTGGGCGGCACTGCCTGGGCCAAGACCAAGGCCCGGGTAAAGAAGGCCATGAAAGACATGGCTGACGAACTGCTCAAGCTCTATGCGGTGCGCAAGGCGGCCAAGGGCCATGCCTTCCCTGAGGACACCCAGTGGCAGAAGGAATTTGAAGGCAGCTTCGAGTTCAATGAGACCGACGACCAGCTCACGGCCACCGCTGATATCAAGCGCGATATGGAATCAACGCTCCCCATGGACCGCCTGCTGTGCGGCGACGTGGGTTACGGCAAGACCGAAGTCGCCATGCGTGCCGCCTTCAAGGCCGTGCAGGACAACAAGCAGGTAGCGGTGCTTGCGCCCACCACTGTCCTGGTCTTCCAGCACTTTGAGAATTTCAAGCGCCGCTTTGCCGCCTTTCCCATCACCGTTGAGATGATGAGCCGCTTTCGCAACAGCAAGCAACTCAAAGAGACGGCGGAGAAGATCGAGCAGGGCAAGGTGGACATTGTGATCGGCACCCACCGCATTCTTTCTCAGGACATCAAGTTCCAGGACCTGGGACTGGTGGTTGTGGATGAGGAGCAGCGCTTCGGAGTCCGCCATAAAGAGCGCCTCAAGCAGCTTAAGAAAGAGGTGGACGTGCTCACCATGTCGGCCACGCCCATTCCGCGCACGCTGCACATGTCGATGGTGGGCCTGCGTGACATGAGCGTGATCGAGACACCGCCTAAGGACCGCATGGCCATCCAGACGGTGGTGGCCGCATTCGATGAAAAGCTGGTGCAATCGGCCATTGATCATGAACTGGAGCGCGGGGGGCAGGTCTATTTCGTCCATAACCGCGTGGAGAGCATCTACGAGCTCGCCGCCAAAATTCAGGAACTGGTTCCCAGGGCGCGGGTGCTGGTGGGCCACGGACAGATGTCAGAAGGCGAACTGGAGAAAGTGATGATGGCGTTTGTGCGTCATGAAGCGGATGTGCTGGTGTCCACCACCATCATTGAAAACGGCCTCGACATACCGCTGTGCAATACCATTCTCATCAACCGCGCCGACCGCCACGGCCTCTCTGAGCTTTACCAGTTGCGCGGGCGCGTAGGACGCTCCAACCGCCGCGCCTATGCCTACCTGCTGGTGCCTGCCGACCAGGAACTCACGCCGCTGGCCCGCCGCCGTCTGGCTGCGTTGAAGGAATTCTCTGACTTGGGGGCAGGATTCAAGATCGCGGCGCTCGATCTCGAGTTGCGCGGGGCCGGCAATCTGCTGGGAGGCGAGCAGAGTGGCCATATCGATGCCGTGGGCTTCGAGATGTACACCTCCATGCTGGAGCGCACCATCCGTGAGCTGAAGGGCGAGGACATCGGCGAGAAGGTCAACACGCAACTCAACCTGGGCATTGACCTGCGCATTCCTACCCAGTACATCGGCGAGGAAAACCAGCGCCTGCGCATGTACAAGCGCGCCGCCGGAGTAGAGAGCGAGGCTGAACTGGAAGACGTTCGCAAGGAGTTGCAGGACCGCTACGGGCCGATACCGCCGCCGGTGCGTTATCTCCTGGGTGCCTCTGCCCTGAAGTTGCTATGTGAGCGTGTAGGCGTACTCACCGCCGACCGCAAGCGCGACTCCGTTACTCTCAAGTTCACCGAGCAGGCTACCGTGAATCCCGAAAGCCTGGCCCGCTTCGTGGCCCAGACCAAAGGCGCCCAATTCACCCCCGGCGGCGTGCTAAAGTTCACCCTGAAATCCACGCGGCCAGAAGAGATCATCGAGCAAATATCAGCATTGCTGCGGGAGTTAAGTCTCGAATGGGTTCTAAGTTAATTACTTGAGAGTAATCGTCACGAGTTCAGGCAATCGGTTAAATGCGCTGCTACACGCCGCGAAAAAAATCTCCGGGAATTCCTCTATTTTATAGCTGATTGGAAAATTTCGGGAATTTCCGCTAAATTCTTGCAGTGATAAGAACCAAGTCTGAGATATCGGACATCATGCGAAAAGTCAAAGGACAGGGTACCAGTCCTGAGATTCTCTTTCGTAGAGCAGTTAGAAAGCTCGGTTTTCGTCCCACACTGAACCCCACCAATATTTACGGAAAGCCAGACCTTGCTTTTCAAAAATATCGAGTTGCCATATTCATTGATGGCGATTTCTGGCATGGAAACCAGTGGATGCGTCGAAAGCTGCCGTCATTAGATCATCAATTCTCTAAGTCAAACTTGCGAACAAGATGGGCCGCAAAGATCAGAAAAAACATGAGCCGCGATTCTGCAGTTAGCGCCAGGCTTTCAGATGAAGGATGGAGTGTTTTACGCTTTTGGGAGAGTGACATAATGAACAATCTCAATTGGTGTGTTTCGACAACAGTAGATGCCGTCAACTCAGCACCTGCTCCCAAAGAGAACATCCTTGCCCAGAAGACATTTGCCGAGTTTTTCGCGGGAATCGGTTTAGTCCGTATGGGTCTTGAGCGGCAAGGCTGGAGAATTCGATTTGCGAATGACTGTGACAGCAAGAAAAGAGAAATTTACAGCGGCCATTTTACAGATGCTCATCAACACTTCTTGCTCGGCGACATTCATCGAATTGATGCTGATCAAGTCCCCTCAGTAACGCTTGCTACAGCTTCTTTCCCGTGCAACGATCTCTCGCTTGCAGGAGCACGTGGCGGACTCCACGCAAAAAATTCATCGGCGTTTTGGGGATTTATACGTCTGATTGAGCAAATGCACGACAGAAAGCCACCGATGATCCTGCTGGAAAATGTTCCTGGCTTCATTACATCACATAAAGGCCAGGATTTTCGTCAGGCGCTGTCCGCGTTGAACGAATTAGGATATGTGGTTGATCCTTTCTTATTGGATGCTGTAAATTTCGTGCCCCAGAGTCGTCTGCGGCTTTTCGTCGTAGCGACTCACACGTCTTTGCCGCATAGCTTTCCCTCGCCTCCCCCCAACTTTCAATCCGAAAGCATTTTGCGTCCAAAGCTTCTGAGTTCTTTTATCAAACAAAATTCTGATCTTTTGTGGTACTTGCGCACGCTCCCGTGCCCTCCGGAGAAGCGCACGTTGTTAGCAGACATCATAGATGCTTTGCCTAACTCTGATGCTTCGTGGTGGAACCAGGAAAGAAAGGAATACCTGTTTGAGCAATTCAGCCCCAAACACCGGGAAATAGCTTTACAAATGATCAATCGGAGGAGCTGGTCTTATGGCACTGTATTCCGCCGAATTAGAAATGCTCGATCGATGGCGGAACTCCGAACCGATGGAGTTGCCGGTTGCTTGCGAACCCCACGTGGCGGGAGTGGGCGACAGATTCTCTTTAAAGCTGGGTATGGAAAGTATTATGTTCGATTGCTTAATCCTTTGGAATGTGCTCGACTTATGGGTGCAGATCAATACAAATTAAGTCCTGATATCCAGATCAACTCAGCGTTATTTGGCTTTGGAGATGCGGTTTGTGTTCCTGCAATTGAATGGATTGCAACTTATTATTTAAATCCATTGATTAATGAATTGATTCGTTCACGTCCAGCATGGCAATGAACGCCTCTACAGATAAAATACGCGATCATTTCGAGCGTTGGTATTCTGCCCTGCGTCGATATCATGGGATTCCAGCAAAGGGAACTCTAGCCGGAGCATTAGTCGTACTTAACCGGCTCAAAACGAAATGCGAATTGAATATCGAGGCGCATACGGCGAAAGGAAAATCTCAAATTGTGGGTGCTAGTGGGGCTGCAGTCCGAAAAATCCTCGTTGAATTTAATGAGACGAGGCCCTTGTTAGTAGAGGGTGGACGCACGAATCGAGGCCTCCGAGGTGACATTGCTTCTCTGCTGGCAGCCTTGAAGAAAGCTGAATTGTGCAAGGAGTTGCCCCAGAATCGAGTCCGAGCTATTGAACAGATGCAGGCCTTTTTAGTTAAGCAAATTCAGGACATCCATGCCCGTAGCCGCATTGAAATAGATTTTGATCCCTCGTCTACGAGTCAGCAGTTCGTCAAAACTGTCTTGAGCGCTGCTCACGAACTAGGGAAACATGGTCCAGTATCAGAATACCTCGTTGGAGCAAAACTGCAGCTCCGTTTCCCGATGCACACCATAGAAAACAAAATTAGCAGTGCAGCCGATCAGCCGAGGGGCAGATCAGGAGATTTCCAGATTGGTGATACTGTCTTTCATGTGACAGTGGCTCCCGGCCCTCTTGTATATGAAAAATGCCGGACAAATATCAGCAATGGATTAAGAGTGTATTTGCTGGTGCCTGAAGTGACTGCAGTGGGAGCAAAGCAGAATGCAGATCAGATAGCAGAGGGAAAAATCGCAGTCATCTCGATTGAGGCATTTGTGTCGCAGAACATAGATGAGCTTGGGCAATTTGACTCTAAGTTGGAGAAACACGAAATAGCACGTTTGTTGTTTCTTTACAACCAAAGAGTCGACCAAGTCGAGCACGATAAATCTTTGCTGATTAAGATTCCCGCAGTCTTAGACAACTCATAAGTTTACCGGCTCGGTTTTCTTATCCTGCTGCGATACCATTCAAAAAACAATGTGAATAATAGTGATGACTGTCCTTCGAGTGCTCCGTCTAATAGCTGTAGTTGCCCTTATTCATACGAAAACCATCAGACGCGTCCTATTGGCTTTGCCGGCACTGCTGATTTCACTGTCCGTTCTTGCCCAGCAGCCCCAGCTTCCTGACACTCCAGCCGCCCACCAGTTTTCCGCCTGGCTGCAGGCCTTTAACAGCGGTGACCGCGCCACGTTTCTTAAGTTCCTGGAAAGCAATAACCCGGAGCGTGCCGCCCATATTGACGATGACATGAACTTCCGGCAGAGCACCGGCGGTTTTGATTTTAAAAAATCTGAGGAATCCACTCCCACGCGTTTTTCCGCCCTTGTGCAGGAACGCAATTCTGACATTGTGGCAAGGCTGGTCATTGAAGTAGAACCAGAGGCGCCACACCGCATCACCTCAATGGACCTGAGGCGGATGCCGCGTCCAGCGGATTTGACCATCCAGCGGGTAAGTGAAGACCAGACACTTACGGCCCTGAAAGCCAAACTGCAAAAGGACGCAGCCGAAGACCGCTTCTCCGGCGCTGTCCTGGTGGCTAAAGATGGCAAGCCGGTATTCACCGGCGCTTATGGATTGGCAGACCGCGAGAAGAAAACGCCGAACAAGCTGAACACCCAGTTCCGGCTGGGCTCGATGAACAAGATGTTTACCGCCGTGGCCACCCTGCAACTGGTACAGGCAGGCAAGATCAAGCTCACCGATCCTGTAGGCAAGTACCTTGCGGACTATCCCAACAAGGACCTCGCAACCAAAGTTACCATCCATCACCTGCTCACCCATACCGGTGGCACTGGAGACTTCTTCGGCCCACAGTATGATGCCCATCGCCTGGAGTTGCGCACCCTGCAGGATTACGTGAAGCTCTACGGAGCGCGCGGGCTGCAATTCGAGCCGGGCAGCCGCTGGGAGTACAGCAATTACGGCTTCCTGCTGCTGGGGGTAATCATCGAGAAGGCCAGCGGACAGAGCTATTACGATTACGTGCACGAACATATCTTCAAACCCGCCGGAATGACCCTGACTGACTCACTGCCGGAAGAGCAGGCAGTGGCGGGACGCTCGATTGGCTACATGAAATCCGAGGATGGTAAAAACTGGGTCTCGAATGCCAACACATTGCCATATCGCGGCACCTCTGCGGGCGGCGGCTATTCAACTGTGGAAGACCTGCTGCGCTTTGCCGTTGCTCTGCAGCGACACAAACTGCTGGACGCACAACACACCCAGCTGCTCACCACCGGCAAGGTAGAAGCCGGCCCTGGCGGAAAATACGCGTATGGGTTTATCGACCGTACCGAGAACGGACTGCGCTGCTTCGGCCACGGTGGCGGCGCTCCCGGCATGAATGGCGACCTGGAAATTTGCCAGAACGGCTATGTAGCCGTGGCGCTTGCCAATATGGACCCACCCGCAGCTCAAAACGTGACGGGGTTTGTAACCACCCGCCTTCTGGAGAAATAAGCGAACGAATTGAGCCGCTGATGAACGCTGCTACCGAACGCTGATTGAATCAGACAGATATGTAAGCTTTGGTCAGAGCTGCTTTTGCTCTTACTTCTTTGATCTGTGTCATCAGTGTTAATCAGTGGTAAAGCCTTTGAAGTTTCAGCGTCGTAAGCAGCGTTCATCAGCGGCAAATTCCGATCACGTGTTTCCCCTGACACGCGCGTCTAAATTCATACACACATCTTTGACACACTCGCTCACACAAAACTGATAATTTGGCCGGTTTTCGCGCTGGGTATACGCGTGCTTATATCCAGCGCGAGATCACTCCGATGCTCCGGCGCAGCGCCACAATCCAGACAACCCTCGGCTTCATCAGAAAACAATTCAGTAAAAGACACTGGTATTTAATTGTTTCCGCGGCTCTTATTCTTGTCATCAGCTTCACGGCGGCCATGGCTTACTGGAAGGCGCATCGCGCACTGGCTGCCGCCCGGTATGACATTGCTGCAGAGCGCAAGCATCATTTCGCCATTCTTCGTCTCGATCCGCCCGCCAGTATTGCCTTTACTCCGCTGCCCGCGCCCGCTGCCTTCCTGAATGCCACCATCTTCCAGGAACATCTTTTTCTCTGCGGCTCAGCCGGTCTGTTCGAGTATGACCAGTCTGGCAGATTGCTCAAGCAATACCGGGTCGGCGCGGAACTGCTGCCCTCTCCTCTATTGCGCATGACTACCGGCCTGCTGCCTGACAGCCGCGACCCTGAACTCCTCATCGTCACCGCCTCCCAGGGCGTGCTGGCCTTTGATGGTCATGAGTTCCGCCAGATTCGCCCTAAAGATCCCGATGACCGCGCCATCACCGCTATCCTGCCGCTGCACACAGGGCAACTGCTGATCGGTACTCAAAAACGAGGCGTGCTGATGTATGACGGCAAGTCGCTTCGCCAGTTCCATCCTGCGCTGGCGGACCTTCAGGTCACCGAACTGGCAGGGACCGGCACGGATTTGTGGGTAGGGACCATGGACGAAGGTGTAATCCACTGGAGCGCCGGGCGGGCGGAGAAATTCTCCGAGCCGGAAGGACTGCCGGACCGCCAGATCTTCTCCATCGCCCTTCAGGACAACAAGGCTTACGTTGGCACCGCCACTGGCGTTGCCGAATTCATCGCTGGACAGTTCAAGCGGGTGATCACCCCTGGCCTCTTCGCCCGCTCCTTATATATAAGTGGCGCCCGCTTGCTGATTGCAGGCATGGAAGCGGGCATCACCGAGGTGAATCTGGAAGCGGAGTCCCGTGGCCACCGGCCTGTGGTCCCGGCCAGCCTGAGCGGGGTTCAGCAGATTACCGCCAGCGGTGACACGTTGCTGGCCGTGACTTCAGCCAATCTCTATACCCGTAACGGCCAGCAGGGATGGAGGGCAATGCTCTCTCCCGCCGAAACTCTCCTGAGTGACCGCAACATCTCCGCCCTCGCGGTTGATCCTCGTGGAAGGGTCTGGGTTGGATACTTCGATCACGGCCTTGATCTTCTCGACCGCAACCTCCACGAAGTCAGCCACATTGAGGATGACCATGTCTTCTGCGTGAACCGCATTCTCATCTCCCAAAACAACATCGCAGTTGCCACTGCCAATGGGCTCGTCCTCTTCGATTCCTCAGGCAAACAGCTTCAGGTATTAGGACGCGCCCAGGGATTGATTGCCGACCACATCACCGATGTTGCTTCCTACCGTGACGGTCTTGTTCTGGCCACTCCTGCCGGACTGACCTTCCTTGATCATGGCGGGGCACGCAGCCTCTATGCCTTTCAGGGACTGGTTAACAACCACATCTACGCCGTAGCCACTGACGGCCAGCAGGTCGTAGCCGGAACGCTGGGCGGCGTCTCCGTTCTTCAGGACGAGCATGTCCTCTCCAACTTCACTATTTCCACGCCGGGGCTGAAGCACAACTGGATTTCCGCCATCACCCGAGCCGGAGATGACTGGATGATCGGCACCTACGGTGGCGGCGTTGTACGCCTTACCAGGGCCGGAAAATTCGAAGACTTCGAAGTTGGCACCGGAGACTTTGAGGTCTACCCCAACGCCATGCTCACTACCAGCGGCCACGTGCTGGCGGGTACGCTGGGCCAGGGCCTCTACAGCTTCAATCGCAACACCAACCGCTGGTCCCTCATTACTGACGGCCTGCCTTCACTCACCGTAACCGCCCTGGCCGCTGCCGATGGAACCATCTACGTCGGCACTGACAACGGCCTGGTTTCCATCCCGGAGCAGAACCTGCCATGAAACACCTGCTTAAGTTGTGGCACCCAAGAGACGACTCGCGCACAAGACAAGCACCATGGCATCACTTTCCGTCGTGCCGGAGCGGGCTTCAGTTCGCGACAGACAGCCGGAAGCAAGCCACTCTGCCGAAGGTTTGTGCGCAGCTCCTGGTGTTGGAGCGGAGCGCATTCAAAAAACGAGCCACGCAGCTTGCTATTCTCACCTTTGCTCTTCTCCTTACTCCCCCCCGTCTGTGGGCCGATGCCGGTGTGCTGCTGCCGCGAAACTACAAGCAGCCTGATCCGAAAATTCTCTCGCTGGAAGAGATGGAGATCACGGTCACCATCGATAACTCAGACGCACGTGTCTTTGTCCGCCAGATTTTTGCCAACCACACTTCAAATATCCAAGAAGGCAACTACGTCTTTGACTTGGGCAGTCGCGCTGTTGTATCCGACTTTGCCACCTGGGACGGCCCGGTGCGCATCCCGGCAGTAGTTCTGGAAAGAAAACGCACCGAAGAAATCTATGAGGGACTGAAGCAGCAGGCCATCGATCCGGGCCTCCTGCAGATGGGAGAGCGCACTGAAGGCCACAGCTCATCGTTTACCGCCAGGATCACTCCGATTCCCGCCTACGGAACCAAGCGCCTGGAATTCGAGTACCACGAGAGCATCCCGGTTGAAAACTTCAAGTCGTTTTTCTCTATTGCGCTGAAGCCAGACGCCTTTCTCAAACAGTCTGCCACCCGCTTCGCCCTTCACTTCGAATTGCGTTCCGAGCACCCGATTGCCGGCTTCAAGGCCCTCAGCAAGATCTTTCCATTGAAAATCGAGCAGCAAACTCCCAACCTGGTGCGCGCCAGCTTTCAGGCCGAGGACCTCGATTTGGCCGAGAATTTCGCCGTGCAGTATGAACTCCAGCCGGTGGGCGACCGGTTGCACGTTTTGACCCACCGTGACCCTGTATCCGGCCAGCCCGACCCTACGGAAACATCGCCGATACGCAGCACTAACGAGCCGGGCTTCTTTGAAGTGCAGGCGGTGCTGGGCCGGCAGAATGTTTCCGCATCCGGCCAGAAAGACCAGAAACGGCCGCCACATAACGTGGTAGTCCTCTTTGACAACTCGCTTTCCATGCAGTGGGACAAGCTGGAGCGCAGCTATGCCGCCCTGCAGAAAATCATGCATGTGCTCCAGGCGCAGGACCGCTTCAACCTGCTGCTCTTCAACAACCGG
>Ga0066662_10001544_pt1 | contig 10662 bp, 7 predicted proteins | sample GraSoiAngelo_111_FD_133939 | JGI IMG/M metagenome (GOLD analysis project Ga0066662, IMG submission 133939) | Grasslands soil microbial communities from the Angelo Coastal Reserve, California, USA - 14_0903_12_40cm | ecosystem: Environmental > Terrestrial > Soil > Grasslands | place: USA... | reverse complement strand
GGCCTGCTGCCCCGGGCGAATCGCGGCATCTTTGCCATCAACGAACTGCCCGACCTTGCGGGAAAGATTCAGGTGGGCCTGTTCAACATCATGCAGGAGGGCGACGTTCAGATCAAAGGCTACCCGCTGCGATTGCCTCTGGACGTTGCGCTGGTCTTCAGCGCCAATCCTGAAGACTACACGGCGCGCGGCAAGATCGTAACGCCGCTCAAAGACCGCATCGGCTCGGAAGTTCGCACGCACTACCCGGCCACGCTGGAAGAAGGCATCAGCATTACCGCACAGGAAGCCTGGGCGCGGCGCGACGGCCTGGAACTGCATGTGCCCAAGTATGTGCGCGAGGTGGTGGAGAGAATTGCCTTTCTGGCGCGTGAGGACAAAAAGATCGATAAGCGCTCAGGCGTAAGCCAGCGTCTGCCCATCAGCGTGATGGAGAACGTGATCTCCAATGCCGAGCGGCGGGCGCTGCGCAGCAGTGAGAAGATGATCGTGCCGCGTATTGGCGATATCTATGCTGCCCTGCCTTCGATTACCGGCAAACTCGAACTGGAGTATGAAGGCGAGATGCGCGGAGCGGATACCGTTGCGCGTGAACTGATTCGCACCTCCGTAGCCAAGACCTATGACACCTATTTCAAAGACCTCAACATGCAGCAGGTGGTGCAGTGGTTCGATCTGGGCGGAGAGATCAAGCTGGCCGATACCGCCGGATCGCATGAAATTCTTGAAGGCCTCAAGAACATTCAGGGACTGACTGAGAAGCTGGCGCCGCTGGGCATCAAAGCGAAAGAAAAAACCGAAGTGCTGGTCTCAGCAGCAGAGTTTTTGCTGGAAGGGCTGCATGCGCATAAGCGTATTGGACGCAGCGAAGAGCGTGTCTTCAGCGCCGAAAAGCAGGCCAAGCGTGTGCAGGAAAAACCCTTTGAGCACGAAGAGCCGCCGGTCAGGAATCGCAGGCCGTACAATTAAAACGGCTTTAACCGCAGAGGGCGCAAAGGACGCAGAGGTTTTTAAGTAAATCTCTGGATCCTGAAAACATAGGCCAAGGGCCAAAAGCCAAGTGCTAAAAGCAAAAGCTAGTAGCCAGAAGCTAGCAGCTAGAAGCTAAACCATGAAGTACACAAAATATTCCAAGTACGTCGCCGACCTGGCTGATGAGATGAGCCTGGAAGACCTGATGAACGCTCTCTCTGACTATCTGCTCGAATCCGGTTTTCAGGACCAGTACATGTATTTTCAGCAGATGGACGAGCATACGCTCGACCAGTTGCGCGAGGCCATTCAGCAGGCGCTGGAGATGGGCGACTTTCTGGATGAAGAAATGCGGGAAAAGATCGAGCAGATGCAGATGGACGGCACGCTCGAAGAGTTGATCGAAAAGCTGATGAACCGCATGCAGCAGGAAGATTTCATTTCAGTGGACGAACCCTTCGACCGCTCACGGCAATCCACAACACCCGGACAGACCGGCGAGGCACAGACCCAGGTCAAGTTTGAGATTACCGACAAGAGCCTGGATTTTCTCGGCTACAAAACGTTGCGCGACCTGCTGGGTTCTCTGGGGCGCTCCAGCTTTGGCCGCCATGATACCCGCGACCTGGCCACTGGTATTGAGAGCAGCGGAGCATCAAAGCCTTACGAATTTGGCGATACTCTGAACCTCGACATTACCGAGACCCTTTCTTCTGCCATTCAGCGCGAAGGACTCAATCTGCCCCTGAACATCGAGTACTCCGACTTGCAGGTACATCAATGCGAGTACCAGTCATCATGCGCCACGGTGGTTATGCTTGATTGCTCGCACAGCATGATTCTCTATGGCGAGGATCGCTTCACTCCCGCAAAGAAAGTAGCGATGGCGCTCTCGCAGTTGATCAGGACACAGTATCCGGGCGATTCGCTCTCGCTGGTTTTGTTCCATGATTCCGCGGAAGAGCTGCCGCTCTCACAACTGGCGCGGGTAAAGGTCGGGCCGTATTACACCAACACGCGGGAAGGCTTGCGGCTGGCACAACGCATCCTGCAGCGCCAGCGCAAGGACATGAAGCAGATCATCATGATCACCGATGGCAAGCCCTCGGCGCTGACCCTTGAAGATGGACGCATTTACAAGAATGCCTTCGGCCTGGATCCGCTGGTGGTGAGCCAGACCTTGGAAGAGGTCTCCCGCTGCAAACGCGCAGGCATCATGATCAATACGTTCATGCTGGCGTCAGATTACGGACTGGTGCAGTTCGTGCAGAAGGTTTCGCAGATGTGCCGGGGCAAGGCCTATTTCACCACTCCTCAAACACTCGGCCAGTATCTGCTCATGGATTACATGTCGCGGAAGATGAAGACCATTCACTAAATCTTTCACGCAGAGGGCGCAGAGAACGCAGAGAAATTAGTTGTTATCTCTTGTTTAGTCAGCGTTAATGAGTTCAATCAGCGTCATCAGCGGTAAGGTGAGTTTGGCTCTGCGACCTCTGCGTTCTCTGCCCTAAAAATAGCTGGGTGCTTACGGTGGATACCTTAACCCGAAGCGCAATTTTCATGTTTTCTGGGTGGGACGTTAGTCCCATGTCCGACTGCGGTAAAGTCTGATCTATTCCGGCCAGATCTGTAGCGCGGTTTTGCTTAGGATCTGGTCTTTAACCTGTTGCGGTAATGGCAGCGCCAGGAACTCATTCATGTTCTGGCGGATGTCTTTTACGCCGGGGCTGGGCCAGTCGGTGCCGAAGAGCGTTTTGTAAGCGATCTCCTCAAGGCGGGGGAAATACTGCAACAACAATTTGGGCGGGATGCCGCTGATATCAAGATGGACATTCTTGTGGCGGCGCAGCAGGAAGAAGGCTGTCTGCATCCAGATGGGGCGGCCGCCATGGGCCATCAGCAGCTTGAGTTTGGGAAAATCCACGGCAACATCATCAAGAAATAGAGGATCGCCAAAGCGGTTGCGGGCGCCGGGAAAAATGGACGTTCCAGTATGCACCATCACCGGAATGCCTTCCTGTTCGGCAACGCGGTAAATCGTTGCCAGTTCTTTTACTCCGTTCACGTAATCATTGGCATACAGAAGCTGGTGCGGCGGATGGATCTTGATCATGCGGATGCCGAGGCGGGCGATGTGCTCCATATCGGCCTGTACGTTGTGGCTGTGACGTGGGTGCACGCTGCCGCAAGAGAGCAGCCGCTTCGGATTTTCTTTGCAGTAATCCACCACCCACTGGTTTATTTCGCCGGTGAGACCCATCACCTCCGGCGCCACATAGTTGATGAGCATGGCGCGCTCCACGCCGACAGAATCCAGATACTTCAGCAGCGCTTTGGGCGAGCGGCAGTATTCGATGATGTCATCAAATCCGCCCCGGGCTTTTTTCATGACCTCCATGGGCCCGGCTTTGAACATGTCATACGGCTGGATGTGGATGTGGCAGTCGGTGATGAGCACCAGTAATTAGTAATTAGTACTTAGTGGTTAGTCAACTTCTGATGTGCAACAAAGCAACTTCGCGCACCCACTCAGATCTGTGTTCATCTGTGTTGATCTGTGGTAAAGCTTTTCAAGATCTTGCGGCGGCCAGCACGGCGCGTTTGGCGAAGACTTTGACCATCTCGCGGCGGTATTCGGGAGTGAGGCCTGAAGTGGTCAGCGGCTTGGCGGCCTTGGCGGCCAGTTCGCCTACCACTGTGGCGACATGCTCATCGGGTTGCTTGCCGATCAATGCGTGCTCGGCGCCGGGAACAAGCACAGGAGAAGGATTGACGGCGGTGATGGCGACGCGCGCGGCTTCCACTGGGCCGCCATTCTTTCTAAAAGCAACCGCGACTCCGGCCAGAGGGTAATCAATCGATCCGCGAATGCGCAGCTTCTGGTAGCTGCCCTTCCATCCAGCGGAAGATTCAGGTAGAAGGATGCGGGTGAGCATCTCATTGGGATCGAGTTTGAGATGGGCATCCCCAAGGCTGGTATAGAACTGTGACAAGGGAACGCGCCTCACTCCTCTTGGCCCAATGATCTCCAGATCGGCATTCAGGCAAAGCAGAGCGGGAGGCGTATCGCCGGAGAACGCCGCCCAGCAACGCGTGCCGCCGGGAGCAACGTGACAGAGATCGCCATCTTTCTTGATGCAGAACCCGCATGATTTGCGCCATTGCAATGACTGGTTGTACCAGACGCAGCGTGTATCGAGGCAGATGTTGCCGCCCAAGGTGCCCATGTTGCGCAGGATGGGAGAGGCCACGGTGATCGCGGCTTCATAGAGCACGCGATAATTCCGGCGCATGAATTCGGAATCCTCAATAGTGGAGAGCGGAGTGAGCGCGCCGATCTCCACGCCTGTTCCGGGCACTACGTGAATGCCGCGAAGTTCGTCGATGCCGCGGATATCCATGACATAAGCCGGGGTGAAGAGCTTCTGCTTCATGGAGGGAATCAGGTCAGTGCCGCCGGCCAGTACCTGGATGTTGCCGCCATAGCGCGCAAGATGGCTGACCGCATCCTGGAGGGTGCGTGGGAGGAGAAGTTTGAAAGTCGGCAAGCTCATTGGGATTTGCTAATTGCGTAATTTGGTAATTGGGTAATTGGGTAAATTTAAATTAAGGACGCCTTGGGAATTTCAATTACCCACTTACCAAATTACCCATTTACCAAATCTTTTCAGTCTCCTGCCAACGCTTTGTCGCCGTTCTTGCGCGCGGGGTCGTCCGGGTGGCGCTCGGGACCCTTGCCTTTGTACCACAGCGAACCGCCATGCTCACGGAACACTTTAGGCGCGGAGGGATCGGCGCCACGCGTGATCTCCAGTGCCTTGGAGGCTTGTTTCCTGGCGCGTATCGCGGCCAGCACGCGCTCCGGAGTAAACGGGGCTTCGCGCAGGCGGACACCGACTGCATCATGAATCGCATTGGCGATGGCCGGAATCGTTGCCGCCAGCGAGCCTTCACTGGCTTCTTTGGCGCCGAAGGGTCCTTCAGGATCGACGCTCTCGACAATGATGGTTTCCACCTCAGGCGATTCTGCCGAAGATGGCGACTTATATTCCAGCAGGCCGGGATTCATGAGCAGGCCGTCTTTCCAGACCATCTCTTCCTGGAGCGCCTGGCCCATGCCCATCCAGACGGAGCCGATTACCTGGCCTTCGACCGAAACGGGATTGAGAGCGCGTCCGCAGTCATGCGCAGCCCAGACTTTATGGACTGTCACCTCACCAGTATCTTCATCCACGCTGACCTCGGCTACCTGCGCCGAATAGGAATATGCAGGAGAAGGGCCGACGCCTGCGCCTTTGAATGCGCCTCCGCGAGCGTCTTTCGGTGGGGCATAAGAGCCGGTGCCGGTGAGTGCGCCGCTGAAATCGATAGCCGAGACCACAGCCTCTTCAAAGCTCATGCGATCCTTGGGACCTTCTTCCTTGCGTTTTTGCTGGAGCGAGCCGCGCAGAATCTGGCCTTCGACGCGGCCGCTCACCTCCTGCACGTTGCCGCGCGGGGTATCAACTTTTTCGAGAATCTGCACGGCTTCAGCGCCCTTGCCATGCGGTTCAGGAGTACCGCGCTTCCACAGCATGTCATGGCGCATAACGATGTCTTCAGGAGAGCAGTTCATCTTTTGCGCGGCAGCAGCAAGGATTTTGGTCTTCACGTTTTCGGCGGCGCGCAGGCTGGCGTTGCCGTTCATAAAAGTCACGCGGCTGGAATAGGAGCCGATATCGATGGGAGTGAGGTCGGTATCGGCGGCGATGATCTTGATGCGTCCCAGGCTGATGCCCAGAACTTCAGCCACGATCTGGGCGACCATGGTGTCGCTGCCCTGCCCGATATCCGAGGCTCCCGTATAAACCACCACGCCGCCATCGCGATCAATCTTGATGTTCACGGTAGAGTGCGGCATGTCTGAGCGGATAATGCTGTTGGCCGCGCCGCTCACATAATGACTACAGGCCAGGCCGAGGCCGCGTCCGGGCAGCATCCTGCCTTTGCGCTTCATCCATCCGGAGCGCTCGATCACTTTCTCGATGCATTCAGGCAGGCCGTAGCTCTGCACGCGCAGATTGTTGACCGTGATGCAGGGCGGCTTGAGCAGATTGCGGCGGCGAATCACCGCTGAATCGATGCCCAGCCTGTTGGCAATTTCATCAAGCTGCGACTCAAAGGCGAAGCGGACATTCACCGTGCCATGGCCGCGCATAGCACCGCAGGCAGGCTTGTTGGTGAGCACGCGATAGCCATCGTAACGGATGTTCGGAATGTCATAAAGCGCACCCAGCAGCGCACCGGAATAAAGGATAGTGACCACGCCATAAGAGCAGTACGCGCCGCCATCCTGGACAACGCGGGCCGCGACCGATGTGATGCGGCCATCCTTCTTCACCCCGGTTTTCAAGTCAATGATGGTGCGCGGACGTCCACGATGAGCCCAGAAAACTTCTTCACGCGTGTAGGTGATCTTGACCGGTGCTTTGGCCTTGCGGGCTGCGACGGCAGCGATGATCTCCAGTGGGATCACCTCGCTCTTGCCACCGAAGCCGCCGCCCACCAGAGGCTTGATCACGCGAATCTGTGACATGGGCATCTCCAGCACGATGGAGAGCTTGTGCTGGAGGTAATACGGAACCTGCGTGGATGACCAGACGGTGAGGCGTCCGGGTTTGCCGGTCTGCGGGTCGGGTTCAAAGGCCGCCAGGGTTGAATGCGGCTCCATGGCGGCGTGCGTGACTTCGCCGGCGAGATAACGATTCTCCAGGACAAGATCGGATTCCGCGAAACCTTTTTCCGGATCGCCAAAGACGTGGTGATAGTCCTTTTCGATGTTGTTGGGGCGCTGCGGATGAATCCAGTCTTTCTCCGCCTTCATGGAATCTTCCGGATCGAACCAGGCGGGCAGCAGTTCATAATCGACCTGAATGAGATCGAGCGCCTGCTCGGCAATGCTCTCAGAAATAGCCACGACGCAGGCAACGTTGTCCCCGACGTAACGGACTTTTTCTACCGCGAGAGCGGTCTCATCATGGCCGACGGGAAGAATGCCGTATTTGTTGGGTGCGTCCGGGCCGGTGACAACTGCAATCACGCCTTCAAGGGCTTCCGCGCGGGACGAATCAATTTTCTTAATCAGGGCATGAGGATACGGCGAATGCAGAATCTTGCCGATAAGCATCCCCGGCAGGGAGAGGTCGTCAGCATATTTGCCCTGTCCGGTAGTTTTGCCCGCCGAATCGATCAGGGCGACGGATTTGCCGATGATGGAAAAGTCGGTCATTTCTTTGTCTTTCGAAGCTGCTAGCTACTAGCTTCTAGCTAAGTCCTTAGCCATTGGTCATTGGCCTTTAGCTTCGTATTTCGCTCATGTAAAACGTAGCATATGTCTCTGCGCATTGATCTTTGTATTCTCTCTGCGTTCTCTGCGCCCTCTGCCCTAAAAATAGCTGGGTGCTTACGGTGGATACCTTAACCCGAAGCGCAATTTTCATGTTTTCTGGGTGGGACGTTAGTCCCATGTCCGACTGCGGTAAAAGCGGTTCAGGGTTTGGTTTCAATTTACCCATTTACCAACTTACCCATTTACCAAATCTCTTCAATGCCCCTTCTGCTCTGCCTCAATCGCTGCCTTGATGGCCTGGTACATCTGAGTATAGCCAGTGCAGCGGCAGAGATTACCGCTCAGGGCGTGGCGAATCTCCTCGTCACTGGGTTCAGGATTGCGATCGAGCAGCGCTTTCACAGTAACCATGAATCCCGGGGTGCAGTAACCACATTGTGCGCCACCCCAGTCACCGTAAGCTTTTTGAATTGCGGCCAGTGCTCCACGATCGGCAATGCCTTCCACAGTCACGATCTCCGGGCCAGGCTGCTCATCGGCGGCAAAACTCATGGCCAGCACAGTGCAGCTCAGGGTGGGAACTCCATCCACCAGCACGGTGCAGGCGCCGCACGAAGAATCATCACAGCCGCGCTTGGAGCCGGTAAGCTGCAACTGCTGGCGCAGCACGTCCAGCAGGAGAGCATTCGGCTCTGCCGCAATCTCGTAAGTGCGGCCGTTAACACGGAGTTCGATGAGTTGCTTTTTCATAAGAAGAAGCTGCTAGCTACTGGCTAAGTACTTAGTAATTAGTATTTAGTACTTAGTCAAAATCTTAAAACATACATAAATCTTAAAACATAAACATTGTCGCTAAACTTGCAATGCATTCCCCTGATCACCGGCAAGAGGCTGAATGCTGAGTGCTAATAACCAAAATCCGTTACCGCTGCATACGCGTGCTTCTTGACACCTAAATTTTCCAACCGCTCTTCACCCAGCAGCTTTGCATATTCGCTGCAGTCCTTTACACCATGAATCCAGTGTTGTGCCCAGGCGCTGAATGCCTCCGGTGTTTTGGTCTCGGCGTGGTACTGCTGGAAAAAATCATCATCACGCTTATAGTATCCCTGCACTGGCGAGGGATGCGCCCCATAAGGGCAATACACCACCGCCGACACCAGAAAACCGGGAATTACGGTGCGATTGGGGTCACTGGCGATCATCTCCTCAGGCACGACCTCTTCCGCGCAGACAATCACCTTTTTGGCTGCGCGCACGCCTTCAATCATTACACCAAAATTTCCCCAGCAATGCGCGTTGCCGAATTTATCGGCGCGCTGCACGTGGACAATGGTCACATCCGGCTGGATGGCACGGACAGCCATGAGCGTTTCCTTCGGTTCGAAGGGAGAGATGATCTGGTAGAAGAAATGATTGCCCCTGGGAACGTCGCTGCCCATGGCAGTGCGGGTAGGCAGGAATGGCACACCCATAGCCCCGGCCTGGAGCGCCAGCGAGATACAGAAATTCGTCATGTTGAAGACGCGCAGCTTCTCGCCGGGAGTACCGGGATTCTCCTGCTCGGTGGCACGGCGGAAGTTGTAGGCCGAACCCATCATCACGTTGCCCACCCAGGCGGCCACTACGTCTTTGACGCAGCCTGCGCCGATAAGCTGGTCAAACAGAATGTCGGAAATGGGGCCGATCAGCCGGAGGTCGCGCTTCTTCTGGCGGATGATCTCGTGTCCGGCGGCAAAGGGGATCATCTGCTCCATCTGGAGGCCAAGAGCAACACTGGAGCCATCAGGCACGAGATCAGCGATGGCTTGCTGCAGGGTGAGAACTTTGGACATGCGACGGAATCAGTATATAGCGTGGAATCGCTCATGCGGCGGATGACAGCAATGGTGATGAAGATTAGTTGTGGGACCCGCCAGTAAAAGATAGTGCAAAAAGAAGTAAGGCCACAACGGCAATGCCAATCACAATGTAAAGGAAATAGTCCAGGAACTTTTCGTCGTTGATCCGGGCGTCAAGGATCGCACGCTCCAACAATAACGCAAGCTGTTGATCTCTTTTCCCTTTCTTCAGATCACGTAACAGATGGCGGTATTTTCTCCAGTTATCCGGATTTTCTTTGCGGTCTTTTTGGATCGCGAGTCTAAGAAGATTGATGATCTGTTTTTTGAATTTCCAGTAGTTTTCCTGCTTATAAAACTCCTGTTCCACTGCTTTGGCGTCTTCGTCTGACGCAATACGGCTGTAATCAAGAAACTGTAGTTGAAGAGCGCTGAGAGGCGATTTTTCTGCATCGGCTTCAGCCCTTAGGCGAGTGAGAACAAAGTCGTGTGCATCATCGGCAGGTAAATGGGGTTCGCTGATTTTTGGAATATCGATCAGAAGCCCGGAAGTTGTTACCGCCGCAGACTCGATGAAATGCTCCAGAATCCAATCAAGACTCGCCAGGGCCACTGCGGTCCACCAGAACCCGATTGCCAATATTCTCGTGATATGAGGATCTATTGCGGGAAATGCCTTCTCCAGAGGTAAAAAGCCTGCAACGTATGCGATCAGGAGCAAACTTCCGGCCAGTTTCTGCCACATTCGAGGCGTTGCGGAAATAATCCACAATATCAACGCGATTACGCCAAAAAATAGATGAAGAAAAATGTACCGTGATGCCGCTCGTTGTAAAACAAAATGGCGCAATAAAAAGCCATCAAAAGACGGGAATTGATCATCCTTTGCCGTTCCTTGGTGTTCAGACGCCTCATGTGCAAATACTCTGCCATAATGAGCCACCTTGCTGCTAGAGATTTCTGCAGACGGTTCAGCACCATCTCTGAAACGAGCTTCGCGCGGCTCACAGTTTCCGATTGGCTACACCAATTCAGGAACTGCTCTAATTCAATTTTTGAGCAAAGGATGCCTCCATCAGAACGAAGGAATCTCAATGTCAGGCTTGGGGATTGCAAGAAACTCTAACGGCGCGAAATGATAAACCAGAGCACAACAGCGGCGATCACCAGGAACAGCAGCATCAAAAAGCGTTTCACCGAAGATTCGGGTTCGACCCCAGGAACACCCGCCGGGGAAGGGTCGGGAAAATTTGATGTGGAGGTAATTGGCGGGGCAGGTCGCGACATGCTTTTGGGGACACCGAGCACCATGTCGGATTCGGCATTCTGAAGTTCAGCGCCGCGTTCCAGGATCAGCGGGAGGACAAATTTGAAGATACCGTGTCCACCGGCGAGTGATTGCACGGCCGCTCTGTATTTGTCCTTCGCCTGAGGATCGGTTTGCAGATCCTGGCGGTAGGCATTGCCCAGCAGGGTAACCAGCTTCTGGCCGAACTGCTGAATGCTTTCTTTCTGCTT
>Ga0066662_10001543_pt1 | contig 10663 bp, 12 predicted proteins | sample GraSoiAngelo_111_FD_133939 | JGI IMG/M metagenome (GOLD analysis project Ga0066662, IMG submission 133939) | Grasslands soil microbial communities from the Angelo Coastal Reserve, California, USA - 14_0903_12_40cm | ecosystem: Environmental > Terrestrial > Soil > Grasslands | place: USA... | reverse complement strand
CGCGCGCCAAACGCTGCTGCGCGTCGAGTTGCCGGCGGCGCTGCCGGTGGTGCTCGGCGGCGTGCGCGTCGCGACGGTGTCGCTCGTCGCACTCGCGACCGTCGCCGCGTGGATCAACGCCGGCGGTTTGGGCGTGCTGCTGTTCGAAGGGATCGGCACCAACAACCCGCAGAAGATCTTCGCCGGCGCGCTGGCCGCCGCGGTGCTCGCGATCGCCGCGGATCTCGCGCTGCGCGCCGCGGAACGCGCGGTGCGCACGTGACGGGCGAAACCGCCACGTTCGCGCCTGCCGATCCTGATTGGGAAGCGCACGTGCGCGCGAGCTTCGCGCGCCAGGGCGCCATGGCGCTCATCGGCGCGGCGATCGAGCGCCTCGCGCCAGGCGCGTGCGTCATCGTCGCACCGTACCGGCCGGAGCTCTCGCAGCAGCACGGGTTTTTCCACGCCGGCATCACCAGCGCGATCGCGGACTCCGCGGGCGGCTACGCCGCGCTGACGCTGTTCCCGCCCGCCAGCGACGTGCTCACCGTGGAGTTCAAGATCAACCTGATCGCGCCGGCGCACGGCGACGCGTTGCGCGCGCGCGGCGAGGTGGTGCGCAGCGGCCGCACGCTGACGATCTGCCGCGTCGACGTCGAGGCCGTGCGCGACGGTGCGGCCGCCACGTGCGCCGTCATGCAGCAGACCCTGATGCGCGTCGCTTCACGCTGACGTCGCGGCCGAAGCCGCGGCTCACGTGACGTGACGGCGCGTGTACCGCTGCACGACGTCGCGCACGTCGTCGGTGCAATTGCTCGTGAGCTGGATCGCGCCCGCGTTCGCGAGTCGCACCACGAGGTCGGCGTCGTCGATGTTCCACACGCCCCACGGCATGCCCAGCTCGCGCATCGCGCGCGGAAAGTCGTCCGGCATGACGAAGCCCGTATCGAGCGCATCGAGCCGCACGTCCTCGTTGCGCGCCATCGCGACGAGCGCCGCGTAATCGACCGGCTGCTGCCAGGTCGTGACGAACTTCAACCCGTCCGGCCCGGTCTTGTCGTAGCCGCAGCGCCACACGCGCGGTGCGACTTCCTCGAACACGATGATCCAGTAGCAGGTGAACTCCGGGCGTTTGCGCTTGATCGCCGTGATCGCGTCGATGCTGAAGCTGATGAAGACGATCTGATCGGGCCCTTTGCCCGCCGCGTCGACCACCGCCAGCACCGGATCCACCAGACCCGGGCCCTGCTTGAGCTCCACGTACAACCGCTTGCCGTCCGGCATCACGCCGAGCACCTCGCGCAGCAGCGGCAGCTTCAGCCCGCGCCACGTCTCGCCTTTGACGATCCCGGCGTCGAGCGCGCGCAGCTCCGCCAGCGAGCTGCTCGCGACGTCCAAGTCCGCGTTGCACGTGCGTTTGGTGCCGTCGTCGTGGATGACGATCACCTCGCCGTCCGCCGTGAGGTACACGTCCAGCTCGCACGTCGTGCCGCGCGCCCAGCCCCATTCGAAGGCGGGCAGCGTGTTCTCGGGCGGCACCGACGGCCGGTGCGATTGGAGCATGCCGAGCTGCGGGAAATCCTCGCCCGTGCCGCGGTGCGCGGCGATCTCGATCGGCGCGCGGTCGGGATGCGGCACGGCTACACCACGGTCAGCAGGCTGAGCGCGTAGCGTCCCGCCGCGTCGGTGTACGTTTTCTTCTCCGCGTAGCCGCAGCTCGCGGCGAGCGCGACGATCTCCTCGCACGTGAACTTGTACGACGACTCGGTGTGGATCTCGTCGCCCGCGGCGAAGTCGACGACGATGTCGGCCCCGGGAATGCACACGCGCTGCTGCCGCTCGCTGACGAGGAACGACTGCACCGCGCCGCACTCCTCGTTCCAGCGCGCCGTGAAGCGGAACGCGTGCAGATCGAAGTCGCCGCCGAGCTCGCGGTTGATGCGCGCGAGCAGGTTTTTGTTGAACGCCGCCGTCACGCCGGTGGGATCGTCGTACGCCAGCTCGAGGATCGACGGGTCTTTCTTGAGATCGTAGCCGATCAGCAGCCCGTCGCCGGGGTGGCGCGCCGCCGCGAGCAACCGCAGCAGCTCGCGCGCTTCATGCGGCTCGAAGTTGCCGATGTTCGAGCCGAGGAACAGCACCAGCACGCGGCCGTCGGTCACGAGCCGCTTTTCGCGCAGCAGCGGAAAATAATCGCTGGCGTACGCGATGACGCGCAGGGTGTCGTACCCGCCGACGAGCGCGAGCGATGATTCCGTCACGGCGTCGGGCGAGATGTCGATCGGATGGTACGTGAGCGACGGCTGCCGCTCCAGGATCGCGTCGATGAGCAAACGCGTCTTCACCGCGCTGCCGCTGCCGAGCTCGACGAGCTCCAACGGTCCGGGCAACGCGCCCGCGATCGCGCGGCCGTAGGTTGCGAGCAGATCGCGCTCGACGCGCGTCAGGTAGTATTCCGGCAGCCGCGTGATCGCTTCGAACAGCGCCGAGCCGAGGTCGTCGTAGAAATACTTCGGCGACAGGCTGAACGGACGCGTCCCCAGCCCGCTGCGAACGTCCTCGGCGAACGATGCGACCCGCGCGGGATGCGGATCGCGATGGAGCACGAAGCGGTCGGCAAGCCCCGGCTGGGTCGTCGGCGTCATCGTGGGACGCTCAACCCCGGCGAGCCCGAGCGGTTTGCACCCTGGTACCGGGACCGGCGCGGAATGCGGCCATGGCCCGGGAAGATACGCCCGTACGTACCTCCGATGCCTTCCCGGAGCACTTCGCATGATCGAGGAGCTGGTCACGATCGACGCGCCGCAAGGACCGATGCAGGCGCACCTCGCGCGCTTGGACGACCGCCCGCGGCCCGCCGTGATCGTGCTCGAGGGCGTCTACGGCTTCGACGACGAGATCAAGCGCATCACCGATCAAGTCGCGTCGTCGGGCTACGTGGGTCTGGCGATCGACTACCTGCGCGGCGGCGACGCGAAGACGGTGTTCAACACGAAGAACGTGTGCGAAGACGTCGCGGCCGCGCGCGACTGGCTCAACGCGCAGCCGTTCGTGCGCCACGGCAAGATCGCGACGTGGGGCTTCGGCTACGGCGGCACGGCGGCGTTCCTCGCGTCGTCGCTCGCCGGCCTGGCGGGCGCGATCGCGTTCTACGGCCAAAGCATCGCGCGTCCGGTCCCGGGGACGGACGGCAAGCCCGCCCTCGAAGAGATCGACGACGTGCGCGTACCGCTGCTGCTGGTGTTCGGCGGCCACGACGAGCAGATCGGCCCGAACGAGATCGCGACGATCCGCGCCCGCTTGGAAGAAAAGCACGCGCACTTCGAGATCGAGGTGTATCCCGAGGTGGGGCATTCGTTCTTCCGCGTGGACCTCGGCACGATCGCGACCCGCCAGATCGCCGACGCATGGGGCCGCGTGCAAGCGTTCCTGCGACGATCGCTGGCGTAGACTACCGTCCCACCATGCGCGACCAGCGTTCGCGCACGTCGGCGATGTACTCGCGCGTCTCGGGATACGGCGGCACGCCGCCGTATTTCGCCACCGCCGCGGGACCGGCGTTGTACGCTGCGAGCGCGAGCGCGTACGCGTCGTCGTCTGCGCGCCCCCGGTAGTCGTCCACGTACGCCGCCAGCACGCGCGCGGCACCGCCGATCGCCGAGCGCGGCTCCCACGGGTCCACGCCATACTCACGCGCCGTCGGCGCGGTGAACTGCGCGATGCCGACGGCCCCCGCGGCCGACACCGCGTTCGGATCGAACGCCGATTCTTGCAGCAGCGTCGCGGCGAGAAACTGCGCGTGCACGCCGTTCGCGCGCGCCGCTTCCACCACGTGCGTGCCGAGCAGCAGGGCGTCCGCGGCGCCCATGCGGGGGTTGCTGCGCATCACCTCGCGCGCGATCTTCACGGTCGCAGGGGCCGTGCGCCCGGCGTCCATGCACAGCCGCAGACCCCGCATAACGGGGGCCGGCGGGGGTATATGCCACGACAGCGCGGCGTCGCGCAGACCGTCGATCCGGACCCCCGGTGAGGCGAAGGTCAAGACGGTTGCCACGAAAGCGGTCGTGAGAGGGTTTCCGGAAATCGGGACCAATCCGCCGTTAGCCCTCTTCTGTTACTGACAAGGATCAGCGTGCATTCGTTCTGGTCGAGCTCGCCGGTGATCTCCGCGATCGCGGCGACGTTCATCGTCCTGCTCGTGGGTGATTTCGCCTCGACGTTCTTCTACCACGTGCCCCAGCACGTGTGGGGCAAGCTGCACCTCCGCACGCACCACGACCGCCGGAAATCCTACTGGGATCACGCCGTGCTGTCGCGCGATCCCCAGGTCCTGCTCGACGGCTTCCTGGGCGCCGTCCCCTACCTCGTCATCGCGGCGCTCTGCGCGACGATCTCCGTGTACGGTGCGGTCGCCGGCTTGCTGCTGGGCCAGCTCCACGTGTGGTGGCGCCACACCACCGAGCTCGGCTGGCGCACGCCCGGTTGGGGCTTCAAGCTCGCGCGCGCGCTGCAGATCGTGCTTCCCGAGGACCACGACGGGCACCACCGCAACCCCGAGGTCGAGTTCGGCGACATCTTCCGCTTCTACGACGCACCGTCGCGCGCGCTGATCGGATTCTTCCGCACGCTCGATCCCAAGCGCAAAGCCGCCATGATGCGGCGCGCCGCGCTGCTGAAGCGGCGCAAGATGGTCAAGCAGACCAGCTGAGGTGGGATGACCAAACGCGTCCTCTTCTTGATCTCGGACACGGGCGGCGGACACCGCGCCGGGGCGCAAGCCGTCGGCGCCGCGCTCGACGAGATCGACGGAGCGACGCGTTTCGAGTGGCGGATCGACGACATCGCCACCCATTGCACGTTCCCGCTCTCCGCACTGGGGCCGGCGTATAGCGCGGCCCTTCGCTATGCCCCGCCGATCTACGGCGCGCTCTACCACGCGACCAACGGCCGGCGGCGCTACAAGACCATCGTGCGCTTCTGCGAGCCGCTGTACCGCGAGCGGCTGCGCGAGGTGTTCACGCAGTACCAGCCCGACGTGATCGTGTCCGTGCACCCGCTGCTCAACCACGCGGCGCTGCGCGCCCGGGCGGACGCGGGAATGCAGCAGGTGCCCATCGTCACGGTCATCACCGACCTCGGCCGCGTGCACGAGGGCTGGCTGCTGCCCGAAGCCGACCTCACGGTCGTGCCGGCGCGCGAGGTGTACCAGCGCGCGATCGAGCGCGGCGTCCCGCCGGAGCGGTTGCGCCTGCTGGGCCACCCGATCCATCCGCGGTTCGAGGACGTGTCCGGCTCCAAGGCCGAGATCCGCAAGAAGCTGGGCCTGCCGGAAAAGGCGACGATCGCGCTGCTGATGGCCGGCGGCGAGGGCGGCGGCAAGCTGCTGCCCACCACGCTGGGCCTGGCCAAGGCCGGCCTCGACTACCACCTCGTCGTCGTCACCGGCCGCAACGCCGCGCTCAAGGCCAAGCTCGAAGAGCTTGCGCCGTCGCTGCCCACGCCGATGATGGTCCTCGGCTTCCGCAACGACGTCCCCGAGCTGATGCGCGCGGCCGATTTGCTGGTCACCAAGGCCGGGCCCGGGACGATCGCCGAGGCGTCGGTCGCCGAAGTGCCCGTGGTGGTGTACGACTACGTCCCGGGCCAAGAGCGCGGCAACCTCGACTACGTGCGCACCCACGGCATCGGCGTCGTCGCGCTGACGACGGCCGAGGTCGTGTCGTCGGTCGCACGGATCGTGCACAACCAGGAGCGTCTGGGCAAGATGCGCTCGCAGCAGAACTCGATCGCGCCGCGCGGCAGCTCGCGCCGCATCGCCGAGCTCATCGGCCAGATCGCGATCAGCGGCCGCCGCCCCACCATCCCAGCCGCCGGCTAGTGGCTTCGGTCTTACGATGAACGCGCTGACGATCGACGTCCCCGCGGACGTCGCGGCCGAGGTCGTCGCCACCCGGCGCGACCTGCACGAGCATCCGGAGCTGGGTTTCGAGGAAGAACGCACCGCGGCGATGGTCGCCGGCCGGTTGCGCGCGCTCGGATTCGACGTGCACACGCGGATCGGCAAGACCGGCGTCGTCGGCGTGCTGAAAGGCGCCGCGCCCGGTAAGACGATCATGCTGCGCGCCGACATGGACGCGCTGCCGATCGACGAGGAGAACGACGTTTCGTACCGCTCGCGCACGCCGGTGCACATGCACGCGTGCGGCCACGACGGGCACGTCGCGATGCTGCTCGGTGCCGCGCGCATCGTGATGAGCCGCCGCGACGAAATCGCCGGCACCGTCTGCTTTTTGTTCCAGCCCGCGGAGGAAGGCAAAGGCGGCGCCAAAGCGATGGTCGCCGACGGCGTGCTCGAGCGGTTCGGCATCGAGCGCGCGTACGGGCTGCACCTCGCGTCGACGCATCCCGCGGGCCAAGTCGGATTTCGCGAAGGCGCGTTCTACGCGTCGAGCGACTCGATCGAGATCACCGTCGAAGGCAAAGGCGGCCACGGTGCGGCGCCGCATCAGACGGTCGATCCCGTGTACGTCGCGTCGCAGTTCGTCGTCGCGGTGCAGCAGGTCGTCTCGCGCAACATCGACCCGATCGAACCGGCGGTCGTGACGATCGGCGCGATCAACGGCGGCACGACGCACAACGTGATCCCCAGCCGCGTGCGGCTGCTCGGCACGGTGCGCGCGTTCGACGCGGGCGTGCGCGAAAAGATGGCCGAACGCATCGAGCGCGTGCTGCGCGGCGTCTGCGAAAGCTCGGGTGCGACGTACGCGTTCGAATACATCTGGCGCTATCCGGTGACGTCGAACGACGTGGAGCAGACGCGCTACGCGCGCGCGCTCGCGCAACGCGTCGTCGACCCCGGTCGCGTCGCGGACGTGCCCAAGCTGATGGGCGCGGAGGATTTCTCGTTCTTCGCCGAGCGCGTGCCCGCGTGTTTCTTCACGATCGGCAGCAACGGCGGCGCGAGCAGCGCGTTCCCGCACCACCACGCGCGCTTCGACATCGACGAATCGGCGCTGGAGACGGGCGTGCGCATGATGACGGCGCTCGCGCTCGACGCGCCCGCGCACGCGCCGTGAGGCTGCGCTCGCGCTAGTTCCGGCTGGGCTGCGGGCGGTCCAGGATCTCCGCCGGGACGCGCGGGTAGCGCGCGCCCAGGATCTCGCGCAGCGTCGTTTCGCAGCCGCAGGTTCGCGAGGGCGCGCCACGGCCCAGCAGCAGGGCGCGGCAGCCGTCGAGATGGTGGAGTGATGCCCGGTGTCCGCAGTCGTCGCAGATGGGCGGCAGCAGCGCCGGGATGTCGCGCTCGTTCACGGAGTCAGTCTCCTCCCGCTTGATTTCGCCGCTCTTACGCGGCGCTTACGAACCTCTTACGCCGTCGCCGTGGGCCGGGGCTGAGCGAAGAGGCCGCCGCGCAGCGCGGCCGTCGCCGCGCCGACGGCGCCGGCATTGTTGCCGAGCGTCGCCCGCACGATCCGGGTCGTCCCGCGCGGCACCATGGTGGTGCGGATCTCGACCAGCGGCTTCACCCGGTCGAGCAGAAAATCGCCCGCGCTCGACACCCCGCCGCCCAGCGCGATCACCTCGGGGTTCACGAACGCGATGACGTTGGACAGCCCCAGCGCGAGGTCGTCGCAGAACGCGGCCCACGCCGCGAGCGCGTGCGCGTCGCCGGCCTGCGCCGCCTTGCGGATCGCCTTCGAGCCGAGCTTCTCGCGCGCGACGTCCAGCAGTGCGCTGCGCGGAAACGACGGCGCGAGGCGCAGCGCGTGGCGGATGAGGCCCGTGCCGGAGGCCTGGGCCTCGAAGCAGCCCACCTTGCCGCAGCCGCATATGAATCCGCCGTCGGGCCGGATCGTGTGGTGCCCGAACTCGCCGGCGCCGCTCTGGTTGCCCAGCGCCAAGACGCCGCGCGCGACGAAGCCGCCGCCGATCCCCGTGCCGAGCGTGAGCAGCGCGAAATCTTGCGTGCCCTGGCCGACGCCGTGCGCGTACTCGCCTAGCGTTGCGCAGCGCGCGTCGTTGCCGACGAACACCGCGTGCTTCGGAAACGCGGCGCGCACGTGGTCACCGAGCGGAACGTTCGTCCAGCCGAAGTTGGGCGAGTAGCGGATCGTGCCGGTGACGGGATCGATGTTGCCGGGGGAACCGATCCCGATCGCGACGACGTCGTGCTTCGCCGCGTCGATCGCGCTCTTCACGACGCTCGCGAGCGCGTCGACGACGGCGCTCGGCGTGCGGTCCGTGATGTCGCGCTCGAACTGCGCCTGCATCTCGCCCGCCTCGTCGACGGCGGCGGCCATCACGTGCGAGCCGCCGAGATCGACGCCGATCGCGGCCCGTGCCGTCACAGCCGAGCTCCCGGCGTCGGCAACGGCACGCCGCGCGCGGGCGCGGCGGCCGGCGAGGGCGTCCGCACCGGAACGGCCGCGGGCACCGGCGCCGGCGGAGGCGTGGGCGGCGCGACGCCGGCCGGTGCCTCGACGACGTTGGACGGGTCGTCCCACTTGTCGTAGGTCACGTGCAGCGGCGTCGGCAGCGCTTGCAGCACGATGGTGCAGGCGTGCGGGCGAAACGTCGCTTTGTCGTACGTGCACTCCATCGTCGCGGGGACCTGCGCGTTGCCGACCGCGATCGAGCCGAACGCGCCGTACGTCACGCCGCCTTCGGTGCGGTCCGGCAACGGCTCGAGCTTGGTGTCCGGCGCGCCCATGTAGAGCAAGTTCTTGCGCGAGCGCTTCACGACGGGCACGACGTTCGCGGTCCACGGGTTGCCCGCCGTGTGGTAGTACATCGCGGGACCGATCACCACCGACTCCGCGGCCGTGCCGGCGGCGCTCGATTGCACCCGGACGCGGTCGTGACCGACCGACACGATGTCGATCGAGAAACCGTTCGGCCCTTGGACCGTCACGCGATACGACGCGGCGCTGCTCAGGGCGGCATCGACCTTCGCCGAGAGCGCGGTGCCGTCGTCGGCCGCGGCCACCGGGACGCTCGCCGCGACGACCAAGGCGACCGTGAAGGCGCTCCACGCGCGTGTCATCTGCATGGCGCGGCAATTCCTCACGGGCGCTCGCCGCTCCGCCGTCCGATGTCCGGGGTTCGCGCGCATCCACCCCGAAGCAGACGCGCCATGCAGGAGACGATCGATCTCATCGCCCGCCGCGAGCTTCGCAATCTGCGCGCGTACTCCAAGGAAACGGGCCAACCCACGAAGCTCACGGAGCTCGACCTCGGCCCGATGACGAACGTTCAGGAGATCGAGCTCGACGAAGAGCACGTCACGTTCCACTACAACACGGTGACCGAGCGCAAGTACAACGCCAACCTGGTGACGCGCAAGGAGTGGGTGTACAAATACAACGACGACCCGGAGTTCGTCGCCGCGGTGAAGCGGATCGTCGACCTGGCCCGCAAGCACTTGTACGACCTGCCCGAGAACGTCGCGTGCCCGCCGGGGTGCGCGGAGTGCTGCAGCGGCTACGAGCCGTTCGTGAACCGCGAGGACGTGCAGCGCATCGCCGACCGTTTCGGGATGACGTACGACCAGGTGATGGAGCAGTACGTCGTCGCGCGCGCGTCGGCCGACGATTTTTCCGTGGGCTGGCTGCGCAAAGTGGACGCCGACGGAGCCTACAGCGACAATGCGGAGCACAAGTGCGTCTTTCTCATGGGGCCGCGCAGCGGCCGCTACTACTGCGGCATCTACGAGTCGCGCCCGCACGACTGCCGCGCGTTCACGCCGATCGGCTGTGAGGACGTCGACACGTCGCTGCCGCGCGGCGGCGAGTACAAAGTGGGCAAACCGTTCACGCCCAAGCGCGCCGCCGTGCGCAACGGAAAGGCGGACGTCCACGACAAAGGCCGCATGACCCAAGGCGCGACCAAGAACGTCGGCAACGACGGAACGCCGACCGGGCGCAACGGCAAATGACGCCGCGGCCGAAGGCCGCGGTTTACGACGCGATCGTCATCGGCGGCGGTCACAACGGGCTGGTGACCGCGTGCTATCTCGCGCGCGCGAAGTGGAAGGTGCTCGTGCTGGAGCGCCGCTACATCGTGGGCGGCGCGTGCGTGACCGAAGAGAATATCTTTCCGGGCTACAAAGTATCGACGGCCGCGTACGTCAACAGCTTGTTCCGGCCGGAGATCATCCGCGACTTGCGCTTGCGCGACTACGGCTTCGAGCTGCTGGAGCGCAACCCGTCGTCGTTCTCGCCGTTCCCCGGCGGGCGCTATCTCATGCTCGGTGCGGACGAAGCGCAGAACGCGCGTGAGATCGCGAAGTTCAGCGAACGCGACGCCCTCGCGTATCCGAAGTACGTCGCGATGCTCGAGCGCGTGGCGACGGTGATCGAGCCGACGCTCACGCAGACGCCGCCGAATCCCGTGCGGCCCGGCGTCGGCGACCTGCTCGCGCTCGGCAAGCTGGGCTTGTCCGTGAAGGCGCTCGACGGATCGATGGGTGAGGCGGTCGAGATCCTCACCGGCGCCGCACGGCCGATCCTCGACCGCTGGTTCGAGTCCGAAGAGCTCAAGGCCACGCTCGCGACCGACGCGATCATCGGCGCGTTCGCGTCGCCGTCGATGCCGGGCACCGCCTACGGGCTGTTCCACCACGTGATGGGCGAGACCAACTGCGCGCGCGGCGTGTGGACCTACGTCAAAGGCGGGATGGGCGAGT
>Ga0066662_10001542_pt1 | contig 10666 bp, 10 predicted proteins | sample GraSoiAngelo_111_FD_133939 | JGI IMG/M metagenome (GOLD analysis project Ga0066662, IMG submission 133939) | Grasslands soil microbial communities from the Angelo Coastal Reserve, California, USA - 14_0903_12_40cm | ecosystem: Environmental > Terrestrial > Soil > Grasslands | place: USA... | reverse complement strand
CTCTAAGGGGCGCTCCCTCACTTGGGGGCGCCTCTTTCTTTCAAGCTAAAAAGAGCAGCGGGGCGCGAATCCTCGCGCCCCGCATCCCTGTTCAACTTGTAAAATGCTCAGTTCGCCGTGACCAGGTGCTCGTCGGAAAAAACGGCCGCGAACCTTCGCGCCTCTTCTTGATCGTGCACCATCACGATGGGAACCACGCGCAGCGACTTCTTGCAGGAATGGCAAACGGTCACTTCACCTTGCAGGTCCTGCAAAAAACCGTCCGTGAAATGGTACAACGTCCGCTCGCGCCGGGCATTCTTCTGGTCACGCGCGCCGCAGTGCGGACAGATGAATTCCACCTTGTCTTGCTGCGGATCGCGGTCCAGAGCAGCCCACCCGGTGCGGCGTACGCCAATCGTTTCTGCATTACGCCTGTCCATGGGAGTCAGCCTCCTCCCGATCCACGTCCTCAAACCATAAGATGCACAAAGCAGTAATGCGGGTACAGTTTTCTGTATCTCGTTCAATCCAAAAAAATAAGGCGCAGTCGCCGGCGCCGAGGCAATGGCCTTCGCCTGCCCTTCGTCCCCCCATCTCGCTAAAACCTGCTCGTAGATCAGGGTCTTGTCGGTCGTGCCTCTTTTGCGTTGTTCGGCAGTCCGGCGGCGGGGCGGCTTCTGGAACACGCGCCGCCCTTCGTTCGACTTATTACGGATTACAAATTTGAAACCCTTTCTCGCGGGAACTTGTCAGGCCGCGCGGTGTCCAACGCTACCGAGGGACCGCGGAACCTCACATCCCTGCGAGCGCGGCGCCGGTCTCCTGGAGGACCAGAGCAACCCCCCGGGGGACTGGCGTCGCAACATCTCTCGGGTTCCCCTTTGCTTGTGTCTGCAAAATGGTGCTCAAAAGACTTGCGAATTTCAGGACGCGAGGGCGCCCCTGGAACGAACCAAGAATCTTTTTTGAGCCCCCGCTAAGGGACCGGCGGAACCTCGCAGGAGAAACTGTGGAGGTGCGTGATGCCGCTCGATTCTCGAAACGTATCTGAAGAAATCCTTGAAGGAAGTCTCGGGTCTCTAGGCGTATGTCTGGTCGAAGGCAATCCTGAGCAACGCCGTCGCGAACGCCGGATGCGCCGCCGCGCTCTCGTTCTTTCGATTTTGATCCAAGCCTCCGTCCTTGCCGCGCTGGTTCTCCTTCCCTTGTTCGGCAAGACAGAGCATCTTGCCCTCGCTGTATCGACCCCTGTTCCTCCGTACTCTCCCTATACGGGCTCATCGCGCGATCCCGGCGTTCAGCATCCTCACCGCCGGTTGCCGACCGCTTCTCGGTTTTATCTACGACCTGTCATTCCCCGCACCATCGTGACGCACGACCCAGGCCCATCAGACGAAGGGCCTGATGACCTACCGCAAGGTGGGGGTCCAGGCATTCCAGGGGCTCCGGTAGGATTGATCCCGATTCAGGATGCACGGGCCGCTGTGCCACCGCCGCCGGCCGAGCAGCACGTCGCCCGTCCAACGGTCGTGCGTATGACGCACCTCGACCCGGCCATGCTGATTTACCGCGTTGACCCCCTCTATCCGGTTTTGCCGAAACAGATGCACAAGGAAGGGCGTGTAGAACTGCATGCCCGGATTGCAACCGACGGCTCGATGCAGTCCCTCGAAGTGGTCGGAGGCGATCCCATGTTCTTCCAATCGGCGCTCGAAGCCGTGCGGCAATGGCGCTACCGGCCCACGATTCTCAATGGCCAGCCGGTAGAAATCGACACGCACATCACGGTCATTTACACCATGGCACATTAGCATTTGCTGAAAGGATCGTATTTCACCGTCATCCGAGCCTGCCTCTCGGCAAGCAGGGGCTAGCGAGGATCTCTCGAATCCAACCGGAGCATCGCAAACTTGCTCCGAGGCGCGCGAGAAAGGTGCAGGGGCCGCTTCCAGCTGACTTCACGGCCCCTCTGCCTAACACCCGGCAACCGATTCTTGCTGGCTTCCTCGAGCCAGAAATTCGTTGCGTGAAGGGTCGGAGCTTAGCTCCGACAAGCTCTGCATTTAACCGGGCCTCGGCCCCTCCAGGCGCGGAACTTTGCCATGCCATCCTGCGACTCGAGGAGATAAGCTTCTCCCTTCCCGTTAAAATCGGAAAAGGAACCCGGTCGATACGCGCAGGTTGTTCTGTGTTCGCGTGCCGAGCGTGCCTTCCCCGAATCGCGTCATCAAATACTCCGCTTGAAACGGACGGACCGAGAAGTGGTCGAGCAGCTTGTAATCCACGCCGCCGCCTGCGGTCATGGCAAAAGCGTTCTGCGTGTTGGCGGTCCCGAAGGCCGCAGCATTGGCGTGCGCCACGCCGAAGAGCACCTGCCCGAACAGCGTGATCCTCGAATAATGGCGGTAGGATACCCGCGGCCCAAAGAGGTAGGTTGAAAACGTGCCGCTCGTGTGCGTGTTTAGAATGTTTCCGTTCGTGTAGCCGCCGAAATCGGCAACGCCGCTCAGCCAGCTGGTAATGTTGTAGGCCGCCGAAGCGTTGCCACCGTGCAGGTGAAAGCTGTCGACACCGGTCACTACGGGGTTTGCCTGCAAGTAAGAATACCCCGCAAAAACATCCACCTTCGGCGCGCTTTCTTGCGCGGAAGCCGAAACGGCGACGAGCGAAACGACAGCGAGACAAGACACCCATAGCTTCAACTTCATAATGCCTCCATTTGGATTTAACTTTTTGCGCAGGCTCGCACGCGGTAGGCGCGGCCGCGCTCTTCGCGGGCTGCCTCAGGCAGGGAGGGCAGCGCTCCGCATTCCTCGATTTGTTTTGTCCATAGAGATGCGGGCAATCGCCTCTTCGTTGTAAGTCTCTCCAAATTTTTCTCTTGAAGTGCTGTGACAAGAATCGTCAGACATCTACAACAAATGGAAGGCGCAACGGGAAGGGATGGCTTAGCTATGCCGTTCAAACGAACGGTCTTTCTACAATTCGTTACGCGAAAAAGAAATCGAAACACAGGGAGAGCCAACAACAAGTAAGAGCAACGGCGCCTGTCGATGAAGATCCTTCTAAAGAAGCTGCTCCCCCGAGTCGCGCGCTATGACCTCGCGCGTCGTGTCGCGCAAGAGAATCAATTCTCGCCAACCCGAGGAGTCGCCCGCTCTTCCTTCGTTTCTCGCCGTCCTTGGATAGATCGGTGGGTGCACGGTAATCTTCACGCTCCCGGGCCGCGGTAAGTGCCTGCCGTCTCTCAGAATCTTCCGTGTGCCCTCAAGCGAGATGGGAACGACGGGCGCGCCGGTGGCCACGGCTGCTTTGAAAGCGCCAAGCTGGAACGGCCGCACGCCGACTTCCGAAGTAAATGTGCCCTCGGGAAAAAAGAAAACCGACTCGCCGTTCCGAAGCAGTTCTTCCACTTCCTGAACCTCCCGCAAACGCGACTCGGGATCGCTGCGGTCAAATCTCAAGTGACCCATGCGGTCAAGAAAGGCGCCGATGAAGGGCATATCGCGGACTTCGCTTTTGGCGACGAAGCGGTATTGCACGCCGAGCCCGGCCACGAGCGGCAGCACGTCGCAATAGCTCGCGTGATTGGCGGCAAAGATTTTCGCGCCGGACACTTCCATGTTTTCCTTGCCAATGACGCGCACCTTGCAGCCGGCCAGCGCGAGCAGGATCTTCACCGCCCGAGAGGTGTAACGTCCTGCGGCGCGAGGCTCTTTGATGAGGTGGAGAAGCGCCCACGTTGGCACGATCCAAAGCGCAAATACGAGGAGGAGATACGCTCCATACAGCATCTCGAGACCGCGCTTTAATCCCGCGAGGAGTTCTTGACTGAAGTTGCGAAGCCCGCTCTTCGCGCCTAGCCGCACGATCTGCACCCACGCCGGAGGGCGTGCTAGAGAAAGCGTGCCCGCTAGATAAAGCTGCTTGGTCTCTTCCCGTCGCAACTTGCCGCTTGATGTTTTGGGAATGCTCCCCGCCGGAATCAGCTCCACACGATCCGGCGGCAGCCCCAGGCCTTGCGACACGAGTTCGGTGACTCTCGCCGCTATCGCCGCGCGGCGACCCGCGTCGCGTTCCCGCGTTTCCGCCGCCACCACCAGTTTTTCCGTGCCGCTGCCTTCATCGCTCAATCCAAACGCCACCACACCGCCTTTGCGAATGCCCTCGGCGCGCGCCGCCAGATCCTCGACTTCGTGCGGATACAAATTGCGTCCGCCCTTGATAATGATGTCCTTCACGCGCCCGGTAACATAAACCTCTTCTTCGGCGCGATAAGCGCGGTCGCCCGAGTTCAGCCAGGGGAATCCTCCGTCGCTCGCCGTGGCTCCCTGCGGCAGAAGCGCCTCGGTTGCTTTTGGATTGTGATAATAGCCGCTGGTTGCGGAAGGACCGCGAAACCACAAAAATCCTTCCGTGCGCTCCGGCACGGGGTTGCCATTCCCGTCGACAATCCGCACTTCGTGCCCAGGCAGCGGCTTCCCCGAAGAAACAAACGAAATTGCCGTTTCCTCTTCCCTGGCCGCCGGCACGGCGCGTCCTTCGAGCGTAAACGTTTCGCGTTTGACCCGATCAATCCGCGGCCTGCGACCGAGCGGCGGCACGGTGACTCCCAGGGTGGCCTCTGCCAATCCATAAACAGGCAGTTGCGCTTCGCGGCGGAATCCGTATTTCGCGAATCGCTCGGCGAAACGCTCGAGCGTTTCCGGATTCACCGGCTCCGCGCCATTGAGCGCTGCGCGCCACGAGCTGAGGTCCAGTCCTTGGATGTCCTTGTCGGCAATCTTCCGTACACAAAGCTCATAAGCAAAGTTGGGCGCGGCGGCAACCGTTCCGCGGTGTCTGTGAAACGCGTGCAGCCATTTTTCCGGCCGTGTCAGGAACGCGAGCGGCGACATTACCGCGACGGGAAGTCCAAAGTGCAGCGGGGTGAGCCATGCGCCGATCAGGCCCATGTCGTGATACAGCGGAAGCCAGGTCACCGCCACGTCGCCGGGACCCGCCTCGACGGCCCGGCCAACCGCGCGGATATTGGCCAGCAGATTCGCGTGCGTCAGCATCACGCCTTTCGGGTTTCCGGTTGAACCCGAAGTGTACTGCAGCATCGCCAGGTCGCCGCCCTTGCGTAGGCGTCTGCCCATAAGCTGAGGAGAGAGGGCTCCGGGGGCCGGCGGAGGAGCTTTGTCGGCTGCTTCGATCACCTTCTCCGCATCGGCAACCTCCTCTAACGACCTCACGCGCGGCCGCAGCAACTTCGCCACGGCTTCGCCCCGTCGGAACGTCAGCAACATACAGACTTCCGCGTTGCTGAGAATCGCCGATTGCCGTTCGGCGTATTCCTCGATGCGGTCCGCGCGAAACGGCGGATAGATCGGTACCGGCACCGCACCGGCCAGAAGAATTCCCGCGTAGGAAACGAAGAATGCGCGCGAAGTCGGCAGCATCAGCGCCACGCGGCCTCCTGCCGGCACTCCTCGCCGCGCCAGTTCTTCGGCAAACCGTTCGGCCGCGGCATACAACTCGGAGAAGGTCAGCGTGAGTTCTTTCTCTCCGTCCGGACCATCCTCGCTAACCAGCAGATGCGTTTGCTCGCCGTTGTGCGTGGCGCGGTAGCGAAGCACGTCGAGAAGCGTCTCGGCGGCAAACACGTCCGCGCCGATCGAGTCACGGTGAAGCTTCTGGGTTGTCGCCGCAACCCGCAACGCGGAGGCCGGCTCCTCGACCCATTCGGTTGCTTCCGGCACCGCAAGAATCGCCCGCACCAAATCTCCCGGCGTGTTCGCTTCCGAGGCGAGGCGGTCCGGCAAGCGCAGACCAAACGCGTACTCCAATCGCGTCAGCAATTCCACGCGCTCCAAGCTGCCAAGGCCCAGCTCGCGGTCCAGTTGCGAGGAAAGATGCAGCATCGGCAGCGCGCCTCGGCTGCCGAGCTCGTTGAGCAGTGTGCGGATCACCTCGAACACGCGCTCGCGCACGGCGGAAGTATCGAGTTGTGTCGCTGGGGTGGCCACGTGTGCACAAGATACCTTGATTTACTTCGCGAAGGCTAGCAGCAAAAGCGCGGATTCCACCTTGAAGGTACCCTAGATTACGGCCTGCACCCTCGGGTGCTCTTCTTGCGGTGTTTTGGGGCGCTCTTTAGCGCGTCCCCGCTTCCGGCTAGCCATAACGGAACATGGGCTAGGCGTGGGCTAGGCGCTTTTCTTCGCGGCTTGCTCGACCGAGAAGCCTTTAGGCAGCAGCGCTGTCGCAAGGTCCACGCCCGAAAGGTCCGCGCCGGTCAAATCCGTTTCCCGCAAAATCGCCACACCCATGTCCGCGCCCGAAAATCGCGCGCCCTTCACGTTGGCTCCTCGCAGATTTACGTTGCGCAACCGCGCCCCTTCGAATCGCGCATTCGAAAGGTCGCACCGGAAAAATTCCACGCCGCTGGCCTGCGCCCCGGTCAAGTCCGCGCCAGGAAGAATCGCTTCGGTCATGTCCGTGTTGCGCAAATCGGCCTCCCGCAAACTGGCCCCGGAAAGGTCCACTCCCGGGAGTCGTGCTGTTCGCAGATCGCTTCCTTCCAAATTCGCGTTGCGCAAAATCGCTCCGCTGAGATTCAAGCCGGACAAATCGGCGTGCGACAGGTCCGCGCCGGCGAGATCCGCGCGTGCCCCGCCCTCCCTTCCCCGGAAAAACCGTTCGTGCGCTTGCAAAATCTCCGTGAGCTTTTTGCCGTTGTGCTTGATGCTTTTCGGTTTTCTCAGTCCCATAACCAGTTCCCGTTTCGCATGAACTGTGCTGGATTGTCCTCTCCAATTCTACTCAAACCAGCTCGGCTTGCGATACTCCCCGAGGGGCTTGTGGGCGCTTTCGCCCTGCCGCAGGAAGTAAATCTCCAAAGCCCGGCGAAACGTGTGGAGGACGATCGAGCTGCAATAAGGGAACAGGACAAACCTCGCCCCGCGCTGAATCTCGAAGTCCAGCTCTCTCTTTTCTTCGATGCTTGGTCGCCAGGGTCCTTTCACGGGAGCGTGGGTTGCGAGAGCCCGGGCTGGGCGGCTTGCTGCATTTGCACGAGTTCACGCGCGGCGGCGTAACCCTGCCAGATCATGTACAGCGCGTAAGCGTGCACCGCAGCATCGAGCCACATGCTGAAAAGCAGAAGCAGCACCCCGTCGAGCGCATACGCGATCATCCCTCCAAGGAATGCTCCTGGCGATCCCGCCTTGGCCCACTTCGAACACAGAATGAGCATCACGATGAAGATGCCGTCCACGGCCACGGGCACGAACATGCCGTTTTGCCCGCCGCCGTGTCCGATCGCGTCGACCAACTGCGTGATGCCCAAGCCAAAGATGAAGCGAATCTTGGCACCAAAGATTTCGAGGAGGGAATTGATGCCGGAGAGAATCGCAATCGTCAGGAACCAGCCGGCCCCGCGCCGCATTCGCAGAATGACGGGGACGCGGGGATCGGACGCCGCTGGCTGCAGAAATGCACCTGATGCAGAACCACCGGGACCGAGTGACATGTTCTTCTCCTTCCAGGGGAGAGCGTTCCTTACAGGCGATCTTGCCACGCAAGTGGAATCCCTGTTTCACTCAACAAGGGATGCTGTGCCCAAGGGAGCAAGCTCCTAGCGAAGAGGCGGGTCGATGGACGCCGGTCTGCTTACCGGCCCACCACGGGAGTCTCCGGGAGTCTGATTCCCCGTGAAAATCTCGCGAAAGGCTCGTAAGATTAAAGTATTCATGTCGAGCGGATTTCGAACTCGGGCAGGCCAAGGGAACGCTCGGTTGCGGCTTGTGTGCCTGGTGGTTTGTTTCTTCTTCGCGGCCCTTCCCGTTTGGGCGCAAGACCGCGAAGAGGAAATCGTCGCGAACCTCGCAGGCGGACGTGTCATTATGCACGTCGCGCGCGACACCATCATTTTTGCTGCCATCGATCAGCCGGTTGAGCCGCACGCGATCCCGCCGCGCGTCGTGGGAATCGACTCCGGGCATATTGGCGTGTTGTTTGGCGCGTCCGAGTGGCGCAGTCCTGCCGACCCCAAGCCCATCCGCTTAGACCGAAGTTACCAGCGCGTCGGCGCAACGGGAGCTCGCGGCGACCTGGGGCCGGCGGAGGCCGAGCCGGACCTCGAGCTCATTGGCACCGCCTTCCTTGAGAAGCTTCGTCCGCTGGTTGGCCAGTTGCACCACCGGATCGACTTTCCTCCTAACCAGCCCATCGTCCAGATTGTCGTCATTGGTTTTGCCCCGGGCGACTATGGCCCCGAAGTCTGGGTCGTCGAATATCACATGGAACAGGAAGAGGTGGGGACCCGCGGCGAGGAATACTGGCAGACACGACTCCTGCGGCCGCACTTCACTCAGCTTTACCCGCCGGAAAAGCACGCGCCGCGCATCCTGGTCGAGAGCCGTTATCCCGGGGGCTTGAAGGGACCGACGCTTGAAGAAATGATCAAAAGCAATGACCCGCGCATCGCTTCGGTGCTCCAAAACGGGCGCTTTGAAAAGGTGCTGGAAAATCTGCGCGGCGGCTCCGCTCAGAAGGCGCCGCCTGCTGAATCCGTGGATTTCATGCGCGCCGTGTTGCCGCTCATTGCCGGGAGTTCTTCTTTTGTACTCGGAACGATGGAACAGCAGCATGGCCTGAATTGGGTCGTGCCACCCTCCGAGCCTGTCGAGAAGGCTGAAGAGGACAAGAACCGTCCGCCGGGCGCGCCCACCCTGCGCGGCCCGATCAAACCGTGAGATTCTCTGGTGCTGCTTTAGTCCCTCAGGACGGAAGCTTAACTCCCGGCTGGCTGTACCGAGAGAGCGAAGAGCTGGTCCGCAAAAGACTCGATCACCTTCCTCTTCGCTAATTTGTCACGCCAGGATTGCGGGATGCCGTCCTCCCCGCAGTACACTGCGGCGAGCTGGCCAAAAAGCTCTTGTTTCATCGCGGGACTCTTTTGACCGACTAACGCTCAGCGGAGCTTTTCAATCGAATCGCCAGGGCGGATGATGCCCCCGGCGAGTACGCGACATAACATTCCGCGGCGACCCCAGAGTTCCTTGCGCAGGCCCGGCCGTATTCGCTCCATCTGACTGCAAGGGGTGCACACCATGGTGACTTCCAGGCGCGCTTCGCCAATGCCGAGCCGCTGCCCTGTCCCTAGGCTGTTCACATTCAGACCATCGCTCGTGATGCTTTCTCTCAGCATGCCGGGTTGCAACTCCACGGCTTCGAGGGTTTCTCGATCGACGAGCAGCACTTGGCGGGTTCCGCCCGCCCGATTGCGCATGCGAACACCCTTTCAGACCGAAGTCGGCCAGGATTTGTGCTTCCCGAAGCTCTTCCATGGGCAAGTGCTTTTTCGGCGCGCGAAACAGGTTGTGCACGCTGGCCATACTCTTCAGCTCCCGGTTGCCCGCAAGGTGTTCCCTTGCCGCCCAATGTCTTTGCGGTAGTGCATCCGGTCGAAGCGAATCTTTTCAGCGGCGGCATAAGCTGAACCTAAAGCTGCGCCGAGGGTTGGGCCGACCGCTGTCACTCCCAGCACGCGTCCGCCGCTCGTGACGATTTCATTGCCGACACGCTTCGTCCCGGCGTGGAGGACTTTCACACCGGCAATCTGCTCCGCACTGGCTAGTCCGTCGACGGGCTTTCCCGTTTGGAATTTTCCGGGATAGCCTCCCGATGCCAGCACCACGCAAGCGCTCGCGCCGGGCTTCCAGCGCAACTTGGATGCGACCAAGCGGCCCGAAGCTACGTTTTGCAAAACCTCAGCCAAATCGAAATCCATGCGAGCCACAATCGCTTGCGTTTCCGGATCACCCAATCGGCAATTGAACTCGAGGACCTGGGGGCCGCAGGGACCGAGCATCAAGCCGATGTAAAGGAATCCCTGGTAAGGAGTTCCCTGGTCCGCGAGACCCGCCAAAGTCGGTTCCAGGACGCTCGCGACGATGCTCGTTCGAAGTTCCTCCGGCAGAAGCGCATCGGTCGAGTAGGCTCCCATTCCTCCGGTATTGGGGCCCTGGTTCCCGTCCAAAAGGCGCTTATGGTCGCGCGCGGGAACAAGGGGCGCGTATCTCTTCCCATCGGTCACGATGATGAACGACAGCTCGTCGCCCTCGAGTCCAGCTTCCAGGAGAATGCGCCTTCCCCCGGCACCGAGCTCGTTTTTCTCCATCACGCGCTCAATGAAATAGCGCGCCTGCTCGAAATCCTGTGCGACCAACACGCCCTTGCCGGCGCACAAGCCGTCGGCCTTGATCACCACGGGAAAGGTGAGGTTCGGGAGCGCGCTGTAAGCGTCCTTTGCGGAATCAAACGAGCCATACATTTTCGCGGTCGGGATGCGATGCCGCAGCAAAAATTCCTTCGAGAAAATCTTGCTTCCTTCGAGCTGCGCGGCTAGCTTCGACGGGCCGACGATGGCCCAACCGCGCTCGCGGAACGCATCACCGATGCCGTCGACCAGCGGCAACTCGGGCCCGACGACCGTCAGGTCGGGGAGCTTCTTTTCGGCAAACGCAACGAGCCCCGCCACGTCACCTGCGTCGATAGCCACGCACTCGGCATCTCGGGCGATGCCGCCGTTCCCGGGAGCGCACCAGATTTTCTCTACGCGGGGGCTCTGCTTCAGCTTCCAGACGAGCGCGTGCTCGCGTCCGCCCCCGCCAATCACCAGAATGTTCATGAGTCG
>Ga0066662_10001541_pt1 | contig 10666 bp, 9 predicted proteins | sample GraSoiAngelo_111_FD_133939 | JGI IMG/M metagenome (GOLD analysis project Ga0066662, IMG submission 133939) | Grasslands soil microbial communities from the Angelo Coastal Reserve, California, USA - 14_0903_12_40cm | ecosystem: Environmental > Terrestrial > Soil > Grasslands | place: USA... | reverse complement strand
GGTCAGGCGTGCATAGGGTTTGGCGCCGCGGGCTTGCGCGTGAGCTTTGGATTCGATGACCAGAAAAGCCCCCGCCGACCCAAGCGCGAAACCGGCATTGTTCTGTCGCGCCCACACCGGAGCAAATTTGCCCTTCAGGTTGAAGCCGCCGAATTCATATAGAACCAGGAGATCCTTGCGTTCGCCATTTTGGGAGCCGCCGATCAAGGCGATATCGCTCTGACCCGCGGCAATGCGCGCAAGCGCGATACGTGCCGCATCAACCCCGGCGGTCTCCTCGCCCATGAACGTACGTGATGAGCCGGTGACGCCGTGGACGATGGCAATGTTGCCGGCGAGCAGATTAGATAGCTGAGCCAAAAACAGGGTCGGCCGTAGATCGTTCATCAGCCGCTCATTGAGAAAGCCAGGGGCCGAGTTGCCCTTGGCCTGCAGATTCAAAATGTTGCTGTCCACGGCCAAGTCGCGCTCGCCGCCGCCGGCCGCCACGATCATGTCCATGCGGCCAAGGATTTCCTTGTTGCCCTTGAGCCCCGCCGAATCCAGCGCCAGTCCGGCGGCATAGGTTCCGATGCGCTGCCAGGCTTCCATTTGGCGCTGGTCGCCCTTCTTCGGTATCTGGGCATCGAGATTTACCGGGACCCAGGGATGGACGATGTAAGGCGCAAACCCCTTCTCATCGACATTGATGCGCCGCGCATTCAGCGCGTCCCAATTCGTGTCCAGACCCTCACCAAGGGAGGTCGCCAGGCCGATGCCGGTGATCCAGACTTCCGCCGGCCCCGGAGTTGAAGGCGTCTTGGTCTCGGTCATGGCAGATGGACCTGCTGCGGAAAGCCGATGCGCTTGGCTACGGCATCCATGTGTCCGCGCAGATCCGAATTCGGGAACGGGATATGGCTGAACGTGATCGTCGCGTTGCACCGCAGCTTGCCGGCGACCCTGACCTTCGCCTGGGTTATCGCATAGCCGGAGCCATCGTGGACAAGGTTGGCCTCAACGCTCAGCAATTCGCCCGGGGACACGAAGCCGCGCATCTTTGCTTCTTTGACCGCAGCCAAAAACGGCATGCGCTCGAATTTCATCAGTGCCAGCAGCAGCCAACCCGAGGTCTGCGCCATCGCTTCGATCAGCAACACGCCAGGCATGATCGGATAGCCTGGAAAATGCCCTTCGAAGATCGTGTTGTGTTGGGGAACCTGCGCCTCGACCGTGATGGTTTTCTCATCCAGGTTGAGGTCGGTGATGCGGTCGATGAGCTGGAAATATTCGAGGTGCATGACGGGCGATTTAAGCGCCCTTGGCGGCGACCAGTTCGTCGATTCGCGCGCTGAGGTTTTTTAGAACAAAATACTGCTCGGTGGTCGCCTTGCCATCGTTGACTTCCTGCGTCCACTTTTCCAGCGGTAGCTTGATCCCGAATGCCTTATCGATCGCGAACGCGATGTCGAGAAAATCGAGGCTGTCGATCCCCAAATCATCGATTGCATGGCTTTCGGGTGTGATCGTGTCGCGTGGGATGTCGCAGGTTTCAGCGATAATCGTGGCCACCTGATCGAATGTTGAGGACATCGCTAAGCCTTTGAAAGATTTAAGATAAGTTCCCGAATGGCAGGGAAGCCGTGCGCCGCGCCCCGGAATGCCCGATCCCCGTCCGGAGTTGAGTGCCCGTATATCGGAGCGGCGCTCTGAGTTCAATGGAGGCGGGCAATGGGCGCGGAAACGGATTTTAGGGCCAAATGGCCTGACCAGGCGTTCGAGGCACTAGAAATGCTGAGCGGAGATGCGCGCGCAATCACGCCGCCCCATCAGCACGCAATCCTGGGTTTTGCGCAAATCCGCGATGCTCATCGCCAACCATATTCCGACCGCCGTCAGCGCGACAGTAAAGGCAAAGGCGGCCACGTTAGCCAGCATGCGCTGGCGAAAATCATCGGGCTCATCCCGCGATTGCTCGTAGCGCGACAGATCGTTCGGCTCGGCGCCTGCGTCTTCGTCGAGGCGCTGCTCGCTCGAATAAGCCGGCGGACGCGCCATGGTGCGCGGCCGGAATTTAAGAACCCGGTGCTCTTCCTGAGAGGCGATGGGCTGCTGGGTATTCACTGCTTCCAGCTCCGATACATGCTTTTATTAGCATGCGAGACTGCGCCGCTAACAGACATGTTCACATGTCGGGGTTGCGATATCTACTCCTCCAAAGTCTCATGGAACCTGGAGTAGTCGATTCTGAGCCGGCCATCTTCCGAGTTGCCGAGGATATCTGCGTAGCGGTGGCCAAAGCGAATGTCGGAGTGATCGTAGGATTTTCGCGCGTGCACGGTTTGGGCCGCAACCACGTCATATCCTGACACCACAACCACCAGCGAGACCCCGGATGCGGTGAGAGCTTCTGGATCGAGCGGGTAAAGCGGACTTTCCTGATCCAGCACGTGGTAAAGCGTCCAGCTCAAGGCAAGCGCAGGGTGCTCATTTCGAACCAGCCGAAGTTCGTAAAACCTTCGGAACGACTGGCCTTCAAGGCTCATTTCACTCCGCAGCAGCCACAACCTTGCCGAAGCGTTGCCAATGATGTTGTGACGCTCATTGGCGAGACGGATCATAAGGGTCGGCTTGCCCTCATGGTTTGAAATCACTGGATGGTCGGCGAACAGCAATCGGGCATTCGGACGCGAGAACCGCGCGAAGATCAGGCCGGTCATCAATGACATCGAGAAGATACCCGTGAACAACTCAATGGTCGCGACGAAATGCCCATAGTGAGTCTGTGGGTGCATATCGCCATAACCGGCGGTTGAAAGCGTCTCGATGCTGAAATAGAGATAGTCGATATAGGCCCCATCGGGGACGTTCGATATCGGCTGATTTCCGATCCAGTAAAAAAACGCGAATGCCGCATTGAACGCGAGGAAGACCAGCGCCGCCCCGCCGATAAAGGACGGCCAAGAAGCGGTCATGCAACGATGGCTGATATCTGCCCAGAAGCTGAGACGTAGGCCTTCGGCGATGACTTCCCGACCTCCGAGCCGGACGATCCGTGATTTCGATTTCCGTTCACCGGCGGTAATGGTCATCGTCTTTGAATTCTCTCCGGGCGCTTGGTAAGGTCATAGCCTGCGCCACCATGGCACAGTCAGGCAGATATCAGGCGGCATTCGGCGGACGGAGGTGCAAGCCATGGCCAATACGCGCGAACCGATTCTTCAGCCAATACCGATCCTCTCTCTCCATCCCACCCAGATGACGGTCGGAATGATAGAGGTCAAGCAAAAGCGCAAGCATTTGCGGGAGTATTGGCGGACGCACAAGTCAAAGAAGAAGCAAAGCGAGTTTCTCGGCAGACACATGATTCCCGTGGTTCTGGGTCCCAACAAGCATCACTACGTCATTGACCACCACCATTTAGCACGTGCACTCCACGATGAAGGGGTCAAGGATATTCTGGTGACCGTCATCGCCGATCTTACAATGGTGGATCCCGACGCGTTCTGGGGAGTGCTCGATAATCACAGGTGGGCTTATCCTTATGACGCTAAAGGCGAGCGCCGGCGCTTCAAGGATATTCCCAAGACGGTGGTGGATCTGAAGGACGATCCCTTTCGAAGCCTGGCGGGCGAACTGCGCCGCTCCGGTGGCTTCGCCAAGGACACGACACCGTTCAGCGAATTTTTGTGGGCGGATTTCCTGCGACGGAAGATGTCGCGCAAGAGCGTCGAGGAGAACTTCGAACAGTCCATCGAAAAAGCGCTCGCTCTGGCGAAGAGCAAGGACGCGGTGTATCTGCCCGGCTGGTGCGGAGCCGCATCCGACAACTAACCGCCATTATTTCGGCAACCGGCCCATCATGTAGAATTCATCGTTCGGGCGCATCGCTGTGACGTTCGCCATGCGGTTCGACAGCGCAAAAAAAGCGGAGATCGCGGCGATATCCCAGATGTCGTCATTGCTAAAGCCATGACGCCCTAGCTCGACGAAGTCGTCGTCAGAAATTTTGTGCGCCTCGGCACTCACCTTCATCGCGAAGTCTAGCATCGCTCGCTGGCGCGCTGTGATGTCCGCCTTGCGATAGTTGACAGCGATCTGGTCCGCAATCTGAGGATTTTTCGCGCGAATGCGAAGTATCGCGCCGTGCGCGATAACGCAATAATGGCATTGGTTGGCGCTGGAGGTAGCAACCACGATCATCTCGCGCTCGGCTTTGGTAAGCCCGCTATCGCGTTCCATCAGCGCATCGTGATAGGCAAAGAAGGCTCGAAATTCGTCAGGCCGATAGGCCAGCGTCAGAAACACGTTCGGAATGAAGCCCGACTTCTCCTGGAGCGCCATCAATCTGTTCCGGATATCATCCGGCAAGCTCGCGACGGAAGGAGTCGGGAAGCGCTGTGCAATGGGGTCAGTCATGGACAATTCCGGCTGGAGCCGCCCGATGCGGCTAGCGGGAACATAGTCGATGGCTGCCAAGGTGCAAAGTGTGCCCTCGTGAAGGCTGTGGCCGCCGGCGCTCTCGGTACGTCAGCGCAGCGGTTTTTTCAGGAGTGAAAAGCGGTCGGGATCAAGACCCATCGACGGCTGCAGCATCGGTGCTTCCACAACGACCGGGCGCACCGGGGTGCGCTCATTGATGCCGGGATCATTTGGAACGTCTCGACTCGAGGTCGCCCCGCGCCAGCGCTCCAGTACCGCTCCGACGAAATGCATATCGTGACCTGAAGTGGCGGACGGCACGGTCGAAATGCTGGCTTCGCTGCGCGGCAGTTGATGCACCGGCACCTCCTTGAATCGGAGCCGGGTCGGAAGCGCAACACCTTCGCCGAACGCGAGCACTTCGCGGCTGCCGAGCGAAGGCACGAACGATAACAGGTTAGCCGCGGCATCGGAGACCGCCGCCCGCAACAGCGCCTGGTCTCGTTCGTTCGCAAGGCGCATCGCGAACAGCGTGTTGCACTGTGAAATGATGGTGGCATCGAGTTCAGCGGGGCGTTGCGTCACCAGACCGAGATAGACGCCGTATTTGCGGCCTTCCTTGGCGATGCGCGACACGGCTTTGCGCGTCGGCCCGAAACCGATGGTGCGATCTGCGGAAGCGTAGCGATGCGCCTCCTCGCAAACGAACAGCAGTGGCGAGACGCCGTCGCTCCATAAGCCGAAATCGAACGCCATGCGGCAGAGCACGGACACCACGGAATCGACCACTTCTGCCGGGAACCCGGCCAACTGCATGACAGTCATCGGTTTGCCGTTGGCGGGCAACCGAAATAGATGACTGACAACTTCCGCCATGGTGTCGCCGCCGACATTGGCGTTGTCAAACATGAACGTGTAGCGCGGATCGTTACGTACCATTTCGATGCGCGAAATCAGCTTGTGATAGATGATGCGGGAGGAACGGTTCTCGAGCTTGCCCATTCGCTCATCGATAAGGCCGATCAGGTCGACCAGGCGGTACGGCACTGGCGTGTCGACCGTATAGCCGACGCCCTTTGACTCGGCGCGCTTGATCACGACACGGTCGCCGTTCTGATATTGCGTGTAGAGCCCCTTCGCCACCGGAATGACCTCGCCCAGAACCTCGAGCTCCTCAGGAACCCCAGGGCGTCCGCCGAAAATCACATCCGCGATTTCTTCGAAATTAAACAGCCAGAACGGCAGCTTCAGATTGCGTGGATTGAGAACGAGCGCGCGATCGCCGAAGCAACGTCCGTATTCGTTGTGAACGTCGAGCAGGAAGATCCGCAAATTCGGCCGTGACTTGAGAATTTCGTTCAGCAGCAGCGACACGCCGGTCGATTTACCGACGCCCGTCGAGCCGAGTACGGCGAAGTGCTTGGACAGCATTTCTTCGACATCGACATAGGCCGTCACCGACCGGTCCTGCTGCAGAGTGCCGACGTCGATCTGATCCGAGCCGCTCGGCGCATAGACGGTGCGAAGCTCCTGATTGGTGATCAGGTCGACGGTATCGCCGATGGTCGGATAGTTGGTGACCCCGCGCTGGAATTTGGGTCGGTCCGGCCCACCGAGGATTTCTCCAAGCAAGTCCGCCGAGGCACTGGCTATGTAGGTGTCGGAATCCGGCAAAGCTCCCTCGCAGGAGACCTCGGTGATCATGGCGACAATGGTGGAATTTGCGCAACGAATACTGACGAAGCGCCCCACGGTGGCCCGCACTTCCGAGAGCCCCATCTGGCTCCCCGCCAGCAGCCCGACCCGGGCGAGAGATCCGCGTACCGAAATCACACGTCCAAAGGATGTCACGTCGTTGCACCTCAGCATTGCGCCCAAGGGCTCACTATGCAGACGGTGGCTGGACAAACGGTTAAGCCGCACCCATTCCGAATTGCTCAAATCGGCGGCATCCCGCTCGAAGCTGCGCTCTTCGGGGATCATGCAGCGGCTCGCGAGCGCCGGTTTGACAAGAACTCAGCTCTTTCGGGCTCGACCGCTCTTGCTGCCCGCCGGCGGTTTAACGCTTGGTTTACGAAATCCCCAGCCCGCCTGAGCCCGTCGTCGGTATCTCAGCCGCCGCATCGTAGCGGCGTTGGCAGGTTTTGCGGTGGGATCTAGCGTGAGTGAGCCGCTGCGTCGTCCCGCTCGAGTGACACTCGAGCAGGAAACCTGCTTTTGCGCCCTATTTGCGCGCGGAACTTTTCGGTTTTGAATGTGCACAACTTTAACGTGAGATCAACCTTCATACAGCTATTACTCGATCCAGCGCTACGCCTCAGCCGGGAAGCCAGCAACAAATGTCCAGCCTTCGCACCACATTGTTTTCCATCGTGGGAACACTTGGAACGCTCGTTGTCGGTTTTTCCGGTTTCAACAGCTACGATATGTTTCGGCAATATCAGGGCCACGCAAGTTTCATGGCGAGCGATCGGGTTTCCGAGGCGCTGCTGAAGCTTTCCGCCGATCTCGCAATCGAACGCGGGCTTAGCAACGCGCCGCTTCACTCGCCTGATCCGCTATCTTCCGATCGGCGGGGAGAAATCGCCGATATCAGAGCATCCGCTGACAAGGCTTTGCCGGGCATTCTCGCCCAACTACGCCAGATACCGGCGCTCACCGCGTCCAAGATTGCCGTGGACGATGCGGAGAGTGCGTATCGGGACTACATGGGCTTTCGCCGCAAGGTTGACGAGAACCTCGTCAAACGTGGTCAGGAGCGATCGGCCGACATCGTCGACACGTTCGCGCCAACGATTACCAACGTGATCGACCGTCTCAATAAAATCCGTCTGATCATGGAAGCGCTGGTCACATCTCCTGACGCAGGAATGATGCAGTTGGTGCAGGTTCGTAGCCTGGTCGCCGACATGGCGGAAGAGGCTGGCCGCGAGCGCGCGGTGTTCGGCGGCAATATCGCTCGCAAAGCGCCATTTACTCAAGACGATATTCGAAAGCTTTCTGAACATCGCGGCCATATTGACCTGGTATGGGCTAATCTGCAGGCCTTTCGACTGCGGCCCAACCTGCCATTGGCGGTTCTTGATTCAATTTCCGGCCTCGAAGATGCCTACCTCCAAAAGCTCCTCGCAACACGAAATGCTCTCCTTGCGGCAGCAAGTACTGGGCAGTACCCGCTCACTGGCCGCGAATGGGTCCACAAGTCAGGCTCCGCAATCGCCACCATTGTGAAGTTGGTGGATGTCATCAGCGCTGAGGCGCGGACGTCTGCCAATGCGCTGTTCCTTGAGAGTTTTCGCTATGCCGCGTTTTATTTCGCACTGATGCTGGTCGGGATCGGCGCGTCCGCCCTCAGCTTGGGGATTCTCGCCCGTTCCGTGATCGGGCCGCTTAGGACCATGACAGGAGCAATGGAGCGGCTTGCCGGAGGCGAGAAGGCGGTCGAGGTTCCCGGTCTCGCTCGCACGGATGAGTTGGGCCAGATGGCCGCGGCCGTTCAGATATTCAAGAACAATATGACCGAGGCCGAGCGTCTGCGCTCCGAACAAGAGCAGATGAAAGCAAACGCGGATGCGGAGAAAAAGACCGCGACCGACAAGTTGGCTGACGAGTTCGAGGCAAATGTCAGGGGCATCGTCCAGAGCGTCTCGTCAGCCTCGATGGAGATGCAGGCGGCCGCGCAATCGATGTCGACCACAGCCGAACAGACCAGCAAGAAAGCGACCGCGGTCGCGACGGCTTCAGACCAGGCTTCGAGCAACGTGCAGTCGGTGGCTGGGGCATCCGAGGAGCTCTCCTCATCCATTTCCGAAATCAGCCGGCAAATCACCGAAGCCGCGCGCATCGCTTCGCAGGCGGTCGGAGATGCAGGGCGGACGAATGCCAATGTGCAGACGCTGGCGGATGCGGCGCGCAAGATCGGAGAAGTCGTGACACTGATCAACGACATCGCCGCGCAGACCAACCTGCTTGCGCTCAATGCAACCATCGAGGCGGCACGTGCCGGCGACGCCGGCAGGGGCTTTGGGGTCGTCGCTGCGGAGGTCAAAAGCCTCGCCAGTCAGACTGCAAAGGCAACGCAGGACATTGCCTCACAGATTCAGTCGATCCAGGGCGCCACCGCGGACGCCGTAAAGGCCATCGAGAGCATCACCGGTACAATCGGCCGCATCAATGAGATTACGACGTCCGTTGCCTCGGCGGTTGAGGAGCAGGGGGCGGCTACCAACGAGATATCCCGAAACGTGCAGCAGGCTTCCGCGGGCACAGCCGAGGTATCAGCCAACATCACGGGGGTGACCACGGCAGCGAGCGAAACCGAGATTACCTCTTCACAGGTGCTCGGCGCCGCAAGGAAGCTTACCCAGCAGTCGCTGGCCCTGCAGGAACAGGTTGACGGCTTCATTGCAACGGTCCGCGCCGCTTGAACCGGACAGGCTACGTTTCGGCAGCCGCGTCGCAGTTCCAATCATTCGCTTGCTGCGGAGTTGGGATTTTGTCCGAGACGGCCCCGTCTCAATCGTGAAGCTGTGTTGTAATTGACACCCTGAATATGGGCGTTACCCTGCGCCAAGCTCAGGCGAACCCATTTCGAGCGAAATGGGCTAGCCCCAAAGAACAAGAAACAGGGCAGGGTGGAACGCGATGAAACGCGGCATCGGCTTTTGAGCGGTTCAGCGCGGCCATCCGCGCTCGCACCCTTCCGCATCCGGAACTACCGCTTCCAGTGGCCAGCCGATCTGCTCACATCGTGCGCGTTCGAGATGGAGATGCTCATTCTCGGCTGGTATGTGCTGGTCGAGACGAAATCGGTGTTGCTGCTGACCCTGTTTGCCTCGCTTTCTTACGTCGGGACCCTCATCGCTCCGGCTTTCGGCGTCGCGGGCGATCGCATCGGCCATCGCGACTTGCTCGCCATGATGCGCGCCACCTACACGGTGCTGGCGGGCACGCTGATGGTGCTGGCGATGACGGGGTATCTGACGCCTTTGTATGTCTTCGTGATCGCCGGGATCATGGGACTGGTCCGGCCCTCGGACCTCGGCGTTCGCGGGGCGCTGGTAGCAACCATCATGCCGCATGATCAGTTGATCGGAGCGATCAGTGTGTCCCGAACGACAATGGACAGCGCGCGGATTGCAGGCGCCTTGAGCGGCGCCGGATTGTTCGCCGCGTTGGGCATGGGGCCGGCCTATGTGGCGATTGTCGGCTTGTATGTGCTCGGTACGGTCCTGACGCTCTGCGTCATAGCGCCCCGGAAGCCGCATCCAATCGATGCGGCGGCGGACGCCGCATTGCGCTCGCCGATGCGCGATCTGAAGGAGGGCGTCGCCTATGTCTGGACCACACCGCGGATGCGAGCCGCGGTCTGGATCGCGTTTCTGGCCAATCTGACGGCGTACCCAATATCGAATGGCCTGCTGCCCTACGTCGCGCGCGAGATCTACGGCACCAATCAGACCGGCCTTGGTTATCTATCCGCGAGTTTCGCCATTGGCTCCTTGGTCGGATCCATTCTCCTGAGCGTGATCGGCGGCATCCGGGTTGCGCGATTGATGATTGCCGCGACGATCATGTGGTACGCAGCGCTGCTCGTATTTGCGCAGGTCCAAACCATATCCGCGGCCGTGGTTTGCCTGATGCTCGCGGGCTTTGCGCAAAGCCTGACCATGATCTCGATTGCGGTGATCCTGATGAGGACCGCCAGTGAGCATTTCCGCGGCCGCGTGATGGGCGTCCGCATGCTGGCGATCTACAGTTTGCCGCTGGGACTGTTGGCGGCTGGGAGCCTGATCACCGAGATCGGCTTTGCTGCAACCGCCACGCTTTATGCAGCTACCGGCCTCGGGCTGATGCTAACCATCGTGCTGCACTGGCGCGCGGACCTGTGGCACCTGCACGCGCCGGCTAATGCGAAGTAATGCGACCGCGCGGCGCCGGCTATTTCGGTTACATCGCGGCGAATGAGATCGTGGCCTGATCGTAGTTGCCCAAACCCATCCGGCCTTCTGGGAATATCCCGTGTCGTTCGATCCATTCGAACGACTGCTCAAAGGTTTCACGCGAATAGGGTTCAAACACAATCCGTTCGCCGGGTCCCCATCGCCTGGTGTCCATCATCTTGTGAAAACGATCGGGAAATTCGTTCTTGTAGTAATGGGTATAGAGCTCAGGCCGCAGGTCGATGTCATGCTGCGCCTTTCTCAACGCACGGAAATACCGCTGCACATCTTCAGGATCCGGAGTGCCCTTGATCATGGCGGCG